>ERZ772974.308-NODE-308-length-38753-cov-2.929350_pt1 | contig 38753 bp, 31 predicted proteins | sample MGYA00580671_ERZ772974 | MGnify/ENA primary metagenome ERZ772974 (study PRJEB29015, sample SAMEA2738065) | human oral metagenome | biome: human oral; feature: human-associated habitat; material: saliva | place: China | collected 2218 ... | reverse complement strand
CGACCTCGGCATCACCGGCAAGCGCACCCGTGCGGTCATGCTAGCACTGTCCTACTTGGTTCCGGCCGTTGTGATGATTGGCAATATTTCCATCCCATTGTCTATCGCCCTAGGGTTAATCCACTAGGTTATAAACGGACGAAAAGGTAAATAATCAATGAGCACTCACTCTGAAACCGTAACTCGACCCGAGTTCCAACATCCTGCTTCCATTGTTCCCGGTGTGGTGCCGGGAACCATCCTGGAATCTCACGAGCCTAAGGGCGTGCCCACCAAAGAAATGTGGCAATACCATAAAGACCACATGGAGTTGGTTTCCCCACTCAACCGTCGTAAATTCAAAGTTCTCGTTGTCGGAACTGGGCTGGCAGCAGGCGCTGCCGCAGCTGCACTCGGCGAATTGGGTTACACCGTTAAGGCTTTCACCTACCATGATGCTCCCCGACGTGCCCACTCCATTGCAGCCCAGGGCGGCGTTAACTCCGCTCGTGGTAAAAAAGTCGATAACGACGGCGCATACCGCCACGTGAAAGACACTGTCAAAGGCGGTGACTATCGTTGTCGTGAGTCCGACTGTTGGCGGCTAGCCTACGAATCCGTTCGGGTTATCGACCACATGAACGCCATTGGCGCTCCGTTCGCTCGGGAATATGGCGGTGCACTAGCTACCCGCTCTTTCGGCGGTGTGCAGGTGTCTCGTACCTATTACACCCGTGGACAAACTGGCCAACAGTTGCAGCTGTCTACAGCATCAGCCCTGCAACGCCAAATCCACTTGGGAACTGTGGAAATCTTCACTCACAACGAAATGGTGGATTTGATTATCACAGAAACTGATGGTGAGAAACGCTGCGAAGGCGTGGTGATGCGTAACCTCATCAACGGTGAGCTGACCGCGCACACCGGTCACGCAGTCATCCTGGCCACCGGCGGCTACGGCAACGTGTACTACATGTCCACGCTGGCAAAGAACTCGAACGCTTCCGCCATCATGCGTGCCTACGACCAAGGTGCCTACATGGCATCCCCGTCGTTCATTCAGTTCCACCCGACCGGCCTTCCTGTCAACTCGGAATGGCAGTCCAAGACCATCCTCATGTCCGAGTCGCTGCGTAACGACGGCCGCGTCTGGTCCCCGAAGGAGCCCAAAGACGACCGCGACCCGAACACCATCCCCGAGGAGGAGCGCGACTACTTCCTGGAGCGCCGCTACCCGGCCTTCGGTAATCTGGTGCCCCGCGACGTCGCCTCCCGCGCCATCTCCCAGCAGATCAACGCTGGCCTGGGCGTTGGACCGCTGCATAACTCGGCGTACCTGGACTTCCGTGATGCCATCGAGCGTCTGGGTAAAGACACCATCAAAGAGCGCTACTCCAACCTCTTCCAGATGTACGAAGAAGCCATCGGTGAGGACCCCTACACCACGCCCATGCGCATCGCCCCCACCTGCCACTTCACCATGGGTGGCCTGTGGACCGACTTCAACGAAATGACCTCCATTCAAGGTCTTTTTGCTGCTGGTGAGGCATCCTGGACCTACCACGGCGCTAACCGCCTGGGTGCAAACTCCCTGCTCTCTGCGTCCGTGGACGGCTGGTTCACCCTCCCGTTCTCTGTGCCGAACTACCTCGGCCCGCTGCTGGGTACCGAGCGTATGGCTGACAACGACCCCGTAGTCATTGAGGCAGTCAACCGCGCTCAGGCCCGCATCGACAAGCTGATGAGCATCAACGGCAACCACGGTCCCGAATACTTCCACCGCAAGCTTGGAGACATCCTGTACTTCTCCTGCGGTGTGGCACGTAACAAGAAGGACCTGGCTTCTGGCATTGAGAAGATCCGCGAACTCCGCAAGGACTTCTGGTCTAACCTGCGCATCACCGGCGAACCCCACGAGATGAACCAGGTGCTGGAGTACGCCAACCGCGTTGCCGACTACATCGAACTCGGCGAACTCATGTGTGTTGACGCACTCGACCGTGACGAGTCCTGTGGTGCCCACTTCCGTGACGATCACCTTTCTGATGAAGGCGAAGCCGAGCGTGACGACGACAACTGGTGCTTCGTATCCGCCTGGGAACCCGGCGGCCCCAACAAGTACATCCGCCACGCTGAGCCGCTCTACTTCGAAGCGATCCCGCTGCAGACAAGGAACTACAAGTAATGAAACTGCATCTTAAGATTTGGCGCCAAGCCGGTCCGACCGCTGAAGGACACTTCGAGTCCATTGATGTGGACGACGCTGTCCCACAGATGTCCATCCTGGAACTCCTTGACCACGTCAACGAGGGTCTGATCGAGGCTGGCAAGGAACCCTTTGCATTCGCATCCGACTGCCGTGAAGGCATCTGTGGCACCTGTGGCCTCAATGTCAACGGACGCCCCCACGGCCCAGAGAAAAACAAGCCCTCCTGTCACCAACGTCTGGTGAGCTACAGCGATGGCGACACCCTGGAAATCGAGCCGTTGCGCTCCGCAGCGTACCCGGTGATCAAAGACATGATCGTGGATCGCTCCGCACTGGACCGCGTCATGCAGCAAGGTGGCTACGTGTCCGTCAACGCGGGCACTGCGCCCGACGCTGACACCCTGCACATGAACCACCAAACCGCCGAACTGGCGCTGGATCACGCAGCCTGCATCGGCTGTGGTGCCTGCGTCGCAGCTTGCCCCAACGGTGCTGCACACCTGTTCACTGGTGCCAAGTTGGTTCACCTCTCCCTCATGCCGCTGGGCAAGGAAGAGCGAGGAAAGCGTGCACGCAAGATGGTGGACGAAGTTGAAACCAACTTCGGACCCTGCTCCCTCTACGGCGAATGTGCTGACGTTTGTCCGGCAGGCATCCCCCTGACTGCGGTTGCGGCGATCAACAAGGAGCGGGCACGTGCTGCCCTTTCCGCCAAGGACCACTAAGCTGTACCTCAGTACGGTTTAATACGAAAGGCACACAGCAATGTCTGATGCACATGCAGCTACCCAGCGTGAAGAGCAAACCTTCCGAGTGTTCGAAGGCGAGCCGCACTACATCGACGGCTACACGCCCTCAAGCCTCGACTCCCAGCACTCCTCGCTGCAACGCAGTTCCACCTGGCTGGGAATGGGATTCATTCTCACCTCCCTCGCGGGTCTAGGCGCTTTTGTCTTCGGACTTTCCTCCAGCATTGCTGGAACCCAGGAAAATGGAAGCACCTACGCTATCATCGGCGCAGTGTTGGCCATTTCCTGCCTGGTCCTTGGATTCGGTCTCATCTACTACGGGCGCCGTCACTACCGCGCCTACGTGGCTGCCACCGGCCGCAAGCACTAAAACGGTGCCCCTACATTGTGGGGGCCCGAACAGTCAGACTCCGTGATAAGCGGGGTTACTGGCACCTCCAAGAACAACCGCCGTCGTGTTCCTTCGGGAATGTGGCGGCGGTTGTTGGGGTTTGGGGATCGGAGGATGGTGGCTTGTCGCTGGTGGGACACGAGGCTATCGAACTGTAGAATGGGTACCATGCATTCCTCACGTGAATCCCTCGTCGAGGCAATAGCGGGGATTCAAGCTAAGGCCGACGGGTTGACGCTACCCATCAAATCGCTCATTCTTAAGACTGAGGGACCACAGACTCTCTTAGATAGTGTTTTCGAAGAAGGGTTAATCAACCCAGAGCGTGATGCTGCTTTGGAATCAGCGGAGCGGCAGCTCGTAGTGTGGGAAAATGCTGGTTACGACGTTGTTCCTATTTTCGATGATCGCTACCCAAGACAGTTGCGTCAAGTACACGAAGCGCCAGGGATTATCTTTAGTGTAGGTTCCATGGTGTCAGACGACCAGGCAGTGAGCGTTGTTGGTTCTCGTCAAGCCGGCCCTGCGGTTATGCAAGCCGCCCGTGACGTTGCATCACACTTAGCTCATGAGAGCATCACTGTTGTGTCTGGACTTGCTAGAGGGGTTGACGCTGCCGCACATGAAGCGGCATTACGCGCTGGTGGTCGTACAGTCGCTATCATGGGTACTGGGCTCGATCAGACGTACCCAGCTGAACACGCTGATCTTCGCCAAGAGATTGAAAATCAAGGGCAAGTCATTACACAGTTCTTCCCAGGTGCAGCTATTAAAAAGCACAATTTTCCTATGCGTAACGCAACCATGTCTGGGTATGGCGCTGCGACGATTGTAATTTCAGCGAGTGAAAAATCCGGGACGCGTCATCAGGCCCGAGCAGCTATTGGGCATGGCCATGCACTCATCCTTACTCCAAGCGTCGCTGAGAACACGAGCTGGGGCCGCGAATACGCTAATCAGGGCGATGCGTACGTGGCTTATTCACCGGAAGAAGCGGTGCAGTACGTGCTTGATGCGATTCACAAGAATCAAGCAGCTAAAGAGCTTTTTATATGAGCCTTCAGCAGCAGGTAGATGATTACCTCGCTTCACAACGGTTCTTGTTAAGTGCTGCAAGCTTTGGCTTGCATGATCGCGCAGATTTTTGCCCGACATGTCGCGGTAGTAAAGGGGAGGCATTTCCTGAGTGCTACCAGTGCCATAACCATCGTCAAGAGGCGCTATCGCACGGTTGGCAACTTGCGGATCGTACAGCATTTATTTGCTACGGCGATGCCAAAGGTGCTGACCAGCTTGGAGCTGACATGTTTACCTACAAAAACGAGGGAAAAGTGCATCTTGACGCACGTACGCGAATCGCATCTCTACTGTTTCACACGTTATTCCACTACTCATATGACGTAAATTCGGGGTATGAACAGCCAATTTCCATGATAACGACGGTACCTTCAACGAGGAGTGCACAGAGAAACCAGCTGGCTAGGATCGTCGAGCGTGTGACTGTGGAACTCCCAGGCCAACCTCCTGTGGGACAGCTATTACGCCCAAAAGTGCTGCGTGGTAACGCGGAACGGGGACAAAGGAGATTTGATCCTTCACTTTTTGACTGCGAACCCGTTGATGGCCATGTCATGATCATTGAAGACTCATGGGTTACTGGGGCTAATGTGCAATCAGCTGCAGCTGCGCTGCATAGTGCAGGTGCCAACTACGTGACAGTCTTGAGCGTTGCAAGGTTGATCTATCCTGAGGTGTTCAATCTTTTTCAGCTGCATCAACACCGCTTCATCAGCGGTGATCCTTCGCAATCACCATTTTGATAGCACAGGGGCAAGACGATACCTGCAGAAGGCGCGGCGTCGATAAGCGGTGCGGGCGGGCAGGCGTGCTTAGAGCGAACATTTGGTGGGAATCCTCACCCGTCAGCGCTGTTGCGTAGATAATGGAGGCTATGTCTGACAAAGCCGTTGATGTAGCTGCCCAGGATCGTCTGGCGGTGCCTGGTCCGTCGCCTGAGGTGGAGGCGGAGCGACGTCGAGTCCTACGCCGTTACAAGGCCGTGGCCACCGGATTGCTGCTGGTTGCAGCGGCGATTTATTTTGCCTGCCGGTGGGCTGAGGCGCAGCCAGGTCAGACGGCGACGTGGGTGGGATTTGTTCGCGCCGCGGCTGAGGCTGGGATGATTGGTGGTTTGGCGGACTGGTTTGCGGTGACGGCACTGTTCCGTAAGCCACTGGGGTTGCCGATTCCGCACACGGCGATTGTGCGGAATAAGAAGGACCAGATCGGGGAGTCGTTGAGCGGCTTTGTCGGCGAGAACTTCCTCAATGCGGAGTTGATTACCCAGAAGGTGCGTGCCGCTGGGATTCCTGATCGCGCGGGGGAGTGGCTGTCGCAACCCGAGAACGCGGAGAAGGTATCCAGCGAGGCGGGTCGGCTGACGGCGAATATTGTGCGGGCGCTGGATCCTAAGGACGCGGAGGCGGTGATCAACACGATGTTGATTGATAAGCTTGCGCAACCCGAATGGGCGCCGCCTGCCGGCCGACTGTTGGAACAGCTCATTGAGGAAGGCCGCACCGAACCCGTCGTGGACGAACTGGTGCAGTGGCTGCATCGCAAAGCCCTGGGGAGCGAGGCGCTGATCACCCGCATCCTGGATGAGCGCCTGCCCACCTGGGCACCGCAGTTCCTAAACGACGTTGTGGGCGACAAGGTGTATCGAGAACTGGTGCAATGGACCAGCGCCGTGTCCACCGACCCGAACCATGAGGCGCGCCACGCCATCCGCCGCTTCCTCAACAATCTCGCACGTGACCTGCAGGAAGATCCCACAATGATCCAGCGCGTCGAGGACATGAAGCACGACATCATGGGGTCCACACCCGTGCAGGGGCTGGCCTCTGCGCTGTGGGCATCCACCTCCACCACGCTTATCGACGCCGCAGAAAACTCCGACTCCCTGCTCCGGCAGAAGGTCGCAGAACTCGCCGTCAGCTGGGGCAACAACCTGCGTTCCGATGCGGAGTTGCGGGAATCCTTGGATCGTCGCATCACCGGCGCGGCCGCATTCCTGGCGGATAACTACGCTGACGAGGTGACCTCCATCATCAGTGAAACCGTGGAACGCTGGGACGCTGACGAGGCCAGCGACAAGATTGAATTGATGGTGGGCAAAGACTTGCAGTACATTCGCCTCAACGGCACCGTTGTTGGCGCCCTCGCTGGTTTACTGATTTACACCGTGTCGCACCTGATCTTTGGTGCCTAAAGAACTTTGGGATTGAGTGAATTGATTACTGTGCTCTACGCAAACTATGTCACCCTGGCCGTGTGGGGGCTTATGCAGATCGTCGCTATCTGCGGTGTTGTCGGCGCGGTGCAAGTCGGCATGACCCGGGAAGACGCTTTCCGCGCAGCCGACCGCCAATCCAAATGGGCGTGGCTGGGGTTGCTGCTGGGCTCCGCATTTGTCTCATCAATGGGGCTGGCTTACCTGTCATTCATGGCGATTATCGGCGTTGTGATCATCGGTATCTACTGGTTTGACGTGCGCCCTCAGATCAAGGACATTTTGAGCGGTAACTATCAGTGGTAGGGGTTTACCCTGAGTTACCCTGACTTTTAAAAATCGGGGAAACCCCCGATGTGCTGGGGGTATGGCATGTAGCAGGCTTGGGGTTATGCGAAACCCCAGAACAATCATTGCAGCCGTTGCTGCGTCAGCGAGTCTTGCCGCCATGGCTACTGTATCCATTCCGGCGCAGGCCGAACCTGTAAAACGACCAGCGATTACGCAGGAAGACTGCCCAGAATACGTCAACAAGCCTGGCACAAGTTGCGGACGGATGGACGTTCCCATGGACTACTCCAACCCGGATGGCAAGAAAATCAGCGTTGGCTTTATCAAGGCCGCAGCCACCAAACCAGAAAAACGCCGAGGTGTGCTGTTTATTAACCCCGGTGGTCCGGGCGGCTCGGTGTACCACCAGTTCACCACTGTGGAGGGTTATCCTGATACTACGCCTCGCTGGCCTAAAGAGGTGCGGGAAGAATGGGACATTGTGGGAGTGCAGCCGCGCGGTCTGGAGGGGTCCACCAAGCTGGAATGCGAAGAGGTCAACGCTGGTCCCATCGACCAGATCCAGCGTTATGGCGGATTGATCAAGGATGCGTGTGACGCGAAAATGCCGGGCTATGCCGCGACGCTGACCACGGAGAACACTGCTCGTGACTGGGATCAGGTCCGCCAAGCGATGGGGGAGGAGAAGATCTCCATCTACGGCAATTCCTACGGAACAGTCCTGGGATCGATGTACGCAACCACATTCCCAGAGCACACCGACAAGGTGGTACTGGATTCCGGCTACAACCCTGATAACGACCATTCCGAGCAAGTTGATGGATTCCGCAAAGCCGCTCATGATTTTTTCGGTTGGGTCTCTCAGCACGATGACGTCTACCACATGGGAACGACACCACGAGCTGTGTACAAGTCCTGGGCAGAGCGGGTGAGGCAGGAAACCGGTGTGACCCCAACATTTCCGCCGCCAGCTGCCGAGGAAGAGGACCTGCCGGACGCGCTAGGCTCCACTGGAAGCATCGGTACCGAGGCTATGACCAGGGTGGATCCGACGGCAGTGAAGGCCGAAGGGTTGCTGACGCAGTTGACGCACCCCGGTTCGAAACAAAACCAGTCCGCGTCCATGCAGCTTCTCCGTATGGGACTGAGTCAGCCTGCTCTGTGGCCGTGGGTTGCTGGAAAACTGTCCAGCGCCGAGCCAGTGACACTTCCCGACAAAGTCTTGGAAGCCCTGAGTGAAGTAGGGAACATGCCCCTCATGGTGGAGTGCAACGACCGCGCCCACCCCGTTCACCTCGACAGGATGATTTCGGGACTATGGGGCCAGACCGTCATTGGAGACCCTTTCTCCGATATAGACCTGACCTCCAGCGGCATGACGTGTTCCGGCATCACCCCAGAGCACCCGGCCCCGGATATTACGGGCGAGAAGTTGGCTGTACGGCCTTTGCAAATCCAGGGCACTAGTGACCCGAACACCCCGTATGAGACATTCAACAAGATGGCCACCGCCATGCGCAGTCACGTACTCACCGTCGATGGCCCAGGTCACGTGCAAATTAGTACCGATAACCCCCAGTTGGGTCCCGTTATTACCGAGTACCTGCGCACCGGAACTGTGAACCAGACCCGCATTCCTGGGACCGACCCGAAGCCAGAGCGCTAGAACCATGCTTTTCAAACTTATTCTGAAAACCAACCTGGTCACCTGGCTGGCACTCATCATGTCCAACACAGTGCTGGCCGTGGTTATGTCACTGAACATTGGGTTTATCGTTGCGGGCGTGCGCTCCACGGGCGAAACTCAGGAAGCCTACATATCGCTTGGTTCCACCGCGCTACTCCTGGTGGTGGCCACCAGTTTGGTATCCCTCACGCTGGTCACTAATTTCACTCTCCGGCTGCAGCATCCTGTGGTGGCCAGGTGGCAGCTGGTAGGCATGCTGCCTGGCCAAGCGGCCCGCATTCTCAGGGCGCAAGTGCTCGTGGTGTCCACGCTCACCGGCGTGATTGGCGCGGCCTTCGCCTGGCTGCTGTGGTACCCCTATGCGCATACTGTGGCCACCAGTGGACTACCCACGAGTCCCGCACTCGACCAGCCCATCCCCGCACCGGCGCTAGTCATCGCCATAGTAAGTGTTGCGGGAATGAGCCTGCTCACCGGGCTGATGGGTGCGCGCCGGGCGATGCGTGCGGAGCTGGTGGACGGGGCGTCGATAAGCGGTGCCTTCCGCCGTACGCGTGTGGGGATTGTTCGAAAACTCTTGTGTGTCGTAGCACTCCTCGGGGTGGGGGCGCTCTATTATGCGATTGCGCAGGTTGAACCGCTGCAGAACATTGATGAAATGGGGGGAATGCTCGGCGCTTACGTGGGTGTGGGTGTGCTACTGAGCGTGGTGGTGGCGCTGTGGGGGCCGTATATTCTGCGCGTACTCGTGGCGATGCTGCGCGTGCTGCCGATTACGGCGACACCGTGGTTCCTGGCTGTTCGCGAGGCGCAGGCGCGGCCCACGCTCACCGGAACCCTCATCATGCCCATTGCTATCGCGGGGAGTACGACGGGGATGGCGGGGATGTCGATAAGTAAATTCCGGCAGGTGCTCGTGAGCATGGGAGTGCCGGACTCTGAATCATTATCCGCGCCGCTCAGCATATCCCTGCTCCTTGTCGGCGGGTCCATCGTTGTGGCCTGCGCTTCCGCGGCGTCCGTGGTGCTCATCGCCCTCAGACCCCGGCAACACGACGCCCAGTTGCTGTACACCTCAGGCGCCACCGACGAGCTGCTCACACAAAAAACTCTGATGGAAACCCTGGTGTACCTCATTCTTGCCGGGATCATCGCCTACGGGACGGTGATCATCAACGATGTGTGCATGACGTTCGCGTTCGCGCGCGGGCCGCTGCCCATGACGCAGCTCAGCATACCCGCCGGAAGTACGCTTGCCGTCCTCTGCCTTGGTATCGGCATTGCCGCCACCATGCTCTGGAGCATTACCCTCACCGAACTCCGCCGCAACACCACCGAAAGGACACTCAGCCATGCTGCTCCAAGCGCTTAACCTGCACAAACAATACGACGACCTGCCGGTGCTGCGAGGCGTGAACGTCGACATCCGCGAAGGCGAATTCGTGGCCATCATTGGGCAATCCGGGTCCGGCAAAACCACGCTTCTGCACAGTCTCAGCGGACTCACCCCCATTGACCGTGGCGACATCTTCATCGGCGAACACCGCATCACCAGCAAAGACGCCTTCTCCCGACGGAAACGACGCCGCGACGCCCAGCGGGTTGCTATAGCGAAACTGCGCCGCGACCACATCGGATTCATCTTCCAAGACCTCAACCTCATCGAATCCCTCAACGTGGAAGACAACCTGCGGCTTCCCGCCAAACTCGCCGGGGTTTCCGTCCCCGATCAGGAGATTAACGACGCCCTCGACTACGTCGGCCTCACAGGAAAAGCACATGCCTACCCCGACCAGCTCTCCGGTGGGCAACGGCAGCGCGTGGCTATTGCACGTGCGCTGGTGCGCAAACCCCAGTTGCTATTCGCGGACGAACCCACCGGATCGCTCGACGTGCACACCAGTGCGCAGGTCATGGACCTGTTGCGGGCAACCGTCACGCCGCATACGGCGCTGGTGATGGTCACCCACAGCCTTGATATTGCCGCCACCGCCGACCGGGTGATTATTCTCGCCGACGGGGTCAATCACGCCGAGCTGCGCACACCCAGCGTGGAAGAGCTGTTTCATGTGATGCATGGGTGAGGGGTGTTGTGTGGGGTGTTTATGCAGGATAGGTCCACCGCTGGGTACGGAATTGGGGTGTTTCCGAGCCTGGCGGTGGACCTACTTGGCTGGGGAATGTTGTGGTCTACCAAGAAGTTTGCTTATCTTCAGGTCGGAAAATGGGGTGTTTTCGTGCTTGAACATAAGCAAACTTGACGCCCTCAGGGTTTTCCCTGATTTTTCAAAGATCAGGGAAAACCCTGGTGCGCATGAGCATGTTGGGGGAGCAAGCTAAAACCATGAACCCAACACAAACCACTACAAACCTCGTCGCGCTATCGGCGCTTGCGCTCGCGGCGCGGACCGCTACTGACGAACAGGGGCAACAACAATGAAATACCTTGGCATCGGACTGACCAGCGCGACTTTCGCCTTCTTCCTTTCCCTGAGCACCGGGCTACTTGATGCGGGGATACGGGCGCACGGCGACGACCAGGCAGTGATCACCGCACTTGGTGGAACCACATTCGGGATCAACATCCTTGTTGGCATAATCGCCATGATTGTCGTGGCAGTATTGTCGCTCAAGAGGCGCGGTGACGAGGCGAGCCAGTCCAATCAGGGGATTGTTACGCTCAATACCCTGCTGGCGAGCGTCGTGGGCGGCGGCATCGGCTCGTCACTGAGCTATGTCCTATGGCCAATGCACGTGCAGATGCTGGTTGGGACCGGCGTATTCCCGCACGATCCGCTCAGCGGGTCGCTGCCGATTAATGCCGTGACCAGCAGCCTTGGGGGCGTCGCTCTCACGGGACTCATCGCCGGGGCCATTGGGGCGAAGGCGGGGGCACGCCGTGCGGGGAAGCGTGTGAACGTTTCTGCTGCTCAAGCTGCCCAGGTTGGTCAGATTGCGCAAGCTGGTCAGATCGCACGGCCTGAGCCGATTGAAACCGAGCCGCCGAGCCGTATGGGCTGGCGCATCTTCAGTGTCTTCCTTGGGTTGTCCACCATTGCTGGGGCATCCTCCATCTACCGTGTGATCGCCAACGCCCAGCCGACCGGCAGCGAAGATGCCTATACTATCTACTTTGCGATGGGTGCGATGCTCTGCCTCGCCGCAGCATTCCTCGGCGGTATCCTCGTCCACACCATCGGCGCAGTACTGGCCATGCTTATGGGTAACGGCGATTTGGTGAACAACACCATCAGTCGTGTCACCCGCGCCGGGTCGCTGGTCCTGCCGCTTGGTCTGCTTGCTGCTGCGACCGGAATCATGAGCATGTGGGTCACCAAGATGACTCAGAAATTTAGCGTCGAGCAAGCAGATACAGTCACCCCCATAGAAGCCATCAAAATCTTCAGCGGCCCCATCGGCATCCTCATCGTCGCACTGATTTCCATCGTTCTGGCCAGCGCTGGCTCCGGCAGGCGCGTAAACAGCAACACCATCTGGTCCACCGTGCTTATCGACGCCGTGGCCTACCTCACCATCAGCACCACCATCGCCTATTCCCTGATGATCATCAACGAGGTCATCACCTCAGCCGTGCTGCGCAACGGTCCTCTCCCAGATTTTCCGACCACGCTGCCCGATTGGCGAGCATTCGCCGTTGTCCTCGGTGGCGTAGGCATTCGGATGATTATTGTTTGGGCGCGGAGTCGGAGGGAGAGTGCTGTTGGTGCTGGTATGGGGCTTGGGGATGTGAGTGGTGGAGATATGGTTGCGGGAGAGGTTGGGGTTGGAAATGAGGTTAGTGGGGTGAGGGCTAATCAATAAAAGTTTATTGGAAGTCATAAGATTAGTGATGTAGAAGCGCAGGGAAAAGTATCATTAAGCTAGTTGTATATTTTTTCACTGAGTGGCTACGTTATGAGGATTTACGTTAAACTCTGCTTCGGAAAGGTCAACGTTAAGGTCTTTGAGAACTTTATTATATTCATCGGATAGAGGTAAGTAAAACTTTGCACCAGTGAAAAGTGCTCTACTCCTGAATTGTGCGTTATTGAATCTTGCTTTATCTTTAAAAACTGCTTCAGGAAAAAATGCATAATCCCCAAAAAGGGAATATGTAAAAAGTGCTTTGTCTGAAAATATTGTTTTCTGAAAACGGGTGGTAATTTGGAAGAGGGCATCTTCAAATGAAGCGATACTGTAAAAGCATGCGTACGTAAATCTTGCGTCGCTGGGGTATGCTGTATTTTCGCCGTAGAGTTCATTGTGGATGAAGCACGCCTCATTGAATATGGCTTCGTTATAGAATTTTGTACGGTCAAAAATTGCGTTGTTGAAGAATTTTGCTTCGCTAAAGTCTGCGTAATTTCTATTGCGGCTACTTTGGGGTGCGGGTGTGTCGATATTGAAGTGTGATCCTCTAAAATCTACACCATCATGGAATTGCGCCCGCTTAAAAATTACGTCGTTGCAGAATCGAGAAATTTTGAAGTATGTATTTCCGTGAAAATGTGCATCTGAGAATGATGTCTTTTGTTTAAAAACGCCTCCCGAGGATAGATTGTAAAAATGGCAATGCTCTAAAGTTAAATAGAGATCTGACCATTGTCCAGGTTGTTCGAAGCGCTCCCCTTCAAATCGTGGAAATATTATATCCTGCACTCTTTCTTTGAAAGTGAACAATTGGGCGGGTGAGTCTTCTAGTATTGGATCGCGAAGCTGTCTAGTCAAAATATTGAGACAAACTTGCTGTTCTTTTAAAGATAATTCTTGATCATCCTTGTAGAAGGCTGCCCAGTCATCGGCGAGTGCTGCAAGCGCGTATGCTCCAGATTCGCGCTTGGTGAGATCTTCGGTTGCTAATAACTCAACAATTGAAGTAAAACGTTCGCGAAGTGTGCGTTCTTGCTCTGCTCGTGATTTTGCCTCATGTATTTCTTTATCTTGTTCCCTTGTTTTCTTTCCGTTATGAAGAGCGATCCAAGCTGCGATGATGGCAGCAGTACCTGCGCCTAGAGTTGCCAAGGGTTGAGCTATGATATCCCATCGCCATTCTTGTAGCGTATGGATATGTGCAAGCGCAAACCCTATCGCTAAACCGGCGCCTATTCCTCCTCCGCCCCAGAGCCAAGGTTTGTCTTTTTTCTCTATAAATCTCCCCACCTACCACCACTCCTCATTATCCACGCCAACACATTCACGAAAATATTACCAACCCCGCTGCCGCTCCACTATGGAAACAGCAAAAATCGACGCGGCGAGTGGGTGTCGCGGCGTCGATAAGCGTTGGGAGTTTAGTCGAAAATGACGGTTCGGTTTCCGTAGACCTGAACGCGGTCCTCGAGGTGGAATCGGAGGCCGCGGGCGAGGACGATTTTCTCGGCGTCGCGGCCGAGTCGTTGCATATCGGAGGGGGTGTCCTTGTGGGAAATGCGAATGACGTCCTGTTCGATGATCGGGCCGTCGTCGAGGTCTTCGGTCGCGTAATGGCAGGTGGCGCCGATGAGTTTCACGCCGCGTCGATAAGCCTGGTGATAAGGGCGCGCGCCCATAAACGACGGCAAGAAACTGTGGTGAATATTAATTGCCTTACCCGACCACATTTCGCACAAATCCGGCGGCAGAATCTGCATGAAACGCGCAAGAACAATGGCGTCGGGACTTTCCGCATTCACAAGGTCTGCAACCTGGTCGAAAGCCTTGCGTTTACCCACTGCATCCTTCGGAAAAGGAACATAATGGAAAGGCACGCCGTGGGCCTGGGAAATTGGCCGCAAATCCTCATGATTACCGATCACCGCAGCCACATCCATCGGGTAATCATTCTGCGCAACCCGCCCCAACAAATCATGCAGACAATGACCCTCCTTGGACACCAAAATCACGGCCTTCTTCGGCTTCGCAGTATCCCACAAACGCCACCGGACATCCGAGCCCATTTCGGACGCGACCTCCGCAAAACGCTGACTCAGCTCGTCAAAGCCCATGCTAATCGACGCCGCGCGCACAGCCTGGCGGGTAAAAAACCAGCCGCTCTCCGGGTCGGTGAAAAAACCTGCCTCTGTGATCCAGCCGCCAATATCGGCAATGAAAGACGACAATTTAGCCACAATTCCCGTTGTGTCGGGGCAGCTCAACGTAAGGACATACTGGCGTTCGTCGGTGGTGGTATGCGCAGCTGGAATGGTCATTCTGTGCATTGTACTAGGAAAGCTTGATAGGGTGATCCGAGGGGAGGGGGATGTATGAAGCTTGTATTTTCGCGCGACTGTGATGACGCGGGGCGTCGTGCGCTCAGCCGAGGGGTGCTTTCTGGAACGCACCTGCGTTTGGCCTTGGGAGTCTATGTGGAACGGGACGGCTTTAATGAGCTGCCGCCGTGGGAACAACACCGGCTACGAGCACTTGCCCTTGGGGCTAGCGGGACGCGAGTCATTGCTGGTGTCTCGGCCGCGTTGCTGTGGGGGATGTGGGTGAGGGTTGGGCGAGATGATCCGGTGGAATACGCTATGAACAGGGGAAGCAAAGACGTTGGGGGTGGTCGGCGGCTTAGGGCGTTGCTCGGGGAAAGTAGTTATGTGGATGGAAAAATAGCCAAAGTAGCTACCATCCCGCGTGTGCTCTTGGATCTGGCCAGATACCACAGCTTTGAAGACTGCTTTATGGCGACGAGCTGGGTGGTGGCGCACGACGCATGCCCGCTCGCCGAATTGCGGGAAGCGGCTCTTAGCGATGAAACCCTTACGCGGGTGCTTGATCTTGTTGACCCCTATGTTGAATCAGCCGCCGAGGCGTACTTCCTGGCGCAAGTGCGCAAAGATGGGGTGATTGATGTGCAGCCGCAGGTCACAGTGGCTGATTCACGTTTGGCTACGCGGCGGCCAGACTTTCAGATCAGGCGGACACGGATTGTGATTGAAATATCTGGCCTGGGTAAATACGGACAGACTGCCGAAGAGCAACAGTTTAACGTGGAACGTGCTACCAATCGTTATGATCGTTTGGTCACTGCGGGATACACCATCTGGGCGTACTCCGCCAAGGACGTGTTCTCTGGGTTTGCCTACAGGGATGTGCTGCGGCGGTACAAGGAAATGCGAGAGCGGGTGTCAATGTGAGCGCTGGGACTGGCGGTGCTTGTACCTGGTCTGATCGAGGAAAGCGAAAATGTCCCAGGATCCACCATTTTTAAGAATTTGGTGGATCCTGGGACAAAAACAGGGGATTGGTGTCCCAAAAACCATCAACTCACCGGAGAATGGTGGATTTTGGGACAAACCGCAGTTCAGCCCAACAAGGCGGGGGATGTAGAGGGGTAGCTGGCGCAAAGACCGACAGCAAAGACCCGGCGCGACAGCAAAGCAGACAAGAACCCATCGCACCAGCCGCAAAGAAAGCCCCAGCCACACAACGTGTGACCAGGGCTTTTCAGGCGACTAGCAACTGGAAACTAGCAGCCAGCCCGGCCGGAACCGGCGAAACCAGCCCGGCCAGAATCTACGCCGACGGGTAGACTCCGTCTTCGCCGAGGCGGGCGTCGGGGTCGAGAAGCAGGGCGATTTCTGCTTCGTGTGCTCCGACGGCGGGGAAGCGGCGTCCGTCGATCACGCTGAAGAGTTCAACGTGTCCGACCATGCCTTCCTCGAGGCGTCGGGCACCGGCGGCCAACCGCGCATTCGCGGATGCGCGCCACTCGTCCACGGAGTATCCGGCGGCGTCGAGTGCCGCTTCGAACACACCGGGGTGTGCGAGCACTACCACGGCGGACACGTGGCCGAAGCCCAGCGAGGTGAGTACGCCTGCCTTCACTGCACCGGCACCCAGAGAGAGGGGAGCGCGCAGCCAGACTAGGGGCTTGGCCAGCGGCTCGATGGCCGGGTCAACGCAGTCGAGGGATGCGTTTTGCGGCAGGTTGCCGGTGGCCAGGATGTGGCAGAATCCTGCGGTTTGGAAGAGCGCAGCGCCACCCTTGGCGTGTCCGGTGAGGGTCTTCTGGGAGACCACGAACAGCGGGTTTCCGGCGTCGCGTCCCAGGGCATTCCACAGCAGGCTGTGGAGTTCGGACTCGTTGGGGTCGTTGGCGTTGGTGGACGTGTCGTGCTTGCTCACTACGCGCACGTCGTCGGGGGTGAGGCCAAGACCGTTCAACGAGCGGGCCAACGCGGAGTTGGTTCCTCCTCGTCCGGCGGCAAGTGCACCGAGTCCCGGAGCCGGGATGGAGGTGTGGATGCCGTCGGCGTAGGACTGTGCGTGGGCAACCACAGCGTAGACAGGCAGTCCGAGCTTGGCGGCGACGTCACCACGTGCGAGGAGGACGGTGCCTCCGCCTTCGGCTTCGACGAAGCCTGCGCGGCGGCGGTCGTTGGCGCGTGAGTAGAAGCGCTCGTTGATGCCCTTGGCAGCGAGTACTGCGGATTCGGCGGTGGCGTTCATGTCGCCGAAGCCGGTGAGGGATTCGACGCTGATGTCGTCAATACCGCCGGTGACCACGAAGTCGGCTTTGCCGAGCTTGATCTTGTCCACGCCTTCTTCCAGGGACACGGCTGCGGTTGCGCAGGCACCGACGGGGTGGATCATGGATCCGTAGCCGCCGACGAGGGACTGCATGACGTGTGCGGCCACCACGTTGGGCAGGGCTTCCTGCAGGATGTCGCTGGGTCGTTCTTCGCCGAGGAATCGGGTGACGAAGACCTTGTGCAGGGATTCCATGCCACCAATACCGGTGCCCTGGGTGGAGGCGACATCGGCCGGGTGGACGATGCGGAGCAGTTCGGCGGGGGTGAAGCCTGCGCTGAGGAACGCATCAACGGCGGTGACAAGGTTCCACACGGCGATGCGGTCGAGACCTTCGATCATGGTGCCGGGGATGCCCCAGTTGGCGGGGTTGAAGTCGGTGGGCAGCTGACCACCAACAACGCGGCTGAGGGTGGCTTTGCGCGGGATGCGCGCCTGGGCGCCACGCTTCTTGTGCACCAACCATTCGCCGTCTTCGGTGGGGCTGATGCTGGTGGTTGCCGGGTCGGCGTCCACGTAGTCCTGGGCTTCTTCCTCGGTGGCCACGGTGAAGGAGATGTCGCGGTCGAGGTAGACGGTGGCTACGTCGATGGAGCCTTCGTCAACCAGGGTGTAGTCGTCCACGAAGCGGCGGATACCGGCGCGGGCAACTACTTCGTCGCGGAAGCGGTCGTAGATGTCTTCCTCGGCGACGGCTTCGCCGGAGGCGTCGTACCAGCCGGGTGTGGGGTCGTCGGACCAGTTGACCAGGCCGGTCATCCAGGCGAGTTCCAGCACACCGGCGGCGGTGAGGTCAACGTCGCCGTCGCGTTGGATGCCGTATTCCGCGAGGGTGCGGGTGCGGCCGGAGCCCCAGGAGGAGACTTCGCCCAGGCCGACAATAACCACCATGTCTTCCAGCGGCGTGGTGACTTTACCCAGGTCAATGCCGCCTGCCTGCTTCGGTGCGGCGGGAGAGGGCAGCGCGTTGATGGTGACGGGCTTCTCTTCGGCCTCTGCACTGTCTGAAGTCAGGTCCAGCGATGCGGCCAGTTCCGGCAGGGACACGTTGGCGTCAGCGAGCCCACCAGTGAAGTCCGCGTCCAGGGGTGCTTTGGTTGCCTCGGCGCGTGCCGAGGGCGTGCACAGCCCCAGGAGTTCCTCGGAGATTTCGTCGGGTGTGTACACGTGGATGCCGTGCTTCTGCACCAGCGGTACCAGCGGGTCGTTGCCGCCCATCAGGTTGGTACCAGCCACCCAGCCGATGCGGGCCTGGGCGAGGGACACGTAGTCCGGCCAGACGCTTTCAGCGGTCCATTTCGCCAGGATGGCATCGAAGGCTGCCTTGACTTCGCCGTAGGCGCCGTCGCCGCCGAAGGTGCCGCGGTTCGGGGAACCGGGCAGCACCACGTGCACGCGGGAACCAACACCTCGGGAGGCAAGATCTGCAACACCGGCGATGGTGCGCTCCACGCTCCACAGCAGCAGGCGTGCCTGGTTTTCTGCAGCGGGGCCGGCATCGGCCAGGCTGCCGGACACGCGGGGTGCGGCGAAGGGGAATACCAGGGTGGGGGTCAACGCAGGCTTGGTGACCTTCACGTCTTTACCCACGGTGACTTTCTGCTCGGTGCCAATCCAATCGACCAGGGAGTCCACGTCACGGAAGGAGGACATGTTGGCGGGCACCAGCCACAGCTTCGCGTGGGCGGAAGCGTTGTTGGCGTAGAGGGTGCGGGCGTATTCCTTGCGGGCATCATTGACGTTGGAGGCCGTCATGATGACAGTTGCGCCGCCTGCCAGCAGTTTCTCCACCAACGCACCGGCGATGGAGCCGGGGGCTGCGCCGGTGACCAGGGCAACATCCTCGACCCACGGCTCGGTGGGTTCTTGGGTGGCAATCTCGGACACCGAGGTAAGGGTCTGAGCCAGTTTCTTGTCGGAGGTCTGTCCAGCCCACCATGCGGCCTGTTTTGCTACAACCTCACCGGTTCCGGCGAAACGCTGCACAGCAATGTCGGCGCCGTTTGCTAGGCGGGCGAGGTCTTCGCGGGCGCTGGCCCAGCGGTCGTCGAAAAGCACGGCGCGCTGTTCGTCGAAGGTGGGGGTGACCATCTTGAACCACTGCGGATCCAGCTCGGCCTCCACCGCGTCGATGAGGGCGGTGTCGGAGGTTTCGGGTTCCGCGGGTTCGGGGGTGAGGTGCCCCAGCTGGTCCAGGATGGTGCGTGCCGTAGCAGCGAGCACACCTTCCGGGCCGGTGACGGTATCGGCGTAGGCATCCAGAGCAGCAGAATCAACCACGCCGCCGCCACCGGCAGCATCACCACTCCCCAGGGAGACGGACACGCCATGCGCGGCAGCGACGTTGGTCACTGCGGCGTCGATAAGCGCATCCAGGGCGGCCTTGGAGGAGGGATTGTCTGAGGGCAAGGTACCGGCATCGCCACCGCGCACGGACTCGCCGTCGCGGGTGCCCAGCACCAGCTCGGCCTCCACGTGCACCGCCCACGACTCGGGCAGGCCCCAAGCACCGGTCACGCGGTCACGAATGTAGGCGGGCTTTTGCGACGCCTGGCCCGTCAGGGTACGCAGGCGACCGCGCACAACCTCCGACAGCACCGGGCCGAACGCACGGTAGCCGGGGGCGGCGGTGGCCACGCGGGCCTTCAGCGTATCGACGTCCGCCTCTGCCGCACCGTCAATGGTGGGCACACCCAGCTCGGTGGACATGTCCATGAGCAGCTGGTTACGGCGGGAGGATACGCCATTGGTGAGGGTCTCCGTGGTGTCGCTACCCGCGATCTGGTCCAGGCGCACCTTGTTCTGCACCGCAAACAGGAACATGATCGCATCCGCAGCGGTAAACGGCAGCTCACCAGCGGGAGAGCCACCCGTCGGTGCGGCGGGAGCGGGTGCCGGAGCAGCCTCAGCGGCGGGTGCAGGCTCAGCGGGTGCCTCGGCCGGAGCCGCCTCAGCAGGTGTTTCCTCGGCCTCGGGGGCGGCTTCCTCCACCACCGGAGCGGACTTCGGATCGGCCAGGTTCACGGCATCCGCGTCACGTTCGACGTTGAAAACGCGCACCGATGCGCCAGCGTTCTCTGCAAGATCCAGGGTGCGGGCGGCCAGGTTGGCCAGCGTGGGTGCAGAGGCCAAACCAACCTCCACAATGTGCTCCACCTTCGCCTCGTTGATCAGCAGATCCTGCGTCTCAATCCAGCGGACCGGGGAGGCGAACTGCCAGCTCAGCAGCTCAATCATGAGCACGCGGGCAAGCTTGGCGGGGGAGTCGGTGGCCTGGCGCTCAAACTCGCCGCTATCCAGCAGTTTCTTCAGCGGTTCGGAGGGAACAACATCCAGAATTGCTTCGGCGAAGTCGCGGGTCAGCTCGAAGGGGCGAGCTACCAGGTTCGGCACGTAGCGGTCGACCAGGGCGTCCACATCCAGTTCTTCTGGCAGCAGCGAATCCAGCTTGTCGGCAAACGCCGGGACTCCGGGGCGCAGAACGCGGGAGTGGAAGGGCACGTCAATGCCGGGGATTTCCACGTAGGCGCGCTTTCCGCCGCGCTCCTGGGCGTCCGCAGCCAGGGCTTTCAGGCCGGCGACCGTGCCGGCCACGGCGTACTGCTGGCCAGCCACGTTGAAGTTCACAATCTCCAGGAACTCCCCGGTGCGCTCGGCGATGTCGGCAACGTAGTCCACGACTTCCGCGTCACTCAGCCCGAACATATTGGGGCGCAGCGCGCCCAGGCGGTAGTTGGAGCGTCCAGCGGCATCGCGCTCAACCAGGGAGTGCATGGCGGAGCCGCGGGAGAACACAATGTCGATCACGGCTTCCAGGTCGAAGATGTTGGCCAGCGAGGCCAGTGCCGTGTACTCGCCCAGGGAGTGTCCCGCGTAGAGGGAGCCGGGCACAATGGTGCCTGCTTCGCGGAGGCGTTCGGTTTGGCCGTAGGCCACCACGGCCAGAGCCACCTGCGTGAACTGCGTCAGGTACAGCACGCCCTTGGGGTGGCGGAACACGGTTTCGCCCACGCGCAGGACGGTCGGGTTCTCGTCCACGATCTGCACGATGGAGAATCCGAGTTCGTTGCGGGTGTGGGAATCGGCGCGCTCCCACACGGCGCGGGCCGCAGCGGAGGCAGAACGGTCGCCCGAAGCCATGCCGGGGCTTTGGATGCCCTGGCCCGGGTACACGTAGGCGGTGGTGGGCGGTGCAAGCAGCGCCTGGCCGCGGGACACCACGTTGCCGTCCACGCGGCAGGTAACCTCCACGGCGGAGATGGCGCCGCGGGCGGAGCGGCCGATGCGTTCAACGGTGATGTCCACGGCGTCGTTAAGCTGTACCATGCCGAACATGGAGTAGGTCCAGCCGATGAGACGGGCGGGGCGCTTACCAGCGGTAGCCAGGTGCTGCGCGGTGGCCGACAGCCACATGCCGTGCACCAGGGGAGCCTCCAGGCCCACGAGACGGGCGGCGTTGGTGGAGGTGTGGATCGGGTTGTAGTCGCCGGACACCATGGCGAAGGGGGTCATGTCGGCGGGTGCGGTGACCACGGCGCGGCGCAGGAAGTGGCGCGGGGTGTCCACAATTTCCACGTCAACTCCGCCCCAGTTGGGTGCCAGCGACGGTGCCTGAGTGCTGGTCACGCGGCCGCGGATGGCAAAACGCTCCACAAGCCGGGCGACAACCTCACCCTCGGAGGTGAGCGTCAGGTTGACGGTGACAATGCGTCCCGATGCGGATTCCTCCAGCGGGGAGGTTTGGGCCTCCACCTGGATGGTGCGGGAATTGGCCAGCTCCTCCAGCGGAACCAGCAGCTCCACGCAGTGATCCAGGTGCACGGCGTTGAGCAGGCCCTCAATCACCGGGTAGCCGTCGGGCAGGTACGCAGAACCCAGTGCGGCGTAGGTGGCGGGCCAGCAGGGCCCCACCAGCGCATCGGCGGTGCCTGCGTTCAGTGCCTCCCCATCCAGGTCGCCCAACGGAATGCCCGCGCCCGACACGGCGGTGTGCTGAGTGAGCAGGGTTGCGGGCAGGGTGAAGGAATCCCGCACCACGCCAAACGTGGTGCCTTCCTTCGGCTCCACCGTGGGCAGGGAATCAATGCTGTCGCCCGCAGCGGAGGTGGAACCCACGCCCGCGACGGCGGCCAGCAGGCCATACACGGCGTCCGGCAGGGCGTCGTGATCCACCACGGGGGACGCACCCGTGGCCGTGGCCTCGGACAATGCCACCGGAATGTCCACCTGGGTGACCACATAGGGCTTCTTCGCGCCGGGGTCCAGGTCGTCCCACACGGAATCGGCCAGCACGCGAATGGTCCACACGTCGCTGGTGGGATCGGTGGGGGCAATGATGTCCACAGCCTCCGGCGCCAGCGCATGTGCTGGGTTATCAATCAAATGGCCATGCCACACGATATGTGGCGCGGTGCGCAGCAGTTCCTCGCCGTCGGCGACCTCGCCCAAGCGGGCAAACACCTTCGCGGGTGTGTTGTTGGTACTGAGGGTGTCTGTGCATGCCTGTTCAAAACGACCCAGCAGGTCAGCCACCGGCTCGTCGATACGATCAATACCGGCCACCGACACCGGGCCCGGGATCACGCGCACAGCATCAGCGGAGTAGCGCTCGTCCTGAGACTGCCACAGGGTATCCAAGCCCCACCAGCGTGCCAGGTCCGCATCAATGGCGGGCACCCACGGCATCGGCTTGTGGTGCTTGCGGCACAGGCCAATAAACCACGCAGCGTCGCGGGCACCCACCTTCAGCTCGCGGGCCTGCGGGTACTCCGACAGCAGCTTCTCGACGGCCGCCGGACCATCCTCCGCATCCTCCAGAGTGGGGAACAACGTGACCACCGGGCCGTGATCCACATCCGACAGGCGGGCCTCCACACGGTGCAGCAGATCAAAGAAGCGATCCGGCCAGGTCGGGTCCGTCCAGGGGTACGCCAAATCCACAAAACGCTGCAGCCACTCGGCGTAGGTCATCTCCTCCAGATCACCGAAATACGGCTTCGCCGTCTTATTCAGCGCGGCAATAATCTCATCGCGCCGGGCAGCCACGGCCTCGTCGCTGGGCTCAATGGAGGAAATCAGGCGGGAACACGCGGCGGAGGCGTTATCCACCTCGTACATGTCCGCGTGCAGGTGCGATAGGCCGGAGGTCACGCCACCACGGGACTCGCCACGGCCGACCCAGCCGCCGCGATCGTTGGGATCCACACCAGGGGTGTCCTTGAGCAGCTTCTTGACCTGCGGAGACGTCTTTGCCTCCTTGGCGGTCATGGCTGCGGTGCCCACCAAAATGCCGTCCACGGGCATGGCGGGGGCGTGGTACTGGGTAGCCCAGGAACCCGTCAGGTATTCCGCGGCCTTCTCCGGGGTGCCAATGCCACCGCCCACACACAGCACCACGTTCGGCTGGCGGCGGATTTCGCCGTAGGTGGCCAGCAACAGGTCATCCAGGTTCACCCAGGAATGGTGGCCGCCAGCGTGGCCGTCCTCCACCTGCATGATGATCATGGCATCCGGGTTGTCCTTGGCGATCTCCAAGACAGAACGAATCTGCTCCACGGTGCCCGGCTTGAAGCTGATGTAGGGGAAGCCATCCTCGTGCAGGCTCTGGATCAGCTCCTTAGCTTCCTCCAACTCGGGGATACCGGCGGACACGGTCACGCCGTTGATGGAGGTGCCTGCGGCGCGGGCGCGCGAAACAATACGCTGCGCGCCAAACTGCAGGTTCCACATGTAGCGGTCGAAGAACATGGAGTTGAACTGCGCTGCGCGGCCCGGTTGCAGCTGGGCCACCAAGCCGTCACGATTCTTGGTGAACACTTCCTCCGAATACTGGCCACCACCGGCTAACTCGGCCCAGAAACCAGCGTTAGCGGCTGCTGCGACAATATCCGGGTCCACGGTGGTGGGGGTCATGCCCGCCAGCAGGATTGGGGAGTAGCCGGTCAGGCGGCTAAACGCGGTGACAACCTTCACGCTGCCGTCCGGCAACTCCACCAGCTTCGGGGCGAACCGCTCCCAGGTGTCCTCCTGCGGGATGGTGGTACCAGGAGTGACCAGCTTGTCGCGATCCGCAGCGGTGCCAGCGGCAACGAGGGTGATGCCGCGGCCGTCGAGAAGCTTGGCGGTGATGCGTGCCAGGCCGTGACCCGGCTCGGTGTTTAGCACGTGGGTGATCTCGGTGCTGGTGGTCAGCGCCGACAACTCTGCGGGCCAATCGTGGTGCTTGACCAGAATGTCTTCGGCAAGGGCCTGGGCGGATACCGTCAAACCAAGCGCGGAGGCCCACTCGGCGGCGCGGTCCGCACCGGGCTGCATTGCCGTGAAGTGGAACGGCGCGGAAACCTTGAGTTCGTTGAACAGCGGCTCCACCCGAGTGCCGCCTGAACGCTTATCATCCAGCTCCGCGTTATGCTTCTCCGCAGCCTGCTCAATCAAGCTCTCCACCTGGCGCAATGCCGCAGGCGCACCGGCAATCACAAAATGCGTGTGGCCATTACGCAGCGCCAATTCTGTGTCCTTGACCTGCGCAATGGCGCCCTCAACAGCCTCGCGCGGCACATTACGGACACTCAACATCCAGGAATCCCCCGCGTGCGTGCCCAATTCCTGCGCGCGCAGGGTGGCAGCAGTGCCCATCAGCAGGGCAAACGCCACCACATCCACCAGCGCAGTGTTCTCCTCCACGGCCTTACCGCTGGTGTCCGCCGCGATGGCCTCCGCTGCGGCCACGCCCAGGCTGCCCTGGGAATGCCCGATGAGTGCGGCCTTTGAAACATCCAAACCAGCATCCTGAAGATGCAACACAGCCGCAACCTGCGACAACACAATCCCAGGCACACTCACCGCAGGAAGCGTATCCACATCGACTGACAGGGAGGCATCCGGATTGGTGATCAAATCCTTCAACCGGGCATCCGCGCCGGGCACGGCGCTGGCGCGCTCCCGTGCGTAGGCGGCGACGCGACGCTCAGCGGCATTCAGTAGCGACAACAGTCGAGGATCCTCAGCACCCCGGAGAGCCTCCTGCCAGGGAGACGCTTGCCCCGCGAACAACAACGCGGGGCTTTCAAAGGCATGCAAAGGAAGCAAAGACGGCAAGTTCACGCAAACTCCTCATGTGTGACAAACGTGTTTTCCCGAATGCTAACAAGGCTTACTTTCAGCGTCGAATACATAAATGTATCGTCCCTGCTTGGTTAATAAAAACTCATGTGTGCAGGTGGCGCTTGGTGCGGGGTTGGTGGTCGTTATTTCCCATCGTCCCTGCATGTGCGCTTAACGACGCCCCCACGTCCCCGAAGTTGCAGCCCCCGCAGCATTACACCATTGGCTTGGAACATGCAAATAATAAAGTAAGGATCATGTCCACAATATCGTCGGCTTCAAGCATTGTGCCGCGCGGTTCAAAAGTGTCATTATCATTAATAAGTTCTGTTTTCCAGGCGGAAACTCCCGTAACCCGCAATGCAATGCCAATAACCGCCTGCGCCACCGCCTCTGGGCGGCGATCTAAGGTGCGGCCGACCTCGTTCACAATAAGCTCCAAAACCTGAGCGACACGCAACACAAAATCACGGTTGATTTCCCGGAACTGCAGTGCCCACTCCGGTTCCCGCGCCGCCCGCGACAGCAGCTCATTGTGCAGGATGAAAAACTCCCTGTTCAGACCCAGTTCTACCTGTGCGCTGCCCAGGAACTCGGCGACCTTCACTTCCGGCTGGCCGCCGGGCTGCGTTGAGGGCTGTGCTGCCCAGCGTTCCACGATCTCGTCGAGGCGTTCAATAATCCGAGCGTAAGCGTCCCGCGCCACGTGGGTGAAAAGTTCCTCTTTGGTGGCGTAGTTGGAATAGAAGGCACCCCTGGTCAGCCCGGCTTCTTTGCAGATGCGCTGTTGTGTACAGCCCTCAATGCCGGAGTTAATCATCACAATGCGGGCGGCTTCCACTAGGCGTTGTTGTGTTTCTGAACGCTCCCTCATTGGCCCACCGCTTCCTATATTGTGCTGCACCCTGGATACTGTACGAGTGCCATTGTGCCAGAAAAGGCGGCTATTCTTGAGCCTTATGGATCTGGACCGAACCACACAACCCAGCCGCGAGCAACTCGCCCGCATCATGGACTACACCCTGCTCTCGCCCGAAGCCACCGCCGCCGATGTGGGGCACCTGATCGATAGCGCCATCTCTCTCGGGGTGGGTGCCGTCTGCGTGTCCCCGTCTCTGCTGCATGCCACGGAGAAAGCCGCCCAGGCCGGCCTGACGGTGGCCACTGTCTGTGGGTTCCCGTCCGGCAAGCATCATGTGCTGGTGAAGGCGGCAGAGGCCCGGCTGGCGGTGCAGTTCGGGGCGTCGGAAATTGATATGGTGGTGGATATTGCCGCAGCTCAGGCGGGGGACAGCAACGCCCTCATCTCTGAGATCGCCACCGTGCGCGAGGCTGTGCCGCACCCTGTGGTGCTGAAGGTCATTCTGGAATCGGCGGTGCTCAGTAACGACGCCCTGGCTACCGCCTGCCGCGCTGCACTTGCCGCCGGTGCCGACTACGTGAAAACCTCCACTGGGTTCCACCCTGCGGGCGGGGCTTCAGTGGAGGCAGTGCGCGTGATGAATGATGCCGTGGGCGGGCAGATGGGCATCAAGGCTTCTGGTGGAATACGTACCTGGGATGATGCGCAAGCGTTGGTAGCTGCCGGTGCGACCCGTCTTGGAGTGTCAGCAGCAGCAAAGGTTCTTGATGGCGCTCCTGATTAAACCAGTGCAGCATCAGGGATGTGCCCGAGGAATACAGCATTCCAAAGCCGCAGCCGCTTAAGAAGAAACCCGGGTGTGCGGTGATGGGTTGGGTGCTGTCGGCCATCATGACCCACTGGCTCACCACAAACAGCACCATGCCGCAATACATGAGAATCAGGTTGGCTTTCCTGCTGCGTGGCCCGAAAAACAGCGTGGATACAAGTGCGATGGGCACCACGAGCACCGTAATGCCGCTGCCCCAGGTTGACAGCAGCGGGTACAGAACATGGGACTGTCCGTCGGGCCTTGTTCCCGCGATGCCCACCCAGTACATGCCGATACCCGCAGTTAGTAATACTATTTCCGGGATCAGGTAGCGGAATGAAAAAGGTCTCACACAGCTCAGCCCCTTTGGCGCATGTAAGAAAAAGATAACGATTTATTAATGTGTATCTTATCTGCGTATTAGGGCAGGGGCAAACTGGGCAGGTTGAAGGCTGGGGCTACTTCTGCTGTGAGTTATCGCTAATCTCGCTGAAATTGACGTTCGTGCCGGTCAGGCGCAGGGCAACTGCCTTATCTTCCACCGACACGCTCTCCACGTTCAGCCCCCCGGCCATCTTGCTGGCGCTCTCTCGCAGACTATTAGTAATGGCTTCCGACATCTCCTTGGGGAGCTCCACCCCAAACAAAGCGGCACGTTCCGCCTGGAACTGCAGCTGTCCGTCCGCGGCACTGGGGCGCAGCGTCAGCGTGGCGGCGCCATCGGTGAATTCGACGCTCACAGTGCCGTCATTCGGGTGCGAGGTGATGCCGGTGACGCGTACCAGGCTTTGGATCAGCGCGCCCGCGTAGCCATTGTTGGTGTTGCCTGCTGCTTGTTCCGCTATTGCGGATTGCACCTGTGCGAGCATGAACTCGTCGGTCAGCCGGGTATCCAACAGCATGGACCCGGCGACGGGATTGTTGCGATCCTTCAGGGAAAGATTGCGGATCTTCACCGTGGACGCGGGGCTGCCCGTCACGGTGGGGGCGCTGTTGGTGCCGTCGGGGTAGTCGATCTTCAAGGTGGACGGCAGGTCCATGTCCACATGCTTCACATTCCCCGTGACCAGCGTGGCCACAACCGGGTAGGCCCCGAAGCTGACGCTGGCCCCCTCACCCGAATCGGCTTTCAATTGCTGGGACACATACCACCGGGTACCGCCCTCGGCAATACCAGCGATGAGGAGGAAAGCAACAACAAGACCAACAAGTAACTTTTTCACCCAATCTAGTTTTCCTGAATCTTCAGCAACGCGCTACTCGCACTACACCTGATCGCCACTCACAAAAGACCACGGTACGGTGAGCAGGTTGTCGCGGACTCGGCGGCGAATCGGGGTGAGGGGCACCGAGGCGTCGATAAGCAGGCGGCGAGCCTCCCGCCAGCGGATGCGCGGACCGTAGGTGGCCCAGGCGGCGGCGCGGTCCCAGGCGTCGTCGGCCGTGCGCAATAGGTCGTAGATGGGTTCGCCGGGCACGTTTCGGTGAATAAGGGCCTTAGGGAGTCGTTCGGCCAGGTCAGAGGGGCGGGCGGTATGATTCGGATCCCAGGCCAGGGTGAGGGACTGCGGGCTGTCCGCGTCCAACAACACCCAGGAGCAGCGGCGGCCCAGCTCGTCGCAGGTGCCCTCCACAAACAGCCCACCGGGGGCGAGTCGGGAACACACCAGCTGCCAGGCGTCGTGAACCTGGGAGACGTCGTACTGACGCAGCACATTAAACGCCCGCACCAGATTCGGGCGGTGGCCCGCCAGCTCAAACCCGCCCACGGCAAAGTGCACGCCGTCGCGGGGTGGCAGCACACGGGCGGGATCAATCTCCAGGCCGAGCACGGAGACGTCGGCACGCAGGCGGCGCAGCCAGATGGCCCACTCGCAGGTGGTGGTGTGAGAGGCACCGTACCCCACATCAATGGCCAGGGGAGTGTCGTGGATGGAGGCATGCGAAAGGCACCGCTGCACCGTGGGATGATGAACCATCCAGCGGTCGCAGCGCCGCAATCGATTCACATTCGTTGTGCCGCGTGTGATCACACCCACCGGGCGGGTGCTTTGAGTAGCCTGCCGGCGAGTGCGTTGGTGATCTCCGAACGTGGCACGCAGATTATGGGCGTGATCAGCCACAAACGTGTGTTAGAGGTTTTCCGAAATCCACTTCTCGGTCAGAGCGGCCTCGTTGGCCACCAGCTCGCTGAGGGCTTCGGCAACCTTCGGCTCAATCGCGGGGCCCATGAACGGAATGGTCACGTTCACTTCGTTGGCGTAGGACAGGGTGGTGGACGCATCGTCGCCGGACAGCTCAATATCGCCCTTGAAATCCACCGGGGCACCCTTCACATCCGCGGTGTAGGACGCCTTCGCGGCACCGTCGGCCAGCGCGCCAATGGTGTACACGCGCTTAATCTTCAACGACTGGCTGATCATCGCACGCACAGCCTCGGGAAGCAGCTCCATCGGCATGATCTCGTACAGCACAACCTCAGCGCCGCCGTCAGTGCTGGTGATCTCATGAACCTCGCCGGGTTCCGTGCTCAGATTCGCCACATTGTAGGCCCAGTAGTCAGCATTAGTCAGGGCCTCATGCACCTTTGCAGGCGGAAAATTGATAGTTACAGAAGTTTCGGTACGCGTTGCCATGTGTACAGACTACCGTTAAAGGTGTGTCCGACCTATTAGTAACCCAAAAACTCTCCAGCATCCCCGGTGCCACCATCGACACCACTACCCAGTTCGCCGACCTCACCACCCTGCACCTTGGGGGGCAGCCACGCGCCGTCGTGCGGTGTGCATCCACGCAGGCAGTCATAGACGTCGTATCGCTTCTCGACGCCCACCAGGTGCCGTTGCTCATTATCGGCGGCGGGTCCAACCTCGTTATTGCTGATGGTCCCGTCGACGTGGTTGCCGTCGTCCTAGAATGCGACAACATTCACATCGACCCCGACAGCGGGATTTTGCGCACAGAAGCCGGTGCCGTCTGGGATTCCGTGGTCGCTGCTGCCGTGGACGCGGGACTCGGCGGCATCGAATGCCTCTCCGGCATTCCCGGCTCTGCGGGCGCCACGCCCGTGCAAAACGTTGGTGCCTACGGGGCGGAAATCTCCGACGTGCTCACTCGTGTTCGACTGTGGGATCGTTCGGCAGGGGAGGATGTGTGGGTGCCCGCTTCTGAGCTGGATTTGAGCTACCGACACTCCAACCTCAAACACACCTCAAGAGCGGTTGTGTTGGAGATCGAACTCGCTTTAAGCGTGGACGGGCTATCTGCGCCTCTGCGATTCGGGGAGCTCGCGCGGACATTAGGGGTTTCGGGTTCTGAGGGTTCTGGGGCTTCTGGGGCGCGGCGACCGGTGGAGGAGGTGCGCGAGGCGGTACTAGAACTACGCAGAGGAAAAGGCATGGTCTACGACCCGTCCGACCACGACACCTGGTCAGCTGGGTCCTTCTTTACCAACCCGATTGTTTCTGCGGCGTTGGCTGAAAAAGTCCGCGCCGTGGCCGCCGAGCTGCGTGGGGCCGATGATGCCGAACGCATGCCATGCTTCGACGTAGGTGACGACCAGCGCAAACTCTCCGCAGCCTGGCTCATTGACCGCGCCGGGTTCACCAAAGGGCATCCTGGTGAGGGTGCCACTGCTCGGCTGTCCACCAAACATACTTTGGCGTTAACCAACCGCGGCAACGCCACCACTGCCGACCTTGTAGCGTTGGCGCGCGAAGTCCGCGATGGGGTCCTTGATGTTTTTGGTGTCGAGCTCGTGCCGGAACCCGTGTGGGTGGGGGTGGAGTTGTAGGTGTTGGGTTGGTGTGTCAGGTAGGTCCATCGCCAGGCCCGGAAAAGGGGTGTGTGTTCTGTCAGGAGGTTGGTGGCAACCAACCTCACCACGGTGGTAACAACCTATCTCAACACTTTGGTAACAAATACACACCTACCGCTACCTAAAACAGGCGTGGAACCCAGGGTATGAGTTTAGAGGTTGTGTTGGCGCAGCCACTGTTGCCGACGTTGCTCCCACGACCTGGGCGCATCCCGCAACCATGCGCCCTGAACCTTCCACAACGGCACCGTCTTACCCGGCCGAACACCAGGCACTGTCAATGGCAGCGCAATCCGCAGCATAAGTTGCCCATCATCACCATCAAACAATGCATACTCATGCTCGGTATGCACTAGGTAATACTCTTTCCCACATATCTTCTGAGGCACGGTTACCTGATAGTTGGGAAAATTAATCCGGGTTTTTGCCGACCGCTGCAACCGCACTAGCTTGGGATGCTGCTCGGGATTAGCATCAGCAGTGGTACCGGCAGCCTGGCTAGCAGCAGTGGTGGTGGGGATGTCGTCTAGCGGCACGGGCTTACCGGTACTGGGGTGATGTTCCAGGCTATCCCAGGCCTGCTGCGGGGTAGCCCCGTGAAGGGATTGATGTCTCCGCTTGCGGTTGTACCGATCACGGAAATCCTCCACCCACCGACGAGCCTGCGCAAGGCTTCTAGGCTGGTGGGCATCAAGAAACCGTTGCAGGGTTTGGTGACACCGTTCGGTTTTGCCTTGGGTCTGTGGGTGATCCACCCGGCCAGCAATGGCCTGGCATCCACGATCGGCGGCAAAGCGCTGCACAATGGTGACCCGCCCGCGGCGGGATTGATTAAACGCGGTGCCGTTGTCTGTCAGTAATTGTTGGGGCACACCATAGGTGTCAAACGCTCGGGCTAAGCACCGACAGGCGTCGGTGCTGTTTTCGCTATCTGCGGCGCAGTAGGTACCGACATCGTAACGGGTAGCATCATCAACCACGTGGTAGATGGTGATGGTGCCGCCGCCTGCGAGGCGGTAGCTAAACGCATCGAGTTGCCACAGTTGCATGGCATAGGGACGGCTAAACCGAATCAAGGCGGATCGAGGGCGTTTGCGGGGATTGTTGTCAACGACTCCGGCTGCGCGCAGTATCCGGGCTATGGTGGCTGGTGAGGGGATCGGTGGGGTGATGTCTGGGTCATCCAGCATGTCGTAGTAAATGGATTGCGGGCCGTTGTCCCAGCCTTGATTGGCTAACCGGTCCCGGATGGTCAATACCAACAAGCGTGTCTTGTGCCCGTAGTAGGTTGCCGGATTGTGGGGAGCGCTGGAGTGGGGATAGAGCGCGGCGTGGCCTTCTTGGGTGTAACGGTCCTTGATGGTGTAGTAGGTTTTTCGGCTGATATTGTTCGCCGCGCAGAAATCAGTGATGCTGACACTGGTGGGGGCTGCGGGATCGAAGTCAATGATCCGACGGCGTAATGCGGGGGAAAGTGATCGTGCCATGACAGTAGTAAAAACCACTACTGATCAGCACCAAAAAGAGAGCTTTCACTAGGGAAAAATGTTACCAAGGTGTTGAGATAGGTTGTTACCACCGTGGTGAGAGAAGTTGTTACCAACCTCCCAAGAGAGTGCATACAAAAACACCTCGTTTTCGAACCTCACGATGGACTTATCTTGCATAAACATCGTTCAATGCCTGATGGTCTGACTGCAGCCGCCACGCCGTCCAGGGGGTGCTGAAGGTGTGGGGATGGCAACTAGCTGCTCAAACCCTTGCCAAAGATGCCAGTGAAGAAGCTGCCGATGGCTTTGAAGATGCTGGTGAGGAAGTCGAATGGGCTGCTGCCGTCGGACTTCTCAGCTGGCTTCTGGCCGGGCTTTTCTGAAGGTTTATCAGCAGGAACAGCCTTCAGGGCAGCGTCAAGTGCGGCGATAGCAGCAGTGACAGCATCTTTGTTGTCGCTGGGGAGGCCGTCGGGGATGGCGTTGAACTTTGCCTTTGCATCGTTCAGGGCGGCGCGGGCGGCATCGACAGCCGGGGAGGACTTTCTGTCGTTGAGTTTCTTCAACTCACCATCAATCTGGGCGAGTGCTTCGGCTTTGTAGTCTTTCAGCGCTTCTCGCGTGTTGTTCTTGTCTAGACGGGAGTGCGCAATGTCGTATTTTTCCTGCGCTGCAGCAACGGCTTTTTCTGCCTCTGCCATCGCTGCGTAATAGCCATCCAGGGTGGTTTTCATCTGTTTTTGTGCGGCGAGGATTTTGTTGTTGGCGTCAACCACAGTGTTGTGCTTGTCGTCGCTGGAGCGGTGGTAGGCTTCATCAAGTTTGTTATCGAAGTCGGTGAGCGCTTTTTCGCTGGTGAAAGGACGGTAATCCTCAGCGATGGCGGGGATGTTGCTGAGGGTGTCCAGTGCTACTGGGCCACCTTGTTCGCCGATCTTGGGCAGGTTGAGATTGGACACATTGGCGTTGAGGGTCTCTACGCTCTTGTTGAACTGCATACCCGCCTCGCCGTAGCTGAGTCCATCAGTGGATTCGGCTTTGGTGAGGGCATTGTGGGCGTCGCGGACTTCCTGTGCAGCGGTGGCTACGTCCTGCGCGGCTGCGATGCCCAGGAGTACTCGTTCTTTTTTGTTGGTGGGAACTTTCGGGTCTGCAGGGGCGATGTGGTCGGCCGCCGGTGCGGGGTTGGGGATGGCGACGGCGGGGGTGGTGCCGGACAGCAGGATGGATGTGGCAACAGCCGCTGCCAGGAGTCCGTAACGACGTTTCATGAGATGAACGCTCCTTAAGCTAAAGATAAGAAAAATCTTGTCTAATTAGCAAAGAATCATCTCATAAACCTTAGAAAAGGCCAATTTCCTGCGGAAGTGAGGGGGAGCTAACTTCTCTAGCTTCCCTAACTCCTTCGACCGATGAGTGGTTTGATCAATGGCTTCGGCGCGTACTTTGCCCGCAAGTCTCGTAGCGTTAAAGCATGCTCCGCTAGGCGAATGTCTTCCGTGGTGCGTGGCACAAACGGTCGCGCAGGCAATGGCACCCCATCAAGGTCCACGCCCACATACGTGATGGTGGCGTGAATGGCGTTTTCCAAAGCGTTCCGTCCGCTGCGCGGGTCCCCAGAGCGGACATGGACGACTACCTGCATGGAGCGGGCGTCGGTACGCAGGAGGCGGGCATCAACCTCAATGAGGTCGCCAATCTGGATGGGCCGGTAGAAGCGAATGCCGCCGGCATACACGGCCACGGTGTTTTCCCCGGACCATTCCATCGTGCAGGCGGAGGCGGCTTCGTCGATCCATTCCATTGCTGTGCCGCCGTGGACTTTGCCGCCCCAGTTCACGTCCATGGGTTTGGCCAAAAATCGCGTGATCATGCGCGGGGCTTCCGACGGGCCGTCGTAAGTTTGCTTGTCCATCTCCGCCTCGATGGCGCGCCGCAGCTCAATACGAGACATAGCTGCGTCATGCACGCGCAGTTCCTCTTCGGTGCGGGGTTCAAACGTGGGCACCGGTTGGGCCTTGCCGGTTTTGGTGTCTTTAGCAACGAAAATCACCAGGCAGTCGCAGGCGCGGGTAAATACACCCTCGCGAGGATCCGCAGAAAGCACCTCATTGACAATGTGCATCGATGACCGACCCGTCATGGCAATCCGCGAGCGCACCTCCACCATGTGACCCGACGGGATCGGTCGAGTGAAATGAATATGTCCCACATACGCAGTAACGCAATACGTTCCCGACCAGCCCACTGCGCATGCATACGCCGCTTTGTCGATCCACTCCAACACGCGCCCACCGTTGACGCCGTGACTCCCGGCCATCAACACATCCGTGGGTGCAGCAAGAAAACGCAGTGTAACTTCAGGGGAAAGAGTAGGCATAAAATCAGCATACAAACCCCCCGAATCACAGAAATACTAGAGTAGCTCTTTGTGAAAACCTCAGCTGATCCCGCCGCGACCCGCGCCGCCGTCCTCGCTGTTGAAGCCTGGATTCGCGACCCCGATGCCACCTCTAGGCCCAGCCGTGCCGCGCTTGCCGACGCCGTCCGACTCACTGCCCGCACCCTCGAACATCTCGCTCCGGGCCACTCCGTGGAGGTGCGAGTCCCGCCCTTCGTGGCTGTGCAATGCATCGACGGCCCCCGCCACACGCGCGGCACGCCGCCCAATGTTGTAGAAGTGGATCCCCATACGTGGCTGCAAATCGCTACCGGGCTGCGAGACCTCCGACCTGAAGACACGTCTGGGACCCGCGCCGCCGAAGTGGCGCACTGGCTGCCCATTGTGCCACTGTAAAGCATGTGACTACAGCTGAACACACTCTCCCGGAACCACATACCAGCGACGTTGGATCCCGCCTAAACTGGCTGCGTGCTGGAGTGCTGGGAGCCAACGATGGCATTGTCTCCACAGCGGGTTTGGTTATTGGGGTGGCGGCCGCTGGCGCCTCCACCTCTGCGCTTGCAGCTGCTGGCATTGCAGCCCTAGCAGCAGGTGCTGTATCCATGGCATTGGGGGAGTACGTGTCGGTGTCAGCCCAGCGGGACACTGAACAGGTGTTGGTGCAGAAGGAGCGCTGGGAGCTCTCGAATATGCCGGATGCCGAGCATCAGGAACTGGTAGGTATCCTCCGCGGCAAAGGCTTATCTGAAGAAACCGCCGAGCGGGCCGCCACGGAAATGGCCGAGCATGATGCGTTGGGTGCGCATCTGGATCTGGAACTGGGGATGGACCCCGATGAACTGACTAATCCATGGGTTGCTGCCTTATCCTCTGCAGTGTCGTTCATGATTGGTGCTGTGCTTCCGCTTGTTGCAGTGCTCTTGGCTCCTCAGGAGCATCGTGTGTGGGTCACTGTGGTGAGCACGCTCCTTGCGCTGACCATCACGGGAACCATATCCGCGCGGTTCTCGCAGGCGCGTCGCGGCAGGAGCATTGCTCGCCTAGTGATCGGCGGAGGAGTGGCCTTGGCGGTGACTTACCTTGTAGGTGCGCTTTTTGGTGTGCAGGCAGGCTGAGCTGTATATCAGGGCCATATACCGGGAATCGTATGGTCTACCGCGCTCTGTGAATAAAAATATGCCCCCTGTTGGGGGAATGCTTTTAGGGTGGTAGGGGTTGTGCAGTACCGCTGGTCTTTCGGTTTACCTTGGTTGTGGTACCCGGAATGTATATGCACCGCACGAGCATAAAGTTATCTCTGTATGATGTCGTGACATTGCGTCAAATAACCGCTATGTTATTTATTTTTCATTGCAAAATAGTTACAAATAAATCACAAATGCACAACCGTGCTCAGTAACATATTCCATGCATAAAATCTAGCTAGAATAAGGTGCGTACCTTGTTCCTATTTTGTTGTGAGGTGAGAATATGAAACGTGCATATGCCGCAGCTGTGATGGTTGCCAGCGGATTGCTCGCACCAGCCGCCATGCCGGCCGCCCAAGCTCAGACGACGCCCAACGACACCACCCAGGATAATCAGAAGGATTCGGGTTCCACCGCCCACAGGGTCCCTCCATTTGATCCGGGCTATTGGACTCCAGAGCGGATGCGTGATGCGGAACCTGCGCCGATGCCGAGCTTTCCTGAAGGGCAAAAGCCTGTCGAAAATGATGACTCTGTAACTCACACGGTGCCTCCATTTGACCCGGGCTATTGGACCCCAGAGCGGATGCGTAACGCTCAACCCGTTGAGAACGGGGTAGGGTATAACTACAAGATCTTGAAAGACTTTTTCAAAACCATACGTGGTTAATCCCCGTATATCCGCGTATAAGAACTTTTGTCCCACTACCGCTATGCAGGGGTGTCATAGAACGGTGATCGAGCCGGTTGGTGGACCCGCATGGGGGTTTGGCGAGTCGGGTTAGAGAAACGAACCCCAACCGGCTACGATTGGGCATCGTGGCAGCTTTGGATCAGTCCCCTCAGTTCCCTCTTGACGACCATGGCGAGCAAACACCCCGTGAAGAGTGCGGTGTTTTTGGCGTGTGGGCACCGGGGGAGGAAGTCGCAAAACTTACCTACTACGGCTTGTACGCCCTCCAACACAGAGGGCAAGAGGCGGCCGGCATCGCCGTTGGCGATGGAGATCAGATTGTGGTGTACAAGGACTTGGGTCTTGTCTCCCAGATTTTCGATGAGCAATCCCTCGACGCCCTGAAAGGTGACATCGCCATCGGGCACACCCGCTACTCCACCGCAGGTGGTACCTGCTGGGAAAATGCGCAACCCATGTTCCGCACCGCTTCCAACGGCAGTGATGTTGCGTTGGGGCACAACGGAAATCTGGTCAACTACCTGGAATTGCTTGACGACGCCGCGCGCAAAAAGCTCGTCGACCCGGCCACCAAACCATCCGATTCTGATGTGATGTGTGCCCTGTTGGCGCACGGCATCAGTGACGACACCAGTCTGGTGGAATCCGCCAAGAGACTACTGCCCACCATCAAAGGTGCATTTTGCCTCACCTTCACTGACGGGCACACTCTGTATGCGGCACGTGATCCTCATGGTGTGCGGCCATTGTGTATCGGGCGTTTAGACCGTGGGTGGGTGGTTGCCTCTGAGACGGCAGCGCTGGATATTGTGGGTGCCTCGTTTGTCCGGGAGGTTGATCCCGGCGAATTAATCATCGTGAATGCGTCGGGTGTGCGGTCCGAACGCTTTGCGGAGAAGAAACACAAGGGTTGCGTGTTTGAATACGTTTATCTTGCGCGCCCCGATTCGGTGATCAGGCAGCAGAGTGTGCATGAAACCCGGGTGGAGATTGGGCGTCGATTAGCGCAGGAATACCCGGCCGACGGTGACCTTGTGATCCCTGTGCCGGACTCAGGTACTCCGGCGGCTGTCGGATATGCGCAGGGTTCCGGCATTCCGTTCGGGCTGGGACTGGTGAAAAACGCCTATGTGGGGCGGACGTTTATTCAACCCTCGCAAACCATCCGGCAGTTGGGCATTCGCCTGAAACTGAACCCGCTGCGGCAAATTATTGACGGCAAACGCCTGGTTGTCGTGGATGATTCCATTGTGCGCGGCAACACCCAGCGCGCCCTGATCCGCATGTTGCGGGAAGCGGGGGCTGCTGAGGTGCATGTGCGCATTGCCTCCCCACCCGTGAAATGGCCATGTTTCTATGGCATTGACTTTGCTAGCCCCGGCGAACTACTGGCCAATTGCGTCGAAGGTAACGATGAAGATGCCATGGTCACCTCCGTATGCACCGCAATCGGCGCGGATTCCTTAGGCTATGTCTCTATTGGCAGCATGGTCGAGGCATCCAAGCAGGACTATGACGAACTGTGTTGCGCCTGTTTCGACGGCGTGTACCCCCTGGGGCTGCCCGCTGGGAATCCCAACGCTGAACTCGTCCGCAAAATGCAACACTAATTGATAACCGCAGAAAGAGAATTCCACCATGACTGACGCTCACGCCTCCTACGCCGCGGCTGGAGTGAACATTGCTGAGGGCGACCGCGCCGTCGAACTGATCGCCCCGTTGGCGAAAAAAGCAACCCGACCGGAAGTGCGCGGCGGCCTCGGCGGTTTCGCGGGACTTTTTGCGCTCGGGAAATACAAGCAACCCCTCCTAGCGGCGGGTTCCGACGGCGTGGGAACCAAACTCGCCGTCGCCCAGGCCATGGACAAGCACGACACCATCGGCATCGACCTGGTGGCCATGTGCGTTGATGACCTTGTGGTCTGCGGTGCCGAACCCCTGTTTCTGCAGGACTACATTGCGATCGGCAAAGTTGTGCCTGAACATGTCGCCGACATTGTTGCTGGCATCGCCGAGGGGTGCATACAGGCGGGCTGCGCGCTTCTTGGTGGCGAAACCGCAGAACATCCAGGTGTGATGGAGCCCGAGCATTACGACGTCTCGGCCACCGCCGTGGGCGTCGTGGAAGCTGAGGATGTTCTGGGGCCTGATCGTGTACGCCCCGGCGACGTGGTGATCGCTATGGCCTCCAGCGGCCTGCACTCCAACGGTTACTCCCTGGCGCGCCACGTTCTGCTGGAGAAAGCCAAGTTGCCGCTTGATAGCTACATGGAAGA
>ERZ772974.302-NODE-302-length-39042-cov-4.685075_pt1 | contig 39042 bp, 38 predicted proteins | sample MGYA00580671_ERZ772974 | MGnify/ENA primary metagenome ERZ772974 (study PRJEB29015, sample SAMEA2738065) | human oral metagenome | biome: human oral; feature: human-associated habitat; material: saliva | place: China | collected 2218 ... | reverse complement strand
TACTGGGGAGAAATACCTTGCGGATACTGGACAGCGTCTTCGGCTTCTTCAAAACGAGCTGCGTCTTATTCTTCTCAGAGATAACCGGAAACGCAAAGATAACATCCTTTCCTTCCGTGCCGCAGTGCATCGTTCCGGGAGACTGAAGACAGCCCTCGTCCGGATCTCCTGATTTCACCAGGGTTCCGGCGCCCATGTGCCAGTAATCATCCCGCTCGTCATTGCGGTAGAACATGAACTCATCACCCACGTTATAGCAGGGACATTTGCCGCTGTCAGGAACGGCGCAATATTGCTATTGAAGCTCCGGAAATAGTTTTTTATCGAGAACCGTTACCTTTACTTTGTATGCCATATCCAATTCATCCTTTCAGATATTCTTTTGCTGCCTGCCGTACTTCCTCTTCGATCTCTCCTTCCGTGGGAGATTCGATAATCCGCTCCATTGCCAAACGAAGTTCCTCTCCCACAGGGTGCTGAAACTGAGGTATCAGAGAAGAGAGCAGCCAGTATTTCCATATCTCGTCTGTTTCAGTCGGCTGAAGCACCCTGACGATGTACGGTTCCACCAGAGCCTGCCTTCTGGAAAGTATCCTGGCAACTTCAGGTGCCACCGGCCAGTTGATGTCCTGCAGCCATGTCAGCAGCGCAGGAATCACCGGTGCGATCTGCTCATCCGTAAAGCCTTCCAGCAGCTCAAGTCTATCGGTATCATGTTTATCCCGGGGAATTAAAACTTCCGGGTCAAGATTCATGGTTCCATCCTGAAAACCCGCCTTGATCACATAGTGAGGTTCGTCAAGTCCGGTGTCCGGATGAGAATCGGCCAAGGTGACATGAACCCCATCCTGCCGCCAATCCCGAAAATCTGCTTCCTCGCCCATAACAACATACTGAACCCCAAGATACTGCGCACGCCCGGGCGCTGCATCCATCGGAATGGCTTCAAAGGGCTTTTCGATCGGAACACCGATCCCATCTAGGTATGCCGCAAGGGAAGGAAATGTCCGTCTGGCGTGCTTCATGTAGTTGCGGCAATAGGCGCATTCACAAAGAAAGTCCGGGGGAAGCGCTGCATAAAAATTGATAGTGTCTTTGTTCATATCATAACCTGGTATTTGGGTTCCGATACTGCCCGTGCTGTTTCGTCTTGCCATTGCCATACTGGATCACAAACTTCGGGCAGTGGTGCAGGCAGCGCAGGCATAAGGCGCATTGCTCCTTTTCCACACCGGCTTCTTATCCTTCATCTCTATCGCCTGAACCGGACACTCCCTGGCACAGAGACCGCAGCCGATGCAGCCATCCTCCAGATAGAAGTGCTTCGTCCTGCGCTCTTCATCCAGCTTTCCGACGCAGAAGTTATGCGTAAAGTATGGCATTCTCGGAGTGGAATGGTTCCCGCGTTCCCTGGTTCTGATGCGTGGAAGCATCTTCTCGATCTGCTTTTCCGCCCGGTCAAGCTGACCAGCAACCTTCTTCGGATCACTGAGATCAAACATCGGTGTCCAGTTATCCGGCATCTGAATGCTGAAAGCCGCATCCAACGTGAAGTTTTTCTTTGTCAGGATCCGTTTGGCTTCCTCCGCACAGCTGCCGGGAGTGGTTCCGTAAGTGGTGACGATGAAAGAATAATTTTCCCCTTCGGAGATAATATTCAGGTTTTCATAGAACTCCCTGACCGGTACCGGCAGCGCCCACCAGTACACAGGATGAACCAGTCCGAACATCTCGCCCTGTGAGAGCCAGATATTTGGTTCCAGCCCTATGATGGATCTGGCTTCTTCTCCGTATTCTTTTGCAATGCGCTCCGCAACGTATTTACAGTTGCCGGTTCCGCTGAAATATAAGATCATATCTTTAGCCTCATTTCCATAGAAACAGCCCTGCAGCTTGTGCCAGTTGATCCAGTAAGCTGCACATGACCTCTGATGGATTGAAGACCGTCAGATATGTATCGCAGCCATCCAGATCGATCATGGTTTCCTGTTCCGGGATCAGAATGCGGGCGGTTTTTCCGTTTGACAGGGAAGAGATTTTCTCCATTAAGCCGGTTGGCTCCGGGTTATCTTCCCAGCTCTCTCTGCCATCGAGGGAAATGCTGATCCTGTAATAGCAGTTCAACTTGAGGATCAGCTCTGCCTGTGCCCGCCGCAGATCCTGTAAGCGCTCCGGCTGCAGAAAGTACTGCTCTACGGCACCATACCGTTCATTCGATTCAGCCGGTACGCGTTCCGGAAGTATATCGATGATCCGGAAAGAACTGGCAAGGAGCTTTTCCATCAGCCCTTGATAAAGCATTCGATCTCCTCCACATACTCTTTCGGATGAGCAATCATATCGCCAGAATCGTTGATGTGCATCTTTTGCCCCTCTCTCAGAAAGCCTTTCGGCATACAAAGCTTCCTTCGGATTTCACCGTCCGAACATCCACATCCTGGTACATTCCTTTCAGCCGCTCCCGCAGAGAGGCTGCCGTTTCAAAGGGTGGTGTGAAAAAGCCTTTTTTCACATACAGGTTACGGATGAACCAATCTGTGCGTTTCACCTCGCCCTGAATGTTCACAGGTGTCCATGAAACCCACGTATTTCCAGCGTTTTTTCATGTTCAGAGTCGTCCCCTGTTCACAGATTTCTTTAGATGTTCACCGCTGTCTAATCGTTTCCATTAGATGGATTTTAGAAATCTCTAAAACCGGCGTCTTGTGTCTTTACCAACTGTCGCCATTTTTAGATATTTTAAGCCCACAGAGCCTCTCTTTCAAGGTCCTGTGGGCTATGTATTCTTATGCATATCAACGAAGCTTCTTCAGCAGATTCATCAGTAGCGTTGCAGTCGATTCATCACTCATAAGCTTCTCAAGCAGCTGTCTGTCACCAGAGGTTAAAGCGGCTCCTGTTTTTGTTTCGACCGCCGGTAAATGTTCTCCCGTATCCTCCCGGACGATATCCTTCTGGTAAAATGCCTTTTCAAAGAGCTTTGCATTCTGCTGCCGGTCATCATCCAGGATATGCGAGTACTGGTCCGTGACCATCTTGGCCTGCGCATGACCGGAATCGCCCTGAACTGCTTTAATATCACCCCCGTTCAGTTTCAGCTTATATGTGATACTGGAATGTCGCAGGCTGTGGAATACCACCGGCGGGAGATCATGCTCCTTAATCAGCTTCTTGAAGGATTCTGTTATAGTGCTTGCTTCCGTGGGCATTCCGTAGTCTCCGGCAAAAACAAGATCATAGTCTGAATACTCGGATCCCAAGGCTTCCTTCAGTTCATCCTGCTCCTCCTTCCTGATGACCAGCATTTTTGCAACCGTACTGGGGAGAAATACCTTGCGGATACTGGACAGCGTCTTCGGCTTCTTCAAAACAAGCTGCGTCGTATTCTTCTCAGAAATAACCGGAAATGCAAAGATAACATCCTTTTCACCCAGTTGCTGCATAGCACTGCGGTTCACCCGCTGCAATTCCTTATTCACATAGACATAAGCGACTCCCTTTTTGATGCTCTCATCCGAAACATCGATGCAAGACCAGGTTAAGCCGAGCAACTCACCAATTCGAAGGGAGCAGGCAAATGCCAGATTGATGGCAAGCCTGAGCTTTGAATCCCCGCAAAGCTCAACGGCTCTCATTAGAGTTTCGGCATTCCAGATCTCACGTTGCTTTTTCGTTGACTTTGGTACCGTGGCGTAATCCGCCGGATTCCGTATCATCAAATCCCAGCGGACCGCCTGTTCAAAGCAGCTGTGAAGAAGCTTATGTATGCGCCTGACCGTTTCCGCCGATACCAGCGCAGAGGTCTTCTTATGCTTATTATCCGTGCATTTGGGAACCGCCTGCGTCTTCAGCATCGTCTGGTAGTACTTCTCCAGTGACCTTGCGGTAACATCTCCCAGCTTCATTTGCCCCAGACGCGGGAGAATGTAGGCGTTAATCATATTGACATTAGAAGCGTAGGTCGAAAGCGCCCAGTTGTTCTTGCCATACATGGATATGTATTCCTTCAAAAGGTCTGCCATGGTTTCGCACTGCGAGATTACGATGCTACCAAGTTCTTGGCGGTATTCTACCTCCGACTTTCTTCTCTGCGCATCCGCCTTTGTCTTGCAACTTTCCCATTTCTGCTTCTTTTCTCCGGCTTCATTTTCGTAAGTGTACACCACATAATACCTGTTCTTCCTTTCAACAAGCGATGCCATCACTGTTCCTCCTTCTCATAAGCATTGTCCTGAGAGGACAGCCACCATTCCAGGGCAGCGCGTCTAATCCGAACCATCTTTCCGATACGAATGCCCTCGAGAATACCATCTTCAATCATCTTGTATATCTCACGGGTCGTTGCGCCGATCAGGAGGGCGGTCTCTTTGACCGTAAAACTCATCTTGTCAGCATCCAATAGTACCGTGCATTCGGCATCATCGACCTCTTCAAGTTCTTTATCAAGACCCGAAGTTTGCTCCGTGACCTTCTGATAACAATCCTGTCCCTGATACCAGCGTTCAAAACTATCCAGTGTGACACGTTTTTTATCCGCAACCACGATAATCTCGAAAACACCCCGATTACGCTTTCTTCTGACCAGCGAGTAGGCCTCCTCACGGCTGATGCCCAAAAGCCTTGCCATCTGCGGCAGTGTCATGGAAGTGTTTTCCCGCTCCGCATCTCGCTGCCGATCCTCCGGCGTCCTGTACTTCGTTTGGGCCTTATACCACGCTTCAAAGACATCCTTGCGGACGCGCCTCCAGGAAGCAACCTCAAACGTTTCGAGCTTGTCCCGCTTGATGATTTCATAGACAGTCGAATCACTGATACCCAAAAGCGTCGCAATCTCCGGTATCGAATAAGAATAGGCCTTCAATTCGGCACCTGGCGGCGGACCGGCGACCTTCTTGTATTTAACCTGATTTGCATACCAGTGCTCAAAGCTATCAAGTACCACCCGCATCTTTCCGGCGACAAGAACCGTTTCAAAGAGCTGTCTATGTACCAGCCAATAGGAGTCCGTTTTCTTCAGACCAAGCATCTGCCGCATTTCCGAAACGGACATGGTGGTCTTATCTCTGTTATTCATCCCACAACCTCCTTATCGTGATTTAGCCAGGTCTTATGACCTGGCTAAATCGTAGCGGATACCCGTTTCCATTGTTAGGATGTCACCGATTGAACGGGCATCCTTGACACTTTACAGCTTACTGTCCAGCCACTCATCAAAACTCTTTTTCGAAATCCGATACGTGGATCCGATTTTGAACCAGCGGAACTCATGCCGTTCAAGTAGCTTGTACGCGGTTCCTCTTGCAATTCCGAGGATGATTTGTAAGTCCTCAACGGTATAACAGCGCTTTTCTGCACCGGCAACTGCTGCTGTTTCCTGGCGCTCAAAGGTTTCAATCGCTTCCATTATGCAACCCCCTCACTTTCTGTATTTTTCGTTTGGCTTCTCAGCATTTGCCTCATTACGGAAATTCCAGACACTCACCAGGAATCGGATCCTCCGGATTCGTGTACCCGGTCGCCACACGGATTAATTCATTGACCTTGTCCATCTGCCACGGCATCAGCTTCCCGAGATATTTCACCACCCGGCACTTATCAACCGGCGTCGGCTGTTCGCCAAGTATCATAGACGGCTTCTCAAGGAACGGCACGTTATAGAGGACGTAGTGCGTTTTCTGCCCGAGCTTCTTTAGCTGCGTTGTCAGCGGATAAACCAGAAGATTCGGGCTGTATCTGTTCCCCATCTCATTCTGGATGTTAATGCACGGGCGAAGGCCGCCCTGGATGTGATTTACCGGTTCCGGCAGATCAATCAGATAGACATCTCCCCGTCTGTAAGTCCAATTATCACGAAGCATGTGTAATCCCTCCTTGTCTTCGCAGATATTCCTATGCAAATGGCAGGCATCGCTGCCTGCCGTATCCTAAACAGATCTGTTCTGACCTGCTTATTACGTATGTTATCCCCACATTTGTCCTCGACACCCCTGGGAACTGGCAGACTCTCTGTCCTGCCGGGAATGCATTCAGGCGTCCGGTTGCTTCCGGATCCATGGGACTCTAACCCCTCCGTGGTTCTCACCGAGCTGCGTACAGAAGTATCATTATGCTGTGACGGATCAATGCTGTACTCCGGAAGCAATCCGAAGCTTACAGGCTGGGCCGCGCTCTTGTCTTTTAAGGACAATCCTTGCGTTTCCCGCTGATGTGGCTCCCCGTCACAGGGTTGTGCCTGAAGAATGTAGATTCAGTTTTCAAGGATCTAAACAAGAACCACTTGGCTCCTGACATGTACAAGTTTAGCTGTGCAGATGATAAAGCTTTAGGAACTGACACTACGGATTTGCTGTGCTGGTTATATAGATTCGCGGATTCAATGATGATTACAATACTAAGTGGATAAGAATGAAGTGTTCTTGACTCAACAGCCGGCATATTTACAGATGTTGTAAAATGACATATTCATTCAACACATCAACAGAAGACAAGGTGATTTGCTTACCTCTTTTCGCTCCGTTTTCCTTGACGGTCAAAGTTAATCTGACTAAAATAGAATAAATTTCTCATCCGAATCGATAATTCATTATTGACGCATACACATTGTGAAACGATTTTTAATGGAGTCCGACTATCCTATGAGTACACTTACCAAGCCAATGAAGTCCTCCCAGGACCTAGTTGAACACATGAAACGCAAAGGAATTACGTTCAATATCGTTTCTCCGGAAGATGCCGTCCAGTACATGGAAAAAAATAATAACTATTTCCGTGTAGCGTCCTACCGCAAGAACTATAATAAACGACTTGATTCAAAGCAAAATCCAATAGACGAGTATGTAAATCTAGATTTTGGATATCTTCAGGATCTTGCCATTATCGACATGGAACTGAGATACACGTTTATCCAACTAACACTTGATATTGAGCATTTTGCAAAAATGGATCTTCTAGGAGAAATTGAGCGACATAATGAAGACGGTTATAAAATCGTCTCAGATTTCCTTAATGCTCAGAAAACCGACAGAAAACAACACATTCAATCGGAATTACGGCAAAATCAGAATAGCTATTACACGAAAGACGTCTATAATAAATATAATCCTGATTTCCCTGCTTGGGTTTTTTTAGAACTTCTTCCTTTTGGTACAATCCTTGATTTCTATCTCTTTTGTGCTAAACGTTTTAACTCTAAGTCGATGTGCGATCGCTTTTACATCATGATCAGATGTAAAAATGTTCGAAACGCCTGTGCCCACAACGACTGCTTCATCAATGATTTCCATACAGGTACTGCACCATATAAGCCCAAGTATCCTGTAATCCAAAAGTTAGCAGTAATCCCCTCGCTTTCATCTGATTCCCGTAAACGTCGTATGCAGAATGAACGGATGCAGGAGCTAATATATGTTCTCTATATCCATAACGAAATCGTGACCAGCAAAGGGGTCCACAACAAGGCCGCTCAAAAATTACATGCATTTAAAGATCGGATGATGAGGCACGCTGACTATTACAATACAAATCAGTTGATTGCCGCGAATTTCAACTTTTTGAAACTGGTCATTGACAACTGGTTCTCCATCGTTTAAACTAATGGCACGTCGAAAAAGCAGCAATGCTTTTGTAAGGGCTCTATCCTAGGATCGAGCCCTATTTTTCTATCCAAAAACCTGCAGGTACCACAATTGTGGTACCTGCAGGTTTTTCTTTGCCCCTGGGGCAACCAAACTAATTCCATGAGGTTTACATCAGGACTCAGGTTGGCATTCACCTTCTGGATTGTAGCTATATGTAAAGTTGTCTATAGCATTTTTTCTATCAACAGAAAAGAGAAAATTCTACTACTTCCGATGCTCTACAATTTACTGGCAAGTTCCATCATATGAGAAGCCATTTCAATAAGATTCCTGCGAACAGAATCTTTATCAAGCTCATTCCCCAGAAGCAGATAGTCCGTGCTAACATGAAAATAGAGCGCAATTTCAACAAGCAGTTCCAGCGATGGTTTCCCTTTTCCACGCTCTATATTGCCGAGATGTTCGAGACTGATGTTGAGTTCTTCAGCACTTTTCTCCTGCGTCTTACCTCGGGCTTTACGAAGTGCTTTCAAACGCCCTGCAAAATCAGCTTCCCCTATATTGTACAAAATTATTTTCCTTTCCTCCTGACACGGGAGATTGGAAGGAGCTACACCTTCCTGCAGACAGATTAGAACCTTCAGGACCTTACAAAAGCCAAAAAGAGATAAGGATACCGATATCGCTTCTCTCCGAAATCTGAACTATATGTATATCCTCAGCCCTTCATACATGTCAGGATGCGATATGTTTATGACGTGGATTGAAATCATGCTTTTGTCTTGCTAATCGGTACAAAAAAGAAGCCACCGACAAGGACGGAACCCTATGGATATAGGTATCCTGTCCTTGCCGATGGCCTCTCATGTATGTCTGGCTTAACTCATCGACTATTCAAGCATGTGACCTGAAATGGATTTACGCAGTCTGTTTCACCTCAACCATTCCCGTCTGTACGCTCATTCAATTTTGTTTGTTCTATCTCAATTCAGTCCTGCCCCTCAGGCGCATACACATCGATACGATTGTGTCTGCGCCCCATTCGCTTCTGTACCATAACCGACTTGCAGCGTTTGCAGGTGATGCGGACTATGCCCTCGCGATCCTCCAAACCGTGATTTATTTCATGGCAGTTGGGACAACAAACGCTTCTCGGGCGTAATACGCCCCGGCTCTCATGTGCCAATTACCTCGCTCCCCTCTCATTCGCTCGTTTTTCATACTGCAGGAATTGCGACATGCTCAAACTCTCTTACCAACGAAAAAGGCTTCTGTATCTTCCACATTCTTCGGAGCTGCTGCGTCGTTTCCCCGCAGTATTCGCATTCCATCCATCCGTCTGTCTCTTCGAGAAGCAGCTTATGATTCATCTTGCCACAGACCGGACATCTCATATCGTATTGATTCATGCTTTCACCTCCGTTTCATCGGATTACAGTGCCTTAATGACGTGCCTGGCGACCCCCTGAACAATCAGATCTTTCGTGCGTATCTCTTTACCGGGATAAACAGCTTCGTTCCGGTAAAGAAGAATCGCTTCCTGATTCTCAGCATCAATGCCGCCAAACACCTTCAATGTGCTCTCATTGTCCCCTAAGAGAGCGACAACGATATCACCAACCTTGGCCTCGCAATCCATCCTGATAACGACTCTGTCACCATCATCGATGCCCGCATCAACCATAGAGTCACCGCATGCCTCCAGGATATAAAACTCACCCTTCCCGAAAAGGGAAACAGGAAGGCTGATGTACTCCCGAATGCATTCCTCCTTTTCCTCCGCAGTTCCACACGGGATGGATCCGACAACAGGACAGGGGGCAGAACCGGTCGTGAACTTGTTGATCATCGGCGTGTTGATGGCACGAGACTGACCATCGTACTCGATCATTCCGCGGTTATCCATTTCAACCAGGTAGCGATATGCAGTTGTTTTAGGGATGCCCACGCCCTGAGCAATTTCATTCACCGAGGGCGTGACATGCTTTTCGCAGAAATACTGATCAACATAGGAAATGATGAGTTCCATCATCTCTGAGTTCATTTTCCTCATGGCCTCAATTCCTTTCAATCGATAACGGAACGAATCGTTCCATTAGTGGCATCATAAAACCCCTTGACGGTGAGGTCAAGGGGTCAGGTGTTTAACGGAACGCAGGTGCGCAGAATATTGGGCACAAAACTTTGACTACAGCTCTTCGAGAGCCTTCCGGAGCATTTCCCGATACGCAGTCTTGACCGATTCCGGCCCAAGAATCCTAATCTTACCGTTAAAGCCAAAAATCCAGCGGTAAAAGGTGGAACTGGTACATACAAGAATATTGGCTTTGAAGCTCTCTTCGTCGATCGGTTCTGTCTTAACATCCATGCCGAAGTGATCGATGATATGCTTCATCGTCGACACATGACAAAGGAGTTGAACCTCTTCCGGCTGATCCGTGTCAAACATACGGAAAACACACTTGCTGTACTGAGCAGGCGAATAGTCTTCCGGAGGTGATACCGCAATCTGATTCAGGATTTTCGGTTGCTCCGCGATGCGGTCGATGCGGAAGGTCCGCACAGCCTGGCGCTCATCGCAAAATCCGCGCAGATAATAGTAGTCGCCATCCCACTCCAGCGTGTAGGGGCTAACCGTGTACGGCGTGCCGTCATTGGTCATGTAGCGCTTCTTGTTCACATCAAAATCCGTGTAGGCAAACTGAATCTTCCGTCGGGTGTCGATAGCCTCATTGAGGGCATCCACAATGTAATACCCTTGCTCATTCTCCGACTTTGCGCGTCCGGATACATAGATGTGCCTGCGAAGCTTGGCCGCATTCGCTGCACTGGTCAGTGTGAGCAGCTTTGTAATCAGTTCATCGCTCTTACGCTGCGTTATGAACTTGGAAGAAGAAATTGCATCTACAAGAAGCTTAAGCTCAGCCAGGTCATAGGCTTGACCATCATAGTAATACTTGTTCTGCGTAGACTCGTAGTGCTCAATGTGAAGGCCGCAGTTATGGAGAGTGACAAGATCATCGCTGATTGTGTTTCTGGAAACCCTGATGGCATATTGCTCTTTCAGAATCTTGATCAACTCAGCGGTAGAGAGCGGATGTTCTGCATCCGTATGCAGAACCAGGTGCTGGTACAAATATAAAATTCTGAGCTTCGTTCTGCTTTGCATAAGGATCCCCATATATATCCAAAATATCAATATGCCTTCGTCTGTATCTTTATGGATTTACGCTGCGCAGTCTGGTAGCATTACGCTCAGTAATAAGAGATAGCGCTTTCTCAATCAACTCCTGACTTTTCTTCTCTGAATGAACTTAGACGAGAAGATGGTATCAATCAGTGTTTTAATTATTGCCAAATCAAACATGCGGACGTCGTAGTAATACTGGTTCTGCTGAGAATACACAACTTCAGACATGACTCCAACTTGCTCCAGCATCTTAACTTCCTCGTTGAACTGTACAATCTTATCAGACATGGTTTGTAGTCTCCTTTCTGAGTGTTGTCTCGCAACTTCATTCTACCAGAGGACTGCAAACCATGTCTTCTTTATATGATTTTCAATTCGCGCAACTTATCATACCTTATCCCCGTCGGACATTATCAAGGAATTTTTTCTTCCAGAATTCTGTTCTGCTTTTTGGCGTATAGGCGTATTTGCATCCCTGGTGACGGTGCCAATAACATCCGTGCACAAAGATTACCGCATTATACCTTGACAGATATAAATCCGGATGCCCCGGTATTCTTGCATCATGCAAGCGATATCGATATCCCCGGGCGAACAGCTCTTTTCGAATATAGACTTCAGGTTTCGTATCCGTGGAGCGGATTGCTGCCATATTTCAGCTGCGTTCTTCCGGCGATTTTATATCAGCCATCTGATCTTATACCTCATGAAATACTTTTGTGCAAAGAAGGTGTGTAAAAACATCTTCCACCTGTTTTGCGATCTCCTTTGATTCTATGCGGGTTCCCACTTCGATATTCCCTTCCTGACCATGATAAGAGAGGTTTGCCGATGTAATCAGTGTCTCCCTCTGATCGACTGAAATCACCTTGGCATGCAGAGCAGCCATTTTATCTTCGGCGTTCTTGTAGTCATATATCTTCAGAAACCTTCCTTTGTAGCGCAGCAGTTTGTCAAAACCTGTCTGACTATCAATATCGTTGACAAAGAACTTCACAAAAACCCCTGACTGGCTTTTGGAAATAATGCAATCGGCCAGATCGCCGAAATAACCGGACAGGGAGTAGCCGGTGAGGAGAATACTGCTCTTTGCACCAGCCAGCATTTCCTGAACCGCGATTTTGGTCGTTCTAGTTTTCATAGCAAAGGTTGGAGGCGCTGTAACAACCAGGCTGGCTCTATCCTGATCATGAACCATGGCTCCGCGAACAAGCGCATGAATTTCCAACGCTTCACTTTCAGATAACGCAGGATAGCGTTTTCTGATCTCTGAAACAGCATCCGTTGTCGATGCAATGGCATCTTCCTGGATTCGATCGAGTAAAATATCTAGGTTTATATGTCCAGCTGACATAAATCCGCCACCAGCTTTCTGAAATATGCCTGATTTTCCCTGTCGGAAATCGGAACAACGAGTCCTCTGTCGAGCGTCCGGTTCCCATTCTCACAGGCTGTCTCTGATATCATGCAGCATGAATGACACGCAGCTCCATTGGAATTCTTCCCAGCAGGAGTATTGCTCATGCATTCCGGATCATTTGTGCAGAGCAAAGCTTCCTGGAAGGCATCCCTCATCAATATCCTCAGGTTCTTGATAGTGCCAAGTTCTACCAGGCCGCCAAGAGATCCTTCCTTATCAGAGCTTCCGGTGTAGAGCAGGATTCCGGACATCCTGTCCCCAAAATAAATTCGTTCACGGATAGCTGCAGAAGAATATCCTGAGAACATGGCCATCTGCTTAATCAGCAAATGCGCAAAGGTGTGCATCATCACATATCTGGCATCTCGTTTTACCGTGATCGTCCATCCCTTGGACTTACAGAATTCTTCATAGCACTCCTCGTATTTTTTTGAGAGTGCACCTACCGCAGGATCGTTCAGCCACTTATCAAGTGTATCCCTGTTGAATTCAATGAAAACGCCTTCACCATGCGTTTCCGCTGCAGGAAGCCATCTTTCTTCTTTTCCCTTTGTCAGATAGACAACATTCTGCTGAACATCAGCATCCGGATCAGGAGCATCTACTCTGGTAAAGCCCAAAAGAACCTTCACTTCTCTCAGGCGTGTAATCCGAATAATCTGTTTAAAATACGCCTTCAGGTAATCCGGAACCGGCTCATCCTCCGCTTTAAAATGTTTTTTATTGGACTGATACTGCGGATCTGCATGATGTGTGATCGCATCGTACTCCATCTGTTTGATTTCAGTGAATTCTTTTATGTTTTCCAGACGTCTCTTCAGGGCAGCATCAAACTCTTCGCGAGAATAATTCTCAGCGAAATATTTGTTATATACTTTATCAACACCTTCCTCTCCCCAGTCCTCTTTATACTCCTCAATCAGGCGCAGATGCTCATCAATCAGGTTGTACAGGGGATTGATCCACGGAGGGATGGAGATTGCGCTCCTGCTGACCGCAAAATATACATTGGATGCGCCACGCTGGGAAGGCGTACGCATCAATGTGCACTTTTCGTTTTTATGATGCGGCCGGAAAGGATGATGTCCTGTACACTGAAGCCCTTCCATGCTTTCCTTCTGCGTTGCTCCGCTCATACTGCGCTTTGCTCCGCACTGGCACTCTACCCGCATGTCCGCAAGTGTTGAAGAGTTTCCTGTCGAATACATGCGCATATCTTTTTTGCAATCTGTATTCCCATGATGACACCACCATCTCCAGGGGAAGTCATCCATATGCCCGTTGTCACAGATTGTAATAAATCGGGAGGGATATGCCTGCCGTCCGCACTTGGGGCAGGTAACCCCGGCCCAAAGATATTTATCGAGGTCAAAGTGATCCCTGGCATCAAAAATATATCCGCATTTGCTATATGAGCAGATATGTATATACGGAAACGAGGTAACCGGTATGTCTCTGCCGCCAGATGTTTTTGGCATATAGAAGCAGTCAACATTCAGGTATGAAGCCAGACGTCCATCAATGATCCTTGTTCCCTTGTCTTTCCAGTAATTGATATCCAGGACAGTAACCGAATCCTTAACTGCATCAACGATAGATCCGGGGCCAAATGTCGTAATGATCTGGTTGGGCCGAATATCACCCAACTTGTTTTTATCATAGACTGCCATTTTACTCCTCCGTGTAATAGTACATGTTCGCTGCACTCTCAACTTCACGCATGGATCTCAGAGTCGCTTTTTCCGAATCGGTACAGTACTCTCCGTAAGTATTCATCAGACGATTATACTTGTCTGTCTTCACCACGAAGTATCGCAGCTGTTTCTGCTCTGAGGCAATTCGTTTCCAGTTATCGATAAACGTATCGATTTCCTGTTCTGCATCCTGCCGGGCCAGCGGTTTGATAACGTTCAATCTATCCAGAACGAGATCTTTAACCTTGCGAATCTGATCCGCCGTTAGATCACCGATTTTCACTGCATCTTCATTTAAGGCCATCTCCGGATAATGCAGACGGATTGCCGAAATAATCAATGCATGAAGAACTCGATCCCGGGCCCTTGCAGAGAAGGGTGTTGCCGTCGTTCCCTCCACAAACCGATACAGTTGGGAGTGGTAGCCCATAAAGTTTTCATAATGAGACAGATCTCGCGGTCTGTATGGGTTATACATCGTTACAACAAGTCCGGGGAACGCTCGGCCGATACGGCTGGTTGCCTGAATATATTCTGAATTCTGTTTTGGCTGTCCCGTAACAACCATCAATCCCAGTCTGTCCACGTCCATACCAACTGCAATCATGTTGGTGGCAATGGCTGTATCGAGACAGTCCCGGTTCCCAACAGATGTCTCCAACTTCTTAAGATTCTCCGGAATCTTATAGGAAGACATACGTGAAGTAATCTCTATCTTTTGATTGAGATATCGCATTTTGGGCATGCCGTATTTCTTGGAGATCCGCTTGATGCGATCAGGAATATCGTCCTGAAGCAGGCGAACAGCGCCACCTAATTCTCGAATACTGTTGTAATAACCAACCAGCGTATAATAAGGGTCTATCGTTTCTTTATATTCCTCGTCAGAGGACAGCACATAGGCTTCCTGGAGAAGTATCGCATATACACGCAGCAATGCCGTTTTCATGGACTGACCTGCTGCACAGATACCCACATATTTACGGAACGGCTCTTCCTCTGTCGATATTTCCCGGATAAAGAAGCTGTCCCCGATTTCAAATCCGCTCGGCGGGAACTGAACTGTATTTTTCCGGGCATACAGGCATCTTGCCTGCTCCGGTGCATTCTTGATAGTTGCAGTCGAAACAACATATTTGGGGCGTATCTTCCTGCCGCCGGTCTGATACGAGCACAGATCCTCAATCACTGTCTCATACGCTCCATAGATAGTCCCCAGCGGACCTGTGATCAGATGAAGCTCATCCTGGATGATCAGCTCTGGCGGGAGGAACGGCTTCACAGACGTCAGGGTTGAAGTGGGAAGCTCGACTGTACTTCTGTGCCTAGCGTGTTTCGAACCAATTGCGACATAGCCATCCCTGCTGCATTTGCGGTCAACACGGCCGAAGAGCGCATTCGTCTGCTCAGACCAGGGAAGTCTCGCAAATTTGTCGACAGTTGAAAGAATGATCGTCGGGCACTTCGCGTAGATCTCCTCGTCCACCAGATAGACTGGGATCTTATTCTTCTCCGGGCGATACTTGTAGAACATACAGTCTTTGTCAAGACAGTAGATATCTACAGATTTTTCTTCCGGATGGATGTCAAAGCTGTTCTCTTTCAGTTCTTTTCCACAGAACGGGCATGTCAAAAGCTGTTTATAGATAAGATTCTTCTGGCTTTTGGCGCGCCTTGTCTTCTCCTGATCTTCCGGATCCTCAATAAGCTCTGAAAATGCGTTCGGGGTCACCCCGCCGCCAACCCAGAAGCCGATACTGATCGGTTCCTTTCCGTATTTGGGATATGTTTCCTTTCGAATCAGTTCAGCGGCCAGAACCATTTTTGTAATACGATCCCGCTGCTGTGTGGTCAGAAGACGAAGCGTATATCGAAGGATGGCAGTGACGCCACCGTCTCTGTTATACTCATCCGCCTCATTTGCACGAAGCCTGCGATTTGCGATAACAAAGGCCATTAAACCCAGATAGGCTTCCGTCTTACCACCGCCTGTCGGGAAGTACAGAAGATCTACGATTTCACGGTCTGCATGTGAAGGATCCGCAATAGCATTCATATTCATCAGGATAAAAGCAATCTGAAAAGGCCTCCATGCAAAATCCGTTTTTGGATTCCTGGGATTGGTGAAATCACCAAAATTACACTCGACACCTGAACCATGTGCTTTGGAGTAGCTCATAATATTTCGCTGCAGCAACATTGCCCGGTTCATAAAGCAGAAGGCGTCAAATACTACCGCATCTGTCTGCAACAGATGAATTCCTTCGCGGATTCGCTTCAATGCAGTCTGGCATTTTTCGATTACTTCCTGGCCGATCTGCTGACTGAATGCAGGATCCCGCATTTTTTCATCAGATACCAGCTTGCCTTCGATCCATTCTTCATATGAATCTGCCAGAATATTGAGCCTCTGGAAAATTTCGTTTTTCTTTGCCGGAACCGAAAACAGGCGCATGGAGAAATAGAAGGGATCCAATCCCTCCAGTGCAGCACTTACGCCGGCAAATTCATATTCCGGAATAAAAGAAGATTCCACCCAGGATGTCATTCCATCGGTGACTTTTCCCCAGACAGCAGCGCATCCCCGTCCACGTCCGAGGATCGGACGTTGTGCAAAGTAGAATTCATCAGATGCCAGGATTTCTCTGCAGATATGTTCTGCAACAAAGATATCCCTGCCATCCACCGAGTAAGCTCTTACCCCAGCCTGGAACATCATTGCTTCGACATCACTGTCTGTACCGGGTCTTTTATTAGTCAGATGAGCCGTTACTAGGGTATATCCGCCTTTCAGTCCAATCCTGGTAACATACAGTCTGACATCCGGATCACAGGATAGAGAATATTCCCTGTGCTTCTCATCAGAGGTGCAGTCAACCATGACCGTCTCTCTCCTCTGATAGCGGGCATAGGTGACCTTCTTTCTTTTCTTTGCCTCCGGATCCGGATCTTCTTCATCACTTTTCCCGTAATCGCCCCAAAAGCAGTCGATACAGAAATTCTCGACAGAAGAGGAAATGTAAAAGCTAATTCCAAGTGAAGAAGGCAACTGAAAATGTGCGGAATATACCGGCTCATTATCATCTTCACCGGCAGTATAGTTTTCATTTTCACCATACGCGATGTCGGCATCGATTTCCTGCTCATTAGCACCGGAAGATTCCCCGTTCAACTCCGTTTGCGGGGCCAGCATCCCAACAATATAGGCAAACCTCGGATTCTCACTCAGAACCTCATTCGCATCTGTCGGTCCCATCAGATCCATCCTCAGCATATCGATCATTTTCTGCCTGGTGACGGCATACCGGAATTTGTCTGCCATATTAACCTCCGTTAAAATTTCAGTACGATGTTGACAAGAAGAAACGGCTTGATCTTGAGATTCTCATTAAAAGACTGGATATCTGCCAATGCCTCTTCATCAAACTTTTTGGCTTTCCGTAAGGACTCTTTCTCCAGCTTATCCAGCTGCTTTTTCTTTTCCTCCATCTTCTTCATGATGTCCTTTTTCTGAAGGACATCTCTGGCCCTCACTTCTTCAAAAAGAAGGGATTCCACCTCTGTCCGAAGTTCTTGAATCTGGATTTGAATCTGTTCTTTCTGGATCTGTGCCCAGTTCATTAATTTCTTTTCGTTATACTGTCTGACCGGCTCAGTTGATTGTTCATATTTTGCCAGCATTTCAGTAGTCAGACGGTCATATATCTTAAGATACCTTGCCTGTTCTGCCTCCGTAGGATTGAAATATCGAACATCTTCATCATCAGCATGTTCTAATGCTAAAACAATGTCGCGCTCTTCAAAGTCAATGTAATCACCATTTTCATCACACAGAAGCAACACCGGAAACAGCAGTTTGCCTCCATCGCAGAACGCTCCGACAAAGAGCGTTCCATGGGAACCAAAAACTTTCTCTCCCCAGTTCTCGATCTCCCAGTAATACAGTTTGCTGTCATTTTCCGGTTCCGAGATCTGCGACCAGTAGGAGACATCCGCAAGGTATCTGTCAATTTCAGCCTTCGTATTATCCAAAGCGGCTCCTTTGGCTTCCGGGCTCTCCGTAAGCAGCAGAGAGCGCAGCTGATCTGCCTGCAGATTCTGTCCCGCATCCAGCCTCCTGTTCAGTCGGTCGAACTCTCTGTCAATATCCTGCACAGTGCTGCATTTCTGGTATATCTCCAGAATGGATTTCTCAAAACTCTCCCCTGATTCAAGAGCACCAAGAGCAACATCCGATGCTCCAAACACACCTTCAAACAGACTGAACTTGCGGGACAAAATTTCATACACCCGTCTGTCCGCCTCGTTATCCGTATTCAACAGGTTAATGGCAACCACATCATACTTCTGTCCATAACGGTGACAGCGGCCTATGCGCTGTTCGATTTTCTGCGGGTTCCACGGAAGGTCATAGTTGATTACGGTACTGCAATATTGTAGATTAAGACCCTCTGATCCGGCATCGGTCACAATCAGAACTTTAGCATGACTGCTGAAATAATCAACAATCGCATGCTTGTATTCCACATTTTTGCCGCGATCCGGCTTGTCATAATTCCTTGCCCGCCATGCCCTGTAAATCTGCTTGGTCATGACGTCATCATAATCACCGTTGAACAGCAGGATGTCATCTTCACTGTAGTCGCTGTCCCTGAGCTCTTCCGCAATATACTTCTGCGTTCGCTTTGATTCGGTAAAGACCACTGCTTTCGGAGAACGCCCTTCCTTTTCCTGCTGGTCAAATGAAATCTGCATAGCGCTTTTCAGTGCTTCTATCTTTGCATTCCTTCGAATGGAAGATGCCCTGTCGATGATGGAACGGACTTCTCCCAGCTCCTCCATGATCTCAGCCTTCTGGGCAGCGCTTTCATCGTCCTCCGGCTTATCATCATCATCTTCCATTTCATCCTCGACAAAGCTCCAGAACAGATCAAAGCCGTCCTGGGCATTGGCAGATTTTGTTCCTTCGTACAGTTTCTCCAGCCGTTTTTTCAGAACCTGAAATGTCTCTACTAGCGCATAGCTGGAAGATGCCAGGAGCTTTCGTATGACCAGCAGAATCAGCCCGCTGTTTTTTGATGTGGGAATGGAATACAGTTTTTCCCGCATGAGGAAGGCATTAACCATATCGTATAGTTGTTTCTCCTCTTCAGAAAGATGGAAATCAACCGTTCGGCAGGTTCGCTTACTGAATGCCATATATTTGACAACATCCCGGCGAAGCGTACGGTAGAGCACCGGTCGAAGCTTTTCCTTCAATCCGTCATAATCCCCGGCTTCCTCGTACATACGGGAAAAATATTTTTCAGTTCCGAAAATTCTCGGATCTACAAAGGACACCAGCCCATGCAGATCGGAGAGGGAATTCTGCAACGGCGTCGCAGTCAGCAGAATCTTCGGAATCCCCTTTGTGATCTCGTACAGGTTTTTCGCACGCTTGCGCTTGTGAAAAACATTCCTCAGGTTATGTGCCTCATCAATGATAACAAGATCCCATTTCACTTCTGGAAATCGTTTCATGAACTTGGAAGCGTAATCATAAGATGCCAGTACGATACGGACATTTTCCCTTGCTTCAATCCAGCGCTTTGCCGCATGATAATCTTTTTCAACTGTCAGGCGATCGAGGATTCTTGCCTTCAGCCCAAATTTTTCATCCAGTTCAGCTTCCCATTGCATACGCAGTGTGGCAGGAAGAGCGATCATCACCTTCCTGGCACCCATGTCCAAGGCATAACGGAGGGTTAGACCGGCCTCTATCGTTTTTCCAAGACCGACTTCATCCGCCAGGATCAGGCCTCCGGTCTTCAATGCCTGAATGGCAGCGATAAAAGCGTTGATCTGATGGGGGTTGAGATCAATATCCGTATTCAGCAGACACTTATAAGGAGACGCCTCCAAGGAGAGCCTCTTAAAACGGCCATACTGTTCGAGCAGAAGATTACTCTCCATCCCTTTCCTCTTTTCTGAGCTGAGCGGCGATCTCACGGGCAATGCCGCATGCCATCATGGGAGGTACTGCATTTCCTATCTGGACAAACTGAGCTGTTCTTGGCCCTTCGAAGAAATAATTATCCGGGAAGGACTGAATTCTGGCCGCCTCACGTACCGTAATAGAGCGATGCTGTTCCGGATCCGGATGGATGAAATAGTGGCCATCCTTGGAAATATGTGCAAGCATTGTATGGCAGTACGGCTCATCACCTTCCACAACCTTAAAACGATCCAAAAAGGACGTGCGGTTCCTGTGTGTCTTCAGATCGTCAGGCAGATCGTTGTAATTAAGACGCTTGTGGCTGCCATTGATCCAGAGCTCAATCGCCTTTTTATAAATATCAATATCCCGTTCCTTATTAGGCCGTGCCGCATGCAGCGTCAGAACATCCTCCTCAGTTCGCAGACCATGAACCCGGACATACTCGCTTGTTTTCGCAGAGGCGTACTCTGATGCCGTTTCTCCGGGATAGAGTTTCGGCAAATCTGTCAGCAAGTCGTTGACGATTGCCTGGACCTCCTCTGTTCTGAACACCGGATATAACATCCCGCTGTTCTTCAACCAGCCAACGATGATCATTCTTCGCCGATTCTGCAGTACGCCAAATGTCTTGGCATTCTGCTCATGGCATTCGATTTCATATCCGACCCGCTTCAGATAACTCTGTATGTTTTTCCACGTCTGTCCGCCGTTTGCCGTTTCAATTCCCATCACATTCTCAAAGACGAACATTTTCGGCTGATAGCGTTTCAGAAAACGGGCATACAGTTTGTACAGATAATTCCTGGGGTCTTCCGCCATGGGGTGTTCCATGTGATTGCTTTGTGCCCGTCCGACGAGAGAATATGCCTGGCAGGGAGGGCCTCCTACTATTACATCAACATCTGTGATCCGGCGCTCCTTAAGCATCTGATCAATAGTTTTAAAAATTGAGGGAAGAGTGGTATCTGACATCGTTTCACAGATTACCGATTTCAGATATTTGCCCGGGATATTGTCCAAGAATTCCTCCCGGGTAATCTCACCCCGCAGATAATCTCTGTACAAATCCAGTTTCCCTGCGTTCTTCAGGTAATAGTAGGCGTTTCTGGTCTCCAGCGTTTTTGCTGCAAACTCATTCATCTCCACATGAGCTATGGGATCGAAGCCAGCCTGAATAAAGCCTTCTGAAAGGCCCCCTGCCCCGGCAAACAAATCGATAAACGTATACTTCTTACTCATAGCTCCTCATCTCCGGAGTTTATTTGAACTCCCGGCGAACTCAGTTCAGAAACTCTCCGTCTGTTTCAAAATAATGGTCCAGTTCATCCGTATTAACCGCTGAAAGCACTTTATTCCGCACAGCGCCTTTTGACATGTCCAGACGCAGAAACCGGTTTTTACCTGCGGCGTCTTTGCTCATTCTGATCAGCTGAATCCGTCCGATTCGCGGTTCTTCCATGGCGTAACGCGCAAAGCCTTTCGCTTTTCCAAGGTTATCCTTAAAGTCCGAATTATGCGGTTCCAGAATATCCATCACATATCCCAGTTCACTGTCCTTTCGGATGACAATGAAATCCGGATAAGTTGCCTTGGTCTCTCCCTCGATTTCATAAGGGATACAAAGGGACCAACTTTGCCTTGAGGGATTCCTCAGCCAGCAGACAAAATCGGACTGTCTCTGTTCCTCTTCAAGTACCCCGGACTCCCATCCGTTCAGTCTGATCGTTGCATTTCCATCTTCGTCTGCAAACAGATGATCCCGATATGTCTTTCCACCGGTTTCCACCCTGGCTCTGATTGTCTCCGGCAGGTTGAAATTGTGCTTACTGACCATGTCCCCATCCGCAATGATGTCACTGTACTGTTTCCGGCATTTTTCAGATTTCGATACCACATATTTCCGGTACTGATCATTCAGCTCATGGAATTTCTTCTCCGCATAGCTGTTGAGCTTCCGCATGCACTCATCGTCCGAAGCAAAGAGGATGCAATCCACCTTGAAGGCATTGATATTATTCATGTCCACATACTTGCGACCGTAAGCAAACGGGAATCCATAGCCTCCCAGACGGGCATCGGCAGCACGCAGCTGTCGGTCCAGATCTGTTTCCGTGGTGGCAAGCCAGTCTTCAATGGTGTAATCCTTAATCGCCTCACCGAAAGCATCAAAGATCTGAATTGAGAGCTTATACTCCATGATCTGCCTGGCCAGAGAATCATAAGCGCCGCTCTTTCGAAGCGATTCAATATATTGATGCATCAGCTCAACAACATCTGCTTTGATCTCATCATTTGCCTCGGCGTAGATCAGATTCTGCGTCAGAATACCTGCAAGGCTCAGGAGTGACTTCAGATAGCTGTTGATCTTGACCGATTTCACCATATAGGTCAGGAAGCCCTGTTCATTGATAAACCGGATGACCGCTTCACGATCCAAACCCGGCACAAAGGAAAGCTGTTCATATTGAGGTGCCGCTTTATTATCCTGCTTTGCAGCAGTCTGTTGCACAGGCTGCTGTACTGTCGGAATCTGTTCAGTCTGTGGATGTACAGGTCTTACAGGTATAATTCCAGCCTGCGAAGGGCTCTCTGCGACAAATGAAATCTCTGCAGAATAGGAATTGTCCCCGTCACGGAGCAGGAAGGCTTCCCGTTCCTGCATCTGTTCTGTAAGCTGCTGCCAGACCTGCCCGGCAGTATAGGTGAACATATCAATCTGTCCGGGAATCTGTGCAGGCGTATGCGTCCTTTTTGTATGAACCGACCACGGCACATAAATCTGTTCTTCCAACGCCTCTCCGTTGATCTCTGTCGGAATCTCTCCACCTTCGGCAGCCTGCAGTTCATCAATTACCTGCTGAACATTTTCCTTGTTGAAATATGGCAGATAAAGCCGTACATCATTGAGAGAGTCGTCCACCAGAATTTTGCTCTGCAGCGGGGTCCTGATCATGCGGCCCAACAGCTGTGCAATATACGTAGCATCTTCGGCATGCCGGAAAGACATCATGGTTTCTGCTCTGGGGCAATCCCAGCCAGTGGAGAGATTCTCCTTGAACATGACCACGCGAACCTTCCGGTTATCGGCAATTTCGGACGGCTCAATATGCGGAACTGCAAGACCATTCACTTCGATGGTTCCGGTTGAGCCGAATGTATGGACAACTTCCCCTTCTTTGAAGGTTTCGCCCAGACGTTCTTCGACCTTTGCGATTACATCATTAAGATCGGTGTCTGAAATTTTCCTTCCGCTCCCTGCTGCCACCTGAATAACAAAGACCGGATTCACATTCGGATAATGCTGTTCATAGGTGTACTGATACCAGTGTTTACATTTATTGATCCACTCGTCTGTCGCCGCCTGCAGCACCGCCATATCACCATGCTTTGACGGATCGTCCGGGTAGGTTATGATAATACGCTCCTTCAAAAGCCCGGATGCACGAACCTGGGCTGAAGAGATCACCACTTTTTGGAGGCTGGATATGGTATCCCCGACAAGCGTATTGAACCGTGCTGCCGTTGCGCTCATTCCAATAACAACCGGCATGGGAGTAAGCTTGTGCGGTTCACTTCCTTTCAGGAAGCGCTGCATAATGGTCGTCGCCGTCCCGGCAGCGCGCCCCTGCATACCACGATGCGCCTCATCGATGATGAAATACAGCCTGTCTGATTTCTCCTTCGCCGTATTCTGCAAAGTTTCCCAGATTGTATATTGCCGGGTATCTGAGTGATAACTTAGATTCCCTCCGCGTCCAAGCTTCTGCGTGTTGAGAAAATAAATGTGACCATCTTCCAGTACCTCGGCATCAAAGCTCTCATCAGAGATGACGACACACTGATCAAAGCGGACACGATCCGCTTTCTGTTCTATTTTCTGCTTTGACTGCTCATTCAACTGCGGCGAATCTGAAAGCCATACAAAGATTGCTTCCGGCTGTTCTGCAAATTGCTCATTCCCGCAGAATATCTCTTCAATCAGTGCCGCCATGATAATCGTTTTACCGGAACCAGTCGGAGCCTGGAGAGACACCACCTGCGGCACATGAAGCATCCGGTAATTGTTGAGAGCCAATGCCGTCCTAGTGCGGAGATCTCCAACTGCCTGTCTCTGGAAAGGAAATAATTCGTTAATCATGCTTAGTTCCTCCCACGACTGATGCGGAAATTATCAAGATAATCTCTGTAGAGCTGATATGTGGTTTCCACGTTCAGGCCCTTCTTCATGGATTGATAATTTACTTCGTAGTCTGTTACCAGATAGACCGTCTGGATCTCCGGATGTTCCTCCAGTTTCTGTTCAAATGATGCGAAGGCATTTTCATTTACGAGAACAGCAAATCGATTTTCCGGCAGAATCAGTATATCCGGAACATCCTGACCATCCAAAGAGGGGCAGGAGCCAATGGCGCCGGTCTTCATCCAGAGTAGCGGAAGCATCTCTTTAAACTGCATACCTAGGGCGACAGCGGTCTTGTCCAAAAAGCCCAGCTGGAAGAAAGCGGCATTTGCTTTGAAACCATCTGCCATCGGGCGATCACTGCCCAAGTAATTTCCTTTCAGCGGATTTCCGTTAATATCATGGCCTTCAATAGAGCAAACTGTGCGAGGCCAAGTGACATAGTGAGCGATGCCAAGTCTGTTCCATTCTTCGTCACCGGGATGAAAGCCTTTTGTTGTAAGTTCTTTTGCCTCAGCATCTGAAACCTCGTTATTCGTCACAAGAATACAACGGCGATGCCCATCGTCTTCTGCATTTAGAAGATTCACCGCTTGTAATGTTGTGCCTGAGCCTGCAAAAAAATCTATTATCAACGCATCTGGTTTGTTGGCTGTAAAAAATCGAATTGCATCTTTAACAGCGTACAACGATTTCGGGAAGGTAAACCGTTTGTCGCCAAAAATATTTCCCAATAATCTCGATCCATATTGTGTTGCATCATGAGATGGTATTAGCCATATATCACCCGGTACAGCTTTTACATATTTTGTGTCTATATCCTCCACTATTATTTCATTATTGATTCCACGATCAATCTCTGTAAATTCACCTGCGACGATTTTAGAATACTCACCATCTTTTAGGATATAGACTGTATAACCACGAGCTGCATTCCCTCCTGTTTTTACTCTCCCCTGCGATAAGCGCTGCAAAAATGTGTCCTTTGTCCACTGCCATCGCCCTTCTGTTCCATTATCTCTTATTGGTAACAGACAAAAACAATTTGCTTTTTCAGGCGCTTCTGAAACGCCTTCAGGAAGAGGATCGCCAATATCTACAATTTTTCCATTCTTGGCATCAATATAGATTGGATAAAAGCCACCGGGAGAATCATGTCTAGAGGCTCCAGTACCGGAGCGCTTAAGCAGATCCCATCTGATCTGTCCTGTATGTGTTCTGCCTCTGTCTGAAACCCAGACACGTTCAAGCTTGACTCTTTGTGGCGCAGAAGTCCCAAAATACAAAAAATAAATATATTCCCCGCTTCTTCCAAATTCGCCTGCCCTCGAAACGATCGCAGGATTAATAGATGTTGAAATCATCTGCATCCTTGCTTCCGGAAACATTTCCTCCAAAAGGCATCCCAGATGTAGATATTCTTTTTCGTCAATCGTAACAATCAAAACCGAGTCTTTCGGATTAAGCAGCCTTCGAGCCAGCCTTAGCCGTTTCTGGAGCATGGAAAGCCATTTACTGTGTCTGTAGTTGTCATTTCCATCAATATAATCATTGTTATACTTCCAATCTCTAGCCCCTGTATTGTAAGGTGGATCGATATAAATACAATCCACTTTACCGGCATAGAGATATTCCAAAAGCTGAAGGGCATGGTAGTTGTCTGCTTCAATCAACGTATGCCAAAGATCACTGTCCGGTGCATTGCAAACAGAATCCAGCGGCTTCAGGTACGGATAGATAGGTTCGCCAAATTCAGCGACACGCACAATGTCACTAACAGGGAAGATAACAGGCTCCTCTTTGCTCCCTTTTCTTACACAGGTAACCTGTCCGTCTTCCAGTTTCAATACCGTGTAGACGGCCTTGTCTTCTTTGGAATCACGCATCATTACCTGGCAACCAGTTTTGACAGGCATATCATAGAGCGGAGTGCATTCGGGAAGATGCTCCTCAAAGGCCAGACCGAACTTTTTTTGTTTTGCGAGTCTGTCTACTTCGCGCTGAATTCGATCCCGAAGTTCCGTATCTGTAATCTGATTTATCAAATCATTTAAAGCTGCCATTAGCGCTGCACCTTTCTTTCGGATTTGATATACTTGCCACTTTTAATTCTGGCGTCTTTCGGCCGTTCAGCATCCTTGGGGACTGCCCATGTATTGCCTATCCGTCCGACGCCTTCGATCCGTCCTTCCGAACAAAGAACCTGAACCCAGCGCCTTGACACTCCCCATTTTTCTGCGGTTTCCTGTATCGAAATGTAGTCCATGAGCCACCTTGTTCAGAACCTGTAAATGCATACAAAACCTTAAAATATATTATATGCCATCAAACGAAGAAAACCAAGATTTCACTGCCACGGATATCGTACAGGTCTCACATCTTTTGCCGTTTTGAAGAATTTTCTCTCTTCACAGTACCGGGCAAGCAGTGTATGAGCGTCCATCCGGACCTCATACGCCACTTGTTGGGATGCTCCCAAGCCCTTAGAAGAACTCACTTCGTGAGGCTACGCGTTCCTGCGGAACGCTTGATAGCAAAACCGGCCACTGACGTGTTTCTCTGATGTCCTGGCCCCTAATCATCTCTGCTTCTTCGCTTCCTGGCGCTGTCTCTCTTCATCTGCTTCTCGCTCTGCGGCATAGAGAGATGCGATGTTTCTCTGCGCAATCCAGTATTCCTGCATTTCCTTTTTCACCTGTCGGTACTCGGCATAAGCTGCCTTTTTCGTTTCCAGTACCTGTTCGTATTCAAGGCTCAACTCTTTAACCTTTGGTAGTTTCTTTATGCCAAGCGCATCAAAGGCCGCTTTCGCCGCCTTGTGTAACATGATTTCTTTCCGCTGCGCCTCCAGGAAGCTCTTACTGTATCCGACTTTCCGATACGCTTCGTAGATTGGTCTGGTCTTTGAGTAGTTGATAATCTGCGTTTTCAGTGTTGCGATTTCCGCCAGCCGTTTCTCAGACTCCTGAATTGTGTAGAGCAGGCGGTCTCGTTTCTCTTGCTTTTCTGAAGCGAGAGCATTCAGTCGTTCAACACTATCAATCCTATTGTCACGGAGAAACAGTAGCGTCTTTGACATCTGTTTCAGGTTATATACTGTCGCCCAGTGCTTGAAGCCTTGACCCTTGGACTGCAGTTTGCTCTGAATATCAATGAGCAGGTTGAAGGAATGTTCCGGCTTTTGGTGTGGTCTGCCTTTACGCTTTGCTTTACCGGAGATTGCTGCACGAATCTCTGCTTCTCTATATCCTTCCGGAAGTGAAGATAAACGGATAACGCGCTTCTGATTCCCGCCCTTGACCGAAACATGTTTCCCCCGCTTGATTTCATAGCCAAGTTGCTGTAGCTGAAAGAGAACTGTCTCAAAGTCCTTCGGCTTCTTTTGAAGTATCCGGTCGATGTCACGGCAGATGATGTCACGGATGCTTGTCCGTGTGGGGTATTCCGTCCGTTTTTCCCGCTCGCCGATTGGCTTCGCTTCAATCACCGACAAGCTGTTTTCCAGGCAGACAAGGTCGCTTAAGCGTTGCAGTGCGAGGCCCGAAAACCAGAAGTTCTTAAACTTCCTTGTACCGTCAAGGGAAGTCGAATTGAACACGATGTGATTATGGATATGTGCCCTGTCCGTGTGTGTCGCAACGATGAAAGCGAACTTCCCTTTGGTGAATCGAAGTGCCAGTTCCCGACCCAATCGGTTCGCTTCCTCTGGTGTGATTTCACCGGGCTTAAAGGACTGTCGGATCTGATAGGCAATCACATCCCGTCTCTGGTGACGGCCTGTAATCTGCTCATACTTCCGTTTGGTCAGCATAAACTCTTCATCTACGGTAAAGGGATCACACTGGTAGCCGGTAACCAGCTCACCTTTCTCGGTCTTATCCGGATTCTTGGCATAATCCGTCCGGTCGCTGAGACTTCGCGCAATGGTCTTTCCCTTATTGGCATGAAGGGCAATGAGTCTTGTGGCTGCCATCTCTGTAACTCCTTTCCGTATCGGCTGCAAAAGAAAAAGGCCCGGAACATTTCTGTTCTCGGGCCTCGACTTTATTTGACTACTTAAGTGAATACAAATTCAACAAGTTTTCCGCTCAGTGCCTCCAGACCTGTGGCAAGCACTTGGGCAAACATGGATCCTACAAAAGCAATCGCTCCAATGCCAAGGATAATTCCTACCTGCAGCCAATTTCGCTGAATCAGATAGTTGACAAGGCCGATACCGAGGATAACGTAAATCAGCCCGATTGCAAGCAATCCAACCTCCAGAATGAGTCTGTAGAAGATTGACAGCGCGCCAACGACTGCCATGATAGGGAGTGCAATGATCCGAAACGGGAGTTTAATCAGCCACATATCGTTACCTCCTTGTCTGCTTTACAGTCAGTTTATAATGCCCTAACCTGTATTGCAAGGATGTCAACGAAGCACTCCGCTAATCTATGACCGCTCACTGAATCGTCGCCAGTCTTGCCAGCATCTCCTTCGCGATTTCCCAGATTTCACTCTGCCTCACCTGCAAGTCCCGGATGTCCTCTGCGTAAATGGAGCCGGACTCATTTGCCCGCTTTGCATACTGGTTTAGGTTATTGCTGCAGCGCCGAAGTAGAGACACCATTTCCTTCATGTCCGTCAGATCCAGGTTGATGCAGTAGCCGTCCAGCGCCATCTTACGCACATAAGCACTACGGTTGATGATGCCAAGTTCGGCCATCTTCTGCTTAATCCGTTCTATCTCTTCCGGAAGAAGGAGCACATGAATTTCCTGATTACGTTCCCGCATTGCTGCTCCTCACCGCTCCTAAGAGATTCAGACCGTCAAATTCCACATCGGTCATACCGCCAAGTTTCCGGATTACGGCATCTGTCAGAGCTGATAGTGCTTTCTCATCCGTTTGAAGCTGCTCCCGCATGAGAAACAGATTCTTGAGTGTTCCGCTTCTGTTTTTCTCACAGTAGAGAATCAACAGCGTTATCTCATCTTTTGTAAATACCATTGCGTCTCCTTCCACCTTCGTATCATCCGGCATCGTGGGTATCATCATTCCAGCCTGAGCTCTGCTTTACCGTCGACCTCTGCCAAGAGCAAGAGACTCGCATTGTACTTCTTTCCGCTTTGCCGGCTCTTGCAATCCTTCAGGCGAATGCATCCCTTCTAAAGTATACTTCAAAGCATCTGTTTGCACTGGGAACCCTGGCAAGCGCCTGGGCAACAGAGGAGTTTTCGACAATGACGAGTTTCCTATTTGTCTCTCCCTCATAACTCCGGTTCCTTCGGTTTTGCCTTACTTTTTTTTCTTTTCTGCGGATGCTCAGTCTCTTTCAGCTTGGCTACCACCGATTCCGCCTCGGCAACCTTCTGTTTCCGTAAATCCAGTTGATCCAAAGAAGTAGCATAGGAAGACCTTGGCAGGGGAAGCGTACATTGCTCAAGAAACGAATAGTAATTCGTTGCATTCCCGACAATGACATGATCCAACACCTTGATTCCCATCATGTTAAAGGCCTGTACCAGTTGGTCTGTAATGGAGATGTCTTCCTTGCTGGGCTTTAACTTTCCGGAGGGATGGTTGTGGAACAGTAACACATTCGAAGCGTTGCTTAAAATGGTCGACTTCAATGTTTCCCGCGGATGAACCAGCGAAGAATTCAGCGTGCCCATGCTGATAATGTTTAAATTGATCGGTCTATTATCAACCTGCAGATTGATGAGGCCAAAAACCTCACGATCATAGTCGAGAAGTGCGTCCGCCACCAGCTGTACCGCAGCTTCCGGAGAGTCAATCTTTATCTCGGAATACAGCGACCGCTCCTTGACCAGACGAATACCGACCTGCTCCAACTGAAAGCCACGTCCTTCTGATTCATAGTTATTAGGCATTTTCGTCATCATCATCACCTCCTTTTTGCAAGAGAACGCTAAGAATGAACTTGTCATCCTTCAACTCTTCCAAACGTCTACGAAGCTCCCTCACAATCAAATTCTTTGATTGCTTTGTTTCTTTCTCATCCATAAACATATCCTCCTTACATAAAAATTACCCCTCCAGCCTGAATGGCACGGAGAGGTATGTAATGTAATTTCTTCTGACTCTATTCTATTTCTGGAAGTCCTTTATTGATTGCTGTGGTCTTAGCTTCGATTTTCTCCTTTAGAGTGTTTGCCACATTATTCATAAACTCTACATAGCGTTCTTTGTTCCACAAATCGTTTTCTATATCAGTTCTGTATTCTTGAATGAGTACCGGAACAATTTCCATGTAGGACATTAAATACAGTTTCGCAATTAACTCATCTCGTCCATCATCTTCAAAACTTCCCGAATATGATTTGTAATCAACTTCAAGTGTACCGCTTTTTAAAATCAATTCAATGGAATCGTGAGACTTGTATTTTAACGCAAGATTTATTTGTTTCAGTTTCCTACTTTCCAGGAAAAAAGAAAGAGTGCTGATTATATTCATTACGGACTCTCCTGTAGCAGACACCTTTGTCTGCAAATCTTCGGTATCTCCACTGAATCCTTTAATAGACTTCAAATCCAATTCAAATTCATTTTTATCATTTACATCAATAGAGTTATTTGCATAGTAGACTCTATTTATTAGCCAAAGAAAGAAATCACAATCAAACTCAAATTTGTTGCTGTCTATTTCATTCTTCCCAGTATAGGATAAGAGCTTTCTTAAAATCAGTTTTGCATCGGTGTTTTTATCAATGATATAATTTAATGAATTATTAGCTGAGTAAACAATAATGTTTCCGCTCTGTGGAATCACATTGACGTCCACCCCACAAGTTGTTATTTTATCATAAGCAAACCTGATCACGTTAAATATGATTTCATTACCAAACAAGGTGATATTCCGATTTTCAGCAAAAACTTTCTCCGAAGTCCAATTCTCACGGCTCATCACTGAAGAACGATTGTCATTTTCGACTTTTCTCATCAAAAGTAACAATGCCGTATCAATATCACTTGTAACAGTATCTTTCCATCGTGTAGTAGCCACTTTTATTCCTCCGTTCTAACCATTATTTTGTTTGATTTATAAGAAAGGCGAAGAGGTTCTCTGTTCATTATTGGTCTTAGCTCGCTTTGACAAATCCCACCAACCGGCTCGCGTAAAAATAGAATTTTGAACGTCTGTGAAGTTTTTGCTTGCTTCTGATTCCCAAATAGCCGTTCCAATTCAACCACGAAATTTCCCATCGAATCCACGCATGCAAAATCATTAAATTTGTGAAGCTGCATTGTTGCAAAATTAATACCCTCAATAGTCAGCTTTAACCCGCGGCAAACTGACTTAGTTGCATCTATATCTATAGTTAACAATACTTCCTTCGGATTTTCATCTTGAAGAACTATATCAGGAAATGTGTCATAATTTACCATTTCTCCAGGTTTGCTAAGGATAGCTATAATTGCCTGAGGTGCAAAGTAGGTATCTCTAATCCATTCCACAATCAATAACAACAACCCATCAAGAATTGTAAAATATATGGTCGTGCAAATATCGAATGCCTTGTCCGAGTCATTGACTAGGCCAATTTTCTGAATCAAATTGAAGCAGCCCACCAGTTTCAATCCAATTATTGCACTAGCTATGGGTAGGACCGATTTCTCCAGCAGAGAGAAAAAAAAACCTATCTTAGCTTTCATCCAAATAAGTGCCTCTCAATTAGCTTGCATGTCCTTTGCAATAGCACATTTCCCACATCATCACTGATTCCAATAATACCATTTGATTGAACGAACATATTCAGCGCAATATTATTTTCTAACCTCCCAGACGTATAGATTCGACCAATATCTATTGAGGTTGTCTCTGCTAAAAAGTTCAACTTTTCCAGTAACGTTGCAAACAAAATCGGACGCTCCTTCATGTGCTCCAATAGAACCTCAATTTCATTTGTTAACGAAGAATCCGCCTCCATAAATTCTATTCTATATACTCTCAATCCAAAATTAATTACAAACTCTTTTATCAGTTCGATCATCACTTCCGAAGAGATAATAATCTGTCGATACCCAATGTCATACTGCTTCTTTAAAAACGAATAATATTCTTCATCGTCACTATATTTTTGACAAACAACATGCTTATTTACATCTCCAACCTTCCAAAACAGTTTGTATTTATTCGTTCCCATGGGTTCACCTCCTCGTCAAGTATAATAGTTTTCCATAATTATACCCTCTGTCAGTCTTTTTTGCCATGTTTTTCTTGACTCAATCTTAACTTTATGATAATAGCTAACCTATTTTGTATGTAGAAGACAGCTTTCGCCGTCTTCTTCCATTTCTGAGGCAATTACTTCGTGTTCTGGTCATCATCACTCTCAAAATTTGTTTTCTCCCGATAAGCATCCTAGTTAGTCTCGTCATCCTCCGGGAATTCATAGGTCTCTTCGTCGTCCTCATCCACATAATCGGCATCCGGATCCGGTCTCAGCGCAGCAGTCTGCTTTTTCTTCGACTGCAAGTAGAGGTATCCGATGGCACCGGCAGCCAGCACAATGACGGCGCCGACCAGCGGAAGCGCATGAAAGGGTTTCTTTTCCTTCACTTTGGGGTCCGGCGCAGAATCCTGTACTGCACCGGCTGCGGAAGGCGTCGCAACGGCAGCACCCGTAGCATTATCCTTTTCGTTCTGGGCTGCCTTATGGTCGGCAACCTGCTTCTCATCCATCAGGGCAAACAGATCCTCCTCATCTACCATGTTCAGGAAGTGCACGTTTTCCTCTCCCTTGTCATTGCGGTCGATGATCAGATAGAAGTAGTTACCTGACTTGGTTACCAGGGTGATAAACTGCCTTCCCTGTCCTGTCGAAGACCCGATATCATCGACCAGTGTCAGATTTCCGTTTGGCGTCAGCGGACGGGTATCATCCTCAGAGCGCGTTTCCGCCTCCGTGGACGCTTCCGCTGTGGCGGCATCCGTACTCACAGTAACGCCCTCTGTTTCTGTGGCAAAGGCAAAGCAGGTCACGGAACTGCTTCCGCACAGGAATACTCCGGCCATCAAGCCTGCCATCAGTCTCTTAATACGCATTTTCATCCTCCTCCTGTTCCTTGTTGCCGGTCGCTTCAGCTGTCTCCGCAGGGTAAACGCCAACCATACCTTGCCCTGCCAGGGCAATCACCTTTGCAAGCTGCTCGGGCGTCAGATTCGCCGCGTGAACCATTGTATGAATCACGCTGTTCTCCTCTTCGCGATAGCGACTCTCCAGTTCTTTGACGCGCTGCATCCACACGGCCTGTTTGGCGCGGGCACGCTTCAAATCAGCACCGATTTTCTCAAGCTTTGTCATTGTGTTCCTCCTTATTACGGCAGACGTCCGAAGCAGTAGAAATGCCTCTGCCAGTAGGGCGTATTGATAGATGCATACGAGATTGGATTTCCGCAGTGAATCATCATCCCGTTTCCGACATAAATACCGACATGGCTGGCTCCCGAAGTGTTATAGGTACCACGGAAAAAGATTAGATCACCGGGATTTGCTTCACTTGCCCGGATGGGTTGGCAGTAGTTCTTTAGCCCATTTGCCGTAAGCCTTCCCACATTCCAGCCGTTGCCGCAGTGATTGATGACCCAACTCACAAACCCGGAACAGTCGAAGCTGGTCGAAGGTGATGACCCGCCCCACACATACGGATACCCCAGGTACTTTTCCGCTTCATTGACCATGTTCCGAAAGCGCTCATCCGTCAGCGCCTCACCGGGAATGTCATAGGGAAGATACTCGCTTCCGGAGGCCACAAAGGCCTCGTCTGCAAACAACTTCGCCTTATTTCCCTTGGTCAGCAGCAAGATTCCATAGCGCTCCGCCTGTTTTTCTGTCATGCCGCCGGACTCCGTGATGACGTGCCCGAGGTTTTTATTGGTCAGCGTAACGTTGAGGATATAGTACTCATACTCAACCTCGACCTCTTCGCTGTCTTCCGAGGTCTCTCCGGTGACAGGATCCGTACTTGTGCTGGTATGCGTTTCGGTTCTGGTGCGCGTTTCTACAACCTCCTCGATGTCCAGCACGTACTGCAGATGAAAGAGTCTCCGTAACGTGTCCTGCACCTCCGCCCTCGTGTAGTCCTCAAACTGCGTGGTCAGATACGCTGCGAGCTGATAGGGGTCATGGCCGATTTCATCCAGGTGAAAGTTGTATTCGTCGTATCCCGGATGCGTTGCCCGGATAGAATCAATCTGCCTCTGCAAATCAGCCTCAAGCGCCTTATAGTCTTCATTGGCCCCGATGATATCCCCATCCTTTGCGGTGAATGTCGTCGCTACCACTGCGCCGAAGCCGCTCGGCAGGAAGGCCGAACAGGAGGACAGTGCGGATGATAAAGTCATAATGAGCAAGGCCAGTCCGGCAATTGTTAGAATCATTTGCGGATGCTCCGCGATATATTCAATCCCTTTATCCTTCAGCTCCGAAAGTCTCTGGGCAATGGACTTTACCTCGGTCACGCCTTCCTTTGCAGCGGAACCGCCTTTTGCCGCTGCCTGTTCCGCACGCCTTGCGGCAGCATATTCTCGCCGGATTGCCTGCTTCTGCTTCATGCGGGAAATCGGATTGGAAAATGCCTCCGGATGTTCCGCCATACGCCGCTGAAAAATCACCTCTACATTCGCTGCATCTGCCTTTGCCTGCAGTTCTGCGGCTTTTTGATAGGCCTTCAGCTTCTTGCCGTAGACAGCATGATCGACAGTGCGAAAACCGGTCTCCGTGCTCTCCACAGCTGTGTTTGCAGCCTCCACTGCCGTATTATTGTCCTGATTGTTCTTTGCCACCTGGCTGTGAAGTTTCTTCGAAACTGTATTCGTTACCGCACGGGCTGCCTTGCCGCCTTGTTTCTGAAAGCCAAGCTTTGTCCTTCGCTCCTTAGCGGTATCTGACGCCGTATTCCGTTTTTTCCGAATCTTCCCGGCTGCACGCTCAGCCTTATCCGAAGCTCTCTCGGCTCTGGATACCGCTCTTTTTACTTTGGGATTTGTGAGTTCTTCCTCAGTAAACCGGAGGCGTGTCATTTTCCTTGCCATGGTTTACCCCTCCTTTGTCCGCTGCTTCAGCAGGCGCTCTGCACGCACCATACCTTTTTTCGCCCGCCTGTCCGGTTTCATGTCCTGCCGCCTGTACCTCGGATAACTTGGTCGTCATGATCTTATACAGCTGAAGATCCGTCGGAAAATGGTCCACGAAGGGGAGAATGACATTGCCGAAGAATAAGAGTCCTTCGCCCTCGCCGGAGTGCGTCACATAGGACAGCTGATGGGGGGAGATGTTCAGCTGCTGCGCCAGAATCTGCCGGTCACCGGCAGCCTGGTTCAGCATGTACACGAAGTCGGAGTTCTCGAAGATGTTCTCTACCTCGCGGCTGGATAAGAGATCCTTTACATTCTGGGTGATGCCGGTCGGAATGCCGCCCCATTTGCGGAAGCGCTTCCAGATTTCTACGGAATAGGACGCTGTCTGCTCCTCTTTGAGAAGAAGGTGAAACTCGTCCATATAGTAGCGGGTGGTCTTTCCGGCAGAACGATTGGCTGTAACGCGTCCCCAGACCTGATCCTGCACAATCAGCATTCCAAGCTTTTTCAGCTGCTTGCCGAGTTCCTTGATGTCATAGCAGACAAAGCGGTTCTGAATGTCCACATTGGTTCTGTGGTTGAAGAGATTGAGAGAGCCCTTCACATAGATTTCAAGCGCCGCCGCCACACGCTTTGCCTCTGTTTCCTCCTGCTTTAAAAGAGCATTGTACAGGTCTTCCAGAAGGGGCATATTTTCAGGCTTCGGATCCTCAAAATAGTGCTGATAGACCTGATGGACACAACGGTCAATCACGGTCTTCTCAATCGGCTGCAGGCCGTCCTTGCCACCCACTACCAGTTCGCAGAGGGACAGGATAAAGTCAGCCTTGAGTGCCAGAGGGTTGTCCTCTTCGCTGTAGGAATCGTTGATGTCCATGGGATTGATATACTGCGTGCTGGTCGGACTGATTTTGATGACCTGCCCCTCCATGCAGTTGGCCAGAGCCGTATACTCAGCCTCCGGATCACAGATAATCAAGTCGTCATCTGTCACCAGAAAGGCATTGGCAATCTCTCTCTTTGCCGAGAAAGACTTTCCGGAACCGGGTGTCCCGAGAATCAATCCGTTCGGGTTTTTCAGTTTCTTCCGGTCCACCATAATCAGGTTGTTGGACAGCGCATTCAGGCCGTAGTAAAGCGCCTCGCTTCCGGTCTGAAACAGTTCCTGTGTGGTGAAGGGAACGAAGATTGCCGTTGAACTTGTGGTCAGCGCGCGCTGGATCTCGATGAGATTATTTGCCAGCGGGAGGCTGCTCATGAGCCCCTGTTCCTGCTGGAAGTCGAGTCTCCGAAGATTGCAGTTATGCTTCTGCGCAATCGAAGATGCCTGAAACACATTGTTCTCCAGTTCCTGATCGGTCTTCCCGGTATTCATAATCAGGAAGGTAATCAGGAACATGCGCTCGTTCTGCGACTGTAGCTCCTCTAAAAGCGCCTTTGCGTCCTTCCCGTAGGTTGCAAGATCCGAAGGGATGATGTCCATGTCATAACCGGAACGGACGGCCTTTTTCTGCTCTTCGATTTTGCTTCGGTCGAGCTCCGTGATGGTGTGCTTAATCTGTTTGATGGCAGTTGTCTGATTCACCGATTGAACGTGCATCGTCACAATCTGACTGGACTCCATGTCCAGAAAATCCTTCAGCATCTGATCCGAGAGATCCGATGCCGTGATTTGCAGATAGCTCATGGCTCCCTTCAAATCCCCCATCGTAAAAGTCCTGCTACCGGGGAAGGAGAACGAAGTGGGCGCGATAAAATCCTTCACGGAGAGTCCGGAACCCGCAAGCCAGTTCCAGTCGAAAAAGAAGCGGTCATGATCTCCCATGTGGAACATGGCGTGCATCAGTTGCAGGCGCTCCCTGCCGTTTAATACCCTGGCGGAAACGCCAAGGCGCTTTAAGTTATTCATCATGTCGGTCTGTACATGATGAAGCCTAGGCTTAGCCTCCAGCATGGAATCCGCTTCGATTCCGAAAGTAATATACTTGGTCTTTGTCAGACCGTTATTGCCTTGCGCAAGCTGGGTCTTAAGCATCTGGCTGTACTCGTTTCGAATGCCGTTAAAGTGATCATTCCGGTAGGGAATACGGACCTTTTTCTCAAAGCTTTCCGCGTCCGTTGCCATGTTCATGAAGGACAGTTCAAAGTGAATCGAGCTGTCAAAAGAGTTCAGGAAGGCACACCACTCTTCGAAGATTGCGGTCTTGTCCTCCTGCTGCGCCAGCTGGTAGTTGATATCCTGATACTGAATGGTCAGGGTATAGTAGTGATCCGTTACCCTGCAGATACCGTCCGGAAACATGCGCTGAAACGGAATCGAATCCTGGGCGCTGCGGGGGATTCCGTCATCGCTTCTCGCTTTCCTGATAATCTGCAGAATCTCCTTTTCCTGCGCCTTACTCAAGTTCTTCGGTAGATTCAGCTCTCTTTTCCCCGTTTTCCGAAACGGGTTTCTCATCGTAAACAAGGGCATTTACCTCCTTTCAAGATTTTTTCGTAGCACCGGATGCGGACTGCAAAACATTCTCGATCTCCCTCTCAACCTCCGCCTGACGGATCAGTACAGCGTAATAGTTATTGGTGCGGTAGGGACGAACTTTAGGCCTTACAAACTTGGCCTCTATGAACTGCTTTGCAAGCTTCTCAAGTGGCTGCCCGTCCTTCTCATACATTCCAAGGAAGAAGAACGGCAGCATGATGACCATCATGCAGATGACCGCCATGCTGGTCGTGCCAAGCGTTTTGAGCAAAAAGAAAGACGGGACACCGATCAGTGCTCCCGCCCCAAAGCAGATAAGCTGACGTTTTGTCAGGTTAAAAAGAATTTTGGATTTGACCCTCGTTAAATCCCGGGGGACAGGGATATAAGCTGCCATATAACACCTCCTGCCTCAGTGCGCCGCGAAAATGCTCTTTGCAATCGAGCCTGTCTTGAATAAGGTAAAGCACAATAACACCGTATACCCGACAACGCCCCAGATGGAGCCGATGATATCACTGGAGATGGTGATTCCCTGAATCAGCACTGCGTAGATGCCGACGCAAATCATGATGAGGAAACCCTGAAAGCCAAGGGCAAGCATGGATTTGAGATAATTCTGCCCCGCCGCGCTCTGCTCTCGATTCCCGAAGGTCGAGAACGGAATCGGCGCCATACTGGTCATCAGGTAGATTTCAATCATTCGGCCGTAGACAATCACAAAAATCACAACGCTAAGCGCCTGAATGGTGAACTGCAGTATCATGCTCTGCAGATACAGGCCAAAAAGTTCCGCGATATCCATCCCTTCCAGGGTATGCCGCATGGTCTCTAGGGCGCTTCCATTCACCGCCGTACTACCGGCAATCAGACCGCCTGCACTGTTAATGACATGCTGTGCCACATCAAAGACCGCCATCACGATATTGAAGGTATTGCTGATGAGCGTGACTGCCACAAAGGTCTTGAAAATCCATTTAAAGAAAATCCATGTCTCAAAGTTTGCTAGGTTATTGTGGTCAATAATCATCTGAATCAGCTCGCAACAGGCAATGAAGGTGAGAATCAGACCTGCAATCGGGAGTATGACTGACTCGGAAATATTCCGTATCAGGGAGAAGATCCCCGGCGAAAAGTTCGCCGGGGTAGTCCCCACCTGTGTTGCAATATCGCCAACCTGCGTGTTTACCGAATCAAAGAGTCCCGACAGCTGGAGCATGATGCCGTTGACAAGAATCCCCTTCATCCATGTGCCAATCTGCTGGAGTACGTCTTCCAAAAGTTACGCTCCTTTCCGCAGTGCTTTGACTGCACTGTTGAGAAAAAACTATCATTAATCACTAATTTTGCCCTTATCCTTGAATTCACTTCACTTTTCTGTTATTATTCTGTTATTATCTACTCAACAGAGTTGCCCGAGGTAATGTGTGTCGGGGACCA
>ERZ772974.299-NODE-299-length-39288-cov-5.720363_pt1 | contig 39288 bp, 57 predicted proteins | sample MGYA00580671_ERZ772974 | MGnify/ENA primary metagenome ERZ772974 (study PRJEB29015, sample SAMEA2738065) | human oral metagenome | biome: human oral; feature: human-associated habitat; material: saliva | place: China | collected 2218 ... | reverse complement strand
CTCAAGTTAGGTACAAAGAGCAAAAGGAGAATACTGATAATGAGAAGCACGACCAACATTTCAATCAAGGTTACTAAAATTCCTATTTTTTTGATACTGCTTTAACATGAGCTTTAATCTCCTTACTACGCTGTAGCAACTCACAGGCTAGCTGGTAGTTGTCTAGTTCCTCATCTGCCAGGACTAACTGCCACAGCTTGTAGAACTGCCCTCGGTGCTTGATGTAGACCCTACTCCAGTGCTCCACGCCATAGCTAGAATACTCAATGCGGTCAAGTTTGATACGTTTGATTTTAGTCATTTTATTTCCTCCTTGCCTAAATATTCGCAAAAAGGTCACAGAAAATGCGAAAAAAGCCCTAGGAATTTTCCCAGGGCTCCATTTGTATTCGGAGTTTATCGCTCCCAGATTACACCGTTGTCAGCATAGGCTACATAATCGACGCCGTCGATAGGTTTCATGCCACGACCTTCAATTAGCAAGTCTCCGTCTTTATCTCGCCAAAAATCGAGCATGTCAGCGACTTCTTCCCAAGATTGTTCTTTCAATTCTTCTGCATAGACATCTTCGATTAATTGTTTGATTTCTCTTTCTGTATCAGTCATGAGTGCGTCCCTTCTTTCTGCAATTAACCCCTCTAGCTCATTCAAATCCGAACCCGTAGCATGATTTCTGATAAAGCTACGAGCTGATGAACGTTTGGACAAGTAGTTCCTATGCTCTCTATTTTTTTGATTCCACTTCTTAGTGGCTTTTGATTGTGCGTCCATTATCTACTCACTTTCCAACTGGGGTTATTTCATGCATTTAGTTCCTTTTTTGCGTCCTGCTCTATAAGCTGATAGAGTTACTTTTCCAGAAATGTTTACCCAACAGTTAAGTTCTTCGCTGTACTCGTAAGGATAACTAGTTACTTCTGAATCGTTCTCGCCTTTTTTCACTCCTCGGATAATTTTTCCGTTTTCTACGTACACGTTTTCACCATAAACCACGTGCCAACCATCTTTAATTTGTGCCATTTTACTTTACCTTGAGAACTTCTTTTGTTCTCCCTTTCTTTATCTTACATGTATATTATAGTACATATACTATATATTGTCAACACTTTTACCAAAAATATTTTATTTTTTTGCAAAATAAAAAAAGAGCTATGAGATAACCTCGTAGCTCTTTGCCTATGATGGATATTCATTATAACACAAAAAGGGCCATCTCTCAAAGAGCCCTTTTTGGTAAGCAGCTGCTGCAACCATTCCAGAGGTTCCATCGGGCTACGTACACATAGTCTACATGGCGCTGAACTCAATCAGTCTTTGGAACGGTCAAGGTTTACTTGCTGTAGGTATATTATACCACAAAAAACCCCCGCGTCAGAGCGTATCTGTCCATAAAGGATGCGGAGGGATTGTCATTGCGCATTTTTATTATAACATAATTTTATAACAAATAAAAAAGACAACCACAGGGTCATAGGAATTCTAAGCTTACGCCTACTCCCATTCGGGAACCCAGAGCTAATCCTTCGTCAGCTATCTTTTTAACCATTATAACACAAAAAAAGCCCCAGCAAACGCTGAGGCTTCGACCACTACTGCCATGGTATCCCTACTGCAGTGTGAGGGGAGGTGATATACTCCTTTTTATTTTATTTTATTTCATTCGTGGTCTATTCGTAGTAGTTAACTAGATCGTCCTTGTTCCAGCATGAGAGCCACACTGTACCAAATTGGCCAAACTCGAAATGTCGGTAATAATAGCCACCGTAGTAGCCACCGTCTCCTGTATCGGTGATGTTGGCTTCATCACCAGCGAAAGAGAAGAACATTCCGGCCTTGAAGTCTTGATCTGCTCCGTCTGGCAAGTCGTTGCCGTCAGCGTCTACCCAGTTAACCATTGAAACTGGGACCCCGTTTTCAGTCCAATCGAAACCAATTGGGACTAAATAATCACATTTGATTTGCCAAATCCCGTTGACATATTTGACCTCATTGGCTTCATAATAAGCTTTGGATTGTGGCACTACCGCTGTGTTAGCTTGGTTATTGGTCTGTGGTGCTGAATCAGAATAGCGCCATACTTCGATATACGCTGGTTGATTCCATCCGTAGTAGTCATTCCAAGGATAAGTGTTAATAGCTTGCCCTGGCGCCCCTTGGGTTGAGTAATCACAACTGATGAAGTATGTAGCATCCATCATAACACCAACGTGCCCACCAGCTCCACCAGAGCTAGACATGTCAGCACCCCACGACATCAAAACGATATCGCCTGTCAAAGCATCCCACGACTCGTTTCGAGCAACACGATAGAAACCGTTGTTTGCAAGTTGTTGACCAAGTGTTACCGTCGATGGCAAGCCTTGGATTGGAATGCCAGCTTCTTTCAGGGCTTGCGACATGATGCCAGAACAGTCTCCAGTCCCGTCTGAACCGTTTCGAGAACCAAACATTGAATATGTGATTAACCCTCGACGACTGATGAAACTATTAACGATAGATTGTTGTACGCTCATTCTATTTCCTCCTTGTTATCATTATTTAGGCTCACTGTAATTCAATGCTTGTTCGCTATCGCTAAGACCTTTAGTAGTTGGGTCCGGGAACATATTCAAGGCGTTAACCACTGTTAAACCTACTAGATAAGGGTTTGATAGGAATTTACCAAACAGCCCAAACAATGCCCCCCAACTAGTGATATCTTCAAATTTAATGCCAAAGTAAGCCAAAACTGGCAATACCACGGCAAGTGCAAAACGTGTTACGAATGCACGGTTTTTAAAACGGATAGACCAATTAATTTTCATGTTTAATTCCTCACTTCTAAATTAATGTATTTTTTATAAAGGGCATCAATGTACCCGTTGCCACCTAACTTTTTGTAACTAGAGTGCATTTTGTGGATCACATCAGAATTGTGAACAGTGGTATATCCACGCTCTAATTCTTTGGTAATGTCACGCTCTAAGCGCAAATACATAGTTACCAAATGTGCTTCATCGTGCACTACCAGCTTGTCATTTAACTCGTTGATTTTCTCGCCGTTGAATTCACCTAAATCTTGAACGACTTCAACCGATTCTTGAATGGTATTTAACTCTCCTTTAAGCTCACTGAATTGCTCTTTGTTTAAGTTAGCTGACTTGCTAGCTTTCATACCAAACCAGCCCGTCGCGATCACACCGATAGTAGGGGCAAGGTGGTCAATCAAATCAGAAATATTCAATGTACTTTACCTCTTTTATTTTTTACCCCCATTTTTTAAAACAAGAAATTCTTGATAATTTCATCAGCAATGGCCTTATGTCCTAAATCTCCAGGGTGGCTTGCCACACCAGCGTTGGTGATCGTGTAGTTGGAACCGTCCGGCAATCTCAACACCTTGCCCATTTCGGACTTGTATTTAGCGTCTTTAGAATACTGATAGATGTCAACGAATGTAACATCCAATGGCTTACAGATACGCTTGATTCTTTCCACGAAATCTGGTGAAGCGTAGTAGATACCGACCCAATAGATTAGAGCTTTGGGAGAAGCTGTTCTAATCCAGTTAACGAGGTTTGGAATATCCGTTTCAAGATTCTTGCGTTTCTCGTCAGTATTAAGGTTGTCGCCGAACTGCAAAATAACAATGTCTGTATCTGGGCCTAGTGATTGCTTCATTTTACTGTCGAATGTACCACGTCGGTTATTTGGGTCGGACTCCCAATCCGCACCATTCCCACGCTCTACTACTGCGCTAGGGTTCTTAGACAGAATGTAGTTCTTGACAAGAGTGAAGTAGTCTTTGTCTGGTGCACTTGCAGCCATACCCATACCCTTAAGCCATGGATGGCTTAGAATTGAGTTACCAAATACTGCTACACGGCTAGGAATGCTTGAAACTGTTGACAAGTTCCCGTTGTCGTCGACAAGCAAGCGGAACTTCTTGCCGCTAGGACTGGTAATGGTCGGTGTTTTCTTGAAAAGCTCCAAACCAACTACAGCAGGCTCAATTTTATCAGTTCGCTGTTTTAAGCTTTCGGCTTTTTCAGCCGCACTTTCGTTGGCAACTCGATAAGTAAAAGGGATGGCTTGCCCTGTTTCGTACATAATCTTCCCAGAATACCCAGCGTTGTTAGTGACGTGCTGAGCGTCCTGGATAAGATTGTGTTCCCCTTTCGAGGCGTAGACAGTGTTATCTCTTGATTCAAAGAAGAGCTGCTCACCGTAAAAAATCTCTCTCTCTTCTCCTCGAATGTTCAGGGTGTTATACCCAGCTGAAAGCTGTTTCTGAAAAATTCGAGGGGAAACAATCAAATCATTTTGATCGATATTCCCGATAGCAAAGTTGTAAGTCCCAGCACTCTTAACGTAGACGTCGATAGTGTCAATGAACCCTCGACTCTTCTCCCATTTTTTGGTTGGACTCATATAGCCCAAATTGGCAATTGTCGTCGTTTGAGTCCTATCGATACCAAGGATATCTGAGCCAAACTGCACTTTTGAGGTGTCTGGCATTATAAAAGGAATCTTAGATGCAATTGCACTTGACCCAAAATCAAGGTTCTCAAGAGACCTAGCTTGAGCCAAACCGCCTTGAATGACTTTGGTAGGCTCGTCTGAAGTCAAGCGAGAGATTAAGATGTACCCGTTGGAATCGGGTGTAAAGTCTTGGTTAACTAATACATCCGTTGTTGAAAACGTCTTGATTTTCTTACCAGAAATATCGAAATAGTGAGTAAACACCCCACGGACATTCCTTAAACCGTAAGTTTTTCCAGCTTGCATGTAGATTTTAGGGTAAGTCCCCCACGTTGAGGCTGGATAAGTTCCATCTCCACTTCCAGACCAAGCCTTTCCGACAGTGAAAGAACGCTCGTCAACAAGCTGCTTGACAATGTCAACGAAGCTCAACTCTTCGGGCTTGACGTCTAGCGTCAATTTAGGAATTTTGAGGGAGATGTACCCATCTGGTAAGTTCGAGAAGTCAACGTTTGCTTTTTTCAAATCTTCAAGCGAAGCGTTGAAAACTCTAGCTTTCTCGTCAGTTTTAGACGATACGTACAGTACGCAATCCTCTGTTGGGACGTACTCAGTAGTGACTAAAACATCCGATTCAGAAAACTTTTTGACAAGACGACTGCCGTCTGTCGAAATAGCGAAAGAGAAGATCCCACGGATATTTGATAAGTAGTACGTGCGTCCTTTCTTAATTGAGAAAGGCATAAAACGAATCCAAGTGTTCGCAGACCAAGTTTTGATTTGGTTCTCCCAGAGATAGACTGAACCGTCAATTTTATCTCTTAATAATTGCTCAATAGATTCCGTGAAGTCTACATTGTCGGCTGTCACTTCATTGACATTAAGACCTCTAGACTGGTAGACACCGCCTTCTTTCCATTGTTTGCTACCTTCGTTGAAGTAGTACCACTTACCAGTATTGCTTGCCACGATGATCCCGTTGGCACCCGTTGGGTAAGTACGTTGAATCTCTTCTAGCGAGCCTAAAACCGCTTTCGGAGCGTTCGATGAAATGGTATTAAGTCTTGATTCAACCCATTTCGTGCTCGCTTTCTCATCAACGCTCTTCGAAATGTCGTCGAGTCGGTCTGGAAGTGTGCTGTAAGTGTCCCTTGACTTAACCACTTCCATATCTGTGTTTCCGCCAATCGCAGCGTCTTTATATGCGATTTCAAGGCCTCGTGCCATGGCTTCTCGGACGTCTGCACCTCTGGTCTTTTTTCGAATCGCATTGGTGATAACACTGATGCTTTCAGTGTGCTCTAAAGGCGTCACGTCATCATAAAGATTCAAGCGCCCATCTGCTTCTGTTTGTGGCATTAGTTAGTTCCTCCTAATTCATTTTCTAATTTGGCAATTTCAGCTTCAATATCCTTGATAGATTTATTACGTTCTTGTTCACTTGCATTATATGCAGATACCTGGTCATCATAGCTAGCTTTAGCCGTTAAATAATCAGCGTAAGCCTTAGTGTAAGCTGCGGTCTCTTCAGCACTTGCATTTGAAGCGAGCGGTTTCGGTGCCGTAGGTGCTTTTGGTGCTGTACTAGATTTGATTTTAAGCGACGCAAGTTGACTCCGTAGAGCTGTCAGACGCTTAGTCTTCTCATCAATCGAAGCATTCTGTTTAACACGCTCAATGGAGTTTTCTGCCTCTTGCGATTGCAACTGATAAGCTGCAAGAGATTGAGATTGTGAACCAATCGTCAAGTCAACTGACTGTGGATTCAGTATATCAATCTTCTTCTCTAAAATTTGTAAAGTTTCGATACCAGAGAGCGGTGCGTTGATAATCGGATGCTTATTTCCAATTTCAAACTTATCGTAGCGGTCATCAATCAAGTAACGCTCAACTGCTGAGATTGTCCATTTTGCTAGTGCAATCTTTTGATTTCTCAAATATTGCTTACCACGAGACAGCAGGACGCTGGGATTATCAATCTCTGTCCAGATAACTGGCTTGCGGATAATTCCAAACTCTTTGACCAGCTCTTTATCTTCTAAAAAAACACTATGATTGTTAACACTCCAAATAGTGACTTGTTCCCGTGTCACATCGGAGCTCTGCTCTTCATTTTCCTGCTCTTTTTGGATATCACCACCGACAGGCATGATTTGGGTGGCCAGCCCGTCAAAATTAATCTCTCGACTGGCCGACTTGATGTTTTTACCAATCTGAATCGGTGATTTCTTCTCAACTCCAATTTTCGAAGTCCAATCGACATAGAGCGAAGTGTTTAATTCGTAAATTCGCAAGTACCCACCGATGTTGTTGATGATACGCTCTCGGACGCAATCCCAAGTACTTTCATACCCGATGTAACGGAACGGCTTGTTAGTTCGACTATTGACCGTAACATTTCTAGGATGTATATGCTTGTGTCCCTCAAGCTGGCTATTTGCCACATTTAAAATTTCTGTAAAGTAAGGCTCTGCCCCACGATTTGGCAACTTTTGAAACCACTGTGTTGAGTCGTGGAGATAAGACAGAAAGTCCTCGCAAGTTACTTTTTGAGCAAATCCGTCAGTCGTCATCTCATTTATTGAAGTCAAGACTCGACCCACGAACTCAACCGTTCCATCGTAGAGATTGACGACTTCTACTATTGATTTAAAAGGCACTAATTTGTTGTAAAGTGGGTGCGTGAAAGGGATTGCAAACGAGAATTCATGAATGCTATTCAACGCTTTCTTAATCTCACCAGCGATGACCGTACCACCTCTGGGGCTGTATGGGTCATGGATTGTCTTGCGAGCAGTCGTGGTCCGATTAAGCTTGTCCCATCGACGAGAGTCGAAGTCATTCCACCAATACACAGCGTACCCGCCTTTTTTTTTGACATCTTTAGGTGGTTCTGGGATTATGATTTTTTCACTTCCAAGAAATTCCGTAGTACCGTCCTGCCGACGAACATAGACGTGCGTATAGTACTCACCACGATCAAAAACGTGGTCAGAGATGTTAACAGTGCAGTACCAACTGCCGTTCCACCGGACGCCTTCATAGTGAATCAAATCATCTTGCTCGGCTACATCACCGAACTTCTCACTATCATCTTTCTTTCGGCTCCAGGTCGGGAAGGACACTCCTCGAAGTCCGCCGTCAATGTTGGGTTCAGATACCTTAATGCTGTAACCTGTGTGGCTAACATTGAATACTTCAATCTTTCCAGATACTGTCATGCCATCACCTCATTATTAAAATGCATTGAAATCGAGCCGTTTCCTTTAGCTTTAAAATAGTTTATTCCTTGATATAGCGTAAGCGAGAACTCCTTATTCTCACCACGTTTCAAGTTGTAAATCGTACCATCCGAATCCGTGAGTTCAACGTCCTCTTCGCAGTAGATTATGGGGCTGATAGACGTATCACCCGAATTAACAAAATAGATCGTCTTCTCGAGCTTGTTATAGCCCAAATGCCACTTAGTCCATGTTGAATCATCGCTTCCAAAATCAAAAGTATCCCAAACGTCATCGAAATAATCGTTTTCATGAAAGGCGAATGGGTAGCACTTGAACACGATAGTAGCGACCAGATTCTTCTTAATTGGGTCGTCTGCCACTTTGATACTCTTAACCTTTCCGCGCCAATAATATCGTCGGTCGTGAGTGTCAAACAACTTCTTTTCAGTCTCAGTCGTCATTTGAGATTTAATCATACGCTCGGCCACTTTTCGGTTCTCGTAATCTGTGAAAGGTAATTTAAATTCGTATGTAATCTCTCTAGGCTCAAACACACGCTCACCCAGGACGCTAGAGAAGTCAAGCACCCCTTGCATAAATGGTATTGATTCAACGATTTCTTTTTCATCAGGCGTCGGTGCCTCACGCTTCTGTAGGTACCACCCAGCGTCCTTACTATTAAAATCGCCGAAAGTGATATATTCTTTGATTTTAGTAATCATAATCTGTGTCGTCCTTTCAAAGTTTTAATTGTGTCGAGTGCACTATTGAAGTTATTAACTGTACCACCGACGAGAGCACCAGTATCAAGCACCATGCTTTGACCTTTCGCTACTTGGTCTTTGAGCTCTCCGAGAGCGTCAATGACATCGTTAAGCAAGCCAGCGGAGTGAGCAGCATAGGCTTCTTGACGTGCTGAGATTGTAGCGTCTGGAGTTTTGTCTCTCAAGACTTCCATCTTAAGCTGGCTAGCCATGTTAGAGGTGGCACCAGTAAGCATAGCGTTAGCACGGACATTAAAGCCGTTAACTTGGTCACGGATGTAATCAAGGCTATTAGCCACCTCTGGAGCTGATTCGTCGATACCTCGAGCAATACCAAGGCCAATCCACCAACCGACTTCATCACGGAAGAGGTGAGATGGTGAGTTGATTTTAGCTTTAGCTTGTGCAGCTCTTTCTGCTTGTGCCACAAGGGCGTTCGCTGCTGCTGTAACAGCCCCAAGAGCTGACCTCATACCGTTAGCAAGACCTTGGCCGATGTAAGCACCAGCTGAGTGGAAAGCTCCGTACCCAGACCTTGCTGCAGCCGCTGCTTGGTTAACTGCCGATTGAGTGACTGACACCAACTGTTGTCCGCTTGACTGCATAGCTGAAACCATTTGAGCGCCGCCTGTTCTGACTGCTGCTACCACTTGGTTCATACCATTTCGAACTGCTGAAACAATCTGATTCATGAAGGCTTGTGTGCTAGCGACCATCCTAGTTCCGCTAGAACTTAGCGCTGTAGACATTTGCATAGACCCAGCAGTTACAGCTTGCACCGCTGACATCATGCCTGCACTAACGGCCATACCTAGTGACATCATAGTTGCCTGTAATGTCATTGCTGCCGCTCCAACAGTAGCGAATACGCTAGCTAACATCATGACTTGGGCACTTACCATAGCAAGTCCAGCACCAGCCATTTGAGCTGAGCTAGCAAGCATAGCAAGCTGACTAGATACCATGGTAGCCATCATGGAAACCATGCTGAAACCAGTCTGAGCGGTCATTAGTTGAGCACCAAACATGGTCACTGCTGAACCTGCCATCATGAGCTGTGATGTCATTTGCATAATACCAGTGGCAAACGTCATAAATTGACTGTTAAGCATCATAAGTGATGTCCCAATCATGGTGAATTGCGTACCAATAAGCGTTAAACTTGTTCCTAACATGGTTGAGCTAGTAGCCATCATGGTCATGCTAGTAGTAATCATAGTTAACTGAGTAGCTAACATAGTTAAGCTAGTAGTTAACATAGTCATGCTTGAGCTAATAGAAGTCATGCTAGCAGTAAGCGTCATTGAAACTGTACTGAACTGAGTTAGTCCAGTCGCAGCAACCATTAAGGCTGGTGCTAGTGTCATGATTTGTGTTCTAAAAGCAGTGATAGGGGCTACAATAGCCGTTAAACCAGCAAGCGATTGGCTAGCTTGATTTGAGAACGTACTAAATGCAGTACCTGCCGTTGTCAATAGCGATTGTAAGTTTGTGAATGATGATTGGATAGTTGTAATCGTACTTGAGAATGATGTCAATCCAGATACAGCACTAGATGCTGAGCTAGAAACCTTGCTCATGCCATCTCCGAGCTTAGTCATACCAGTACCAGCTTGAGCAAGTCCTGCTGAGTTGTTACCGATAGACCCGACTCCTTTGGCTACCGCTGCAAGAGATGCAGCCATGTCTCCAAGGTTGGTATTGGTAATCTTAACAACACCGTCAGCCAACTGGTTGAATCCTGCACCAGCTTTCTGTGCCGCCGTACCGATTGAGTTGAACACGTCAGCCAATCCGTCAAGGACCGACCTAATAGCACCACCCATTGATTCAATGACTTTTGAAACGCCTTCAAACGCTGACTTGATACCGTCTCCGATACCTTGTGCAGCTGTGCTGATTGATGTACCAACCGACTGCACGACATCGGCAATGCCTTGCAATGCTGTCCCAATCGCAGAACCTATTGAGCTGATAACATTTGCAACACCACCCAACGCCGTAGAGATACCTTGACCGATACCCATTGCAGCCGTAGCGATTGCCATACCAGCAGATTGAACCACGGTTGCTATACCTTGCAATGTAGTGCCAATCACGCCACCAATCGCTGAGATAATCGGCGCAATCTGACCGATGATTTGAACGATACCAGAAACGATTGATTGTAAGATAGGCGCAAGAGTTTGGACGACTGTAACAATGGCGGAAATCACTTGACTAATGACTAGTGCCATCGTCTGAACAATTGTCACAATCCCTTGAATCAAGGTCATAATAACTGGCGCCGTTGCTTGGATAGCTTGCACAATTACTTGTAAAACCATTGCAATCTGTGGTCCAAATTGTCCGATTACTTGAGCAACTTGGACAATGCAATTCGCGATAACCGGTGCGATTGCCACAATTGCGTTAGCGATTATTTGAGTTACTGCCGTGATAGTATTACCGATAATTTGGACGATCGGAGTAATTGCTGTGGCCACTTGGCTGATAGCTGAGCCTATAGCAGAAACTAGTCCGCTGAATGCACTAATAATAGCTGGCAATGTTCCCAAAATAGAAGTAAAAGCATTACCAAATGCCGTAATGGCTGGGGCTGCGTTACCAATAGCTGTACCAACGGCTTCAACGAGTGGTGAAAGTTTGGCAAGCCCTGGCGCAGCTTCACCGACCGCCTTGATGACTGTAGCGAATGCAGTACCAAAGGCTTTAATGATAGTTCCTGCTGCCTTACCAATTCCTTGGACAACTGTACTGAACGCTGAACCGATAGAGCCAATGATTTGTGAAACTCCACTAGCATGGCTTGCTAGTAGTGAGAATGAAGCCACAATCAATGCAATCCCTGCACCGATTCCGACTGCTGCAATAGCAATACCAGTAGCAAACGAAAGTATTTGAGCTGAACTTAAGCCTTTGAGTCCTTGCAGTGCAAGTTTCACCCCTTGACCAAAACCTTTATAGGTCTCTGCAATACCTTTGAATATAGCTGTCAAGATTCCTTTGATTGCATTACCAGACGACTTGATGACGTTTGATATGCCGCTGAATAGCTGAGTAATGGTTGACTTAGAACGCCTAGCGCTATTAGCGGCTTGCTCTGTTCCTTCTGCAGCGTCCTCTCCGAATTTCTTGAATGGGTTTAGACTCTTGATGAAGTCCAACCCTTTCAATGCAACACCTACCGCTGAAATACCAGCCTTTGCAGTCATAAAACCTGCTACCATTGCCAGAATCCCGCTAGTGATACCGTTTAAGATTCCCGGCGGAATTGCACTGATAAACCTAGATACCGCTGAAATAACTTGAGATATCCAGTTTACAAGCGTTCCAAGAGCTGAGCCAATACCTGCAATGATTGACTGCATTTGTGAGCTACCCAGCACCTCGCCGAATGATGAACCGATAGCCTTGAGGGCGTTCCAAGAATCTTGCCATGCCGCTTTAAACGACTGAAGTGCCCCTGTATCAGCAAATGAACTGATGAAACTCCTAACTGATGTCGTGGCAATGTTTAGAGCTTGTGAGATACCGTTGGCGATGTCACCAAACACTGAGCCAATGCCCTGCATGAGCTTGCTACCATCAATCTTGCTGAATAGTTGCTTGATCGAGCTTGAGATGTATGTGAAGGTCGCACCAAGGTTTTTCAAAGCTCCAGTGTCACTGAAGCCTTTCCAAAGCAATTGCAACCCACTGCCAATCTTGTCAGCAATACTGTTGAAATCAATATTTTCAAGTGCATTCGTAAGTCCTACAACTGCCTTGATACCGATTTGATTGAGCTTCTCAAACTGTGGCATTAGCTTAGTCGCTAGGGACTCTTTCATGCCGTCAATCGCTTGGTCAACGGTTTTAAACTCTGTGGCCATCTTACTGAAAGTGTCGTTATTACCAACTTTAGCGATAGCTGCAAAGAAGTCTTCAGTCTTAATCTTGCCGTCCTGGACAGCTCTGACCATCTCATCGGTACTCATGCCCATTTCCTTGGCTACCGCCGCAATCCCTGCAGGCGTTTGTTCCATCATGAGCTTGAAGTCCTGCCATTGAACCTTAGGTTTGGCAGCCATTTGGGTTGCTTGTTGGCTCAAGGTCTTCATGGCTTGTTGTGGGTTCTCTGCCGCTGCTGCAAGACCACCGAACCCTTTAACAAGCTCGGTTGTATTCTTGGTTCCCACGGCTGCCAACTGAGAATAAGTAGAAGCCATATCAGACGCTGAATAGATGGTCTTGGAAGCAAAGTCTTGCAACTCGCCTTTGACTTGTTGGATTTGAGCAGTAGGCATGTTAATCTGTTGCATGTTGCCTTCAAAGGTCTTCCATGCTTTAGTCGAGCTGTTAAGTTCACCAACCATGGATTTGATACCACCACCAATAGCACTGATTCCGCCCATGATAGCACCACCGATTAAGTTGGCACCTAATACAGATTTGAAGACCGAACCAACCTTACCAGCTCCACTTTTCAAGCCTTCTAGCGAACTCTTAATGCGTTTAGCCCCACCTTCAGCGTCCTTTCCGTCAAATAACGCCTTGATAGTGACTGTACCATCTGCCATAGATTATCACCTCCTTTCTAAAATTCTTCTTCATACTCCTCTTCTTCCTCGATATCATCGTAAGGGAGAGCATAATCTTTCTGAAGCCTACGCATTTCTTCTTTGTATTCTGCCGAGTCGCCCTTTTGTGGCTTCCATTTACGAATTTTGATGACTTCCATCAATTTAGTGCCCTCTGGCAGTCCAGACAGAAGAGCGTTGAATTTACGCCAATGAAGCTTACCTTGCATATCGAATAGGTCAATGCCGTAAGCTTGCAAGAATGACGCATAGATATAGTCACCGTCATAACGAATGTCATAAGGCGCTTTTTCTTGCGGTTCGTCGCTTGCTGTGGTCTTCATAGGGTTTCCTGCAAGGTCATACTCAACATGGTTGTCTTCGACCTCTGACAAGCTAATGTGTTCCTCAAAAACCTCGTTAAATATCTCTGCCATTTCTTCGACAGTGAAATCTTCCAAGGTCTCACCGGTCAGAATCCTAATGCCAAAGTGTGGTTTAACAAACTCTGGAACATCTTCATCCCTCCACATTTCAAAGAGCTTCAAAACGTTGTTAAATGAAAGGTCTAGGGCGTACTCTTTATCATCGATTACTAACTTATCCGTCAGTTTTCGTGATAGATCTAGCATGACTACTCAGCCAAATATTTATCGAGGGCTGCTTTTGAGTTTTGAGCTTCAAACTCAGCACGAATGCCGTTGATAGCTTCAATCAGATAGAACATGGCATTATTTGTTGATTCACCAGCAAATGCATAGACTTGCTTAAACGCTTCTTCATCGCCAAAGATTTGTTTAAAGGCGTCTTCCACAAATGTTTTTGCTGCATCGATGGCAGCTTTGTTGTCTGTGTTTTGGATTGTTAGGCTCTTAGCTTCCAGATCTTCACCGACTTCTTCCATACGTTTTATATTGCTATCTGACACCGGAAAATTGAGTTGGAACTCACCGAAATCTACTGGAATGACATTGCTACGTTTTTTAATTACTACCATGCTGTTATTTCTCCTTTTGAATACGAAAAAAGAGGGCAAGGGCTAACCCCCACCCTCTCAATTGTCTTATCTTCTATATTTAATTATCGATTACCCAACACTAGATGGCGAGTTGGTGTCTGATGATGAGCTAGAAGTCACTGCTGGTGTCCCAGAAGGTGCCGCTGGTGTTCCAGTAGCTCCAGAAGCTGCAGTTGCACGTCCAGCAGGTGCTGATGTGATGTCGTGCTTCTCTGGTGTGCGTGACCAGTTAACTTGGAACTTGATTGTCTCAAGCTCAGACGCTTCACCGTCACCGACTTCAATTTCAGAAAGTCGAGCAAGACCTTCTTTGTAATATTTTCCTGTTGGTACTACTTCTTTGTACCAGACAATAAGGTCATCACCTACAGCGTCTTCTTTATCAGCAACAAAGTCTTGAGCTTTATCACCATGGTCACGGTGTCCTTCGAATGAACGACCACGAGATTTAGAAGTGATGATTTTTTCTTTAGTACCGTCACCGTCGAAATAAGCAACGTCATCATCTTCTGCGTCATTCTCTGGTGCAGATTCTTTGATACCTTTTGCAATCCACATGTACTTGTCATCAGTTGGTGGAGTGTCTGGATGTTCTGGGTCATAAGCTGCGATATAGTGTTTACGAATCGCATTTTTAAATTTAGCCATTAATTAATATTCCTTTCTACTTCAATAGTTGCTTCTAAATCAAGCAAATAAATGTAATAATCTTGGTCATTGACATCGTTGAGGCTTGGTGTCTCAACTTTCAACGACAAAAATGTGTAAGAATTGTTCAAACTTGGTAATTCAAGACCGATTTTGGAAAGCTCAGTGTTGATTTTCCAAAGGACAGCATTAACTTTCTGTTGGTCTTTGGACTTGATAGCAATTTCAAACGGTAACGACAAAATCTGTGTACCAGCCATGTCTTCGTCTTCCACTTTGCCACCAGGTAAAGCATATATTACCAAGTCTTCACCTTCATTTAGATAGTCCAGTCGAGGTGTTAGTGGCAAGCCTAGACCAGCTAGAAATTCTTGCAACACCTCTGAAAAATCGTTGTTATTCATTACTTAACTCCCATTGCTTTAATCGCCACTTTGCCCCAATCTTTCTTATGTTTGGCAGCAGCCTTTCTATCCCAACGTGGGCCAGTCCCTGGTTTTGGTTTTTTCGCTAACAGTTCGTCTTTTTTTGCAAAGAAAAACTTCCGTTGTTTTTCTGAAAAGAACAGTTTAAGCCTACGATTATAAAACCTAATCCGTGCATACTTCGTTGACCACGTTAGTGTATCAACACGGGCATGCCCAGACTCTCGCAATTTTCCAGACCTCATTGGAACGAATTTATTCATGTCCAAAAGCATTTGGTCAGTCATGGCAATTTGACCACGCCTAACAGCTTCAGGACTGCATTTCTTCTCAAGTCCTTTTAAGTCGACCTTAACGTTAACACTAGCACCCATTTAGATCACTTCTACTTCATAACATAGGATTGATTTTTTGAATGGATGATACTGTGGAATTATTTTGCGAATGATGTAATTCCTGTTCTCGTCAGCAACTCGACCATTCAACCAACTATCATCCAATTCGATGGGTGCGTACTTTGGATAGATCATGAGGACTGAGGAATTATTCTCACTTCGGTCTGCGCCACTACCAGTGTGAGAAACCGACCTATCAAACCTTACATGTTTTAACACGATAGGGTCTGAGTAAGTCTCTTTCCCCCACTTATCTTCGCCATCGGGCTTTTGAATAGTAACCGTATCAACCAACATGCGCTTATCTATCATAGTCCACCCCCACAATTAGGCTAAAACCTGCTTGTTTTAGGGCGTTTTCAGCATCAAGACATAAGTTAAAATGCTGACCTGCTGTAATGTTGTGCTGACTGCCGTAATCAACTCGAGTACGACCAATAGTCACACTTGACATGGTTTGCTTTTCATCAGCCGTCATGACACCTGAGGTGTCTAGATAGGCAATCTGGAACGCCATGGCTAACTTAACGGCTTGTTTGCGATAATCGGCCTCTTTCTCAAAGTCTATATACTGTTGATAGATGCCTTGAGTGTAGAAATTAACAGCAATTTCTGCTCTTTTTTCTAGCTTGTCGAAGTCAGCTACTTCATCAAAGCCCATGTCGTCAAATTCTTCTTTTGTTAAATAAGACATAGTAACCTCCTTTTCAAATAAAGGGGTTGCTACCCCTTGTTTATTCAGCATGCTCAAATTGTGTGGTCACATCTTCTACAAGCTCTAAAACTGCATCGACTTATATTTAGCCGTTATTCTTTACCTTTGTTCTTAGTTTCAGTTGGTGTTTCAAGTTCGCCGCCATCTTCCACCAATTCCTCAAAGCCATCTGCAATAAGTTGTACCTCAAGCTCGCTACCCTCTTGCACGGTGTAGACTTGATTATCTTTCTCATACTTCTTCATACTTCACCCCCCATGTTAAGCTGATTTGTGAGATACATAGACACCATCTTTTTTAGTCTCCAAGACAAAGAGATCGTGGTAAAGACGGTTTTGGTACAGATATCCGTCACCTTCAGTATGCTGTCCAGGGGCGAAAAGATAGATTGAGTTAAATTTAGCCTTCGCGATAACTGCTGGCTTAGCAACGATGAGGAAGTTGATATCTTTACCATCTGAAGCTTTCATAAAGCCTGTCGTGAAGTCAAATTTAGTCTTGAAGCGCGCATCATCCCAAACTTCGATAAGCTGAACTCCGTCGAGTGAAGTAACACGGGTATCGATTCCTTGAGGCGAGGTGGTGGCAATTGAGCGTGTGAACTCTTTAGAGCGTTCCAAGAAGTCCATGACCTCGCTAGAAACATACATAACGATATTTTGGGCACCGTATTTACGAACTGGCAAAAGGGCGGCTTTCAATTTAGAGTAGATGTTCACTTCTGACAAGTCATCTTCAGACTTAAATTTTGTTGCCGTAATTGCTGTCGTAGCTAGTTTAGAAAAGCGGTATGCATCAAGTTCTGGAGTTGCATGTTTTGTGATGAATGTGTTAGATACGTTAGCAGCTGAAAGCTCTTGGTTTGTTTCGTCAACATCTGCTGTATCAACGAAAAACTCAACATCTCGGTCAAATCCAAGAGTATAAACGTTTTTATCGTTAGATACTGTACCTGAGTTGTACCCCTTAGAGCGTGTATGTGCCTTGTATCCTGTTACAGAGATTGTTGGCAATTCAAATGATTTTGCACCAAGCCAATTTACTTTTGGCGTTTCAAGAATGGCAGTCAATGAGCCTTGCATGAGGCGTTTTTCAAACTGCCCCTCGTGTTTTGTGATGTAATTGATTGACATCTACTATTCCTCCTTTTTATTCTGTTAGCCCCAATGCCTGTGCAAAGGCATCTGGTGCTGAGCCTGTTGCTGTTGGATTTCCAAACGCAACGATATTTGGGTTGGGCTTGCCATCTTCCTCTGCTTGGAAAAGATAAGGGTCACTTTCCTTCAAACCATTGATGACATCGTCAAGTTGTGGTTTGCCATTATCGTCAAGCTCAATGGCATCAACGTCAATGAATTTCATCAATGTTGCTGGATTGTGTGCCTTGGTGTCTTTCAAAGCTAGGTTGATAGCGTTCACCTTGTTGGTTTTTGCAAGTTCAGCAGCAGCATCAGCCTTGTACTTGTCGTATTCTGCTTGCAATTTAGCAAGAGCTTCTTTCTGTTCGGAACTTGTATTTGCATCAGTCTTCAACGTTTCAAGTTGTGCTTCTGTGTTTTGCAATTGGTTTTTAAGGCTATCTCGTTCTTGGGTTGCTGTTTCTAGGTCTGATTTAATGGCGTTCAAGTCCTTGCCGTGCAAAGCAAACACCTCTTTGACCTGTTCTTCAGTCAATCCAAACCCTTGTAGTTCCTCGGTTGTAAATGCCATGTTTTACCTCCTTAGTTCTTTTTAGGTGGATAACTCCCACCGAAAAAGCAAAAATGTTATTTACTAACTCAGTTTACTTTGAATGTAATGGGTTTTTTTACGGTTTTAGGGCAACAAAAAAACACCAAGATTTCTCTAGGTGTCTCGTGTTAGATTTCCTGTGATAGCAAATAGAACAGGGTTTCTATAGTACCTCTCACGGTTTTCATCTCGATACAAGAATGGATGGTCATCAATATACGATTTCAAGGCTCTCTTTTGGTCTGTGAGCTTTGTTTTGTATTTGTTGGTTAATTCATCATTGTGCATGATTTCCGCAACGTGTAACTGCTCTTTAGAGTTCCTGATAGCTCTCTCCATTGCTCTCTGCTTGCTCTGGATATTGGCGTTCTCTATGGCTTGTTCTTCGGTCAAGTCTTTCAAGTCGTCGTCAATATCGGGCATATAGTTAGCACCAGGAATAAACGGGGTCATGGTGTGTCCGCAGTTAATACCTTGACATCCACCAGGCTTACCATAACCGTAATCATCGAGAGCGTATATCTTAACACCTTCCTCGGTTCTAGCTTGCCCAGTCGTGACTATTTGATTTTGGAGGGGTGCACACATTTCCCGTGCCGCTGCCTTGATTGAGTAATAGAATGTATCAATCCCCAACTCTTGAGCTGGTCTCATTCGCATTTCGTTGAATGTCCGCCTAACGGTTGTGTTAATAACTGTCCTAGCATAATCATCAGCCCTTCTTCTACGACCAGCCTTGTCGGTATATCCATAGAAGCCACGCTGTTGAAACTTCATTATTGTTTCGTCAAGGGCTTCTTGATGGGTTGCCATACCAGTGACTACTTTAGCTACTGTAGTCTCTATGATATCCTTATACATCGCTTGGACACTCTTTGGGAGTGTAGTGTTGATAAGGTTGTGCACGTCATCGACCGCTTGATTAGAGTAACTAATCAGGTCTTTCATGACTTTATAATCATAGGCGTTGGAGTTTAATTGCTCGTGAGTGTCTTTATAGACCTTATAACCTTCGTTTTCGATGATGTCCCTGATTAGTTCCTCGGCAATTCCAGACCTTTCAGCTATTAGTTTGACATTGTAATCGTTCAACATTCCCATGTCAGCCATCTTTTCTAACTGCCACAGATAGGGTTGCTTTTCAAGGTAATAAGTTCCACGGTCGTGCAACCGCTCCACAACATTGTCGAATAGGTCGTTACACAACTGACGATAGATGTCCGAGACATTATCAGCCATCAACATTAATTGTTGGTCGTTTAATTTAATTGGTTTCTTCTTAGTCATAATCTACTACTCCCCGTAGATATTAACCTCATCAGCAGTCCTAAAAGCGTTAGCACTTACCATAGTTTCATCGTTGATACTTTGGTAAATTTCTTTGGCTTGTTCCTCGGTCACGTTCAAAGTCTTCTCAATAGCCATTGTCTTAGGCGCCAACCCAGCCGCTACCATCTTAGCCCAGTAGTCAAGTTCAGCATGACGGTCAGTGAATACACCGTCATCAAGGTTCACTGAAATCTCGTCAAGCTCTGGAACAGTCCCTTTGTAGATTCCAACAGCCTTACCAAGCTCACACATAGACACGCAAAGCTCTTTAATGGACTGTTCGACAAGTGCCACAATGCTATTGCGCATTTGATAGGTGTCAGAGTTTTCGCTTACGATTTCAGTCGCTGTCTTGACACCTTGCCCGTCAAAGGTAAACATGCCATTAGACACACCTATCTGCATTTCAAATAGTTTTAGCCCTTCAGCGATAGCTGAGATGTAATCAGACGAGCGAATAGGTGTCGTTAGATCAGTGATGTTCCCACTGTCCATGTTGCCTGCTGCCACTTGCATGTAAACGTTCTGCTCTACATCGAAACGGCGCTTGAATGTGATGTCCCCTTGTTCATCTTGCACTTTGAGTTGTGTCATCTGCTCAGGAACAAGCACGCGCCTTTGACCCATCTTGACCTCCCACATGAATTCATCATAGGTGCGGTTAATAAAGTCAATGGTTGTCTTAGCATTGTCAAAGATAGATAGGCCTAATGGACTGTTAATGTCTTTGTTGTTCATTCCTGGAGTCTTCAAGTACGTAAATAGTGGACGTGAGAGGTCTTTTAACACCGTCACTGGTTCAAGGTCGGGATAAAGCTCGCTTAAGTTGACACGTTCACCGAGAGTGCTGTCTGTTCTTGATTTGTAAAGTTCGTTAGTGATACGGTACAGGCTCTTATCTTTCGTACTGCCATACGTATCGCCGTCCTTAGTCACCCACTCGTGAAATTCTACCAAGGTGTAGTACACGTTGTTTTTTCCCTCTGATTTGATTGTCTTCGTCAGAATAGCAGCGCTTGATACATCCTGTGTATTAGACTGTAAAGGCAAGAAAACAGGTGCTTGAATAAATGCTACACGTATCTTGTCACCGTCCACATAAGGGCGCATAGCAAGCCCACCAAGGGCTAAACAAGATTCCAAATAGCGTTCAAAGTTCTTGTTAAAGCGGTCATTCCCCAACATATCATTAAGGAAATCATTAAGCGTATCATCATTTGCTGTGATTTCCGCTTGCTCATTATAGACAAGGCTAGCAATCTTTTTAGATGCCGTACGTGCAATAGGCAAGTGATTTAGCTTCCTATGCTTTCTATCGCCGTCTGTATTAGTGTATTCGACATCATCAAACTTAGATTGATAGTAGCTCAAATTATGTTGAATACGACGAAACTCCTCTTGCGTTACAGCAATTTTCGGATGATCTAGAATACTGTCTAGGTTTGATGTTGTCATGTTATATCTCCCTTGTTTGAAAAAGTCCTTCACTTTCTGTATTAGGTTCATTGTTATTCTCCTTATGAATGACCAACACGCAAACCAAGTACCCTTGCGTTATCTAAAACAAAATATTGGGCAACGTCACATGTATGGTCGTCGTCTTTAATGACATTCGGATTGTCTGTCTGGATAGTCTTTTCATCCCATCGGTACATCTTATGCTCTTCGATGAATACCTTGTTATTCTCGATGTCGAGGTAATAGAAACGCCCCTCAGCTAGTAGCGACTGGAATGTGTCAATCATTGTCACCTTCTTTAATTTAGCTACTGGATGCCATCTAATGGCAAAATCTAGGTACATCTGATTACGGATAGCACCTTCAGCACTATCGATGGTGTACTGTAGGATTGGTACTTTATACTGTCCAACGACCTTGGTTGTGAAATAGTAAATATCCTGTGATAACTGGCTAGGTGCTTTCTTAACGACTTGCCCAGCTGGTGAATAGTACCAAGTATCAAGTAAGATAACCTTTCCTTTGGCTGTGATACCAAAAGCACAGCAAGCAGTGGCAGATTGTTGATGTCCACCGTCAAGTGCAAAAGAAATACCTATAAGCCTATCATCGCTAGGTAAAGCCTCTAAGGGGTGGAATGTAGCCATGTTATAGATGTTATTACCCAATCCTACTGGCTCTCCTAGATAGACATAGCGGTAGTAGTCGTAGTCGTTCTCTTTAATACGCTCTATGTCGGCCAACATCTGATCATTCACAAACTCTAATTCATCATCAAGATAGGTACTTGAATGACACAGATAATTATCCTCCGTCTTCATTTCTTCGTACCATTCATTGATCCAACTATACGGATTGATAGGGGGATTGTACGACCAGAATATTTGCACGAATTTGGCGCGTGGGTGTTTCTGTCGCATGAAAGTAATGTTAGTCTGGTCAAACTCTTCAGCACTTGAAAACTCGGCGGCTTCCTCATACCAAACAGCAACGATATTACCAATGTTGTTTGATTTTAGTTTTTGGTAGTCGTCCAAGCCATAGAAGTAAAAGGTCGAACCTGTCTTCTTATGCGTTATTTTAAACGGACTGACTGTCATCTTAAAACGACTAGTTAAACCAAATAGCGTTAGCCCCCACTGAATTTGATTATAGACACTATCCCTGATTGTGTTGGCTACTTTGCGGATAATTACAATGTTTGCTGTCTCACCTCTCACGATGTACCAAAGCATTATGATGATGAGTTTCAAAGTAATCACAGATGACTTAAACGAGTTCCGGCCACCCTTTAGGATGTTATATGGCTTTTTGGACTGCCAAACGCTTTTAAAGTGAGGGTTAACGTTCTTCTGAATATCAATGACCTTCATCGTCACCCTCCCAACTATCGACAATAGTAATCGTATCGTCTTCTATCTGTGTATCTGTTAACTGTGTCTTCAATCTCTCAATCTCAAGCTCCAATTTTTCAGCTTGTTTAGCAGTCGGATAGCGTTTCAAGATTTCAGTAATGGCTTTAATGACTGTGGCATTATCAGCTTTTTTCGTGATACGCTCGACCTCCCCCGTGACCGGATTCATCATTAGTACTTCTTCATCACGTTTGCCCCTAGCAATGTCGGAAAGAATAGAGAGCCCCTCTTCCGCATCCATAATGTTCGACTTGTGTTGCTGTCGTCTTCGCTTATGGATTTCTTCCATTTGCTCATCTATGTAAGCTTTTATGCCAACGTTTGCCAATAATTTATGTGATTGACTTCTTGCATAAGTTTTAGAGTAGCCAGCTTCTAGCGCTGATTGCTCGATATTCCCTGTCTTGATGTATTCGTCGGCAAAACGTTTCTGTCTTTCTTTCATCGTTCCTCCTTTCAATCAAAAAATCACAAGTATAATTACTCATGATTTCATTTTATATGCTAAAAGAGGGGATGTTTTACGGTTATTTCGACAGTGGAATGTGTTTGTAAGTTGCAAGTACGTAATCATCAAACCAGTCGTTAATCTGGGAATAAGCAGGGCTAGGACTTTTGTGAAGTATCTTTTGACATGCACCGATGACATTGATGTTCCTATACACGTAGACTTCCTTGATTGTCTTTAGCAACAGTTTGTCAGACTTATCAGTGTATTCCTCTGTTGTATTCCGTAAATTGGTTAGAAAGGCCGCTTCTTCAGAATTGCCTTTTAAAAACGCCTCGTGTATTTTCTGTTCTAGCACGGTCTTTTTTGGATTCTTCTTATCTCTCAGGAAATACCACCTAAGCCAATTAATTTCCCTGCTATGATTAATTGATAGGCGCTCTATTTTCTTCTTTGTCATTCTCACCACCTACACACCAAGCGCATAGGCATGGTACAGATAACGTTTAACGCTTGGCTTGTTACGACCTACCTCGCCTTTGGTGCGATATTCAAGAGTGATGCGGTCAATTTCACTATCTAAACTCTCTGGCCATTCGTAGTGGTTGAATACATGTCTAGCAATATCACCTAATAGTTCCCTAGATAGCAATCCTTCTAATTGAACGACCTTACGAGGTGTTAGAACAACGCGTTCTACATAGAGTGCATTGATAGCACTGTAGATGGTCTTAGCTTCCTTTTTTGCGCACCCCTTAATTTCCATGATATGTGCCACGATACTGTTTGGATAAGTAGCTCTTAACGCTTCTACTTCCTTGCGATAACGTTGAAACAGTTCCTCGGTAAGCCCTGCATTAATTCTGTCTACTGCTGGAATGGTGCTTTTACCTCTAGTATAGTGTTGTGACAGATACGTTTTAAGGTCATGATAAAGCTCGTCTGAAATAATGCCTTTTAAGTCCTCTGCCGTGTTTGGAGACAACCTAGAGCGCTCAGTAATGACATTACAGAATTTCTGTGAGTATTTCCTTGCTTCACGAACATCGCAGTTTCGAACAGCTCGGATTCGTCCGTTAAACTCTCGTCCATATTTCACTCTAAGCGCATTATACTCACTGACTAGCCGTCGATATAACTCCTCGGTCAATCCAGCATTTGGGTATTTTCTAGTCATTAGTCTACCTCTGCCAGTTCTGGATTTGTGTGTATGTTTCCAATAATTTCTCTTGAATTAGCTATACTGCACAAACGTTCGAAATTATTGTATTTAATCAATGTGCTAACGAACATTCCTAAATCTTGTCTTAGCTCAACAATTCCAGCAAGAAAACCATCTTCCGAATCAAGAATATCTCCTTCAAAGATTTCTTTGCCATTTTTATCAGTCAATCCAGTTGATTGCATTAAAACAATGTCATCGAATTTGTAGTAATTCGTCCGTTCGAAAAAGAGTGTCTTTACAGAAATTTCGCTTTTTCCGAAATCAATAGACATAATATCATCAACTTCGTACATTGTTTTACGGATTTTATCCCACGCTCTATATCTTGGAATCATTGCCCCCGTCCTTTCAAATAACTCGGAATATCATCCCCAACGTTAACACTGTCATACTGTTCCTTGCTCACTAGGAACTTGCCATACGCTCCACAATCAAGCGTATATAGTTTCCCTACCATAGATTTACCAGTCACCTTGCCATGTAGTTTCACCGCATTATCTGCTTTGTGGATAAGTACCATCTCAATAGGTCGGTTGACTACCCAGACCGATGTAGCAATATTAATCGCCAGCGATAGCACTAGCAGAATCATCGCTACTATTAGCTGATTTTCTCGTTTTGGTTTTAACAAAGTTGTCATCAATCATTACTCCTTCCCTGTCTTTGATATCGTTATAAGCAATTGTGAGGCACTCCTCCACGTCGTAACCGAGTTGTAAGCATAAAACTACTAGCGTCACGATAGAATCGCCTATAGCGTCTTTTAACGACCATTCTGGGTTAGCGAAATCGTGAGGTTTTAGAAATACATCTCTAATCTCGCCCACCTCTTCCGTAACTTTCATCCATTCGATTTTAGGATTGCCTTTGTCTAGTCCATGACTAATAGCCCACTCGTTGATTTTATCGACGAGGTCTGGAATACCATTATATAAATGTCCGTCAACACGTTTCTTCATTTTTTATCACCTCGAAAAATTTGCTTGTAAAAGTACACTCCTGACACTAAGATTATTTGAAGTCCAATCAGGTAGCTTTTCGTTTCTTCGCTCGACACTGACATCACTAACATAACATCGAGCGCAAATGAACATAGTAGAAAATCTATTGCATCCATTTATTTCACCTCTTTCACTTCCACGCCTTCGCAGTCGAATACCCAGCCAAAGCCTTTTGATTCAAGCTCTTTGCGGGTGTGGACGGTCCCCTCGCAACCGTCTATACCTTCTTTTATTTTCCAAAAGTTTCTAAACAAATTGGCGGTTAGGTAGATGTTCTTGTCACACAATCCCTTAAACCGAACCGTATACCTTTTTTCTTTCTCGACCTCATAGCCAAACTGGTGCATGTTGACAATTATTTTGATAGCATTTTCGTTTTTGCGATACCAACGTGTGATATCGTCATTTAATGTTTTTTTAGGTACACAGGCATCTTCGTCCAAACTTTCAAACATATCCCAAGCCAAGTAATGTAAGTTTAAGTAAAATTCACCTTTAATTTCCTCATACCAATCCGCCACACATTGCGGAACTACTGGTTTAACATGTTCGATAGTTCCCTCTAACTTGCCTTGCTCGTATCCGTCACGATATTTTTTTGAACCAAACTCTTCACCGAATTCGTGTAAGATTACATCAATCCATTCTGACCGAGCATGAGAATCTAGCTCTTTCATTCGGCTTGTGATATCTTTTAGCTTCAACGGTTGTGGTTCGTCTAGTTGTTCTATTAAATCAATTGCGTCTCTGATAGTTTCAATAAATTCTTCTATATTCATTTCTGCTCCTCGTCATATTTTTCTACTAACTCATTCAACCACGACCAATCATTTGTCTCTTCAGCGATTGGTTCAACTTCTTTTTCTTGCAACCATGCAGAGAAATTAACCACATTGTCGATATAGATTGTGTCAAAATCACCCCAATTCCAGTCTGTCAATGGGATTTCTGTTTCCGTTCCGTTTTCGTCTTCAACTGTGATTGAACCACTTTCGACCAAAGCGGTCCCATAGCATAGCTCACAAGTTCCAGTTTGCTCTTCTCGAACATCTGAGAAATATTCAGTTACTTTATACTTCATTTTTATTCCTCATTGTCCTTCTTGTTAGCCTTCACATACAATACAACTACACTAGATAATGTTTCATCAGTGTATATCAATTCATCGTTTCGATATGTTGAGGTAACCTCTTTTTCAATTTCTGTATTTATTCCTCTTATTCTTCTATCGCCATACAGGTCAACGAAATCATACGCATCCATTCTTGAATTTTTAATGCCAATTCGTTCGACTTCTACGATGACATCATATTGTTTAGACGAATTTAAAAATTGCTCTATCCCAAACTCTATTTTCTTGAATGGACTACTATTTCTTGAACCTGATGGCTTAAAATTATATTCTATATCGTTTTCTTCGCTATAAAAGTCACTGACAGACACTCCTAAAACTTCTGCCAAGTTATTTTGAAACTCTCGAGTTGGTTCAGTCTTGTTGCGATTGTATTCAATGTCTGTGATAGATTGTTGTGAAACACCTAACAACTCTCCTAGATGTGTCTTGGTCCATCCGTATTTTTCTCTGAATTTCGTAACCATTGCACCGTTAAATTTTTTCATTGTCGTTTTCCTCCTTGTTATTCCAACTCCTCAATTTCAAGCTCAATCCTGTATTTCTTATTTCCTGACTTCCCGCCATGTCTGAAATCCGTTGACTTAATGATGTGGTAGTTATCATCCGTCCAGAAATTTGCATCAGTCAAGCCGTCTAATAGGGCTTTACTGGTGGGTGACCAGTTTGGGGGGTCGTATCTGCGATTTGTCGGGGCGAATATCCAGACAATCACTTTACAAGGCTTTTTTTCGTTAAAAGGTAAACCAAAGTAATCTCTTAAAGTATTCTCTCCCTCGTAATGCGCTAGTTGTCGTAGAAACCTTGTGATTTTAGCCTTCTGCTGAAAATGCATCCTGTCATTCGCTGAGATCATTTGTTTTCTATCAAGTTCAAATTTTAAAATCAATTTTTCCATGAAACACCTAGACCAATCTAACTTCGTAGCCGTCTACACCCTTACCTCTTTTTATTTTTAGACTGAGGTAGCCGTGATTTCTCCCTAGGAAGTAACTAGCATCTGTCAAGCCGTTGAAGTGGTGCTCTGCGCCGTTTGATATGTCCTTTAGAACGACTTTTTTGTTTGCGCTTGTTAACCCCGTTTTTAAGGCGTGTATTTGATTTTCGGATCTAGTCACCCACTCAAGGTTTTCTACCGAATTGTCTAACGGTTCTCCGTTTTTGTGATTTACAAACCCTTTGTTTTCTGGGTTCAGAATAAATGCAGTTGCTACCAATCTACTTACCAAGTGTGTCGCCACTTTCCCATCTTTCCACAGCTTCACTCGTTTATCACTATGGGCGCTTCTTACTCGTTTTTGTATCTGTGGTTTGATTTCTCTACGCTTCCATACACGCTTCCTAATTCTTCCGTGCCAATTACTATAAGTTGTTTTCCCTTCGCACGTCCAAATTGTCCCGTCTGAGCACGCTTCATAGATGCCCTCGTATCCTTTAATCGGTTTAAACTTCATTTGCATCACCTTTTATCAGAAGGGCAAATCATCACTACTAATGTCCATAGGGTTCCCCTGCATTGAGTTGCCACGCCCAAAGTTTGGCGTTTGCTGTTGCGGTTGCTGGTTATATCCATTGTTGACGTTTCCGCCTTTCGAGCTGTTTCCATTTTGGAAAGAGTTCCCTTGGTTCTGCTGGCTACCTTGGCTGTTACGGCTTTCTAGCAAGGCTACACTATCTGCCGCAACCTCTGTCACATAGACACGTTGACCTTGTTGGTTTTCGTAGTTCCGTGTCTGGATACGCCCTGTGATACCAATTAGAGAGCCTTTGCCACAGTACTCAGCAATGATGTCAGCAGTACCACGCCAGGCTTGAAAGTTGATAAAATCAGCCTCACGCTCTCCGTTTTGGTTCTTGAAATTGCGGTTGACGGCAAGGGTGCCCTGCAATGCTGAAACATTGCTAGGGGTCTTGCGTAAATCAGGAGCAGCTGTTAGCCGTCCTACCAGTGTAACGTTGTTAATCATCTTTCTTGTCCTTTCTAGCGCTACGTTCGCCGACTAGATAGCCAAGGAATAGCCAAACTAGAGCCATGCCTACACTTTTGATAAATTCAATCATTTCTGTTCTCCTCCTAAAACGGCAGTATCTCAATGCAAAACCAGTCATTAGAGACATTCCAAGTCCTATAGATATAAGCCTCTAATAAGTCATTTTCAGAGTGACAACTTGTTCTGTTTTTTACATCCTCATTCCACCCCGTAAACGTGGCTTTCTCAGTCTCTCGTAGTTTGTGGAATGTTGCGACACACTCACTCTTTGACTGATGAATTGCAAAGGTTACACCGTGAGCTTGTGGGTCATGCCTCTTGATAAAGTCTTTTACCTGTTGTGTCATAGTCACCACCCACATTGCTCATTGAGTTCATCCTGAGTCAGTGGCTCAATACGCTGATAACCGCTGACTTGATAGTTCTTTTTAAAATCAAATCCGAGTTGACTTAGACCGGCCTTGAACCGCTCTTTTTCGTTTGTATCTACAAGATATACCTCCAAAGTCATTTTTTGGGTATATCGTTTTAGGTCGTTTTTAGCCCCTCCAAGAGCGTTTGGCTCATTTTGGGGGATTTGCCCACCCTCCAAGATTTCGCCTGTCTCTGGGTCAATCTGTGGGGCCTCCGTTGATTTCTGAGCCTGTTCCTGCTCTTTAGCTTGCTGAGCCGCTAACTGTTGCTCCCTTTCTTGTCTAGCCCGCTCAATTTCTTGCTTTTGCTTTTCAAAGGCGTAGTCAGACTTGATTTGCTCCAGGACTTCCAATACAGTCAAGTCACGTAGCATACGGATATAAGGCTGGTCAGTCATGCCGTACTCGGCACATTGCCCTGAGATGGTTGCCTTGGCTTTCTCAAATTCCTGTTGCTTTTGAAATTCAAAGGTGACCATATCATCAAGACTTTTCATTGTGGCTTTTTTGAGGGTCACGCCATCTGCCATAAAGTCACCAACCTTGATGTAGTCAAGTGCTTTTTCATCAAAGATACGGGGGTCCAGCATGTACTCAGCTGCTTTATTAGCTAGGTAGCTCTTGACCGTTTCTAGTTTGATCTGTCTTTGATGTTCTTCAATCTCCTTGATACCTTTATCAAACTCACTGACCATATCTTCAAACGGCTTGATAATAGACTTAGCGTAACTATCCCATGTGTTGGCAGTCTCTGACAGCAAGTTTTTAGTATCAATACGGATACGATTTTTAGAGTCAATCAGCTTATTAAATTCCGCTCGCTTTGCCTTATCGTCTTTGAGAGTGCTGGCAGTAGGAATATAGCCCTTGTATTTTTCAGTGGCTTCTAGGATGTCTTTTTCAAAAGACTCCCTTGTTAGCTCATCCGTTGTTACTATCTCATAGATTTTGTTGATTTTCTGTGCGTCAATTACTTGTACTTCTGACATATTGTCCTCCTAGTATTCTAGTTCTTCCTCAATTAGCTCACCTTGTACTGGTTCCTCACTACGGACAGGAGTTTCGTCACCTGGATTAGAGGACTTATACAATGGAGCGTCTTCTGCGTTCGTCTTTTCAGCTGAATTGCTCAGTTGCTGTTGCGCCTGTCTAGCCTCTTCTAGTCTGCGTGCTCGTACTTCCTCTTGAGTTTCCTGAGGAGTCACATCCTTGATACGGTCAAAGGTCTCACCGCCGTCATCTTCGGTGTACATGTTGCCTAAGTCCTCAGGAAAAGCCTCACGTAGAGCGTTGACTAGAGCTGTTTTCCTAATCATGGTAGCTGGCATAGCGCTCCAGGTACTCTGTTTCTTGTCATATTCATCACGACTAACAAAAATCTCTACAGGTACTTTGAAATTTTTGCGATAAACTCTAGCCCATCCACCTACCAAGGTGTCACCAGGTAACATAAGAGCCCCTTTGCGTTCGTGCATAACGCCCTCATCATCAACGGTTACTACTCCTGCCTCAAACCCCTCATAATTGGGATTTTGAGAGGCACGCTTGAGAAATGCCTCTTTAGAGACAATTAAGCTAAATTCAGTTCCACCGTTCTTTTTTTTGTAAGCAACAATATAAACCTCATTAGCAAGAGGGTTTAAGTTACGCCCTTTGATAAGAGACAAAGCTTGACCTACTTGCTTTTCCGTCAGTAGGTTCTGTGGGTCAAAATAGCGTTTGACATCCTGAAATGTCCATACACTGGTATCAATAGCAATATCTCTCTTGCCCTGTGCTGATAATTGATTATTTGTCATTTTCTTCTCCTTTTGGTCTGTTTCATGTTCCAAATCTCACGTTTCAGCCGTTTGTTTTCCTGGCTAAGTGAGATAATCTTGTCTTGTTGCTCGTTGACGATTTCGCCCAGCTCTCGACCTAAATTCATGTACTTGTTCCGCCATCGGCTGTCGACTTCATAAGTTTCTTGTTCCATATTTAATGCCTGCCCTCCCACCACTTCAATTATTTAATTATTCAATAATTCCATAAGCGCTTTGATTCCATCCTTCAAGGATCCTTCACGCTCTGTGCGTTCGAAGTCCGAACCGTCAAGTTTAGTTACATTGTATTCGACTTCTACGATAAGCACTTCACAGTCAAACGCTTCAGCGAGCTTGTCGAGATTGTTTTTTTGTTTTTCGTAAAACTCAATCGGTAACTGTAGTGCTTTCCAAAGACGCTCGTCAAAAACTGCTTCAAACACTATGCTTCCTTTGTCCTTGTAACTTTTAAGAAATCCATCTTTTTCAGCACTGTAAAATACGACTTGTTTTTCTGTTTGTTTCATGATATATTCTCCTTGTAAATGTTATTGATTGCACAGGCCCTTACCTGTGCTTTTTTTGGTGCTCTCAACGTGCCCCCATCGCCCCACCGCTTCATGTTTTTTGTTTTTTTAAAAGATAAGTGTGTGGGAAAGTAGATTATAATTTGGGGTATTAAAGTATATGCTACACTCCACGGCAAGGCTATGGCTACACGCTGAGAGATTGGTGTTATTTGCTATATTTCTGTTTAAGCCGCTCTTGTTTTTCCTCTGGAGTCTCTACGACTTCAAAGAAGTAGTCTTTTTTTGGGGGCTTCTTTTTGCCAAATAGGAATTTTAATAGATGTTTCATATTATCCTTTCACTTGATCTAATGGTAGTCCATGAGTCTTGTTGTATGAATGGATTTTGTCATCAATCATACGATAAGGGCGGTGTACGATTGTTTCTGCTTGCTTGTTTGACCAAATCCAATTGATAAGTTTTTTCATTTTTGTTTCTCCTTTAGTTGCTTGATAATATTCTTGATTTCGTTTAAGACAAACTCACTGTCTTTGTATGTTTCATAGCTATCCGAAAACCCCTCGCTAGCTGTGAAAGGGGCCCAATCGCCATGATGTATGCAATCGAAACCGATATAGTAGCCGTTGGTTGGAAACGCACTCCCATGGTCGTTAAACGTGATGCCTCCGTGACAATCGATTTCGTCAATGTTGACGTTCAATCCGTCTGGCACTTCGACGTATCCGCATAGATGCCCAAAATATCCATGTCTTCTAATGCAGGCATTAAATCCGTCAATGACGTAGGCTTTGCTTCCACCTTCTGGGAGGATTTTCAAATCTTCCTCATAGCGTTCTTGATTAGTCATGTTTACCTCTCTTATTTTTCTAACTATGATTACTGTATTGTTATCAGTTAGTAGTTATTATTCCTTAGTGTGCGACAGCACCATATTGTTATCAGTTGGTGCGTGACAACGCCATATTGTTATTACTTAGTTATTATTATTATTTAGTTATTATTAGTGTCGGATTCTTCAACTTTTGAATTATTCAACTTTTGAACTTTTCAACTTTGTAAAATTCAACTTTTGAACTTTTCAACTTTGTAAAATCAGTAAGTTGTAAAATCATCATCACTATTACCTGTGGATAACTCTTTCTCTAAATGTCTCACCCAGTACTCCCAGTAACTATCAGTGATGGGGATGTCTTGCACTAACGGATAATTCTGTATCCCTTTACCACGCCCTAGGCTCTTACGATATACACGGATATAGCCCGCTTTTTTCAGCTCCTCAAACGCCGCTCTGTGAGCGTCCCTGCCGTTCTTAGACCGCTGAGACAACTCCTCTAAGTAAGGTCTCCAGGTTTCCTTGTTAGTCATCAGCACCCATAACAACCCTTTAGCTTGTAGGCTCAGTTCAGCATTTTGGGCTGAGTGGTTATTCATTTGAGTATAGTTGTGGTCTGTGTTTCGTTGGATATACTTCATATCCCATGACCTATGCTCCTTTCTGATAGATGCTTGTCACGATATCGTAGTAGCTATGCCCTGCAGGTATCGTGTACTTAGTTAGATCATCAACTCTGGAACCGTCTGCCATAATGTTGATTATGGTTGGTTCCCATTTTTGTTTTTCCATGATATAATTACCTCGTGATTTGTTTTGCTAGTCCCTCGATGGAATTGCCGTTCCAGAGGGACTTTTTTTGATAAAGCCGATTTCAACGGTCTATTCATCGAGTTCGGACATTGATGTTTGAACTCCTACAATTGCCATCATCTCATTGACATAAATAGCGTGTGGTGAAAATGTGATGGTAGCTTTTGGTTTTTTGCCCGCTGACATTTCTAATTTAAAATCAGTAACGCCATAACCTAACTCCCAGTCGTTGATTTTAATTGAATACCCTGAAGAATTAAGAGATTGTCCCTCATTTGGTTCTCGTTTAGGTTTAATACTTAGTTTTAATTGCTTCATTTTTGCTCCTTTTTAATGAGTCTGTCATGTTAGTGTTTCAAAGTTGGTCATTTAATAAATAGCCAGAAAATAGCTGTACCAATAACAACTCCGAACAAGCTACCAATGATAGCTAGTACCACATCATATCCGTCTAAGTTCGACTCAAAGAAATCTTTGAGCTTTTTTAGTGCCTTCATTTTCAGTTCCTTTCCATTTGATATAATAGTTAATAAAAAACGAGGTTTTTATTATGTCGATTTCTATTTCCGACTGGATTCAGGTCATTGCTATTGTCGTTTCGCTTGTTACCGGTGCTATAAGTATCAGGCTATCAAGGATAGCCATTGAACAGTCAGCCAAGGCTAACGAACAAAACGCTTTATCTATCGAACTTACCAAGCAAGCTGCCGAAGATATGGCTAGGCCTTACGTCAATGTATACGTGGATATTTTCGCTATCAAGAAACATAGTCGAATGTTTACCTTTAAAAATTTTGGGCAAACCCCTGCTTACATTAAGTCAATTCAAGTTGACAACTATTTAGGGAAATACAACCGCCACCATTTCCAGTCACTTGTCGGCAATATGCTAGCTCCTGGACAAAAGATTACATCAGCTATTGAAGAACACTTCAGAGGTGTCGGTAATGTCACCGTCATTTATGCAGACGTTAACGGCAAAGAATTTGAAGATACATTCAAACTTGATACCCAGATATTTGAAGACTTCGCATATATTTTGGTTGAATCCAATAAATCTGATGAAGTTCCATCAGCTATTCGACAATCGACCATGGCACTGCTACGAGAGTTAAGATGACCATCTTTTGACTTCGTCGACATCCATGTTAGTGTCACACTCGATATTGATCTCCACATCCTCGATACTCAATGAGTTTTCGAGGATTTTATTTTTGGCGTCAATTGCTTCTACGACATCCTTGACAGTAATGTCGTAGATTACTTTAGCTTTAGCGTCGTCGCTATTAGTTAGTAGTTCCATTCGTTCACCTCCTTACCCTGCTACTTCATCTTCATTCAAGAACTTGTTGATAAAATACTGCTGACCCTTGCCTGTGACCTTTGGCGTCTTGTTCACACTGATATGTCCATCTGCGTGTTGCACGTTTGTTTCCTTGATTTCAAAGAGTTTCAAGTCCATGCTGCGTTGGGTTGGCATGTTCCAATCTGAGCCCTTGCGCTTAATCAGGTAGCCATTTTCACGCATCCAAGCAAAGAGGCGATTGGCACCGATTTTGTAGCCGTTTTGGCTAATGAGTTTGGCAAGTTCGCCGACCAAGATAGATGTGTGGCTAGCGCTCACAGCGTCTGCAAACAGTACCTTAGGACGGTCAGCTTCAATCTGTGCTTCTAACTTGTGGACTTTCTTGTCTGCCATGAGTAAGGCTCTTGCCATAATCTTCTCAGGGCTGTTGTAGTCCTTTTCAATTTGGATAAAGTATTGACGGACCTCTTTTCCTTTTTCGGTACGTTGAATCATGGCAATTTCTTTGGCCATGTCTAGCTTGATGATGTGGTCAACTTTATTCTGTCTACCACCGTTTGAGTTGTGTCCAAAAATGGACGTTACTAGATAATCTTGATTTTCTGTAAAGCCATACTCAGTCATACGACTAAACCAGTTATCATATCGTGTTCTGACTCCCAACGCCTCATGTAATTGCCTACCTGAGACTATAGGTTCTTGGTTTTCGTTTAAAGTTACGTTGATTAAATTATTCATGTGTTATCCTTTCTAAACACGGCTAAACCGTGTTGTTGGGTAAAAAAATAATATCATTGTAATTGGTATTATAAAGTTTTTCAATTTCGCCAATTTCAATAGCGTCAGGAAAACTTTTAGCATTTTCCCATTTGCTCAAAGTCGACGAAGCAATCCCTAATTTTTCAGCAGCCATTTCTTGGCTTAGACCACTATTTGCACGTAAGGCTTTTAATGTCATTTTTTGCATATTCTCACCTCACTTTCTAAATTCATCTAGACTGACTTCTAGTGCGTCAGCAATTTTGCACATATTTGTCCAAGACATTTCTTTTAATCTTCCTGCCTTGAGGTTTGAAAAATTAGATGCGTGGACACCCGATTCTTTAGCTAGCCGATACATTGACCAGTTTTTAGATTTTAATTGTTGTTCAATTTTATTCCACATTCAAAACACCATATGTTGTGCTTTTCAAGCACATTACATCCTTTCTTATACAATATGTTGATAAACAAAAATATTTGTATTATAATATATCTTGACTAGGACCTCTCACCGTTTTAGTCAAAATTCCAACAGAAAGGAGAAAAAAATGAGTAATAACTTAGCGAAACTTGATTTGATATTGGCGCAAGGGAATATCGCGAAAGATACAAACAACAAGTTAATAGTCCAAACAGCTGCTGGACAATATATTGGCGAAATTTATGATTCTACTGATACAAAACATTCTTATATATCTACGATTTCTCAAAACATAAAAGATACGCGACTTTCTGAATACGATGAAAAAAATCCAACAGCATTTTTTTTGGTAGATGTTGAACTTCGTACTTCTTCGTTTGGTGGTCCATTCACAATGCCATATGTTTGCTTATTTATAGATCAGATTCTGGGCGTTTCAATGGGGAATTTAGAACAACCGATTGAAGAATAGCATTTTGGTCTATTACAAAGTCTATCGAGCTTCTGATAGGCTTTTTTCTTTTTCCGCTATACGGATACCGTTTTGGTTTCATCCTCTCACCCCCTTTTTAGCGTGTCAAATTTTGATGCGCTTTTTTGATAGACAAATACATTTGCCGAAAATGTTAATTTGTATCCAACTTTCAACATACCGAACATCGCCTTCAGAATATTTTGTTATGTAGTGACGGAACATTTTTTACCTCACTACTAACCAAGAAATCAACCCGATAATCAAGCCCAGCAAAACCAAATTAGGAATTAATCCACCTTTTAGTTTGAATTCCACTTCTTGATTCCCGTCTACTGATTCATTTTTATAATGAATGTCACCAAAAAGAAACTTCCTCCACTTCATATTTCTACTTCCTTTCTTGCGAAGGTACAACTAAATATGTTAAACTATAACCACACCCCACAAGGGGGAGGAAGCTTATGCTTCCTTTATTGAACTACCATTCAATAATGTGTTTGAATTTGAGCTTAAACCAGAGAATTTTGATTTCGAACTCTAGTTCTCTGTGTTTAGGCTTTTTGTTATGTTTAGCCATTAGCTGTACCTCCTGTTTTTTTTGTTAAGGTCTATCTCAACCTTACGAATATATTTTAACACGGTTAAACCGTGTTGTCAACACAAAAACAAATATTTTTTTATTTTTTTAAAAAAATTTTGACAAAAACACGGTTTTTCCGTTATAATATAATCACAATAATAGGGGGTGATATTATGAGTGGCTCTTTAGGTAATAAAGAAGTTATGGCAAGTAATATCCGTAGACATTTAGATAAATTAGGTTTAAATGTAAAAGATTTTGCTAATGAAATGAACTTTAAATATAGTACTGTTTTGGATTGGGTCAATGCCAAAACATATCCAAGAATCGATAAAATCGAACTTATGGCAAATCATTTTAAGGTGGAAAAAGCTGATTTAATTGAGAAGTATAATCCAAGTAAAAATACATTTTCATCTAAAATCAACTTTGACCCAAGACAAGCAATTCTCTTATCTAACTATTCCAAGCTCAACGAAATACGCAAAAACAAGCTACTAGCTACATCTGAGACACTTTTAGCTGAGGAACAAGGGAAAGTTATAGACATACAAGAAAAGTTAGCTGAATACGACTCCAAAGAACGTGTCAGCCTATCTGTCCCTGGTAAAGTATCAGCTGGTACTGGGTATTGGCAAGAAGATGACTATGATACAGAAGTTGACTTCTATGCTGATGAAATACCAGATGAAAAAGACTATGACACTATTGCGGTTGTTGTCGGGCACTCAATGGAACCGAAGATAAAAAATGGTGACTTTTTGTTTATCAAGCTGACTAGTCAAGTTGATGTTAACAAAATTGGTATTTTTCAGGTTAACGGTGAAAATTATGTCAAGAAATTAAAAAACGACCACCTACAGTCGCTAAATACAAAGTATGCTGACATCAAACCAGCTAAAGGAGACGATTTCAGGACTATTGGTGAAGTCGTGGATATTTATAGAGAAAATAGAGAGGTATAGGATAATGGGAATTTTTGATAGTGCACAAATGAAAGAGGCTAAACGCCGATACAAGGAAGAAATGAAACAATTAGCTGATGCTATGCAACCTACAGGCAAGATTTTCATGTGCGCCAAGTGGGATGATAACTTAAGAGTCATCTCTCTTGGTTCAATGGGATTGGGTACCATTGTTAAGTACGACACAATAAAAGATATCCAGGTCTTTGAGTCCGTTAAAGAGGTTACTTCTACAAAATCAAAGGGTAAAGAAAAGCGTAAGGGCGTTATGACCAGAGCAGTCGTGGGTACTATCCTCATGCCAGGAGTTGGGACTTTGGCGGGTGCGTTGACAGCTAAGAAACAATCCACAGGAGGGAGTGAGGCTGTAACTAGTCAGCAAGTAACTAGAACTATTGTACTAACTAGAAATGACCCTTTCAAAACAGTTCTGAACATACCTTACCATCCCGAATTAGAGGTTAAATTACGTAGCATATTGACCGAGAATCTCGCTCAAACGGAAGCAGTCGAACAGATTGAAGAGACTTCTCCCGTTGAACAACCTCAGATGGTCGAACAACCTCCGCAAGTCGAACAGATCGCCTCAAACATATCTGTTGCTGACGAACTGATTAAACTAAAGGAACTGCTGGATGCTGGTGCCCTTACAGAAGAAGAATTCGCAACTCAAAAACAACGACTTTTACGTTAAATAAAAAAAGCCCTACACTCACCGTCGCCAAACTTAGAGTGTAGAGCAATAATCACAGAAAAAACGTGTAAACTGGAAACAGCCTTACAAGTCTTTTTCTGTACCCATTTTATCAAAAAAGAGGTACAAACACAATGGCAACACATAAAGTCGCTATCTATGTCCGAGTGTCAACCACATCGCAGGTTGACGAGGGCTATTCAATCGACGAGCAGAAAGCGAAACTGACAAGTTACTGCGATATTAAGGACTGGAATATATACGAGATATACACTGACGGCGGTTTCTCTGGGTCTAACACGGAACGTCCAGCTTTAGAGCAGTTGATAAGAGACGCAAAGAGAAAGCTATTTGATACGGTTCTGGTGTATAAGCTAGACCGGTTGAGCCGTAGTCAGAAAGATACACTCTATCTGATTGAAGACGTCTTTCTGGAAAATAATATAGAATTTGTCAGCTTGCTCGAAAACTTCGACACCTCAACGCCATTCGGTAAGGCAATGATCGGGCTCCTCAGCGTATTTGCCCAACTCGAAAGGGAACAAATCAAGGAACGCATGCAGTTAGGCAAACTAGGGCGGGCAAAATCTGGCAAATCCATGATGTGGTCAAAAACATCTTACGGCTACGATTACATCAAAGAGACTGGCACGCTCTCAGTCAATCCATATCAAGCCCTAATCGTCCGAAAGATGTTTGAGTGGTATTTATCGGGGATGTCAATAACCAAGCTCAGAGATACCCTAAATGAGCAATACGGGCAAGATAAAGAGTGGAGCTATAGAACTGTTAGGGTTATCCTATCTAATCCAGTCTATTGTGGATATAATCAATTCAAGGGCCAGATATTCCCTGGCACTCATGAAGCCATTATCTCAGAGGACGATTTTAACAAAACACAAGAGGAAATTAAAACGAGACAGAGAACAGCCGCCCAGCGTTTCAATCCTAGGCCATTTCAAGCTAAATACATGCTTTCTGGAATAGCTCAATGTGGCTATTGCTCAGCCCCTCTTGCTATCAAGCTAGGCATGAAGCGAAAAGACGGTACACGCTTAGTTAAGTACGAGTGTAAGCAGCGACATCCACGAAAAACCAAGGGCGTGACGGTATATAACAACAACGAGAAATGCGATTCTGGGTTTTATTTCAAAGACGATATAGAGCACTTCGTCCTAACTGAAATCAGCAAGCTGCAAACTGATTCAGACTATATCGACAAGCTATTTTCAAACACGGATAAAGAGACGATAGACCGTGACAGTTACCAGAAACAGATTGATAATCTTACCGCTAAAATTAGCAGGCTTAATGATCTATACATCGACGATAGGATTTCACTAGAGGAATTGCAGAAACGCTCAAGTGACTTCATGGCAGAGCGGGCAACACTCGAAAAAGAACTAGACGCTGACACCTCTCTCAAAGCCGTAGAACGCAAGGAAGATATTAGACGGGTACTTGATACCAAGGACATCTTCACGCTTGATTATGAGCAACAGAAAGCTATAGCACGCGCCTTGATAAGCAAGGTTAGGGTTACTAGTGAATCCATCGTTATTTTATGGAAATTATAGAGCGTTTTAGTAACCTTCATTTCAAATCAAGGTGTCCTATCCTCTCAAATAATCAAGAATTTTACTATCCTTCATTTCAATCAGTGTAAAAGCTCGTAGTTTAACGGCATTCAATTTTTTTAACATCATTTTCATGACATCATTCCTTCCATATTTTGATACATTGGTAATAGCAT
>ERZ772974.295-NODE-295-length-39389-cov-8.826435_pt1 | contig 39389 bp, 45 predicted proteins | sample MGYA00580671_ERZ772974 | MGnify/ENA primary metagenome ERZ772974 (study PRJEB29015, sample SAMEA2738065) | human oral metagenome | biome: human oral; feature: human-associated habitat; material: saliva | place: China | collected 2218 ... | reverse complement strand
CCTAATTTCTTGAAATATTATGCTTATACATAGTACCATATTTCATAAGAGAATAAAACACCTTTTAACTATTGGCTTGTATACTGGCCTATGCGAATTTTGTCAATAAAACCGTCAAAAATTACTTAAACACATCAGAAACTTTTTCAGCCGCTTTAAGCCGCATTTCGTCTGTATAATGCACATATGTATTAATAACGGTAGAAACGTTATCACCTAAAAGGCTGGCGACAGTTTTAATATCGGCACCGTTAGCTAACAGCGTGGTAGCGTATGTATGGCGAAAATCATGAATAGTTTTATCTTTCACAACACGGCGAATAGCCCGGTTAATAGCTGCCGATTCAGAAATGTTTTCGGGAAACAATCGGCTGTTTTTAGAATGGATGCGGTAATCTTTAAGGACCTTCACTAAAGAAGGCGGCATTGGAAGTACCCGATAACTACCCTTGGTTTTAAGGGGACCAATACGGCATTCGGCTTTACTGATGCGGACAAATTGTTTATTAATGCTAATGGTGTTATCGGTAAAATTTACATCATCCCAGGCGATCCCCAAAATTTCACCATATCGGCAGCCAGTATAACGAGCCACACAAATAAGAGTATAGCAATACAAGGAAGTCTCTCTTAGATAAGAAAAAAGTTTATCTATCTCATCTTTGCTAAACGTCTTTACCTTACGGGTTGTGGTTTTAATACGTTCAATCGCATCGCAAGGGTTGTGAGTAATAATTCCATAAGGCCGCCTAGCGTAATTAAAAATTGTCCGCAGCCTAACTAGATACATATTGCGGGTGCCGGGTGAAAGTTTGTGGTCGTTAAAAATCCGAATAATTTGGGCGTGAGTTATCTCACGGATAGGAAGCGGCGCAATCTCAGAGAAAAATTGAATAGCAAGCCGGTAAGAAGCACGGGTATTATATGTTAAATTCACTCGTTCTTCAAGATATAAAGATAAAAAATCCCGGAGTGTAATGGTTTTTAAATCCTCCGGGATAAACACGGAGATCGTATTTTTTAATTCTTCTATTATATCTTGCCCATATTCCTTAGCCGCGCGACGAGTCTCAAATCCCTGTTTTGATTTTTGACGCCACTTACGACCATCTTTATAACTAACGATAACCTGGTAGCCGTTGTCTTTTTTTCGTATTGTAATATTCGCTTGCATTTTCACACACACCCAAAGTAATAAAAAAAGACCCATCCTGGTGCGCTAGTGCTTAAAGCACAAGAAGCGTAATGGGTACATTAACCCCATCTTATCACACAAGAGAACAAAAATAAACCGATTCACACCGCTATACAAAAAATGAGGGCCTTACAAAATGTAAGGCCCTCGGCAGGCAAGCTGCACTTTGGAAATTGGCGGCATCGCCGCCTGGAGAGCAAGTCCCCGTCTATATCCAAAGGATAACCAATATTGATACTAATGTCAATACTTGTTATTTACCTACATAGAGCCAAACTATTTTCTTGATAAAATGCCGAAAATACCGGCTGCGATAAAAGGAATTAATAAAATAGAAAGCGCAAAAGAAAGCGCAATTCCCCATGCATCAAATCCAGGAACATCGGAAGAAACCAAAAAGAATCGACACGCAGCGGTAATGACGAAATAAAATACAAACGTACGGAATTTATTAGGCTCGTTATGGATAGCAATAACCAAAAAGGATACAACCAGAGCCCCGTAGCCACACCACACAGAAATAGAATAAAAATCTAAAAAATAACAAATGATCCCGACAATAGGCAATCCAAAATAAAAAACATCAAGCACAAGCAACACCCCTTAATGAGTTTACTTAACATAACAAGCTGTACCCGCGAAAACTTTTAATAATTCCGACACCCGTTCCGTCGTAAGCAGCTTCTCTTCTCGTATCCCGTCTATCATATCAACATCATTCCGTAAACACGTATGGGCTATAAGAAGAAACGCAAACTTATTTGCTTCAAGCTCTTGCCGGCCTACTTTCTCCGGATTCTCCTTTCGAGGAACGACATCAAAACCCAAAACCCTATGTTGCACATGCCCAAGAACGGCGTGGCCAAGCTCGTGGGCGATAACGACGCTTTGCGCGTTAAAGTCAAGACGCTTATTAACATAAATAACATTATGCCCGAACACGCAAAGAGATAAGCCCTTTGGCATATCGGGAATTACCACCTTCTTTACACTTATTTTTAAGTACTGGCACAATTGGGCGGGGTCATTCGTGCCGTATTCACGAATTAAATCCAGCACAACCGGCAACATGCGTTTCACGATTCATCCTCCAGGGCCGCTTGAATTAGCCGCTCAAGCAATTCTTTTTTAATAGTCTTACCACCATAGGTACAGTAAGAAGCAGACCTTAACACATCTTTTAAATCCGTATTACTGCCAGTTAATGTCTTTGTTAAAAAACGAGGGTCTATATCCGATTTATTAACATTGAGTGCATCGGCTATCTTTTGAACAGCCCCTGCATTCGGAGTTGAACGCATTGAAAAATAACCAGATAAGGTAGACGCGGGAATGCCGGTCATATCGGAAAGCTGATATTGGGTTAAATGTCCAGCATACTTTTTTAAATTTTCAGATATTTGTTTGCGTAAATTACGGTCAAAGTGAGATAGCTTATTGCGCGGCATATAATAATCACCATCCCCTCAATTAAAATTATTATAACGAATAAATTCGTTATAAACAAGAAGTAAAAACACAGAAAAAAGAAAGTTATGTAGAAATTGTTTGACAAAACGAATAAACTCGTTTAATCTAAAGGAGAAGGAGATGAGAAAAATGGAATTAATTACACTAGAAGCCGCAAGGGTTAATATTGGATACACGCAGATAGAAGCCGCCGAAAAGTTCGGCGTACACTATCAGACGCTGGCACAATTAGAAAGAGACAGTTCAAATGCACCGTACAGCTTCATCAAGAAAATTCCTAAAATCTATGGAATCAGCGACGACCATATTTTTTTTGGGATTAAAAACGAGTTTATTCGTTTACAAAGAGAAAAAATAGAAAGAGAGGAACAAAAGAATGAAGAATACGTTTAACTACAAACTCGTAAATATGGTCAAGGATTTTAAAGATCCTTGGCATCGCGGAAAAAACAACGGAGTATGCGAGGCCTTTTACGAATACTGGAAAGAAGAGTTAAGGGACACAGGACATGCCGACTCCCCGACCCTTCCGACGCCGGCAAATGCGGATGTCCGGGAATGGTTTTATGCGGCCTTCAAAACCAGTCGGAAGCGGCAAGTATTAAAGGCATTATGCCTTTAGGAACTAACCATGAAAGAGAAAAAAGACGTTATGTCTGTAAAAGACGTGGCAGAATATTACGGAGTATCCCAGTCGGCCGTATACAGGCTAAGGGATGAAAATAAGCTTCACCAATTACCGCTACCCGGTGTAAAGTTCGGCCGTCAAGAAGTAGAAGCCCTAGCCGGTATTGAATGGGAATATTCGGCAACCGGCTACAGACGGCTAAAGGAAGAAAACAGCCGCCTGGAAGCGGAAAACGAAGACTTAAAAAAGAAAATTAAAAAAATCACCAGTGAGCTACTGGTGATAAGTGGAGATCTATAGAAAGGAGAATAAAAAATGATGCCCGAAGAAAAAGAAATGATGCGGCTTGTCGTAGAACAAGACCAAAAACAAAAGGCAATCATAGTAGCGGCCTTTGAAAGAGTTCTTTGTATGGCTGGCGAAGAATGCGCGCTGACATACAATCCAGAAGACTGGGCAGTAACAATTAAATGGCCGTCAGGGTATGAGAAGGTTGTAAATATAGCCGCCGATAGTCATACCGCTATGCTGTACGACATATTAAAACAGGGATTTTTTAAATAGGAGGTAAACATGGAACCTTTAAAAATCAAAATCAAAAAGACCCATCCCGAAGCACAAATTCCCTTGATTACGCAAGGAAATGCATGTTTCGACTTCTACGCACTGGAAGACACGGAGATCAGGTCTATGCATAAAGGCCCGGCAACACTTGTAAGGACAGGACTTGCCTTTGAAATTCCTGAAGGCTACCACATGAAGCTTTTCATGCGAAGTAGCTATGGAGCGAAAAAGAAAATATTCCTTGCCAACTGCGTCGGGATTATCGATAGCAGCTATCGAGGAGAAATAAGAGGAATCTTCAAGGCGGCAACAGGAAGAGATTTAACGAAATGGATACGAGCCGGGGAGCGATTCATGCAGGGCCTTATTGAAAAGAACATCCCGGTAGAGTTTGAAGAAGTAAACGAACTAAGCCAAACCGATCGTGGTGAAGGCGGATTCGGAAGTACGGGTAAATGATCACGAAGGGCATGTACACCAGTAATAGCGAAGAGTGGGGTACGCCTCAAGGGCTCTTCAATAAGCTAAACAAGGAGTTCAATTTCACGCTCGATATATGCGCGAGTAAAGAAAACGCCAAGTGTACTAAATACTACACCAAAGAAGAAGATGCCCTAAAACAAGAATGGGGGGGCGTTATATGGATGAACCCTCCGTACGGAAGACAAATAGGAAACTGGGTCAAAAAAGCAAAAGAAGCGGCAAGGCAAAGAAAGGCGACGGTCGTCTGCCTACTGCCGGCACGAACAGATACCGCCTGGTGGCACGATTACATTATGAAGGCTAACGAAATAAGATTCATAAAAGGTCGCCTTAAATTCGGAGACGGCAAAGGAAGTACTCCGTTTCCGTCCGCAGCAGTCGTTTTTAAAAAAGGCTCAACGTCCCCGATCCAAATAAATTCATACGAAAGGTGAAAGCTGATGAATAGAGTAGAGGTTATACAGGTTTTTGAAGACGCCATTAAAAATAATAACCGATTCATAGGACTTACGATCGAAAAAGAAGGCGCGGGGCCTGAAATAAGCATCATACCCAGCCAAAACTTCATAAGAAAGAAACGCTATCTTCTAAAGGCCTACGATAACAACATGAAAAATAACAGAGATAAAGAATTAAAAATCACACACGCATGGCCCATTGATTCAGAAGACGTATACGGAGTATTACCGAGCGGAGGTTAATCATGAAAATCACATTACCGGAATGGATTAACACGAAAAAAGCATATGAAGAAGAATCAAACATTAAAGACATGAAATGGCAGCTTGAAGGAACAAAGGCCTTAAACAAACGGCTGCTGGAAGATAATTTCGAACTATTAACAGAGAACCGCCGACTAAAAGAAGAAAATAAAGATATTAAATTCTATGCTACGTGTGGTGGCATTTTCATAGGCGCATTGGTTTTGGTGGATCTCATAACATCTATAAGCCTGGTGGATTTAATAACCCGATGAGTAGCAAAAGTTTTATTCACTGCCCGATAAAAGGATTAATCCCCGATACCGTCTGCCCTAACTGTAAGTATTTTGAAGGTCATCGGACTTGGGCGTGCCTATATAGGGTTAGGCACAAAACAAAACAAGAAGACTCTAGGGCTAAACAACTAGTAGAAGACATGAGAAACCGAATAGAAGAAGTCGATAAAAAAAGACGCCACAAGGGCGTCTAAAGTAAAAAGGCAGACCGGAGCCGGCAAGCTCCGTAAATGGTCTATATATATTATACATTATATAGCGAGAAAAAAACAGGGCTTCGGCCCTGTTATCGCTAGATTAAGTCTATTAAATATACGACCAAATAAAAACCACGAGGTCGAATTTATGTATGTACAAAAAACGGTAAAAGCAGGACCTGTAATCGAAATCTGTAAATACCATACGTCACGATACAACACTCCGACGATGCCGAGGTCTCCAAACAGTAAAAACACATCGGCCGAACAATGGAAAGTAAACGAGAAAAATTCAATCCAAAATCTCTATTATCTGATCCTTGAAAATTTTAAAGAGGAAGATATCCGGATCGACCTCACCTATAAAGAACCGGAACCTGAAAAAGAGGAAGCCAAAAATCGGCTGGACAATTTCCTCCGTAAGCTCCGAAGACTCTATCACAAACTAGGTGAGACGCTTAAATGGGTCGCTACAACCGAATGTAAAGGGCATCGCATTCATCATCACCTACTCGTGAACAACATCGGCTCGTCCCGTAGCGATTACAAAAAGCTATGGGCATGGGGTGAGATACCTTACAAAGCCTTTCGGTTTTACGATGGAAAGCCGGATGATGCAAGGCGCGTCGCCGAATACTTTGTAAAAGAAACAAGAGAAACCTTTTGTGAAGAGGATTCAATCCAAAAATCACGCTACCGGGCAAGTAGGAATTTAAAAAAGCCGGAAGTAAAAAAAGAAGTGATAAAAAGTAAAACCTGGAAAGAGCCGAAAGCTCCGAGGGGATACTACATACAAAAACCGGTACAGTACGGATACACCGCCTTTGGCTTTCCGTATATGTTCTACCGGATGATAAGGACGAGTGACGATGACGATCAGATATCTAATAAGAAAAAACCGAGCGGAATACGCCGCCATCGAAGACGGGCGGGAAAATACCCTTTGGGTACATGACGACAAACGCTGCTTTAAGCCTGATGAGAAAATCCATTTCGTCGAAATGATAAATGGAAAACGAACCCACAAAGGCTGCTGGGCAAATATTGAACGGGTCTACGAGGGTAGACTAATAAAATATAGGGTGGTAAAACACGATGATCTTAGAAAAGACGAAGAGAGTAAAACTAAAAGGAAAGGCCGCTAAAGAATTTTACAACCAAATTTACGAGCGTGACGGCGGCACGTGTGTTTGGTGTGGGGCACCCATTGAATACGGCGTAAAACACCATCACGAGCCTTGCGGGATATACAAGTCCGACGAAATCGAAAAAGCCGTCATGCTTTGCCCTAGCTGTCATCATAGACGGCACTTTAAAGATGCGGCCGAAGGGGAAGTGGTATGCCGTGAATATCTTCAAAACCTATACGGTGACAAGGGGGCAAAAAGAGAATGAAGTTTATAGATTTCTTTGCCGGTATCGGAGGCTTTCATTCGGGCCTGGAGAAAGCGGGCATGAAATGTGTTGGGTGGTGTGAGTTCGATAAATTCGCTCAAAAGAGCTACCGGGCAATGTACGACACGGATGGATTATGGTTTGGTGATGACGTAACAAAGGTTAAAGGCTTAGAGCTGCCGAAAGCCGACTTATGGACGTTCGGGTTCCCGTGCCAAGATGTGAGTATTGCCGGCAAGCAAAAAGGGCTAAAAAAAGGAACTCGAAGCGGATTATTCTATGAAATAATGAGGTTACTAGATGAGTGCAAAGAAAATAAACCCGAATGGATTATGTGCGAAAACGTTAAGAACTTGTTGTCAATTGACGAGGGACGAGGATTCCTTGAAGTTGTCTGTGAAATGGCCGAAAGAGGGTACACTGTTGAATGGAAGGTTTGCAACTCGAAAGATTACGGAGTGCCGCAAAACCGCGAAAGGGTGTTCGTTATTGGACATCTTAGAAACGGCTGCCCCGAAAACATTCTATATAAGCCCGACCAAAGCGAACAATCTATCATTCAAGTCGGGAACATAATTAAAACGGAATCGTTTGGTGGCAATCCGCAGAGGGGTCGTGTGTATTCACCGCACGGTTTATCGCCGACTTTAAATTGCGTCGAAGGTGGGGGCCTCGAACCGAAGATTTTGGTAAGTCGCAATCCTAATGTTATCCGTAAGTTGACACCTAGAGAGTTCTGGCGTTTACAGGGTTTTACCGACCAACAGTTTGATGCCTGTGCGAAGATGTTGTCAAATGCACAGTTATATAAGCAAGCCGGAAACGCCGTCACGGTGAATGTTGTGGAAGAGATTGGGCGACATATAAAAGAGGTTGTTACTCGATTAAACTAGTTCCGTTTTGGAACAAGTTGGATCACTAAAAAGGAGAGAAAAATGAGCGATAAAGGAGAAGCATTGACAATCATCGATGACTTAGAAGTGGCAGCGGATGTGCTACGTGAAGTAAATGAACGGCTTGAAATGTTGAAGGAAAGCTGTTACGGGTGGAAATGCGTAGATGTACAGGTCCACGCACAACAGGCAGAACGGAGTACGAAGATTGCAACGGCAAAGGCTTACGAGCTAGTTAAGTCTTTAACGGAAGACGAAGCGGACGCAATTAAAGCCGAGCCGATTAAGAAGGAGCCGTTTTAAAGCGGTACATAGACTGCGGCGAATGGCACGACAGCGATAGCGATTTATGCCCTTCGTATCGCAAGAAATATACCGAGAGATTAAAGGAGAAACAACATGAATAACGCACAGCTTGAACAAATCGGAATAGGCATGGTTTTAGTAGGCACAACGGGAATATTAATTATAATGGGAAAATGGATTTATGAATGCCAAGGGATAGAAAGGAATAACATTGTACGTATTAGGGGCCATGACACTCATCGGAACACTCCTAACAACAGGCGGTAATCGCTAATAAAATTAAGAAAGGAGCAAACTATGCCGGACAGAAGAATAAAAAAATTCGAAATTGGTAGAAGACAAGTATTTAACATCACGCATGAAAAAGATAACGAAAACACAGGAGGATGCGACACTCTACAAATAAAATGCGCAGAGCTTCCGAGACCGGAATTAATTGAAGCGGTAAAAAGGCTTTCGCCTTATATCACCGAGATTTTAGAATTGCCGGACTATTGCGAAGATCGTCTAATAGCTAAAAAGCTTACCTACACATACAATGAGAAGACGGCAGAGACAAGCGTTACCATAACAGCCAAATTTTACATACCTAATGCCGGAACGTTTATTGAGGTGAAGGCACCGCCGAGAGTTATAAATCACGGAACACCGACCAGCGAAATTCCGTTTACACCTGAATGTAGCGAAGTAATCGAACGATTAACGACGGAAATATTCCAGTATATAGACGGCAACAGGGCCCAGGATAAGTTAACTTTCGATGGCTAAACAGGAGGAGTTAAAATGGACTACACGCTAATAGCGATGATAATCGCGTTATGTTCGTCGGGACTTATGGCTGCCGCCGCAATGGGATATTTAATACACATAACCCTCACTGGAATGAGAGATATACAAATAAGGCGAACACAATTAATAATCATGCTGGCGGAAAATATAATTGAGCAAGCAAAACAAAAATCCATAAGAGATTACCAAAACGGACAAATAAGAGAGGACTAATCATGAAAATAAGAGACCTAAAAGACACCGTAAACCTTATGACAAGCGACGACTATAAAGATCGACTTCTTGCTGAATATTGGCAGCTAAAAATTAGGCACCAAAAGCTACAAGTCGCAATAGCAAGAAAAAGTCAACGATTAGACTGGGATACGAAAACTCCGATAGACGCACTCCAGGCGCAGGCACATGTAATGGAGCGGTATTTAAATCTGCTAAGATTAAGAGCTAGAGAAGAAAATATTATGATTGGCGAGCCCTAAAAACAAATAAATCCATTACGGCTAGAAAGGAGAGCGGACATGCTAATAATAAAAAACGGCAAAACTATAGGAGCGCTGCAATTATTTAGGGTTAGAAAAACGGGAATCGTCGCAAGGCAAAACGCAAAAGACGTAGTAGTATTTCACGGAGAAGAAGAACAAGATAGAAAAGTGATGAAAAAAATATTATGGATGCTGCAAGCACTACACGCCGGAGAAATAGAAAAAAACAACATCATACGGTACAACGGAACCATAGACATGGACGTCATCATTAAGGAGACCATAAAAGAATGGTAGAAAACATGACGGCCATAAAGTACCTACAATCCATCCGAACATTAGACATTAAGTTAAAAACCCTGGAAACAAGAATCTCAAGATATAGAGAAGATATCTGCACATTAAAAGGAACGGATTATTCAGCAGATAAAGTTTCCGGAACGCCTGGAAGCGGCATAGCAGATAAAGTAGCACGTCTAGCGGATATGATTATGGATGCGGATAAAGAGTGGGACAAACTCATCGAAAAAAGAGAAGAAGCGCGGCTTTTAATCGAAAAACTGGAAAATCCTAAACACCAAAGCATCCTTTCGAGAAGATACCTTTACGGCGAAAAGTGGGAAAACATATGTAAGGCCATGGGCTGTACATGGCCGAATATTTTTAGAACACAGCGGCGAGCCCTAAAAAGTTTCGATATAATCCTAAAAAAATCAAAAGAGGGTACTTAAAGTTACATATCACTCTGTGATATCATGTAAGCTAGAAAAATAAGACAAGGAAGACCTGTACATTGCAGGCCTTCCTTTTTTGTTGCCGGAAAAACGAGGGTAGCATGATCCGATGTGACAACCAACGATGCAAACACAACCACCGCGAAATATGTGTGAACATGCACCTACAGATAGAGTCGGAGCGGTGCATATGCTTTGAACCGAAATGGCAAAAGAAGCGAAAAACAAACGAAACGGACATAAATCATACACCTGTTTATTACTCAACGAGACGGCGTACGTTTAAATAGGAGAAAAACATGACAAAAAATAAGGTACGAGGCGAACCCATTCGCCGCGAGAAGATATTTATCAAGAACACAGATACGCGCACAAAAGACGCGCGAGGAAAAAACATTAATATAAGGCGTCGTTCGACAACGTGGAAAAAGTTCCACACCGGCCAAAACCTGGAAATTATTAAAAGCCTATGCCGTAAGGGGTGGCATAACGATGAGATTGCCGCCTACATCGGCATATCCGAATCAACGCTTTATGAGTGGACAAAAAAACATCCGGAGTTTTCGGAGGCACTTTCAATCGGAAAAGACTACTGCGTAGCCCAGGTCGAAAACGCACTATTTCAAAGGGCTGTAGGCATCGAAAAGAAGATGCCTAAAAAAGAACAGACCGTCACAACGGATATCATAAAAGATGGCAAGGTCGTAGGTAAGCAGGTCACCAAAAAAATAGAAAATGAACTTGTGTTCGTGCCGCCGGAAACCAAGGCGGCTACCTTCATTCTTACGAACCTTGCACCGGACGACTGGAAGCAAAAACAGCAAACAGAATTAACCGGAAGCGTTGAAATAAACGCCAACATGGACCTGTCAGAACGCTTGCAACAGGCATTATTAAAGAAAGGGGAAGCGGCTGGTGAATAAAGACGAAGCATACAAGCTTATGGACTGTCTGGGCCGCTTAACTCATGATCCGGTAGCCTGGGTATATTTTGCATTCGACTGGGATAACGACCCGGAACTAAAAGGTCAAAAGCCGCAAAAGTGGCAATTAGAACAGTTAGAAAGAATCGCTAAAGGATTGGAAACGCCGGACACAGTAATTCGTCAGGCCGTATCGTCAGGCCATGGCATAGGGAAAAGTACGACCGTAGCCTGGCTTATTCTGTGGGCCATTTCAACACACCCGGACACCAGAGGCGTCGTAACGGCAAATACCGAAGCCCAGCTTAGAACAAAAACCTGGGCGGAGCTTGCTAAATGGCACAGAAAGTTCATCGGTAAAGAACTCTTCACCTACACGGCAACCGCGATATTTTCAATCGAAGCGGAACATGAAAGAACCTGGAGAATTGACGCTATTCCCTGGTCCGTCACAAACACCGAAGCGTTTGCCGGCCTTCACAACCAGGGCCGAAGGATTCTCATCATATTTGACGAAGCCTCCGCTATAGACGATCGCATCTGGGAAGTTGCAGAAGGCGCCTTGACAGATAAGAACACGGAAATCATCTGGTGCTGCTATGGAAACCCTACAAGAAATGTAGGGCGATTTCATTCATGCTTTACCAAATATAGAAACTACTGGGACACAAAAAAGATAGACTCCAGGGACGTGGCTATTTCCAACAAAGCCCAAATTGAACAATGGAAAAACCAATACGGCGAAGATTCGGACTTTTTCAAGGTTCGTGTACGCGGCGAATTCCCGTCGTCATCTGACAGCCAGTATATAGGCGTGGACATTGTGGAAGCGGCGACAAAAAGAACGCTCCGGCCGGCTGAATATAACTTTGCACCCGTCATTATTGGAGTAGACCCGGCCTGGACGGGAAGCGACCAATTCGTAATTATCATGCGCCAAGGCCTCTATAGTAAGGTCCTGGGCGAATACCAAAAAAACGACAACGACGGAGCCATGGCGGCAATCCTGGCAGGATTTGAAGATGAATATAAGGCGGATGCGGTCTTTATTGACCAAGGATACGGAACAGGGCTTTATTCGTTCGGCGTAACCATGGGAAGAAATTGGAAGCTGATTGCTTTTGGGGGAAAGTCCGGAACGAAAGGATTTGCTAATAAAAGGGCTGAAATCTGGGGAAAGATGAAGGAATGGCTTATAAATGGAGGAGTCCTTCCCGATGACGACGTTTTAAGGGATGACCTCATAGGTCCCGAAGCATCCGTCAATGAAAAAGGCGAAATCATCCTAGAAAGCAAAGATCACATGAAGGCCCGTGGCGTACCGTCACCCAATAAAGCGGACGCCCTAGCCTTAACATTTTCGCTGCCGGTATTAAAAAGTAAAAGGCAAAAACAGACAGCACAAACAAAATACAATCCGTTTAAAAGGGGGTAATACCAATGTGTGGATTAAAAGGATTATTCGGCGGAAGTGCATCATCTCCCGAATTTAAAACACCGGATCCGACGGTGCAGGCCGTAAATAACGGCGACCAAGGGACGGTCGATAGCGTTGAAAAGCAGCGTAAAAAACGTGGCTTTCAAAGTACGCGCACGGCTATAGATACGGCACTGGGAACAACCAATGGCAAAAACACGCTGGGATAAAGGAGAAAACATGCGCAAAGAAATAAAAACAGAACTTGCTAGAAGCCCGACGGAAAATAAAAAGACGGTAAAACCAAACACATGCAAAGATAAAAGAAAGCTCGTACAACGCTTTAACGCCTTGTTTCAAGCTCGTAGGCCCTGGGAAAGAGTATGGAAATTAATCCGTGATTACGAGCTTCCCTATGACGGCTTATTTGATGACGACACGGCAGGAAAACCCGTTATACACGACGAAGAAATCTTTACAGGCGTTATTCAAGAAGCCCGTGATACCTTTGCAGCAGGCGTTCAATCAGGACTCACACCGCCGTCTAGGCGTTGGTTTCGTTTTGGCATTGGAAATAAAGACCTGGCCGATGACACAGGCGTGCAGCGGTTCTTAGATACAAGAGCCGACATCATGGAATCTGTGTTGTCCGGCTCAAACTTCTACAACGCCATTCACCAATGCTACTGTGAACTTCCCTTTGGGCAAGCGGCTTTAGGGATTTTTTCGCAAGGCGGCACGGTAACGTTTGTTCCGTACACCATAGGTACCTACGCCCTGGCGTGTGACGCAACAGGAAGAGTATTAACCTTTGCCCGTAGAGCCAAAATGACCGTGAATCAAATCGTAAAGCAATTTGGTTATGACAATTGCCCGATGACGGTTAAGCAGTCATACGATAACGGAAGCGGACACCAAAACTACCATACGGTATGCTGGCTCGTCGAAAAAAACGAAGATAACGACCCAAACAAGCTAAATAACAAAAAGATGCCGTTCGCATCGACCTACTGGGTAGAAGACTCAAACGAAGACGAATGCCTGGCCGTTACAGGCTTTGAAGAGTGGCCCGTGCCTATCGCTCGTTATACAGTAAAAGGAACGGAAGCTTATGCGACGGGCCCTGGCTGGAACGCCTTACCCGACGCCAAGATGCTGCAACAAATGGAACTTGACGCCATAACGGCCATTGAAATGGGCGTAAAACCGCCGCTACAGGTCCCGCCGTCACAAGTGGGTAATATCAACCTATTTCCTGGCGGCACAACGGCCATAAACGATCCGAACGAAGTCATCCGTCCTATTTTCCAAGGGCAGTTAGCAATTGGAGAACTTGAAGGGAAAATCCAACGAGTCGAAGACAGGGTAAAGCGTACGTATTCATCGGACCTCTTTTTGATGCTGGACCAACTGGACAAAGGTCGCATGACGGCCCAGGAAGTAATGGCCCGCAATCAAGAAAAATTACAGCAACTAGGCCCGGTCGTAGAACGCCTTCAATACGAATTCTTAAACCGAATCCTTGAAAGGGTCTACAACATCTTAGATAGAAGCGGCATATTCCCGGATATCCCGGAAGAGCTGCAAGACATTGTAGGCGAAGAATTTAGGATTGAATACATCTCGCCGTTAGCCCAAGCGCAGAAGATGAGCGGCCTAACCTCGATTGAACAAGGCATCGGCTTCATTGGACAGGCTGCACAATTCGACCAGACGGTCCTCGATAAGGTTAACCTTACGGAAGCGGTCGCTAACTACTTGTCGCAAGTAGGCGTACCGGCAGCTATGATCCGTTCAGATGAAGAAGTTGAACAAATTCAAAAACAGCGTCAAGAAGCACAAGCCGCAGCAGAAGCACAGGCACAGCAACAAGCAGCCATCGCCCAGGCTCCGGACCTTGCCGCCGCTGCTAAAAACGCAACGGAAGCGGCAAATGACGGCAATCCGGCTATGCAAGAGTGGTTAGGAATGAGGTAAAAATGCACGAAAAAGAACGAAAGACCGCACAGCTTATGGAAGAAACCATACGAAGCCAAGACATGGAAGCGTTAAGGTACGTCATGGAAAGCCCGTTAGGACGACATTTTATGGCTCGCCTTTTGGATGCAACGAGAATCTATAGCCCGCTATCAAACGAGACTACACTCCTTGATGAAGGGCGTCGCCGTGTAGGCCTTGAATACGTAAGGCTCATTCAATCTATGGGCCTTGAAGGCATGAAACTACTTCACCAAATGGAAGAAGAATACGCAGAAAAAAGAATCGAACTTGAAAGGATGAAAACAACATGGAAAAGCTGATATTTGACCTGCAACGATTCGCCGAAGGCCCGGAAAGCCAAGAGGCAGAAGAAACAACCGAAACGACCGATACGAGCACTGACCAAGAAGGCAGCGACTCATTTATTGGTAAGGGAACGCAAACCGCCTTAGGTGGCGACGGTGAAAGCACTGCTCCGCAAGTACCGGAATCGTACGACTTTACGACCGTATTAAAAGAAGCGGGCCTAGAAGCGGACGAAAAAATTACCGAAGAATTTACAACTCTCTTAAAGGGCATGGGCGCAACGCAAGAACAGGCAGCCGGCATGGCGACATACGGCATTCAGTACGCCCAAGGCGTAGCCGAAGCGGTCGCTAAAAACCTCCAGGAGCAATACGTGAATGAAGTAAAGTCCTGGGGCGATGCCGCTAAAGAAGAATTAGGCGGCGCATACCAAGAAACGCTCGGTAAGGCCGCAACTGTAAGAGATTATATCGAACAAAAGATTCCCGGCTTTACGCAGATGTTAAACATAACGGGAGCCGGTAATCATATAGCCATGATTAAAACCATGGCAGCTTTTGCCGATTTAATCGGCGAAGACCCCGGCAAAATGGGTGGCGCAGGTACCGCCGCAACCAGTACCGAAATGTATCCTCATACGGATTTTTCTAAGTATTAATTAAAAGGAGAACAAAATATGATTGGAAGCACAGCATTAACTTTCACGGATTTACGTAAGCGCTTAAATCCGCAGGGCCAGTTAGACACGATTATGGAAGTCATGGCTCAAAGCAATCCTATTATGGAAGATATCCCCTGGATGGAAGGAAACCTTCCCACAGGTAACCAAACGACAGTCCGTACGTCGTACCCTCATCCGGAATTACGGCGCATTAATGCCGGCGTAAAACCCGGAAAATCGACGACACGGCAAATCATCGACACGTGCTGCCTCATGGAAGCGCGCTCGGAAGTTGACGTAAAACTCGTAAAACTCGCACCGGACAAGCAAGCCTTCCGCATGTCCGAAGACAAGGCCTATATCCAGGGCTTTACAGATGACCTTGCAAAATACATGTTCTACGGTGATACGGACGCAAACCCGGACCAGTTTAACGGCCTCGGCATCCGCTACAACACATTTAAGGGCGACCTCGGAGAAGAAGGTTATCAAGTCGTAAATGCCGGCGGGAAGACGGCCAACAAACAAACCTCCGCATACATCGTAGATTGGGGCGAAGACGCCATTGTGGGCATTTACCCGAAGGGCTCTAAAGCAGGCCTTGATATCCAAGACCTCGGCGAAATCGACGCCATCGACGCAAACGGCGGTAAATACCGGGCCCTTGCAACACTCTTTGACTGGGATGCGGGCCTCGCTGTTAAGAACATCCGTAAAGTTGCGGCCGTTCGTAATATCGATTGCAAGGCAGCTGCCGAAGACACGACCTCAGAAGGCCGTAAAGCCTTTGCAGAACGAATTATCGTTGCTAAAAACAAGATTGTAAGCCCGAAGCGTCCGATCCTGTACGTATCGCCTATGGCGTATACGATGCTTGAACTTCACTTATCGGACAAAGACAACGTATACGTAACCCGTCAGGAATTAGCTCAAGGTATTCCGACGCTTTATGTATCGGGCCTTATCGTTAAGAAAAACGACGCACTGACGGAAACTGAACCCGTTATCGCCTAGAAAGGAGAAACTATGATATACGATGCAGAAAATACGTTCTTCTGGAACGTCAAATTATCCGGGCAATCCGGCACAGGCGAAGTTATTAAAACAGGTAAAGGTGATGCAGGAAGTCCTTTGACCTTAGTTGTTAAATTACCCGGAGCCTCGGCAGATTGCACGGTAACGCTCGAAACAGCGGATAACGATAAGATGACAGGAGCTAAAACCTTAGGCACCTACACGGCAGAAAAAGGTAAAACCTTAGCCGTAAAGGTACCTTACGGCGACCTCGGCTATCTCCGCCTTAAATGGGCGTCAGCCGCAGCCCAATCGGCAGGCACCATTTCGGCGTCACTTGTAATGGATGCAGACGTACGATAAGCCGGGAATCCCCTTTAAGGATTGCCATAAAGGAAGAAGTTTAAATCAGTTACACGCAAACGAGTTACGAGCTAAGTTAATCGCAGCCGGAATTAAATACTCCGGTGAAGAAACCAAAGAGGAACTTGTGGCCCTCGTTAAAAAACACAAGTTATAAAGAAAAGGGGACGGGTAACACCGTCCCCAACTTTATTAAAAAAAGGAGAAAACATGACAGACACGGATATTTGCAACATGGCGCTATCAAATTTAGGAAAAGGCACTATCATGTCGATGGACGATAAGGAAGAAAACGCAAGGGCTTGTAAGCTCTACTACAACCAGACAAGAGAAACGGTACTCCGGGCGTATCCGTGGAGCTTTGCTCATAGAATAGAAAAGCTCGCCCTTCTTAACAAAGAAATACCTGGATATGATTTTTGTTACGCGTATCCGAAAAACTGCTTAAAAATAAACGACATTCGAAACAAACAGATAAATGTACAAGAACACGTTCCGTACGTTGTCGTAAACATAGATACGGCTACTAAAGCCATTGCGTGCAATTTACAAGACGCTTATGCCGATTACACGGTCGATGAAAAAGACGTGCAGGTCATGGATACCTTGTTCGTTAGCGCTTTTACGAGACTCCTCGCAGCCAACATGGCCATGCGCCTTACGGGAAATCCGCAAGCCTATCAAATGCAGTATCAGTTATTCCAGGCTATTATCCACGATGCCCAATTAAACGACGCAAGAGAAGGCCAAAGGGATGCGGTATATCACAGTAATTACACGCAAACTCGGAGGGTACGATGAACATATATCTCATACAGCCGTCATTTGCAGCAGGCGAAATATCGCCGTACGTTGCAAACAGGGTAGACCTTGATAAATATAAATCGGCCCTTCTAACAGCTCAAAACCTAGTTATCCGTCCGTTCGGCGGGTGCTATCGTAGACAAGGATCGGAATTTATCGGAAAAGTCAAATACGACGATAAGCCGACGGCCCTTGTCGCCTTTAATGCCGGAATAGACGATGCCTATCTCCTGGAGGTAGGTTATCAGTACATACGTATCTGGGAAGACGGAAAATACACAGGCACGGAGTTATCCACACCGTATGATAATGTGGATAACTTACAATTCACACAATCGGCCGACACCATGTTCATTTGCTCCGGAGATTATCCGATACAATGCCTTCAAAGAACGGCTATAGGCTGGACGTTTAAAGAGTATGAAATCACAGAACCTTATTATGATTCAGCCGCACAGGTAGTAAACAAAGAAACCTCATTTACAACGCCCGGAACATACACATTTACGCCGCAAGTGACGGGAAAATACACCATAGAGGTTATAGGCGCGGGTGGCGGCGGTGCCGGGACCGGAGTACAGTATTACTCATATATGTCTGGGAGTGATGGAAAGCCCGCCACAAAGACCATAGAATTACAAGGTGGAAACGGCGGCACTGGCGAAAAGAAAATAATGATAGACACGCTAACCGCAGGACAAACATATTCCGTAATAGTAGGCGCCGGCGGCAAAGGCGGAAAGTCCGAATATTCTAAAAAAGGCGACACACACCCGACAGACGGAACAGACGGAGGAAAATCATCCTTTAATAACGCCGAAGCCAAAGGCGGCGGTGCAGGAATCGCAAGTAAGCCCAATGGCCAAAACCGAAGAATCAAGGGAAAGGACGGAACCTCATACCAAGGCGGAGCAAAAGGTGGATCTGCCGGCGCATGTAAAGACGTTCAAAAAAATCCTTCCCAAATAACAGATGCAAAAGACGGTCAAAACGGATACGTCAGAATCACCTTCTCCGGAAATAACGAATTAAAGCCCTCGGCTACATCGGGAAACGACGTCACCATAACAGCCACAAAAGACACATTCACACCCGGCATGGTAAATAGTCACATAAAACTAACCCAGCAAGCCGAAAATCAATCGGAACAAATCGAAATACAAGCCTCTTCAATAACAGAAGAAACTAAGTCTATACGAGTAGGAAAAGCCTGGAAGATTACAACTCACGGCACATGGAAAGGCAAGGTCACGGTTTACCATTCGGACGATAATAAAACCTGGCAAGAATATAGAAGCTATAAGTCAAATAACGACCAAAACTTCACTGAATCCGGTACCGTAACAACACCTACGTGGATGAAAGCAGTAGCCGTAACGGATGCAGATAACAGAAGCGGTAAACTTACCGTAGACTTTTCAAGAAACCCTTACTCAAACGACGGCACGGCTAAAATAACAGAAGTCGTTTCATCGACGGAGGTTAAAGCCTCGGTTATTACCGATTTTACAAACACCGATAAAACCCAAGTATATGCACTAAGTAGCTGGAACGACAATAACGGCTACCCTAAAATGGCGTGCTTCTTCCAAGATAGATTCGTACTGGCCGCAACAAAAAAAGAACCCTACTCTATATGGATGAGTCGAACAGGCGATTATCCCAATTTCGGTATCGAAAAAGTAGACGGCGGAGTAACCGACGACTCGGCGATTAAAGCAGACCTCATTACCCGTAACGGCTTTGAGATTCTGCACCTGGTACCGGCAAAAGACCTGGTTATATTAACAACGGGTAACGAATGGATTATAGAAGGTGCAAGCGTCATCACACCGGCTAAAATTAATCCCAGACCGCAAACCATGCGCGGATCCAATACATGTCCTCCGCAGCACATAGGCAATCGTATCGTACATGTACAAAGAAGCGGTAAGACCGTAAGAGACCTCGGCTATCAGTACGATGCGGATAATTATAATGGTGATGATTTAACGCTGTTAGCCACGCATTTAACAGAAGGCCATAAGTTAGTATCATCCGCCTACATCCAAGAGCCCAACAGCACCTTGTATTATGTTCGTGACGACGGAGCACTGCTTTCACTAGCCTTCATCAAAGAGCAAAATGTATTTGCCTGGTCGCATCACACAACGGACGGCAAATATAAAAAGGTGGCGTCCATTCCAAACGGTGCAAGCGACGTATTATACGTAACGGTAGAAAGAGACGGGAAAATCTATATAGAACGGTTTAATCCTGATATAGAAGCGGCTGTATACATGGATTCGTACGTAACAGGAAGCGGTAGCAGCATAAAAGCGGATCACCTTATAGGAAAAACCGTACAAATCTTAGCGGACGGCACAAGGATGAAGGATGCGGCAGTGCCTGAAAATGGCTTAGTGGCCTTTGGCCAGTCGTTTTCGGATATCACAATAGGCCTTGCCTATGAAACGAAAATTAAGCAGCCGGGCCCTGATATCGGACTAAAAGAAGGGACCATGCAGGCCAGAATTTCAAAGATTAACACCGTCGTACTAAGAGTAGAAAAATCATACGGTGGCTATATCGGATATACGTTTAAAGATACGGATATGGATGAATTACGGTATGAAGATTACGAGACGTTAGAAACAGGCGATATTGTGCAGCAAATGCCGGTAGCCAACATTGGCAGTAATACCAGGAACCATATTTGCATCAAGCACAATGAACCGTTCCCGTTCGAGTTAAACGCAATCATAAGAGAGGTAAGCATTGATGGCGGCATTGTCAAAAGTTACAACGGAGAAATTTAATAAGGAAAACAAAAGGCACCTCCGGGCCGTAAAGTATATAGAAGAACATTTGCGGCCGATTGATAAAAAAGAACTACAAGGGGCTTATACATCCGTTACAACATGCGCCATGCACGAATTTTGCGATAATTTTCTTGCGTTCGGCGAAAAGGGAGAACCTATTGCCATATACGGGATCGTAAAATATCCGATAGACGGACTCCACGCCGTATGGATGGTAGGAACAACAAAAATTAAAAACTACAAAAAAGAATTAATCACCATGGGGCTTGATGAAATCAGTAGATTCATCAAGGTATATGGACCCGTAACGAATTATATAAGTACAGATAACAACGAATCACGGCGTTGGCTAAAAAAAGCTGGCGCCGTTTTTGATACACCGTTTAATGAAAACGGTGTAACGTGGCAACAATTCGTAATAAGGAGGACTAAATAATGTGTGGAGTATGGGGCATGATAGCCGGCCAAGCCGTCCAGGGCATCATGCAATATAAACAAATAAAGCAAGAAACAAACGCCAAAGTCGCCATGTATCGGCAACAAGAACAAGCCGCCGAACAAAACGCTAAAATAAGCGAACTTAGACAAGACCAAATGGCCGATAAATACGCAAACGACCAGAGAAAACTTGACGACAGGATGCGGTTAATGGCAGGACAAACAGCAGCCCAAGCCGGATCGTCGAACATGACACTTGCAGGTAGCCCTTTAGATATTCTTATCTCATCGTACGGAACATACCAAGATGACAGCAGTCAATTATTACAAAACCAACGTAACGACGAACGCTCGGAATTATTCAATCAGTACAATTACGAAAACCAAGCCGCAGGATACAAAGCAAGCGCAGAAAACGCCAAAGCCCAGGGGAAATTAGCCGGCATAGCCACTCTTCTTTCCACGGCATCCAGTATGTATGGAATTAAACACGAATACGCCGGAGCTAAAAAGCCCGCAACCGGAAACTCTGGAACGGACTATACATTTGACTACAAACCCGACCTTCTAAGGTGGTCACGATATGCGAACGCGCAAAAGGGATTATTTAGCTCAAATCCCTTTGGCTCCAAGAATTTTAGGGGGTAAAAATGGAAATAAAAGCATACAACAGGGCTGTAGACCCTAATGTTGAAAACGCCAACGTACAGGCCACAAATAATGTAGAAGCCTTTGGTGGCAACACAACCGGGAATCAATTAATAGGAAAGGCCGTAGGGGCCATTCAAGACAAAATTAAAGCCTATACCGATGAACAAATTAAAATTGACGTTGTAAATGCAAGCAACGAGTATCAGGAAAAGTTAAACGACCTCCTAAATAATCCTGGGACCGGACTACTCACTAAAAAAGACACAAACGCATTGGACTTAATGCGTTTGTATCAAGAAGGCGAAGCTAAAATCAGACAAGAAGTAACGGCAAACCTTCCCAACTACGAAAAAGCTCACAGGGCCTTCACAAACATGGCGGACGAAACCAATATATCTCAGTTCAACGGAGTAATGAAATACCAGGCAGCAAGACAAGATGAATATCGAAAAAATGTATATAGCACCAGATTAAAACAAAATACAGACAGTCTTGTAGAAAAAGGAACAAATGCTAATATTTTCGAATACTTTAGCAAAAATCAGGCTATAGTCGAAACGCTATATGGAAACGTTATCGGCGAAGAAAACAGAAAACAAATGATAAAAGACGCAAACACCGATATGTTTAACTTATATTCAGAAAGCATGCTGGCCGAAGGAAGTCAGGAAAGCTTCACGAGAGTAACCAGCCTACTAGCTAATTGTTCGGAATATATCAACGATGATGCCGTCGTAAACTTAACCAATAAAACCCAAAAGAAGAAAAAAGCTATTGAAACAGAACGAGATATAGAAGGGGTGAGAAAACGGCACCCTGGAGACGTAGAGGCACAAATTAAGGATATATCAGAGAACAACACTGTAATTTCTTATCGATATGTACATGGCGGTTCAGGCGGAGCAAGCAGTGCATTCGAAGCTAATTTTATGGTAGAAAGCGGAGGCGACTATAACACCGTTAACAGAGACTCCGGGGCCTTTGGCAGGTATCAATTTTTACCAAGCACATGGGAATGGGTATGTAGTCAAACCGGCGTAAATGTAGATGATCATAGCACCGAAGCCCAGGATAAAAATGCCAAATGGTATTGGGATTATTTTATCGGTGAGTTAGGCGGAGATGAAAAGGCCGCATGCGTTGCCTGGAACTGGGGGCTTGAAAATGGCCGTCGCTGGAAAAACGGAATGTCCACAGGGATTTATAAGGGTCGTGAGTTTACATGGGACGAAGAAGTCGAAAATAATATGTCCGTAAACAACCGCTTAAAAGAATTTGATAAATACAGAGGAAAAGCCGCAGGTGGAGGCCTTATAGATAAGGGCTTTGAATATTCAATAGGAGCTGGGTTAGTTGGTATTAGAATGCCCAACGGAAGAAACGGGTGCGTGGAATTCGCCGTACGGTTCGGAGCATCATACAATCAATTCCTGGCAGACCAGGCACATAAAAATCAAACCAATTGCCCGAATTTTGTAAAAGAAGCGGGCGAAGCCGGCATCCAAGTTATTCCATTCGATGAAAGCAAGTTAAGTAAAGGCGATTGCATCATTTATCACACGGCAGAAGGCGAAGACGGACACGTCACCATATACGACGGCAATGGAGGCTGTTATGGCAACAGTAGCTCAAGGGAATTAACGGTACACGAATCGGATTATCATATAGACGGAACGTATCCAGAAAAGATTGTAAAAACCGGCGAAGACGGCACGGGTCATTACGAACGAACGGAAACATCGAAACGATCGCCGGAAGAATTACGGGCCGTGATAGAAGAAATCAGAAGACGCGATAGGGAAGACAGGCAGATAAAAAAAGAAAAAATAGAAGCAAAAGTAAAAGATGCAAAAGGGAAATATATTAATTGGGGGCTTGCAAATCCCAACGCAACAGACAGCGAAAAAAGAAACAAGCTTGCAGAGCTAATGGGCGATGATGAAGACCTAAAAAACAGTGAATTAGGGACCCTTACAATGTCAATTGATAAGGAGATTAGAGATAAGACAGAAGCCGCTGCCAAAGCATCGTCAAAAGGGAATGTGTTTGACGTCAATAATATTAAGGCAAGAATCCAAAAAGGGGAATTTAACGGTGAAAACGGCCGACAAGAACTAAGCTTTGTACTTCAAAACTCACCAGTAAGTTTTACTCCGAAACAAATCGACTCAATATACACACTTCATGAAGATGTTCAAAATGGACGAAACTTCAAAATACAAGATCGGCTAACGGCGGATATGTTGGGAATGACGGGTGAACAATTTTCGCGAAATAAAACCGCTATGAGCATTATTGTTGGTGAAAAAATAAGCAGATATAAATCAGAAAACGGGGGAAGCGAACCGGATTTAACGCTTATTAAGAAATGGGCTATAGAAGCCACCTACAGCTTTGACTCCGGGGCGACGGCAGAATACGGGGTATTCAAAGATAGGCCACTGGAATTTTCCGATGCAGATATTTATAACCTAGGTTATGCCGGCTGGGAACGAATTAAAACTCCGGAAGGCGTATACATTAGATTATATAAAGACGGGGATTTTAAAGACGTATACGCAACTGAATTTGAAAAAATGTTAAAGAATGCGGGGCTAAGATAACAATGATAAGCGACGAACGCAAGGAACAATTGCTAAACATAGCCAATTCCTTAGGGCAAGGCACGGTCATAACAGACAACCAAGCCAAAGGAAAAAGAAACATGGAGTGGGATCTAAAAAACGAACACACCGATGCCGAAGGAAAACAGTGGCGCCAAGATAACGATTACGGCGGAACCTTATTCGACCGTATGATGGGCGGATGGCAAAATGTAGCCGACGGGGTAATGGAGCTCCAAAAAAACATTCTTTATAGCACGCCTGAAACCATGACAGAGGCACAACGCCTAGGACAGCGCATGAGCCTATCGCCGCAATTTCTCATAGACAATCCCGAAGTTATGGATCGCGTTAAAGAAATTGACAAAGAAACACAACCCATGGGATTTATGCAAGGCTCAAAATTTAGCGTACAAAATTTTGATGCACTATACCCGGAACTCGTAGAGATGAGACAAAAGGACCCGGTAAGTGCATCAATCGCGGTCAGTGAATATGAAGATATAAAAAATACCAGAAGCGCGCTTGATCTTATAAAAGACGCTTTTAATTCCGGCTCGGACATGGTAAAACTCTCCGATACACAAATACGCGCATATAACGGAGAAAGTATAGATTCCGTACGGCCCGATGTAGATAAACTCACAGACGAATTACGGGCATATCAAGAGCCTAATAAATACGAAAGAACCCTATATGACACTATTCAACAGCTCACTATTATGGGGACCCAGGCCGCAAGAGCTACCAAAAGAGCCGCACAAGGGGCCGCATTAGGCATAGCAACCTCGGCCGCAGCGGCAGGTGGCGCAGCCGCAACGGGAATCGGAGCACCCGCAGCACCGGTTATTTTATTAGCAGGGGCCACAATAGGGGCTGCAAACGGTATGCGTGTAGGCATGTTCGAACAATTCGAACAACAAAGTGCAGCGGCAAGATATTGGGAATTGATGAATAACCGTAAGGGTGAATATAGCAGAAACCATGCCTTAGTAGACTCAACCGTAACAGGCGTTGTAAACGGGGCTATTGAACTGGGCCTTATGGAAGTTGGTTATAAACCTATAACAAAAGCCTGGGGCGGACAAGCAGCCAAAAGCATATTAAATAACGCCGCAGCTAGAATGGCTATTATTGATGCGGGAAAAGAAAGCATCGCCAAATTATCCGCACAAGCAGCCGTGAAGCAATTCGGAAGAAGTACGGCCGCAGAACTTATAGAAGAAGGCGCGCAGCAAGCCTCTGAAGACCTCATGGATAATGCCGAATACTACTTGTATAAAAAAGGCGCTCCGCATACCACAACGGAAATCATAGGAAACGCAGTAGACGCTATGGTACAGGCTGTCCCGGCAGTAGTAGGCATGGGGGCTACAGGCGCTATAACGCACGGCGTAGGAAACTACCGTGGAATGAGAGCTATTGCGGCCATAAAGAACGAAGACTGGAAGCAAGAATACAGAAGAACAGTCGAACAACAGACCGTTGAAGCATTAATGGCTAATAAAGCCCAAAACAAAACAGCACAAAAAAATCCCGAAGTCTATAAAAACGTCGTACAAGAACAGGCTCGTCTTGCCGGTGTGCAGAACATGTACGTAGACGCGCAAGAACTTTCTAAGACAGATAAAGGCGTAGACGTTTTAAACGATATGGTAAATCGCGGGATTATCACCGGTGAACAAGTGGATAAATCCATATCGACCGGCGCAGACATTGTAATTCCGACAGGCACATTTGCGCAGCTTGCCGACGAATCCGTAGATACCGATACCCTGATGCGGGCCACGACCATGGCCAAAAACGGCGTTCACCGGGCAGCTCTTGAAGAAAAGGCTAAACGAGTAGAAGCGATCCGTGAAGAATTAGCTAATTTAGCCCAAAATAAAAAAGATGTTCTTTCCAAAGAACTCATGGAAGAACATTTTAGTAATGAGGATGATATAACAAAAACGGCAGCCGAAAGCGTCATCTATAAAAATCCGTACGACTTAAACAAAAGCTATAAAGAAGCCTTAGCGGACGCAAGAAAGGAATACGAAGACGCATTAGGGTTTGACGCCTATTGGAACTACAAGCCGCAGGGCGTTGGCATTATGTATGCCGACGAAGAGAGCCGCCAGACAGGCCGTGGAATCAGAGTCTCCAACAATGACTACTGGTACCAGGATATGTACAAGAAACTCGGCCGTAAAGCAACAAGAGAAGAAATGCTCGATATCGCGTACGAAGACCAGATGAAAGAATTACAAACCCTAGCTCCGGAAACGGCAGACGAATTTGCACAAAACGCAAATTCCTTAAAGGCAAAATATGAGGCATTACAAGGCTTAAAGGGAAAATTCGAAGAGTTGGCCAAGAGCGATTACGCCGTAAAACAGTCCCTCACAAAGGAAGGCTACGAAGTATATAACGAAGTATTAAATAAGCTTCAAGACGGTAGCAATAAATCCAAATTAGCCGCTAACGAAAACGCCTTCATATACGCACGCATGGCCGAAAGTTGGGCAAGAATCCGCAACGAATATGGCGACACGGCCTATACGGCCAAGGACTTTATGGCAGAACATGCGGTGAATATAAGCAGAACGAACAGCACGGATAAAGCACTAAAAGCATTCACACAAAAAGAAATAAATGATGCCGAAGCACAATTGAAAAACGACATTAACAGCGTAAGAGAAACGGTAAAAAAATTAAAGAACAAACGTCGAGATGAAGAAATAACCGTAATGGAGACGCCAATAGTACTTCGGCTAATCGGGGCCGAAAAGCGTAAAGTGAAGATTGGAAAAAGAAAATGGAACGAAACACAACAAAAACACAAAGAGATAACGCCTGACATACTAAAAAAGACGCCGATAGCGATGGCGGATCCGGTAGCAATATTCCAATCTACAACCCAACCTCATAGCATCGTAGTAATAACAGACATATTAGATAAAGAAACAAAGGCTAATGTGATAATACCGATAAAATTAGAGGTGGATAACAATAAAAAAACAGAAAAAATAAATATAATAACTAGCACTTACGCGAGAATGAATAAAGAAAAAGATGGCATACAAAAGGATTGGTTCATCGCCCAATTCGAGAACGTAGAAAGGGAATGGGTAAAAGGAAAACCAAAGTTTAAAGCCAAAGCACTGTATTTAAACACAAAAAAAATCACCGATTGGTATACGGCAAATGGGGTGCAATTCCCCGGGTCCGGTTCTTACCAAATCAGTGATTATTTTGATTACAGTATAGCAGATGAAAATGACCTACGCAAGGCCAAAGAAGGAAAAATTTTAAGCACTGGACAAGACGCAACGTTTGACCAAAGGGCATGGCACGGAAGCGGCATGGACTTTAACGAGTTTAACCTAGAAAAAGCTCTTACCGGTGCCGGGGATATGGTACACGGCTGGGGGATTTACACGGCCAAGAACAAAAAGACAGCCCAGGCGTACAAAAAACACGCCAAAAGTAAAGGACTGTCGTCATATTTGTACGAGGTAGATATCCCTGAAAACGAAAACCTTCTTGTAGAAGAAAAGCGATACAAAGAACAGCCGTCTGAAATACAAAAAAAGCTTGCTGAAACAATATCGGAATTACCGGATGAACAACAAAAAGCATTCTGGGAAAAGTTGTTACACAATGAAATGCGGACCTTACCCGAAGAGACCGAAGCGCTATCGGACCTTAATAAAGCAAAAGACAAGGTAAAGCAATTAGAAGTAGCGGCTAATGGACTCGAAAATACCGAAAAACCTAAGCTCAAAGAAAAAAATGCCATAAAACACCTTAAAGCCCTTGGGTACACCGAAGAGCAAATCAAAGACCAGGGCTTCATGCAGGCGGAAAAAGAAAAGGAAGAAAAGGTCCTTGCCGTTGTACAAGAAGAAGCCCGAAAAGCAGAAGCATCTATACAGGAAAGAAAAGACAACATCCTGGAAGCGGCCATTAAAAATCCCAAAGACGCCTTAAAAAGAAGCGTGGGGACGGGCAAAGAAATCTATAAGTATTTATCTACATCGCTCGGAAACATGGAAGAAGCCTCACAACACTTAAATAAAAACGGGATTGAAGGCATATCCTATTACGATAGCGAAGACGGCAATTGCGTCGTGGTGTTTAGTGACAAAGCGGTAAATATCATTGATAAGTACCGTCAAGAAATAAAAGCCTCATATAATTCCGAAACAGGTGCCATTCACCTATTCGATGGAGCAGACCAATCCTCATTCGTCCACGAAGCGGCGCATATGTATCTTACAGAGATGAGTAAGATGGCAACTGACGAAGCGGCACCGAAGGGTCTCTTAGAAGACTGGAATACGGTTCAAGAATGGGCAGCGTATAAGCCGGAAGATATTAAAGACTACGAAGGAACAGCACGAGAAAAAGAATTTAAATCTTACGCCAAAGCTATTGAAGACGCTCGCAAGAGTGGAGACGTCATAGCCATTCGTGCTGCCGAAGAACGCTGGATGCAGGAACGATTTGCTCGCGGCTTTGAACGCTATATTGCAGAAGGGAAAGCTCCGACGCAAGCCCTTCAAAGCGCATTTAGAAAGTTTAAATCCTGGCTTGTATCAATTTATAGAGATTTAAAAAATCTCGGCAAAGAACCCCCGGAAGACGTAAAGCGTGTTATGGATCGGATGCTGGCAACCAACGACGAAATAGAAGCCTGGGCGAAAGCCAAAGAGTTAAACGCCTGGGACAAAAAGGGCTTTTCCGGGGACTTAACGGATTCCGAAGGGGACATGATTAAACGCTGGGCCGAAGACGCCAAAGAAAAAGCAAAGGAACGAGTCCTTAAAGAACTCATGCGTCAAGAAGAAAACCAATGGAGAACGGACCTTGAGAACAGTCTCGAAAAAGAACGAATCGACTACGAACGGCATCTAGTCGATGAAAACCCGATATACGGCCAAGAATTACAGTACAACGAAACGGACCAACACTTACGGAACGACTTACTGAGACAATTTGGTTACGACTCGAAAGAATCGTTCGAATCGGCCATTGAAAAAGCAGGCGGCCCGTTAGAAGAACGTTCCAAGGCGTTTATGGAAAATCGTCGTAAGGAATACGAAGAAATGATGCCCACATCAGAAGACTTTAAAAACGCAGCCGATGCGGAACTTGCATCAACCAATGCACAAATGAGACTTTCGCAGCTTGAAGCCTATGCGATTAAGCGAAAAGTAAATGGATACGTTGCAGAAGCGGTGAAAGCAATGCGTGAACTTGACGCATTAGACGGAAAGTCCGAAGAAGAAATTGCGGCCGGCATTAAAGAAATTTTAGGCGTAGACGACGAAGAGGCAAAGAAAGGCCGTCAAATAGCCTTAATGCTTTCTAAGAATGAAGAAATCCAAAAGCTTAAAGAACGGCTAAAGGACGCTAAGGAAAAAGACAAAGAGCATAGAACCTCGGCTAAAGAAGAATTAGCATCGGCCAAGGCGGCATTAAAAGAAGCTATGAGAGGGTTAAACACAGCAAGAGACATTACAGCCAGTAGTTACACAAAAACCCTTCAAGTAGCCCGCGAAGAATTAAGTAAGATGACAGTAGCCGAAGCCACCACCTGGAGGCACTGGGAAATTAAAGCTAAGCAAGAAGGAAATAACGCCGATAAGTTAATGGCAGCAGGGGCCTTTGAAGAAGCGGCCGTTGCCAAAGGAAACAGCCTTAAATACTACTGCATGAGTAGAGCCGCCAAAGACAATCAAGAATACGTCCGCACCAAGCTTGAAGGTTCAACCGGTCGTGTGGACATGCAGCAAGAAGCCATGGACGGCATTAAGGGCATGGTTAAGCGTATAAGTAGAAGGGAAAACCCGGTACGCCTGGACCCGAACAGCCGATACATGATCCAGCACCTGGCGTATGTTACAGGTATAACTGAAAAAGACGGCGTGAAGCCGTTAAACGAAAAGGGCGAACCCGTAGGCATCAACTGGGAAAAAGTCTATGGAGATTTAAATCCTGATTACGCCATGGATAAAGAAACAGCACCGAATCCTGATAAGATTGTAGCACCGTGGCTTAGAATGCTAGCCGAAAGTAAAGAACGAAAAGACTATAATGAAATGCAAATGGACCAATTCCAAGATATGGTTGAAGCCATGAACGTTCTGTACAAAGCCTCAAGAAGAGACTATGAAGCCACAACCATTAAGGACAGAAACGGCAAAGTTGTCAGTCAAGAAGACGCCGCTTTAAAACTCGTTCAAGCTATCGGCGTAGACAATTCCTTCAATCCGCTGCAAGATTCTAATAACCAAACCGATGCCAAGTCCAAAGCTAAAAGTCTAGCCAAAGATGCCTTACTGTATCTCACCAAGGCCGAAACTATCTTTAACCGATTTGGTGGCGACTGGATGCAACTCGTGTACGAACCCATAAATCAAGGGGCGAATAAAGAGCTTACAATGCGCCAAGAGGCGTGCAAGGTCTTTTCGAAGATTTATAACATGTACTCACTGGAAGAATGGCAGGCGATGAGATCCGACAGAGTCTTTACCATAGGCCTTACGACAAACTTCACAAGAGAACAATTAATTTGTATGGCTCTTAACTGGGGAAATAAGGAAGGTCGTAAGCGCGTACTTGCAACCATTAATAAATCGGCCAAAAACGAAGCGGACGTCATCGACGAATACACAATGCAAAGCGTGTTAGAGTCGTCACTTACTGATAAAGACTGGAACTTCATTGAAGCCATCTGGTCGCAACTTGACTCGTACTGGGCCGAAAGGAACAAAGTACAGGAAAACCTTTACGGACAGGGACTCGGCAAAGTACAGGCGCTGCCGTTTAATATTAACGGCCGGCAAATAAAAGGCGGTTACTACCCGATTGTATACGATCCGAAGTTAAGTATAAGAGCCTCGGACCTCGCAGCTGACGATATCGTAAAGCAAGCCCTTTCGGGAAGTTCGACGTTTGGAATCGGTATGGGAAGTACCAAATCCCGCGTAAGTGAAGTAAAAGGACAGCAGCTTGCCCTACGCCTTGACGTGTGGCCGCAGGCAGTAACGGAAGCTATTCACCATATCGCCATGCGTGAAGCGGCAACGGACGTGTATAAGCTAATTACGCACCCGGCCGTACAACAAGCCGTACAACAAAAATACGGAATGGAAACATACAACATGATCCGGCAGTGGTCAAAAGACGTGTGGAAAACGGACGTCCAAAAAGCCGATATCATCAATCGCACCCTAGAACAAATGCGTAAAAATTCGGCCTTTGCCGTAATGGCTATGAGAACGGGGACGGCCATACTAAACGTTCTTAACGTCTTTCCCATGATGCATCAGATAGGAAAGATAAATACTATAAAGGCCATTACTAGCTTTGGCTTAGGTTTCTACAAGGGAACAGATACATACGCCAGAAATCGGCAGTTTGTATTCGACAAATCGCCCATGATGCGCGACCGCATGAATACGATCGACAGGGATATGCAGCAGGACATGAAGTTAGAGGTAGGCCGGGACACATCGCTCATAAGAGAACGGGCAACGCGCGCCAAAGAAAAGTTCAATCGCTTTGGGTATTGGTTCATTACTGAAACAGACCTTATGTTCTCAATGGCATTGTGGAAACACGGATACGACGAATCAATGAGAAAGCAAATCGAAGCGGGCATGACGGACGTTAAGCAAATGGAACAAAACGCCATTTCAGACGCTGACACAAACGTAAGAGCGGTATTTGGAAGCGGCCAAGTAAAAGACCAGGTAGCTATGCAAAGAAAGAACACGCTGGTAGGACAGTTGACTCCGTTCTATAGCTATAGCTCAACCGTGTTAAACGCGCTCATTAAGGCAGGCTACAGAGTAAAAGACCACGGAGATTACATGGCGCTTATTAACGCGACTCTCTACTGGGTAGTTTTGCAGACGCTCGCCGAAACTGTTTATAGAAGTGCTGTGGCTGGAGAACTCGACGACCCGGATAAAATGCTCCGTCGCCTGGGGATTACAACCGTAAGAAATGTAGACCAGGGGCTCCCGGTAGTCCGCGATGCCTTAGAAGGCGTCATGAATCACTTCTTATTAGGAAGCGATTCAAATAATTCACCGCTTGCTATTACAGCTATTGACGAACTTGTAAAGGCAGCACAAGCAGCCGGAAACGAAAAGAAAGACTTTACCGACGTAGGCCGTTCATTATCGCGCGTGGGAAACCGCACTTGGAAATTCTCCGATACCTTGTCAGACGGATTCTGGAATCTTGTAAGATTTTCATTAGTTGACACAGACCGAAGCGTCCAGGAGCTTATCACCACCACGATATTCGATAAGCGGTACAAGACGCATGAAGAACGGGTACGCCAAGATAAGAAAAAGTCTAATGAACAAAAAAGAAAGGACAAACGCTAATGATAACTAAAGACAAAACCACAATCACCTATAAGGGGGACGGGGTTACAACCTCGTTCCCTTTCCCGTATCAGTACAGAGCAGGCGAAGACATTAGGGGGTATCTACTGGTCAACAATAAAGAAATGCCGATTATAGCCAATTACCGCTTTGACGAAGTAGAGAACAAATTCATCTATCCCGTAAACGGTGTACCGTTATTTGCAACCGACACCCTCGTTATTAAACGACAAACACCCATTGAGCAAAATGCCGATCTTCCTAATAAGTATCCGTACAACGCCGTTGAGATGGTAGCCGACAATCTCACCCTCATAGCCCAGGAACAAGAAGCAAAAATTAAAGGAATCGAAAACATCCGTGATGAATTAAATGAGATAGCGAAACGCACTGTCAGCATGAATTTCCCGGAAATTAAAAACATGTTAGACGTTAGAGCCATAAATGCCGATAGTGACAGCCTTGAAGATATTCTCCGAGCCATCGTAAAAGAAGTTGTTCCCGACGGCGACTATTCAAACCACATTACCGAATTTACGTTAGTTAATGAAAAGGTAGAAGTTGGCAGTACGACGCTAGAAATTAAAGGACAGCCGCACTTCTTTATTGCCGAACAAGACCACAATAATTTACAGCAGATCCCTACAAGCGGCAGACTCACCTTTGCTCTTTCCGCTCCGTTTAGCGGCGAAGAGAAACAACTTGACGTACTATATCCCAACGTATCTAAAGGAACTTATGCGACAATCACCATACCTCAGAACACCGCCGAACAGGTTATCCAAGACGACACGCAAGGAGCGACTGGGGCTAAACTTTACCTTAATTCGCAAGGACACGTATGTATCAGCACCCGCACTTATGAAACCCTTGCGGACGTGTTTAAGTGGTCATACTTGGCGGGCCGTGCACGGCAGCATGACGCTCCGCTTACCATCGATTGTTACGAAAGAGGAACGGCCATTAAAGCGGACGGCTTAACGGCACTCAGTCAGCACTTCCAGAATGTAAACTGCATAACAGAATGGCCGAGCTACGTTGATATGCCGAGTCAAAGCGGGCGCTTGTCTATGAACCTTAACATTGCTAGAAGTAAAGGCGATACCGATCTTGTGCAGAACGACTTATCAGGTTTTGAGTGCCGAGGACAACAGCTTAATGTGACAGACGGCAGGCTTGAGTATGTGGAATTATAAGGAGGGAAAATAATGGTATTAAAAAAATATATGATAAGCACATGCGGAAAAGTAGTGTTAGCCGGAGTCCATACCCTGGGCGAAAACGAAACGGGAAAGAAGTTAGTCCCCGAACCTTACCAGGAAGCGGTCGCTGAATGGTTAGCAGAAAGAGAAGAAAAAAAGGAGTAAAACGTGGAATTCATGGACGAATTGGTTACAAGGATACTGCTAAACGTATCCCATGAACACGTTCTGGATATCTGCAACGTAATCCTACTAGTGTTGATTCTCTTAGTGGCTGACGCATTTTTGCGCATCATCGCAGAAGTCTTTCGATATAACAAAGACCACAACCGTAAGAACACGACCAAAACCTTCATCACAACGCTTATATGGTACGGTTGGGGGAAAGGTGACTATATCGACGCTAACACCGGAAAGATTAAACGATATCTCATGAGTGAGAAATTAAGAAGCAGCATGTTAAAAAAGATATGCATATTCTACCCGGCCTGGTTTTTTCTTTCGATCGCATGTGTTTCCCTTCCCGATACCGTGTTTATTGGAGTCCGCGGGGATGAACTATTGGCCAACGTCTTTATGTGGTGGCCCGTGGCATCGGAACTATCATCAATCATTGAGAACCTAAGAGAAATTGACACGTACCATTTCGTAAGAATTAAGAACATGTTCATGGAAATTAACAAAATGAGGAAGTGAAAAAGTGGTAGACAAAATTAATATTGCAGACCTTGTAGTCATTACAGGCCTTGTAACAGGGCTTGTAATGGCTATTTTGTTTGGCCTAAACGAATTGGCCATGTCTATCGCCTCCGGGCTCTTGGGCTATATCGGAGGCTCGAAACTTTCTCCGCATAAAGAAAGGAGTGATGAAAAATGAGAGAAGTAACACTAGAAGAAATTAAAAACCTAGCACGGGAAGCCTATTGGGATCTATGGAATGGCGCTCGGAGTATGGACCGTGACGTCAAACTCTACATTCACTGGACAGGCGGCCGTTACAATCAGACGTTTGGCGACTACCACATCAACATTACAGGTAAAGGCCGATGCTTTATTTCAACGGATAATTTCGCAGAAGTCAAAAACGCAACATATATGAGAAACACTGGAAGTATTGCCATTACACTTTGTTGTGCTATGGATGCTATAGGCCCGGATAACCTAGGCCCGTACCCTCCGACAGAGGCACAAATTAACGCTGTTTCGCAAGTCGTATGCGTATTAGCCGATGCACTGGATCTTACGATTGACGAAGACCGGGTCATGACACACGCAGAAGCGGCCGACAATCTCGACGGGCTTTATACCCACGATGATTACGGACCGGATTCAACATGCGAACGCTGGGACCTTTGGGTACTTAGAGAAGGTGAAGAACCCGGCACCGGCGGACAACAAATCAGAGGAAATGCCAATTATTATAGACACCACAAATTATTAGCCAACGTGTAAAGGAGAAACCATTATGAACAAGAACGAAATCATGAACATGCTCGCAAAAGAAGCCGCTCAAGTTGTAAAAGAACAAGCAACAGCAGCCCTTAGCTCGCTTTCTGCAAACGACTTACGGCCGATTGTAGAAGAACAGTTAAAGACAATTACAGGACCCTTGCAGCAAGAAGCGGAAACCACAAGCTCCGTATGGGTGAAAATCAGAAACCGGTTTTACATTCGCATCATTAACAACGCGATCGACAATATCATTAAAACGATCCAGGACGGCCTGGACGGATTAAGCAAGAAATAAGTTGTTGTAAATTATGCAACAACTTATTTAAACAAAGCCGCTTTTATTAAACTAAAAATAAAAGTTGTTTAACAAATTGGCATTTCTTTAAACAACTCAATAAGAACAAAAAAGACGGATTCTTGGAACTTAACCTATGTTAAGACCCGGAATCCGTCTTTTTTGATACTTGGTTATATTAAAAAATATTTTTAAGACAGAAAGGGCCCTTATAATAAGGGCCCTTTTGGTATATCCGACAAAAATCCGTCAAAAAACAATGGTGAATAATGGTAAATATGGTGAAAAATAAAATAAGAAGAAACTTGGCCAAAGCGATGATTAACACATTTTAATAAATATGGGAAAATAGAAAGGCATAAAAAAGCCTTCATAAGAGAATAGAACAAGAAAATGGCTTTGTCTATATTTATTTTGAACAAAATTGTATAATGTTATAACCGACGGGAAAGGGGGAAGTTTTGTGGTCAGACGATGGATTATGCACGTCGATATGGATGCTTTCTATGCGTCTGTAGAACAAAGAGATAACCCCGAACTTCGCGGTCGTCCCGTCATTGTAGGCGGTACAAGTGATCGCGGTGTTGTTGCCACGGCTTCCTATGAAGCACGAGCTTACGGTGTTCATTCCGCACTGGGCACAAAGAAGGCCAGACAATTATGTCCCGACGGGATCTTTTTGCCTCCGCGGATTGCCTATTACCGTACTATTTCCCGTCAAATCAGGAAGATATTCGAAAGGTATTCACCGTATATCGAGCCGCTTTCTTTGGATGAAGCATTTTTAGATATATCGGGATTACACGGACATTATAAGGATGTTTTGGAAGTCGGGCGGGCTGTAAAGCGGGACATTAAAGAACAGACCGGTCTTGTTGCATCGGCCGGTATCGGCCCGAATAAATTTCTGGCTAAGCTTGCATCCGATTTAGACAAACCCGACGGATTGGTCTGTATTCCTTATGGAAAAGAAGAGGAATTGTTAGCACCTTTACCTATTCGTAAGATTTGGGGTGTCGGCAAGGTAACGGAAAATCGCCTTTTAGCTGCCGGGTACGATACAATAGGCAGTATTGCGGCTGCCTCTCCCGATAAGTTGCGCCCTCTTGTAGGTAATCAGGCTGAGCGGCTTTATGAATTGGCTCACGGAAGAGATTACAGACGAGTTGAAACAGCTCAGCAGGTGAAATCGATAGGTAATGAACAAACATATGAAAATGACTTGGTCTTACAGGAAGATGTGGATCGGCAGTTACGTCTCTTGGCTGAAGAAGTAGCACATCGCTTGCGTAAACACGGGTTGATGGGGCGTACAATAACTTTGAAAATACGGTATAATGATTTTACGACAGAGACGAGGTCGGAGTCATCTGAATCTATAGGTCTTTATGCAGAAGAACAGCTTTATTTTTCTGCACGAAAGTTATATGCTAAGAAGATAAGAAAGGGTTCTGTACGGTTACTGGGGATTACGGTCAGTAAATTGCAGACCGCCATTATCCAGGACTCTCTCTTTGCGAAAGACCCGATAACCCAAAAACGGTTAGCCGATGAAAAGGTAACGACGGCTATCGATAAATTACAGGAACGATTCGGAAAACGTGCTGTTATGAAAGGTTTTTTGTGGGAAGCGGAAAGTAGTGTCAAAGAAGTGAAAGAAAAGGAGTAATGATATATGGCAATGTTTAAAGTAGCGGCACATACCGGTGCCGATAACCAGGGCTGGATCGGGTATAATGAAGAAACGAAGGAAATAACGGTCTGTCTTCAAGATGAGGCTTTAAAAAAAGCGGCTTATGAATATTTATCTACGCCGAAAGCACTGAAACGTTTCACCGGACTTACAGAATTTGAAGAAGTGTCGGGAATGCCGAATGATAGTTTAGATATGTTCAAACTTGCATTGGGTAAAATTTGGGAGGCGACAACCGTATATATTGACTGGAGTCGTCCGGTTGAGTAGAACTTATACACAGGTTATGCACATTGTTGAGAAAGTTATGTGCATAACTTTTTTTTGTGCCTAAAACAAGCTGTTTTTAGGCCGTGTACATTGGTAACACTTTAAATAAAATGTGGATAAATCTAAAATGATAAGGATATGAAATAAAAGTATCATTATATAAACGGCATAGATAAGCCGTTTTCTTTAACTTCCTTTTATTTGAGGTAATGTGTATAAAATTCTTTGAAATGGGGATGGTTGGTGTGAACGAGTAGTAATAACTGAAAAGAAAATCAACCTTTGCGCTTAAAACCGAGATGTAAACAGGCACGGATCCCCGTATTATCCACAGAAAGGGCAGATAGATTATACTGTGAATCGAACATGTATTTTATTGACAAGTAAGGGCGATTCCTGTATGATTTCAATCAAATAAAATAATCATCCAGAGCAGCCGAGGGACTGGCCCGTTGAAGCTGCGGCAACCTTCCGACAGGAAAGGTGCCAACTCCAGCGTTACTTGAGGGTGACGGCAGATGATATGGCCTGTAATGAATGCGTCATCTGTCAAGATGACGTTTTTTATATGCCGTTGGAAGGAAGGTGTCGAGGCTATGAATGACAGCCGTATTAAGCATAAATCGGTTGCAGTCAAAGATGTGCTGATTTTGGGGTTTGCTTTTTTTGCTACGTATTTTGGAGCGGGGAATCTTATTTTTCCACCACAATTGGGGTTTGTCAGCGGGTCGTCTTACGGGCCGGCATTGGTAGGATTGACGTTGTCGGGAATTTTATTGCCTATTTTTGCCCTTCTTATTATTTCCCGATATGGTGATGTACGCCGTATTACGGAGCGGGTCGGCCCTTATACATATAATATTTTGCTTACCTTATTGATGATTGTTTGTATTTTTGTATCTATTCCCCGTACGTGTGCTACGGCTATTCAGTTAGGAATACAGGGAAACTTTCCTAATGTTCCTTTTATTCCCGGAGTCGTTATTTATTTCTTACTTTCTTATTGGATTACGTCGGATGAAACGAGCGTACTTGATAAGGTAGGCAAATTCTTGACTCCTTTGTTAGCCTTGATTCTGGTGGTTATCGGAGTGTTAGGGGTAGTAAGCCCCATTGGAACTCCCGCAGAACCGACAGTAGCCAACTCCTTTACCAATGCCTTTTTGGGCGGTTATAATACAGGGGATGTCTTGGTCAGTTTTATTATGGCGTCCCTGTTTATACAGTCCGTTGAGAACAAAGGGTATGTTGAAAGTCGGGAACGTAATCGCATGATGTTTTATTGCGGGGCCGTATCGGTTATTTTGTTATTTATTATTTACGGTAGCCTCTTGTTTATGGGGGCTTGTGTAAGTGCCGATGTACCGTCGGATACGGGCCGCGCAGAGCTTTTAGTTCTGGTTATTAAGCGTGTCGGAGGGGTGGTTATGTTACCCATGGGGGTGGCGGTTATCCTTGCGTGCTTAACGACCGCTGTCGGACAGATTGCGGCTGTTGCCGATTTTTTCCATACGGCGTCGAGTAATCGTGTGAGCTATAAGGTCGTTGCCATTATGACCTGTATACTTTCGGCATTGACCGCGCTTCTCGGTGTGGACGGTATTGTCGAATATATCGGTTGGATTTTCGGAGTCAGCTATCCGCCGGTTTTGGCACTGATGGTATTGGGAACATTCGCTTCTTTTATTTCTCATAATGAAGCCTATAAAGGAGCTACTTATGCCGTTACAGCCTATGCACTTATAGAAGCGTTGCCCGGACTTAGCAGTTTGGAAGCGGCAAAATCCATCGTTTCCGTCATGCCTTTGTCGGCAGTCGGATTCGGTTGGGTTACTCCGTTTGTAGTCGGTCTTATTGTCGGAAGCGTTGTAGGGCATATGAGAGGACAGAATGTATAATACATGCATAAAAAAAGAAGGTTTCTCTTACGTATGATCTGCCCCCATTTTCTTGGACAGATATAATTAAGCTACTTTTTGGGAATGAGTTCGGTATT
>ERZ772974.291-NODE-291-length-39515-cov-5.246832_pt1 | contig 39515 bp, 32 predicted proteins | sample MGYA00580671_ERZ772974 | MGnify/ENA primary metagenome ERZ772974 (study PRJEB29015, sample SAMEA2738065) | human oral metagenome | biome: human oral; feature: human-associated habitat; material: saliva | place: China | collected 2218 ... | reverse complement strand
TGTTGGTCGCGCGTACTGGGATGTGCTTCGCGGTGCAGAGACAACTCTGCTAAAGCCCGAAGCTACGCGAGCTGAGTACGCTGAAGCGACAGGTTTGCTCGACGATATGGATCAAGAGAGCGATCTGTCTGGCGTTCATGACATGCTGGCCGGTTCCGTGGCGTACACGGGTACCCCGGAAGAGCGCGTTCGCGCTCATCTTCGGGATCTTCTCGATACCCAGATCGGTATCGATGAGCCTATCGATTCTGATGACTTCGTGTTCGATCCGGTGCGTGTCGCCCGTTATATGACGAGTGAACACGGCCAGTGGCGCAACAACGATGATCTCGTGGCTGCTATGCGCAGCGTTGGTATGCCTCAGGAGAAGATCGTCGGGGAGTCGTTCTATTCCAACACGTTCCGCGATCGGCTGATCACCTTCGATGAGTCTACGGCGTTGCCGATGGAGACGGTCGAAGATGGGTTCACTCAGTCGATGCTTCAGGTTGTGTCTGACACGCTGGAGTCCTGCGCTGTGACGCCTGGTTCTATCCGTGTCGACGTCAACGGCGTTGTGGAGTGGACTGGCTCGATCATGCGCTCGCAAACGGGTAAGGAAGAGCCCGTGAGCGGTACGATCGGACAGATCTTCGCTCGCGGCGAGAACGGTGAGATTATCACACGGTTCAATTCCGGTAACGATCTGATGATCGTGCCTGGCTTTGACGCACGTGTGGTGGCACAGAAGCCTGGGGAGAACAAGTCCCTCGAAGAGCGCACCCGGCTGATCGGTTACGAGCAGCAGATGAGTGACGCGATTCGCTATCGAGTTCAGGCTGATGTGCTCTCAGGTCGTTCCCGTGTGGGTGAACCAGCGTCGCTGAACAGCGTGTATCGCCGTCTGTCGGATACGCGCCACCGCGCAGATCACTACGAGCGAGCTCTCGAAGAGGGTATGGATCGAAAGATTCTTGATGCCATTCTTGCGACCGAAGCGCGCCGCGTGCGTTACCCGAACGCGTTGCGTGATGGATCGACGATCGATGCTGACTTCCGTGCATCGCGTGCACGTGAACAGGGCATCGGCGGAGATCCGGCGAATGACACGACCATGGATCCGTGGGTGTTGACCGGCGGTCGCAACATGTCTCTGCTCAGCGAAGAAGCCGATGGCTACTTCGATCCGATCATGACATCGGGCGGTGTGAACCAGGGTGTCACCCGTTACCTCGTGTCGGGAGCTCAGGTGAACCCTGACGGTTCGATCGTGCGTTCGAGTAAGGACGATCGCGCACCGCTCATGTTGACTGAGCAAGCTCAGCTCATGAGCTACGACCCGTTCGATCGTCAGCAGATGACGACCTCCAATTTCATGAATGCATCGTCCGTGACGAAGCCTGTGGGTACTGCGTTCATGACGGCGGGTGGTTGGACGATGGAAGACTCCATCGTTGTCTCTGCTGACTTTGCTCGTCAGTACCGCGTTCGTGGAACGAACGGTGAGATGCGTGATCTCATTGTTGGAGACAAGATCTCCGACATGCACGGCAACAAGGGCGTCATCTCGCTCATCGTTGATCGTGATGCAGATCTGTCTCCTGATGAGCTCGAAGAGCTCCATGGATCGACTGACATGATGACCCTCTTCCGTGAGAATCCGGGTCTGGATGTTGTCATGGCACCGTTCAGCGCCGTGTCTCGTTTCAACGGCGGTTCAGCACGTGAGGCGATGCAGCAAACGTCTGCGCTCCATCTGCCCAACGGCACAACCGTTGAAGCAGGTATTGGTCAGGTGTCGTTCATTGGCACGCATATGACTGTGGATGCGAAAACGGCTGCATACGACGAAGCTGCGATCCGAGCTGGACAAGGCCGTAAGGCATCGTCTCAGCTCGCATGGGCGTTGCAGTCCCAGGGCTGCGATAAGGTGCTGGAGCAGATGTACGGTGGTAACCTGCAAGCTCTTGCACAGCTGCGTGAAATGGCTCTGGTGTGCGGTTTGGACATTGAGCCCGATGGCACCTTGCGTAACGGTCATGATGATCTCGCTGTTGGCGGGCAGCGCCGTCTCATCGAGATGGGTGATGTCCCGTTGACCGAACGTGGATCATTTGATGTGCGTCGCGTTCGTAGTGACTTCGCTTCGTTGATTGGTGATGCTGGCGGCGATATGGAGATTCCGTTCCCGCTGACGATGCCAACGGGTGCTCGTACGCCTCATGCAACAGATACTACGTGGCGTGTGCCGGTCCTGAGCTCGCATCTACGATCGGGTCAGGATCTTGACGACGGTACGTCGACGGTGCACGACTACACGTATCGCTATCTGGCGATTCGCGAGTGGTCGCTGCGCTACAAGCATGCGGCTGATCGCGCTGCGTCTGGTGAGCTGACGGGTAAGGAGCTGTCTGATGCTCGTCGAACGATGGCTGAGGCCATGCACCGTGCGCAGACGGCGTACGATGGCATCGCGCAAGACATCATGCGTCGCCGGTTTACCGGCAAGCGCAATGTCTTCAAGGAAGGTCTCATGGCCTCGCGTCTGCCGCATTCGGCTACTGCCGTGTGGACGGGTGATCCTCGTTTGGACATCGACCAGGTTGGCGTTGGCCCGGAGTTGGCGAAGAAGCTACACTTGCGCGATGGTGACTACGCGCTTGTGTGGCGTGATCCTGTTCTGCGTGATGCGGGTGTCCGCTACATGCGTGTTGCGATCGATGATCGTCTCACGGGTGTGAGCGTGAATCCAAACATGGTCAAGTGCTTCGACGGCGACTTCGACGGCGACTCTGTTGCCGTCGTGAAGCTGGGCGATGGTCCGGCACATGAGCAAGCGTTGGAGCGTCTGACCGTCGAGGCTAATCTCATCGATTTGGGCCAAGGCATGGACGACGAGGGTCGTTACCCTCTGGCGATGCACAACGCGCTCGATGTGAAGGTGTCGCAGCACTACGATTCTCGTCATGCGGATGCGATGGATGAGGTTCATCAGCGCGCCAACGATGCGTACTACGATCTGACTGAGGGGGATGCTACTCGTGAGCAGTTCCTGGATGCGGGTCGAGATGTCGTGGATTTGGCATCCTACATGTACCGTGATGCGCTCAAGAATCAGTACGGTGAGGCTGTGCTGTCGTTTGGTTCCGTTCGGGAACACATGAAGTCTGTGGAGGCTGCATGTATTGAGACCGGCGCAAAGGGTTCGCCCAAGAAGATGCTGGATTACGCTCGGTACATCGGCTATGACTTTGAGAACCAGGTGGACCTGGTGACCACGTGTGTGACTCGTGAGGAACAGCAGGGCACCATGTTTGCGACGGCTGTGAAGTCGTTTGGTACCGGTGTTGCTGGTACGTTCTCGCAGCGTGGTGTGCGAGCTCTTCGTAGCGATGAGCTCAAGGCTGTGTTGGAGCTGACCTACCCGGTGACGCAGAGTATTTTGCAGGCCAAGCATGACCCGGTGGATGCTCGTCACCGCTATGAGTTGCTGATGGGTCCGGCTCGAAGCCTGTGGCGTGGTCAGTTGATTGCGCAGGATTCCAACGGTGTGTGGAACACTGTGACGGATGACGACCATAAACCGGTTCAGGCCACCAAGGATCAGTGGGTCGCTGTGTTCTCGCAGTTCTACGGCGATGATGGTCTGGGTGTTGCTGTGAACAGCGACAACATCACGAAGGTTGCAAATGCGCTCAGCGATAGCAACGGAGTGATGGTGAACCTGGAGGACGAGAAGGTCATTGAGCAGCTCGCTTCTCCGATGGATCGTTTGGCTTACGGCGGTGACTTCACTACGATGCAAGCTCTGGCTGAGACTCGGGCAAACTTGTTCGAGGGTCGGTGGAACGTCACGTTTGCACCAGCTCGTGTGCGTGAGGTGCTGGAGGCTGATGTGGAGACGCAAGCTGAGGCACCGGTGATCGCCATGGAAGACACCGTGGCTCGCGTGGACCGTGATGAGAAGATCGGTCGACGTAAGTCGACATCGTGGGCTGTGCCGGTTCGCTCGAACACGGGTACCAGCGCAGCTGAGCGTTACGGTCTGACGGCACAGGACGATAATGAGACAGACAAGTCTGTCGACGATGGCTTCGAGCTGTAAGACTCGGTGAGAGGGGCGGGTTGTTTCGCGTGGTTGAAGCAACCCGCTTCCTCTTCATGAGCCGGTGTATTTTGATATGGCGGCGATAGTGCAATATACTGATATATGAGTCGAAAACCCGTTCCAAGAAAGGAAATATTTATCATGTCTGTGTCAGCTATGTCAGAGTGGATGGCGAAGTTCCCCCCCAGGATTGGGTCGAGAGTCGTTATGGTCTTGAGGCTCATGAGTGGGCTGGTTCGCTTTCTGATCGAGTGATGGCGATTATCAATAAGAATGACCCCGCACGAGAATATCGGGTCAATGCATTGTTGTATGATAATGCCAGGCTTCTTGAAAAAAGGTTTCAGGGCTACAGGCGGCCAGAACCTGACGAGGACTTTATTGAGTATGCCGAGTTCCGTGATGCTATTTCCCATGTTATGGAAAATGGTATTTCTATTAACGATGAAGCCTATTCGCAAATCCATTATGTGGATAGTACATGTGTGCGTTCTCCGACAAAGGCGCTGCTGCGTCCTTATCATGAGGTATATCCCAATGCCAACGTACAGGTTTATTATCGTCGGGAATTGCGCGAGGGGAAGCCTCCAAAACCTTCGGATGGATATATCAAATCTGTTTATGGTCTGAGAGGCGATGAATGGACGGGTACATCAGCCGATGTGAGGGCAATTATCAATCTTCGTTCATCGAGGATAGGATCGTTGAGGGAGCAGCGTGTCAATGATTTCTTGCGCGATCAGGTGGCTGTTTTCGAGACGGGCATGGTGAAGCTTGAGGTCAAGAACGCAACATATAACGATATGGAAGCACAGGCTTGTACTTATGGTTATGATCTGCGTGATGCGATTGAGGAAGCCGTAGCGAATGGTATTTTGATCAATGCTGAAACGATGAATGCTATTAAGAGGGTAGAGCGTAATTACGTGACTCCCTATGGCGGGGAATCGTTGACGCGCCAATACGACAAGTTGCGTGAGCTTAATGATGTACGTAAGTATCATCATGAGACTGAGTCATCGCTTGCATCGTCACATGAAAAGAAGTCTGAGTCAGCGATTCATTCGGTCATTACCGGTGGAAGTGGTCATGGCAAAGAACAGGTTCGGCTTGCTAACGTTTTGAGCGGAGGGATGCCCTCGATGGGTTGCGGTACAGATGGTCAGTCTTTGGCACCGTCTACCCCGTCTCAGGGTTCTCGTCAGGGGTCTATTGCGGCAGCGCTTCCCGGTAGTTCTGTCGCTGTTGGTCGTCGGACGCCTCGTGTGCCGTCCACTGCCGGTACGGCTCGTCGTATGGGTATTCCTGAGTCTCAGGTACAGACCCCAAGCGTCGATGATGGGTTTGAGTTGTGACGCTGATGTGATCACGTGACTGATTCGTGATGAGGCAGGTCTCGCCTTCGGGCGGGGCCTGCTTCTCTGTGTTGTTGGGCGCTGGCTTGTGTCGTAATCGTTGCAATAGTGCGATATACTGGTATACGAGTCGAATGTAACGATTACGAAAGGAAGATGATCATGTCGACGATATGGTATGAAGGTCCAGCCGATGGGGGCATCAAGGAACGTTACGGCCTTGATGAGCATGAGTGGGGAGGTTCGCTGTCCGATAGGGTGGCGGCAATCATTGACAAGGATGATCCCTGGAAGGAAACGCACGTGAACGCGCTTCTGCGCGATGGTGTGGAATTCTATGCACAGAAGACGCAGGATCATCCAGAACTGGGTGATGATGATCAGATGCGTGATGCTGTTTCTTATGTGGCGCACAGCGGTGTTCTCATCGATGATGAGACCCTGTTGGCTCTCACAGAAGCAGATGACAAGTACGTTATTCCGGCTGGTGGGGATTCTCTTATGTACGAATACAACAAGATGCATCAGCCGGATTACGGGAGGCTGTATCAGCGTCAGAGTGATGCTGCGCAGTTGCCGTATGCGGAGGCGACGGATGATGAGATCAAGCAGCATTATGGCCTTGATCCGCATGAGTGGAAGGGGAGCCTTTCCGATAAGGTGATGGCGATCCTCAATAAGAACGCTCCTGAGAAGGAGACGTATGTGAACGCACTTCTGCGTGATGGTGCACGACTGTTTGCCCAGAATATGGAAGCTCAGCCGTTATCGGGTGTGAGCGACGATGCATTGCGGTATGCGGTGGAATCCGGTGGCGATGAGCTACGCGCTGCTATCTCTGATGCATCGTGGGGCGGTGTTCTCATTAACGATGAGGCGATGGAGGCCATCAAGCATGTGGAGAAGGAGTACATCACCGAGTTCGGTGGAGACTCTCTCACGCGTTCGTATGATCAGATGCGTAAGCTGAACGATGCGCGTGCTCATTACCGCGAGGCCGCGAAGGAGATGCGCACGGCTGCTCCTGCTGCTCCGGCTCCGACAACCCCGAGTTTTGATCGGTTCGCTCCGCCTCAGGGTGCGCGTGTGACGACGGTTCCGCCGCCTGTGCGCACTGTCGGGTCTGCGCGATCTGCTCGTTCTGTACAGCCTACGCAGGCTGTGCCTCCTATTCCGCAGCCTCCGAAGACGCCGGGATCTCAGGTTCGCACGGGTGGTCCTGTGCGGGTGGGTAATGTCGCCAAGGACTGGCTGGCTTCGCATGGCCGTGATGAGAAGGGTCGCCCTCTCGCGTCTGCGCCTGTGTCTGGACAGTCTGGGCCTCAGGTTCCGGCTCAGCGATCGGGTTCGATCCAGGCTTCGCTTCCTGGTAGCGGTGTCACCGTGGGTCGATCGACGCCGCGTGTGCCACCCACTGCCCATCGTATGGGTATCCCTGAGCCCCAGGTGCAAACCCCAAGCGTTGATGACGGCTTCGAGCTGTGACGCGTTTGTAGAGAGATAAAAAGCAATAGAAAGGAGGAAAAGATGGCTCGTCCACCTCGCCAACTTCCAGCGCCTCGTTACGGGGGTGAAGTTGGTCCGCAGAAGGATCAAGATGAGGTCACAACGATGGTTGTGACCAAGGAGCAGATCTTCGACAAGAAGCCTGAACCTATTCACGCGGTAGAGCCAAAGCCTGCGCTTGATTGGGCGCAGCAGCTGAGGCTCGATATGCGCTACCACGCTGATGGGTATCTCCATGCTCTCAGCCAGGTGAATCTGAAGTCAATGAAGCGAAAGGCTGACATCGCCTCTCGCATGAACGATCTTCAGGGTAAGCACAAAGCGTATGCGTCGATGATGGTGCTCAGCGCTCTCATTCCACTGAAAGACGGTGTGTCGATGACTGCTGTGGCTGAATCTGTTGGCATGGGTGTCACTATGTGGATGCTGTCGCCTAACTTCCGCCAACAGGTGAAGTCGTTTGCGCGAGACGCTCGTATGGCTGTCGAAGACATGGCTGAGGCGCGTCGACGCAGTCAGTCGAAACAGTTGCATGATAAGGCTGATCGTCACCGGGAGAAGCATGGTGGTGAATTGCCGCCCTCTCTGAAGCGTCGTCTGGAGCGCATCGAAGCCAAGGAGCGCAATGGTCGCATCCCGTTCAATGAGGCAAGTGCGGCGTTGACACATCTTGGCCTGAGCGAAGCGATGTTCAACCAGATGCGTCAACCTGGTGTGGATCCCGCTGAGGTTCAAGAGGGCTACGCACACTTGATGGAGCGCTTCTGGGATGATGTCCACAAGGACGGTTTGGATCCCGAAAAGGTGAACACCGTCAGTCGCATGCTCATGGGTCAACGGATGCGTTATGAGCCTCATTGGGCGAATGCGTTCGTTGAAACCGCTCATGGCGAGGTCGATATGGACATGGTGGAGACGGTGGACGCTCAGACGGGTGAACCGCATCGAACGTGGACCGGTATCTGGTCTACGCGCATGGGTGAGCCCATTGTGGGCGGTTCTTTCACTGTCCGTCCTCCGTACAACGAGATGCAGCATGAGTTGTCTCTGAGTACGTGCATGGCTCGTGAGATGGAGCGTGCAGCGCTGAATGGCAATATTGCGGATCTCAATGAGTCGCTGCTTGCCTACGGTTCTGCGTGGTCTGTTCGAGACAAAAACCTGGACGTGCACAGCGTTCCTGGTGCGATGGGTGATAAGATTCGTCGAGCTCGTCGTGGTCTCGATGCCATGGAATTTGATGGCTTCGATCGAGATGAGCAGCGAGACATCTATGCGACATCGTTCGTTCACGCCATGGACATGGTGGCGAAGGCTCACCCGGACATCGAGCGTCACTGGGCGCAGCAGTACGGTTCTCAATGGCGATCGGAGATGCGAGACTTCGCAGCAACGCCTGAAGAGACCTACAACCGGTGGCAACGGGGGGAGTTTTACTCTGATGCACGTGAATCTCCAGGGCATGACAATGCCCATGCGGATCCGCACACAGAGCGAATGAGGGAAGACTCGAAGCGTCGACGCAGCGCGTACAACCGCGCACGTGACAACCAGGAGTACAACGCTCATGACACGTCGGCGTTTAGCGCTGACACTGATTTTGAACTCAATGATGTCGACGATGGGTTTGACATGGGCGGGTACGATCGACCTAATGACAACGATGGCTTTGAGCCGTCCCTATGAAAGGAGTGACCAATGTTGGGTTTCCCAAAGGATGATGACACGATCGGTGGTCTGTTCGGTGTCAACGAAGAGGATCGTCATGCATGGGCCAAGGAGCGTCAGATGAGGCTGGAGCGTCAGCAGATGCAAAAGCCTGGCCTGGCGAAGAAAGCAACGATGGCTGCTTACGAAATCGCGGCTGCTGGTATCACCTCGCAGATGCGTGCAGCGTACATCGAAGAGGCTCGTGGCACGATGGCGAAAGAGACGACCACGACGACTCGGAGTCAGTCTCGAAACATCGATCCTGAACTCGAAGAGATTCGACGGGAAGCACCGTCTGGTGGCTACGAATTCGGTGGCTGACGGGCAGTGCTGCTGATATATCCCCAGGGGTTCATCCCCTGGGGATATATTTATGTATCGGTCGGTTAGGCATCGGTGTGTTCCGATATGTTAGACTGATACACGAACATAATCAGAAAGCGGCAATGCGCCGTTACGTGTAGGGAAAGGATGAGAGGTTGGATCATGAAGAAGAATGTGAGGGTGGATGATGACACTCGTATGACGAAGACGAAGTTGATACAGGCCGTGTCGAAGCGGACGGGTATTGATGCGTCGACTGTGCGAGCTGTGTATGCGGCTATCGTTGATGAGATCATCACGACGACTCGTTCTGGCCGATCGGTCATGCTAACGGGATTCGGTCGTTTCTACCGGCTACATAAGGCCGGTCACACCGTGCAGTTCACCAAGTCGGGTATGGGTGCGGTGCCTGGTTACGACGTGCTGAAGTTTTCGGCCTCGTCGACGCTGAATCGATCGTTGACAAGCGAGTCGAACGAGTAGTTATTGGATCGTGAGAACAAAACCCCTGAGCACGCGATGTGCCCAGGGGTTTTGTGTATGCGTGAGTGGATCAGTCAGGTAAGTCGGTTTCGATGGCATCAATGGTACGTGATCGGGACTCTTTGATTCGTCGGATCATCGGTCTGACATCTTTGCCCATAACTTGAGAAGCGAGGATTGCCACACCTGTTTTATTGTATGCAAGATAGAGTTTCCCGGTGGCGATTTCCTCGTCTTCGATCAGCTCATCAAACGTTAAGGTACCGTCAACTATACGTGCGGCGGTGGTTGCCGTATGGATGAATTGAGCCTTGAGAGCTTTTTTACCATCAACGTCTCCCAGTTTATCTTTATAGGCGTTAATAAGGTCTTCCTCAATCATGGTCCACAATGAGGCAATTGTGGTGGCTTGTTCGTCGGTTAGATCGGCAGTTAGTGTGTCTGAATTATGTTTGTATGTTTCACGAACATCAGCAGCGGTGTATGTGGTCATTTTGTTTCTCCTTGTCTTAGTGTTTCTTCTGTCGGGCTTTTTGAAAAACCCCTGAGCACGTGATGTGCCCAGGGCTTTGTTCATGTGGGGGGTTATTGGGGGATGGATCCATTGACCTCGACATATGTCGTCTGCAAGCTGGTTTGATCAGGTTGCTTTTCCCACATGACCCATCCATTCGTCAACAATTCTCGATTACTGTCGCGTTCTTTCCATCTAAACGATAGCCAGAACGATGGTCCGTTGAGAATGGATTCTTTGGTGTCGGCGGGTAGTTGTGACAATCGGTGTGTCGCATATTTGACGACATCATCAATCGTATACCGGTGGCCATGAACTGCCGCCCCTTGGAACTTCACAGATGTGGTAAACATCTGAGGTTCTATTTCGCCAATGTCAATGTTGTGACGATCGAATTTCATACGATAGCCATTGGTGCGGGGTGTTGTATCGTCATTCGAAGTAGCAAAAATTGATACCAGTGTACGAACTTCCGATTCACTAGATGCGGTGATGTCGACTGCACCTTCCACAATGGATGTCGTTGGATGCTCTTTCATTATATCGAGAAGCTTGTCTCGAAATTCGATAGCATGCACCTCGTCCATATTCTCTAGGTAATAGAGATAGCCCCGTCCATGCGGTTTTGCGAAGTACACAATATCGTCAATGTCGTACTGAGAGAGTTCACCGACGATCGTCTCGTTGTCCTCGAACCTTGTCATGAAATTGGTGATTCCGGTACGGGTGTAATCGGCATATTTCCATGACGAGAAACCCCACTGTTTGAGCAGATCGACAGTAAGATCCCTACGGTCGTAGAACAGGATGTCTAAAAGCGCAGAGTAGAGTGCCATCCCCTTGTTTTTCTCGATGATGGCTTGTCCACGTGCGATAAAGGATTCTTCAGTTGCGAATTCTTCCCATGAGACAACGATGGTCAACTCTTCGTCTGTAAGCCGCTGGATCTCTTTTCGTGCTCGTTTTCGACCGATGACATCAAGCATGTCGATAAGGTTCTTGCGATAGTCGTTGCGACCTTTTGCCTGAAAGGGAATGCCGTAGCATATTTTGTCGTCGGGCCGGGGACTCCATAAAGTGATACCGGGTCCAATCTCTGTCGACCACTCGTATTTCTCGGGATGCAGCTTATTAACGATGTCGATAAACGTTTGAGCTACATCTAGTGAGTCAGCAGTGATGTGAAAATAGCCTTTCACTGTTGTTGTGACTGTCATGGTCGCCTGTCTTTCGTTGTGGTGTATCGGGGTTTAGTTAAGGCCGAGAGCGGCAGCGATACCGTCCTGAATGGTTTCCAGCTCATGGTTTTCCACATGACCGATGCGGTTCGTGAGTCGGGATTTATCGACGTTTGCCACCTGATTGCACACAGCAATTGATTCTCGGCTGTTGACGTGAACCGTGGGGTTGATGGTGTTAGTGCGACGCTGCTTGTTCGGGGACGTGAGATAAACGACCTGGACGACATTAGATCGTTCATTGATACCATCGTTGCTCACGATAACAGCAGGTCGACCGGACCAGATTTCATTGCCGACGGTCCCGCCACCAGGGACGGGTGCGGCTTCGACGAACCAAACGTCACCTTGGCGGATGTTTCCCATAGAGAGGGCTCCTTTCAAAAGTGAGAGAGAAGTGGGGGTAGTAGATAGAGCATCCCCATGGCCCCTGGAAAATTCCAGGAGCCATGGGGTGGTGGAGCGAAAAGCTTCGCGTGAAAGCGTTACTCGTCGCTCGTCGTTGCGCCAGCCTCAGAGCTGAGACCGTTGATGACACTAGCGATGATGTCAGGAGTGACGACATTAGCTGCGTCGGTGGGCGCGATCGGCCCAGTCGGTGCAGACAGTGCAGCCTGCGTAGACTGCACAGTTGCGTTCTGGTCGGGGATTGCATCCTCGATGGCATCGAGAACATCATCCTCGTCAACAACGATCGCGTCGACAGCATGGTTCTCACCATCGTCATCAACGTCGTTACCAGAGGCGGGGTTGGTCAGCGAATCAACGATGAGGTTGTAATCGCTGACAATGCGAGCAGATAGCGTCGTTCCATGCGAAAGGACGAAGAGGCTGTTCTTAGCGCGCGTGAACGCAACATAGTAGAGCCGCTTCTTCTCTTCCGTCATGTCGGACTGGTCCTTGTAGACGACAACAACGTTGTCGAACTCAAGGCCCTTCACGCCATGGACCGTCGACACGATCAGATCCGCCTTGGTCTCAAGATTACGGATCTTGCGTTCCTCGTTGTTGCGATGCATAAGCGCATCACGAATCGAGTTGTGGCGAATCTCGTGGTCCAGGATGCACTTCTTCAGACGATCGAAGAAGACCTCCTTGGTGATGATGCCTGCCTGGTATTCGTACACCCAACCCTGGATAGTGAGGGCGGACGCAGTCCACCATTCACTAGCCATCTTGGCGAGTGCTGCCTGCGCGTTCGGGTTGGCACCCGGACCACGGCTCACGAGTTCCTTGGTGAACACGAACGACGCATTCGCGGGATCAACTGCCTCGATGTCGTTCCAGTGGTGCTCGATGAACGACGAGAAGAACGTCGATGCACGACGACGATCGGAGATCATCGAAATGACCGAACGACCGGGGAAGAGCTCTTCCAGGCGCTTCTGGATGGCGAAAGCTTCTCGGCGGGTGAACGCCAAGAATGCGACCTGTTCTCCGCGATTCAGGCATTCCTGGATGTAGGAGTTGACGTGCTTCGAGAGAAGCATCGGTAGGTCGGTGAGGAACTTTCGATCAGCCGTGTAGTGCTCGTGCACAACGCGCACCTTCTCCTGGAAGGAGTTTGCCGTCACAGGGGTCAGCGAGTTGGCTCGCAGACGGATTTGTGCAAGCTGGTTTGCCTCGATCTCAGACAGGAGGTGGACATTGGCCATGTCCAGGACTTCCTGGTTCGACCGATAGTTCGTCTCCAGTTTGTACGGCGTGAACACGCCGGAAGCCTCCAGTGCATTCAGAGCCTTCGGGTTGGCAGACCTGAATTCGTAGAGGGTTTGCGAAGCATCCCTAGTTCTTCTCACGATTGAAGAATTCTACGAATTGTTGATACTTTGAGTCGAGATACACGGTGGCATCTTGATACAAGTAATCATGGAGAGCAATGATGTCTGACTTTCTACCGTACCGCAAAGTGACTGCTTTATTGGTACGTTTATAAGTCTTGATCTTTACTCTGTGGGAGACATCAACATTTTGTTCAATAAGCTGGCGAATGTTTGCGATGAACTCAGGGTGTCCGGTGAGGGACCATTCTTGCTTATTGATGACGGCATTACCGACTTTCTGTTGATAGACAGAAAGGCAACCATCCCCATCGAAGTAACCACGAACGAAGTGGTGTAGTAGTGGTGATGGCATTGGCGGAATGTGAACACGTTGGTCCTTACGTGCAAAGCCTAGTTGTTCAAGGCTTATGCACAAAGGTCTGCTGTTAATGTGCGCAACAACAGCTGCCCCGTAGCCACTGTTAAGGTGTCGAATGGGGTAATCAGCTTCAATAGTGTCCAGAAACAATTGGAGATGGTTAATCTCCGAGAGTTTCTGGCTGAGAGTGAGCCGGTTAGGGTCACTGCATCGTGGAGCGGTTTTCGACCATGATCCATCAGCCCATAGGAAACCGAGCCAATAGGCTTGTGTTTCGTTGTCGATGGTGTCGAAAAAGTGCGTGTTCAGTGAATGTCGTCTGTTGATGTCATATGAGGAGAGCATCAATTTCCTCTTTTCGTGAATTGGTTGACTATATCTTCATGTTAGGTAGAGTATACCAAACATGCCCATCATTTCGCGTACCACATGATGCATATGTGGTCACTACTCTACTCGCTTCACCATGGGATTACCCATGGCTTATGACTGAGAATGTCTCAGTGCTTTCGATAGTCGATGAACCTTCCTCCCACGGCTTGACGTTTGGGTGGCTGGCTGCGGATTGTCATTGACGACAACGGTATTACCATCCGATGAGCGTTATCTCATCTGCTGCACTATTGGTTTCCCAATAGTCGCGGTCGTTGTCGCGAAAACATGAGTTTCCCGCAATTAGTAGGGTTTAATGTGAGCAATGCTTACCCACAATAAAGAGCGAACAGCCCAGCTTGTTCACCAGACGAAGTAAGTAGATAAACTCGAAGACCGAGTTATCCTGTACCTCGTCAATGATGAGGTGGCGGATGTTCAACCCAGCAGGCAGCGGCATCTTGTCGATCATCTGGTAAGCCAGGATGATCTCAAGCTCTAGCGATGTCTGCTTGATGAGGTTGAGCGCGTCAATCGTCTGCTCTAGGTGTGACTCGATGAAGTTGTTCAGCGCGGTGTGCGCACCCTCAGAGTTACGACCCTCCAGATTGCGTAGCTTGTTAGCAAACTGGAACGCGAACGGATCCTGAGGCATGTAGATGCCCAGGGAGTTAGCGATCGTCTCCACAGAGCTCAGCTCGTGAGTGGGGAAGTAGCTCATATACAGATCGTGAATCATCCGCGCGATCGTCATGGAACGAACGTTGGGATTCTTCTTGATGATATTGTCCGCCGCTGCGTTCGTGAACGACAAGACAGTGATGTCAGCCGGATTGACACCGCACAGACCAAGCTGCTGGATGCGCTCAAGAATGACCGTGCTCTTGCCAGCTCCTGCGCCTGCCTGAGTCAGGATGAGCGGCTCAGTTGATTGAACGGCAGCAAGCTGCTGAGGCGAGAGCTGTCGCTGCACAGGGATAGTCTTGATGGTTTCCGGTGCACGCTCCAGCTGATCGCGCTTGCTACCGAGGTCGCTGAGCGTGTCGTTCATCAGCAAGTTCATATTCTGCTTGACCAGGAGCGAAGCGGTCTGGGGATCGCAGAGTATGTTGATGAAGCCGTAGATCTTGCGATACGCCGACAACGGAACGTTGTACTGCTCCATGTAGCGAAGCTCGTAGACCATCTGCGCCAACTGCTCATCGTCGTAGGAATGCTTCTTCGACACAAGAGCGTCAATGACATCGTGAATGTCATCAGAGATGTCATCGCTGCTCCAGCGCTGCGCACTATCCGTGATGTTGTCGTAGACGCTGTAATCGGCATAGAACGTCGCCAGCGTGTCGAGGAAGCCGCGCTTACGAGAATGGTTAATGCCGGTGGCGCGGAAGATCTCATCCCACGGCAGATTCTCAGCGTCCTCAGCAGGAGCGTAGCTCCAGTCAGCGATGGCCCATGCCTGGTTGGCAGCGCTCATCTTGGAAGACTTGCTGGGGAAGGTGCTGATCGTCGTGCTGAGCAGAGTCGCGCGCTCGCGGTAACTCTCATCCTCAGTGACGATGAACTCGTCAGTTGCCTCGTCGTCGAACAAGTCGATGTCATCATCGTCGACCTCGATGAAGTCGGGATCATCAGGATCGATGGTGCCAAGGTCGTTGATGAGACGGGCAAGCATCTGATCATTCAGATCATCGATGTCTTCGTCCTGCTTGGGCGGAACAACGTAGATCATCGTGCGATACGAGATCTGAAGATCCTTCACCTTGGTCTTGCCGTTGTTGTCTTCGCGCATAGCAAGGCCCTGCACAGAGCACGATGCCCACACGTCAAACGTGTCGGTGTCATCGGTGAGACGCACGGCGAACTGGTCCATGTCATCGGGGACAGGTACAGTCATGCGACCATAGCCCTGCTCGTAAGCACGCTTCACGATGGTGCCGGTCGGAACGATGCGGCTGGTGACTGCGTTGGATGTCTGCGACACCTTGTAGCGCAAATCCGTCGTACCCATGCTGAGACGATCCAGTCCCATGGGATAGCGGCCTGGGATAACAGAGCTGTTGAGCAAGCCCTGCTTCTTACCACGACCAGTGAGATGCGACGAGAAGTACTTGGGCGTCACGGCCTTAATGGTGCGCGCCTTGGTAGCTTCGACAGCAGTGCTGAACTTGGCTGCTTCGTCGATGTTATCGAGGAGGATGGGCATATGAGCCCTCCTTTCTATTTGAATAAAGATGAATTGAATAAATGTGTGTATGCGTTTGGTTGGTCGGCCCGTTAGCGTGCGACCAACAGGCCGACCAATCATAGAGACGGAACAGTGTTGTGGGGATGGGGGTTATACGAGCTTGTAGCCGACGATCTCCATATCGTCGCCAGTGTCGGGATCGATGAGAGTTCCTACATCGGGCAGATCACTCAGCGGCTGGTCGTAGAGACATCCCTTCTCGTCCGTGTAGACGATGTGCATCGAGTCAAGGTTCTTGTTGAGCTTGGGCGCATAGGGCGACAGCAAACCGTAGAGTGCGAGAGCGCTATCGACCTGCTTTTCCCATGCCGGGGCCAAGGTTGTGTTGATGAGATCGTTGAGATCTTCCTTGGTGGCGACATTGGCCAACATGTCAGGCGTTGTGCGTAGGTACTGAGCGGCACGATCTCGATTGCTGTTCGGGTCTTGTAGGTAGAACCAACCGTTCCCAAGAGCGAACATGGGTTCGCCGGTATAGACATCGGCCATATGGAGATCGATAAGAGGGCGCAACCATGGAAATACCCGAGCAATGGCATCATGGACTGTCCCGATTTCATCAGGTTCGTTCTTAAAGAAGATGCGATGTCCGGTTTGATGTCCGTGGTACACCTCACCAATAACAGTAATGCGATCACGGATGACACCGTATTCGGCAATGACTTTGGTATAGGTTTTGTCAGGTTCGATGATGACCTCTTCAATGGTACGCGTATATGTATGACACATAGGGGTATCTCCTTGTTGTTGAAGTGATGGGATATGGTGAGGGTGAGGTTCGCCCACGTGACATAGTTGTTACGTGGGCGAACCTCATGTGGTGTCAGAAGCGCGTCAGAAGAACTCGACCGTTAGCGGGGATCATTGTTGATCCTTTCTGTTAGTCGTTCGTCAATTACTCGCAGCAGAGAGCAGAGAGTCCTCGATGAAACCTCGAATAGCACGAACGGCAGGGCGCGCGCCTTGATCTTTCAGGTATGTTTCTGCCACCAATCGATCGATGGTGTCATCGTCGATGGGATCGAAGCTCATACCTGGGTTCTCAGCGCAAATACGCGCCACTTGGCGATCGTATTCATCGCGCAGAATCTCAGCGTATTCGCTGGTTCCAAGCGGCATGAATGCGATGAGGTCATCGAACCTGCCAAGTAGTTCCGCGTCAAAGCTATTTTGGAGCTCATTCGTGAGGGCCTGTTTGGTGATACTCTGCGTGTGGTTACCGAACCCCATCTGTGAGCCAGACAGCTTCTGCCTGCCAGCATTCGTTGTTGCGATGACAATGCAACGAGACATGTCGACAGCAGGGCCGTTGGCCATCTGGATTTCGCCAGTATCGAGCGCGGAGAGGAACAGTCGCTGTACCGACATGTGAGCCTTCTCGAACTCATCCAGAACGATGACTCGATAGGGGTTCGATGCCAACGTGTCGAACGGGCGCTCTCGCGCACTGTCGGACCCGACATACCCAGACGGCGAACCAATGATCCGGTTGATCGTGTGGGCATCGTGGAACTCTGCCATGTTGAGCAGAATGGGTTCCTGTCCCGTGACCATCTGGGAGATGATCTTGGCGGTCTCGGACTTGCCCACGCCTGATGCCCCAGCGAAAAGCCACGACGTTGGTCGCGTTTGAGGGAAGATATTCAGCTCGCGGCGACGCAGTGCGTCAACGAGACGCGGAAGCACGTCTTCCTGGCCCTTCAACCTGGAGAGTTCACTCTCCAGAGTCTCGACATCAAGTTGCGGCGGCTGTGACTGGCCGGTCACAAGCAGCATGGCGATCGTATTGAGACGCTTGGAGGTCAGCGGGATCTGAACGATCTGCTGAAGCATCTGTGCATACGATGTGTTGCCAGAGGCAAGCGCTTCCTGGATTGCAGCGTGATGGCTGATCACGCTGTGGCTCAGTGCTCGATCAAGCAACGTGATTGCCGTGTCGGGGCGATGCCCGGTGCTCATCAGTCGATCGGCGGTAGTAACGATGTCATCAAGGACATCGGATGTCACACTTACCTTGTTCTGGTAGTGCGTGAGCATGCCGGGTAGAACGACATCGAGAATCGAACGGGTTTGTTCTCGGTTAAGCTCATCGACGATAACAGACGAGAAGCGACGTTTGAATGCCGGATCATCGTCAAGGCGCTTTGCCTCACCCATCGTCGTTGCTGCGATGACACGCAGGTATCCTCGGGCCAACGCGGGCTTGAGGATCTGCGCGATCTTCGAGTACGTGGGATTGCTGTCATCAGCAATGATGTGGATCTCATCAATGAAGAGCAGTGCGTCGTTGTCTGGATCCTGGGCGAACTTGATAATGTCAGTGATTCGGTTCTCCAGTTCACCGACGATACCAGCGCCAGCGACAAGAGTGGCGATTGGCAACTCATAGATGGTGGTGTTCTTGAGCTGGGGAGGCACGGATGCTTCCTGGTTGGCAATGCGCCGGGCAATCTCTTCGACGATCGCTGTCTTGCCGACACCGGCTGGTCCGACAAGAAGCGCATTTGGCTTGCGCGACGACGAGATGATGCTCATCGTCTGAGTGACGATCTCGTCACGGAAGAGTGCCGGAGAGGACTTCTTGTATTCCTCGTTGTAGTTGATGAGCATGTCATCAATCTCGGAGCCACCGGTGATCGCGTGATTGTGCGATGGCGCAGACGGGCTAACGCTGACGATGTTAGGCGCACCAGAGCCAACGCCTGATCCGGTCGGGTTGTGAGCGTCGTCGTCATTGGGTGTGAAGTTGGACAGGCCCATAGGCGTGCCTCCTTTTTGAATAAATAGGAATTGAATGAATAGTTTGTAGACCCTCCCTCCCTCTCTTTTTCACCAGTAGGTGGTCAAAAGAGGGGAGAGAGGGCGCAGTGTCACTTGGTCATGCCGAGGATGCGAGAGCCCGTACTGGGGTCGAGCGTCTGCATGTGATGAGTGAAACTCATCGCGCTTTCGCGCAAGGAGTTGTACCAGTTGTCTGGGACAGAGATCGGTACATAGTACAGATTCTCAGGCACGTCGATGTGATACGAGCCAGGCCACCACTCGAAGTCGGTGATGACCAGGTTGAGTCGACGCTTGAGCGTCTGGTGTTCGTTAATGAGCTTGTAAATCTGCTCATAATCGGTACCACCGCTCACCTTGGGCACGGCAGCAAACTGCTTCCACACCTGAGTGATAGAGCGATTCTTGATGCGAAGGCGCACAGGTGTCGACATGACGTGCGAGAAACTCGTGAAGTACAGATCTACGCCCATTCGCTGAGCGAACTGGATGAGCATCTTTATTGTATCTTCGTAGTTCTCCGTGGAAATCGATCCAGACGTATCCAAGTAGATGTGGATGTCCGGCATGTACTTGCGGGAGACAATCTTGCCTGGCTTATTCGGGTCGTTCGGCTGACGCCTATTGGCTCGAACAAAGCTCGTACTCACATTCCTGATGGAATTGAGAGATTGATTCACCTTCGACATGCGAGTGAGAACTCGCATGACCGACTTGTAGATGTCGACAGGTCGGGTGGGTCGCTTGCGGAACACGACACGACCACTACGGCCTGCTTGTTGTTGCGCGTTGGACAGGCTGTTGGCAGCTTGTACGGATGCCTTTTGCTGGGCGCGTGCTAGTGCTGTCAGCTTGCTGAGCTGACCCGGCGTGATGAGCTTGACCGGGTTGTGAAGGGACTTCATGATGAGATCCCACTCAGCGTTGATCTTGCGCATCGACGCCCTGGCATGAGCTTCGACATTGATGAGAACCAACGTACGAGGCAGTGCCAACTCAGCGATGCTGAAGGGCAGCATGCCGCACGTCTCGGGCGCACCAGGCTGGTTAGTCTGCTGCATGTGGGTCCACGTACTGAGAGCCCACATGAGCACACGTGCGAATGAGTATTCGTCGAGAGCCTGCGAATCATTTGCTCGCAGAATCAACGACTCAGTGAGGCCGCCCAGATCGATTTTGTCGAACTGCTGGAACATCCGGTTGTCAGCCGGAGTAATGTTCGATGCGATGTTGGTAAGCTCGCCACGTAGCCATGTCTTGAAACTGTCGAACTCAGCGTCTGTACGGAACCAGAAGCCGACAGTGTGCGGGTGGAAAGTCCATCCCAAAGACACCAGCAGGAGATCCGTACCGGCATTGCCAGCGAGCACATCCTTAGCGGTAGGCATCACATCGCTCTGCGTGGTGTACAGAGCCTTGCTGGGATCGGGCAGCTTACAACGCGCGGCTGCCTGGGTGATGAACGCTTCGTCGATAGGCGATGATGCGGACGGAATCCATCGAACAAGAGACTGTTCGAAGATCGCGCCCATAGCGGCCTGTGCGTCTGCATCAAGAACTTCACCAACGGCTCGAAGAAGGAGATCGTTCACTTCGTCAGAGCCACAGTCGCGTCCGTCGATCGTCAGATCGACATGACCGCCTGGAGTGAGTGGCTCGAAGATGGTCTGTGTGATCATTGTTTCGAGCGTGGCGAGGGGTTCGCAATCACCCGTGAAAGGGGCGATTGCTGTGTGTGGGTTAATGTCATTGGGCTTTTGCCCAACAAGGGTAATGGTTGGAGAAGCCATTGACACCCCTTTCGGAATAAACGTGGAGGAATAAACGCGTTATATGTGGTCGTGTCCGGCGTAGCCGAAGGAGAATGAAGTGCTACGCCGGACACGATGTCTGTGAACTCAGTCGATGCCCATGGCTGCGATGACCGTGTTGATCTTGAGCGCGACACCGTCGCTCAGATGCATGAGCGTGTCGCAGTTCTTCTTATGGAGTGCGCCACTCGACCACAAGACAATGAGATCGTTGATGTGGCTCTGTTCGAGCTTGTCGAGTCGTGCATTCAACGCCTGGATAATCACATGGTTGTCTTCGCGCTCGTACATAGCGAACACGAGGCAACCGGATGCGTCATTGTCAGTCATGGTTGCAACAACCTGGTTGACAGCGTCAACGCTGGTCGTCGCGGCCTTCTTGAGCTCGCTGTAGATGCGAGGCTTGACAACGCGCTGAGCGTTGTTGTTACCAGTGCTACCCTTGCTGAGCTCATCACTGATGACGCCCATCAGCAAGGTGGTGAACGAGGTGTTGCCGGTCATACCTTCGATGACCTCTTGGAGGTAGGAGACATGTCGACCGTCTCGGGTCGTCGACGGAGTAGCCATGAGACTGGCAACCTCTTCGAATGACAGGACGCCCAGGTACTGCGACACACCGTCGATCGTACGCGGAGTAGCAAACGGTCGGATTTCTTCGGTTCCGTCGAAAAGGTCGAACACGGACACCGTGGCGTTGTCGTCATCATCGTCGTCCTGGCCATCTGCGACGACCTGCTCGTTGGTGTTCTTGACGAACACCGTCTCAGGGTGCTTTTCGAGCACAGTTTTCACATACGGATGGAGGCTCTTACCGAGAACCTCAATGAGCGTCGACGCATCAGGCGCGACATTGATAATGGCGAATCGGGAGACCGATGCGTCATCCAGGGCAGTGACGTTGCCCTTGTCATTACCCGCCACGATAATGCGCAGGTTCTTGGGCAGATCCTCGTTACCAATGCGACGCAGCGTCACAAGGGTGAGAGTTCCCGAAGTCACGTCAGACGTGGTTCGGTTGATCTCGTCAAGAAAGAGAATCGGCTGCTCGTTCGGGTTGTCCTTGGCGTAATTGATCGCCTGGGAGATGGTGTCGTGCGGGAAGAACTTCTGCGACCAGATACCGGTCTTTTCGTCCAGAACAAGACGTGCACCCGTCAAATCAGCCTTGTCGGCCAACAGGTTGCAGGGCAGCGTGAAGCACCGAGTGTTGGTGCGTCGGGCCACGTCCTCGACGAACGAGGACTTGCCGATGCCCGGCTCGCCCATGAGGGCTGGGACGCGGTTGGCGTCCAGTAGCTTGACCGTGGTGGTGACAAGTAGTTCGTTGAAGAGCATATTTCCTCCTGAATAAAATTGGTTGAATAAAGTCATGGAGTCAGACCGCGCCGTGAGGCGGTCTGACTCTCTATTTCTTGTCTCGGGTCGTACTTTGTACGACCGTCCATAACTCTCCCGAAAACCCTGGTGTTCCAGTAAAATGGATACATACTGTCGGAACATATATAGGAGAGGTGAGAGAGTTATGCGGGGTTCGCATCATATTGTTGCCGGGTTGGCGATGCTTGGTATCGGGCGTGCTGCCATCTTGATGGGCGAGAGTGCCGATCGTTCCCAGGTGATACCGTTGATGGATACAGAGGCGATAGAAGATAGTTACGGCGTTGTCGACTCTATTCGCTCGTGGGTATCGGATGGTCTGGATGCACTGGGTGGATCCATCGCTTCGTGGAGCACGTGGATTCATCATCTGTTTGTGAGTGATGATGAGTATTGGTACATCAGCGTCGCAATTGGTATGCCGTTGTTTATCATCGGCACTTTGCTGGCTGATGCTGATCTGCCGCACTCGTTGATGGGGCGTTTCATGCCATGGGGGACAATATGGCGTCGCCAAGGCGCGAGTCAATCAGCCACGTCGCCCATTGCCCACAGAGGCTGGACACACACGCTATGGGTATTGCTCGGAGTGGGAGCTCTTGCCGCAACGGTGGCACCTGTGCTTGTGTGGCTGCTTGCGGGTATGGTGACCCATGTACTGCTCGATGCCATAAGTATGGCTGGATGGGTGTGGTACTACCCGCTGATGCCGTCCACGTGGGGTGTGATCGAGAAAGGTGACACACGCATTGTTGTGTCGACTCGCAGGCGAAGCGTTATGGGAGATCGCTTGAGGTATCACGCCGGTGTGCCGTGGCTGGAGCATGCGTATGTTGTGCTCCTTGTTGCGGGCGGTGTTATCGCAACGTGGTACACGTGGTGATGCGCAGCAGGCTCTGGGTGTAGTCCCAGAGCCTGCTGTTTTCAGTCTGCGTTATCTGTGTTGATAACCGCGCTGACAACATAGTCGAGAACTTTGTCGCATAGTTCGTTGAAGAGTTCCCACACTTCCTTATCATCAGTCGATGAGATGAGAGCATTAAGATCGCCCTTGTTCATCGACTTGATACGGTTGTACGCGTCAACCATGGGTTTGTCGAATGGATCATTGCCATCGATAGAGTGCATTTCCATGAATGCATCGAGTTTATCTCGAATAACGGAGGCGTCGATGATGATGCCTCGGGTGGATTCTTCGGGCTGGAGATCGTCATAGCCAAGTTCGTATGGAAATCCGTAATCCTCGTCGTAGCTCAAGCGCTCGGCTAGTACCTGTGCGGCATCGTCCATATCTTCGGTTGCAATTGTGACGATAGCTGTGTAACGCGGAATGGAAGGATTTGAAGCAAATGGTAAATGACCCATTGATGTGAGTGCCTTTCTGTGCGTGGAGTTAGACGATTGGGCGTAGCATGTCGCGAATGCCGCAGATGAGTGCAGCGAGACCGTCAAGACCCTTAGCGTTTCGGTCGTAGGTCAGATGTCGCGTATCTGTCCCGTGGGACAGGTAAAGATCGCCAAGAGCTTGGGAGCAATGCTCGATCATCACGTAGTCACAGTCGTCGGACAGCGAGCAATCGATGCCATCGATGCCAGGGATCGTGTTCAGGAGAGTGATCGTATCTCGGATGCAATCCTTGAGATTGAGACAGTCAACGTAAGACTGGAACGTCTCAGCGAAGTCATCGATCTTCTGGATGATGTCGGGATGATTGTGTGCGAGCTCTTTGAGCACGCTGATCATGTTGTGCTGATCGGCATCCATGAAGCTCTGGGGGTACACCTTGGTCTCGCGCACAGACAGCAGGTTTGATGGATGGGTCGCTGTGCTGGTGTGGCGGAAATGGTCACAGTTGATAAGAGCTTCGACCAACGTCGGTGCTTCGACAGTGTGGCTCTTTGGGATGTACCTACCAAGATTGTCATTGTACTGGTCGATGACGATGATGTATCGTTTGTTCTTGCGCTCGGAGAGCAACATATTGCACCTCTTTCTTTTTCGTTGGTTGAATCGCTGATGCGACAGGCGTTATATCGCCAGTATTATGGGTGTTGTGAACCACTCGGCTGACATCTTGGTATTCGATGAGGTACTTTTTCATTTGCTCATGGGAGCATTCATTACCCATGGCATCGATCCATCCGCTTGGGGTGCACATGTGTTCAATACCGTCGATGTTGATGACAGTGCCGTACGGTGCCCATAGAGGTTCATCAGCTGTGAAATGGATGGGGTAGCAATTCTCAGGAGGAATCGCATCGATCGTGTACAGGCGTGAGCTGTTTTGAGTCATAACAGAACTCCTTTTGTTGATTATTCAGTCGTTTCTCGTGTTGTCACAACACGGGTAGCAAGATTGAGCAACAACGGCATGTCACTGCGGGTCTCATCGTGTTTTGCACGATGCTCCAGATAATGATCAAGCGTCTCGTAGATCAGCCATGACGCGGCCTCGCTGTCGACAATGATGTTATTCATGGGGATATTTTCACCTGATGGCAAGCTGATCGTCTGTGGACTCACACGCAACTGAAGCAAGTTGTTGTAAACGTATTGGGCGTATGCCCATTCGTAACGAGAATGATCATGCTCGAAGTTGTCAAGTGTGCGACCAAAAAAGCGTGAACGGGCAATGAGAGTACGGAGAACTGGTTCATACCAATCGTGTTCTGGTCGCTTATCGGTGTCGATACTGTCGTATGTGACGACTGGTGCGTTGTTTGCATCTTCTGCGACGGATCGCCACACTTGGTCCCAGAGATCCTGATCGACAGTTGTTGAGACAGGCATCGGGGTGGGGTTGCGCGTGTATGTGACGAAGTGGTTAGACTGCAAGATCTCCCACCACCCGTGCGGACCTTTGAGAACTGCCTTGCTCGCCGCCACAGTCAGCTCATTGAAGGATGCAGGCAAGGGAAGAAGCAAGTGGTAGCCCTTGCCAGACAAAGATGTTTCAGCGTAGAGAGCGCCGATTGCAAGGAGGCCATCGCGTACGTCGTCGGGACATGTCTTCTCGATGTCGAGAACGACGCATCCCTGCGAAGGGGCGTCGACAAACATGGCACAATTAGCGGCTGTAGGGAGACCAGCGGTGAGTTCATCGAGAGTGACGAGCACGCGTTCATCGCGTGCCCATGCGCCGCGTACAGGGCCTGGGTGGGAGCACTGTTCAGAGCAACCGCTCAGCAAATGGCGCATATCGATCGGCATTTTGGAGGTTGGATCTGACACCGTCCAGATGGCACGAGGGCCAAGTACGTGCGTGATGATCTCGTTGTTATAGAACGAGGGGAATGCAGTACGGGGGTTGAATGTGTCTGAAGACACGGTCATGAGTAGAGCCCTTTCGTGTCGACATGTGGCGCTGAGGAGAGATTGGAAAAACGGGAGGAACGATGAGACGGATGCTGCTATTACTGCGCGGTGCAGTGTGGAAGCAGCATCCGTCTCAATCATGTGTCACTGGTCAGATAGCCCAGGGGCTATCAACAGACGCCTCAGGAGCAACTGGCTGAGGCTGGGCCTCGGGGGTCACGCCGAAGGCAGACGCAGGATCGGCCTGAACAGGAGCCTGCTGCTGCGCGACAGTGTTGAGAAGCTGTGCGGCCTGCGGGTTAGGCGTAGCCGGAGCAACAGCCGGAACAGCAGGCGCGGCGACGGGCGCGACAGCCTGGGTCACCGGGGCAGGCATTGCCAGCCCCGAAGTTGCGTCGACCACCGTGTTCTGAGGTGCAGCCTGCTGAACTACCGGAACCGCAGGAGTGGCAGGAGCGATAGCAGGCGCTGCCGGTGCGACAGGCTGAGCAACAGCTGGAGCCACAGGAGCGGCGACGGGTGCGGCAACCTGCTGAGCAGGCTCGTTCATGACAACGCCTTCCTGAGCGACGATCGGGCCGCTCAGCGTGATGCCGAGAGCCGCGAGTGCGTTGTTGTTGACAGCAGAATTGCCACCAGTGAACCACTCGGGTTCGCCATTGAAGATGATGGTCTGAAGGCCGATGCCGTTGTTGGCGTTCATACCGGACGAGTAGACGTTGAGAACAACGGTGACGAGCTGATCTCGTGCTGGCTCCGTTGGCATCGACATGGTCGACGCAGGGATCTCATTGTCCGTAATCTGCACAGCCTTGCCGTCGATAACTTTGAGAAGAACTGGCAAGCGGTTCCCCTTGTTGTCAATGCTCCAACGATTGCCTAGTTCGGGCTTATCGGGAGTCTGGAACAAACGCTCATAGACGTAGTACTCTTCCAGATCAGGCTTGCCATCGGGACTCTTGAAGACGACTTCAACGTTGGATAGCGAGAGCCGCGTGAGCGGCTTGTTGCGGTCCAGCGGGTAGAACGGTGCACCGGGCTTGCGATTAGCACGACGTGTCTCGTTGAGCTTGTCAATGTCTTCAGGTCCCATGAGACTGCGCACACGGGCGTATTCGATCTTGCCTCGGAGGATGATCGTAGAATCAGGGCGGATCTGCGATGCGGAAATCTGGTGAGCCATAGTAATGTCTCCTTCGTTGTTTTGTTGTGGATATGGATTATCCTGCTACACCAGTATAATCCATCCTTTCCTGATGTATGCGTGTATGATTGTTTGTGAGAGAATCTCACGTACACGTAACATCAGAAAGGAGGGTGTCATGGGAGAGGATAAGAAGAGTGTTTCTTCAGTGAAGAACCCCAATGCGGTATTCGTCGCATTGGGCGTTGTCGCCATGGTGATCTTGGCTGCTTTGCTGGCTGCGTGGTCCCACATTGGGTACAACCGACCAGCAACACTTGCTCAATCTGACCATCAAGTTTCTTCTCAATCACCCTCGGGACGCGGTAGCGTCTCCGAGAATCAACAATCGGGTGTACCACCGGTGAAACCGGTGGACACTCAGAATCCGTCTGAAACGCCAGGGGATGAGAAAGATCCGGTTCCCCCGGCGGTTCAGCCTGTCGATGGTAGCAATGTCAACGATGGCAGGGATGCCAGCGTTTACATTGTGCAGCCGGGAGATACGTTGTCGAGCATCTCGGCGGCGACAGGCGTGAGTGTCGACAAGATCGCCCAGGCTAATAGCCTCATCGATGTCAATTGCATCTACAAGGATTCGGCCCTGGTGATCCCATCGTCTTGATGAGATTGTCACTGCCCACTTACTAACGCCCAGCCATACGGCTGGGTGTTAGTTTTATGCACCCTCATGAGTATCAATCTGGGTGAGACTGTCGATTGCTTGCAGTCGACGAGCGATGACTGTTTCATGGCCGATACCATCACCGTCGAGACGAAAGACTTTTGCATCTGGTTGACCAATGAGATCATCAGGCAGATACGTCTGCGCCACGACATGATGGGGGTAATCATGGGGATACTTGTATCCCACACCGTTGCCGTATAGCTTCTTCGCGTCTTGGTAGTGAGCGTCGGCCAGATGCTTAGGCACAGGCAATGAGCCTGTGGTTCGCACCAGCTTGATTGCTCGATCGATCGCCTGGTAGGTAGCGTTCGACTTAGGTGCAGTGGCGATTGCAAGTGCTGCCTCAGCCAGCGGGATGCGAGCTTCTGGTAGTCCGATGAGTGCGACGCACTGCTGTGCAGCGACGGCCAAGGGTAGTACAGATGGGTCTGCAAGGCCCACGTCCTCGGCTGCGTGAATGACGATTCGTCTCGCGATGAATCTGGGGTCTTCGCCCCCTTCGATGAGTCTGGCCAACCAGTACAACGTTGCGTCGGGATCGGAGCCCCTCATGGACTTGATGAAAGCAGACACGATGTTGTAGTGCTGGTCCCCATCGCGGTCGTAACGTTGGATAGCGTGTGGCGCAAGAGATGTCAGCATGTCGATCGTGGCTGGTTGATCGCCACGCACGGCATCGAGAGTTTCCAAGAGCGTGAGCGCTTGCCGGGCATCGCCCGATGCATTCATCGCGATGGTGCGACAAACGTCATCGGGGATATGTACGTCTTGTGGATCGTGGCCTAGTCCATCTGGATGATGAATGGCCCGCTGGAGGATCTTGTAGATGTCGTCATCGGTGAGCGTCGACAGGGTAACGACAACGCACCGGGACAAGAGTGCGCTGTTGACAGAGAAGCTAGGATTCTCTGTCGTCGCACCAACGAGACGGATCACGCCGTGTTCGACACCAGGGAGCAGCACATCTTGCTGCGACTTGGAGAACCGATGGATCTCGTCGATGAAGACGATCGTTGGTGTACCGTCTGCGTCCAGATGATGCTGCGCGTCGGTGAGAACCTTGCGAACATCGGACACCTTGGCTGATGTTGCTGATAATTCAACAAAGTGAATTCCGGCTGTTTCAGCCATGATGCGAGCGATCGTTGTCTTTCCACTCGCTGGAGGGGCGTACATGATGACGCTGACAGGCGGTGCGGATGCATCGAGCATGTGGCGAATGATGGATCCTTCGCCTAATGCAGCGTCCTGGCCAATAACGTCATCGATCGATGTTGGTCGAACTCTGACAGCTAGGGGCTGTCTGGTTTGAGGTTGGCTCATGGTGATCACCTCTTTCTCGTTGATATGGGGACGCAACGGCCCAGATTTGCTTGAGTGGTTATCCAGGCCGTTGCGTGAATGCGATGGGGCTATGTCATCACGTTATGATGTCTTCGACGGTCTTCTCGACAGCATCGATGAGAGATTGCTGCAAGTGCTCTTTCTTCTCTAGGGCACCTGGGAGTTTCTCATCGATCGTTCCTCGCGTGAGGATCTGATAGACGTTCACGGGGTGTTGCTGACCCACGCGGTGCAGGCGTTTGTTCGTCTGCATGTAGTGCTCCAGCGATGCCGGAAGCGTGTACCACACGAGGGTGTGTCCACCGTCTTGCAGGTTGAGCCCGTGTCCGGCTGATGCCGGGTGGATGAGCATGACCTGAATCTCGCCGCGATTCCATGCCTCATACATGTCACGGGTGCCGTCAAAGACACGCACGTCATAGCCGTGGAACATGAGGTAGTTCGTGATGATGTCACGATCGCACGTGAAGTAATACGCGATGAGGACAGGACTATCTTGCTGCCGAAGAAGATGCAACAGAGCTGTCACCTTGGCGTTGTGCACGATCGCGTACTGTCTCCCGTTGGGCGCAGTCAGAGACTGCGACGCGGTAGGGAGCATCGAGACATCGATGCGTACGCCGAACTGTTGGAGCTCTTCCTCTGTCTCTACATCCTCGGTGTCATCGAGGTAGATGGTGCCCGAAGCGAGCTGCACAAGCTTGGTGCGCAGTACTGCCTTATTGGTTGCAGACACAGAGCTCAGCGTACGGTCAGCCTGCGGATCGATACCTGCTGATTGGGCGATGTCGAGGACCAAGGTGTTGGCCAAGGTTCGATACGCCTGACGCGAGTTGTTGCTCATGTCGACCATGATGTTGTGGAACGTCATGGGTGGGATTGGCTTGCGAGCAACCGTTGGAGCGCTCATCACCAGATGGTCGATACGCTGGTAAATCGCCTCTTTCGCACCGGGGCGAGGTTGCCAGTTGACCTGGGTACCGTTGGCGAGACGTACTTTCGATTCGAAGTACGTCATACGGTACTGGGTCATGGTTGGCCCCAGGGCCTGGCCCATGTCGAGCAGGTATACCTGCGACCAGAGATCCTCCAGACTGTTAGGCGCAGGAGTGCCTGACAGAAGGATCATGCGAGAGATCTGACCACGGGCAGCACGTACAGCCTTGAATCGCTGAGAGGATGCCGACTTGAAGCCCTGGGATTCATCAATGATGACGGTCGGGAAGGGCCACACGGGTGTCGGTATCTTCTTACGATCGTGCGGATCAAGGGGCGGTAGCCACGTGACGAGATCGTAGATGAGCTCTTGGTTGATGAACCAGAGCGTTGGGGGTGTCGACGGATCGAGAAGCTCAGCGTAACGACTAAGTCGTTGTTCGCGGGAGAGCTTACGATCCCTTTCGTCAACGATCAACGATCGAGCACGAACGTTGACACCCCATTTCTCGATCTCGGAGATCCACGAGAGCCTGGCGATCTTGATCGGCGCAATGATCAGCACATGGCCTGCTGGTTGGATCTTGGAGAGCGCATGAAGCGTTGCCAGCGACTTGCCACCTGACATATCCAAGAAGACTCCTGCGTAGGGTCTCGTTTGAATGAACTGTGAAGCGGCAGCTTGCTGGTCCATCAGGACTGGGAATCCCATATGAGGCCCTCCTTTCTGTCTGTGTTGTGTGTCAGATGCCCACTACTGGAGGCTTGACCAACGGTGAATGTTCACACAGAGTCATATGCTTCTGTGTGGCTAGGTATCGCCTTGTTTGCTTCTGTTTCTTGTAGGACTGTGCGGCTGCGTAAGTCTGCGCGGCCCATTGAAGGGCATAACATGTGCGTATCCACTCGTGGGTGAAGTGCTCACCAGGAGTCATCTCGAAATCGAAGATGTCGGATGCTTGAACGTGGTCGTACAACGGTGAGTCCACGTCGAAGGTCATGTCGAACAACGTGGTGAATGGATGTTCGCATGCTTCATCAAAGGTGAACTCGTTGTTGATCTGGTCGATTACCGGCTTGTAGAGCTCTTCGTCACCTTCGGCCCATTCGTAGACGGCAGCGTCAACGTCTTCCAAGAAAGCGTCCTTGTCAATGGCGTAGAGAAGATCACGCTTGCAGTGGTGCGGTGCGTCGAGTTTCTCCGCCCAGTACCGCATGTCAATACATGGAGTATTACAGAAGTCGAGTAGCATGTCATCGTTACGCTTGAGCGTTGCGGCGCTCATCCAGTCACCGTAGATGGTGACGGATCCGGGAGCGGTGAGGACTTGGAACGAGCAGTTGTTTGCTCCATATGGATCATCTGGCCAGTAACAATGCAGATGTCGATAGAGACCGTCATCGTGCAATATGTTCATGACATAATGTGACAATCTCTCCTTTATGCGCACGGTGTCAGCCACTGTGACTTCTTTTTCGAAGTACACCATTGATCGCTCCCTTCTGTTGGTAAATTGGTGGTTACGAAAGTTGGGTTCTCAGTTCTGGGTATTGGTGCGAATAGCCTTGATGAAATCAGGTCGGAACCCTGTCCAGAACGTGAAGTCCATGTAACCGGATGTATTGATGGCGTGTTCAAGGCGATCGTTTTTGACGAGAACAACGGGTGCCGCCTGTGCGCCAAACGTCTGAGTGACGAACTCATACGCAGTCTTGTAACGCTGATCGGTGAGGCGGATCTCTTCGTTCTCAAGATTCATCTCATGAAAATTGATGCCGTTCTTGCGCAAGAGTCGCTTGGTCTGATCGCACTGGACGCACCTGGACTTGGTAAACACGATGACATCGTGGTTCATGGTCGCGTCAAGCAACTCTCGATCGATAGTAATGTTGTCGGTCATAGGTTGTATCTCCTTACGTTGTTTGATTATTGAGCTGCTGTAGCTCGTAGATAATGTTGTCGACTTCTTGTCGTGTGTACGCGGTGTACACGAGTGCGCCACTACGGCGCATATGGGTGATGACTCGGATTTGTTGGCGTCTGAGGGAACCGTTGTCGCTCTTTGTTTCAACGAAACAGGTGGTAGCTGGAGTGACAATGATCTGGTCAGGAACGCCCCGCATACCGGGGGAGGTGAACTTTGCAGTCCACCACCCCCGGCGTCGACACTCGTCGACAAGGTAGCCTTCAACGTAGTGTTCAGGGCGACCCATTAGCGATGACCTCCTGCTTATGGGCAGCGTGCCAACGGATACGGGCTCTGTCTGACGTGAGGGGGTCAGACATGATCCCGCATGAACACTTGGCACGACCCTTGACGTTGGTCTGGTCATCCGGTCCCACTTCAGGGAAGATTCGATCACCCCACTTGGTGAACGGCTTCCCCTCAGCGATGAGGGTGTGCCCTCGGACACGTACTTGCTTGGGCATGTGTGCTCCTTCCTGTTGTTTTACTCTTGTTCCGGCTCTTGCTCTGGGATCGTATTCATCCAGTTCGATTCGTACGAATCACAGAACATCTGGGCATAAGTGTCCAGATCCAGCTGTTCGATGAGAGCGCGGCGCTGATCCTCGCTCAGACACATGAGATCCTCGTTGAGAACCATCATGTGCCACGTGGGCTCAATACCAGTGATCTTACGGACGGAGATGTCCTGATCAACCGGAGCCTGCTGGATGCTGTACTGATGCGCAGTCATTGCATCGGGCGCATAGCCGTTAGCGATCATGATCGCGTTAGCGGTTGCGTCAGTGCGCACCACGGGAGCGTCGCCGCGCTTCTTGCGCGACTGGGCCACTGTGGCGTTGACTTTCCATGCACCGGCTGCACGCAAAGAGACTGCGCCCTCGGTGCCCGGCTTGACGACGAACACCCGGTTGTAGTGCTGGAGCGCTCGCGGGTTGCGAGCTACCAGCTCAGGAGAATCCTCCTGGCCCACAGGGATGGGATCAGCCGCGTAGTGGAACGTGAGCATACCAGGGGAGGCTGCGATCACGTTCTGGAAGAGTAGCAACGCTTCCACGCTGTCTTCCTGATGCGCGATCGCCGTCATGATGTCTCGCGCAGTATCTGGATCAACGGGCTTATTGATGAGCTCAGGATTCGTCACCGCGATTGCTCGTAGGTACACAGCCATTGCTCGATCGAGCGCGGCTGGGTGCGCCAACGAGTTCGTGGGCGATGGCTTGCGCCAACATGCCAGAGAAGAGCCTGATGCGCTGAGAATCTTCGCATCCTGGGGCTTAGCAGTACCGTCTGCGTACGCAGGTGGTACAGCCAGCTCGATTCGGTTATTCGAGTCCTTTGAGACCAGAAGAAGCTCTTCAGGCTCGATCAAGACATGGATACGCTCAGACTGCTCATCGAGCACCCTGTTGTTTGTCTCCAGGTCGATGTCTGCCGAGTACAGACCATCGGTGTTTGTCGAGATGATGCGAGCGCCTTCGAGAGTCTGAGCTTGCCCGATCATCCAGGAGAACAACTGGCCGATCAGTCTCATGGAGATGATCATGTTGTTCATGCGGATGGGCGAGCCTTCGAACTCAGTGTCTCCTGCGCCGGAAGCGCTGTTGAGCAGCAGCTTGACACCACTTCGCTTGGATACGAACATGTCTCGCTCGTCAGCAGTGATGGAGGGATCCTTCATCAGCTGACCGAATCGCTCCTTGTCCAGGTAGAGCTTTCCGTAGCGGTCCTCGCCCAACGCCTCGTTGTAGAACGCGGAGAGGTTGGTGAGCAGCAAGGGGTAGTAAGACGAGAAGTCCTCGTGGACTGCCTTCGCAACCGATGTCATCGCATACTTGGGGTCAAGCTTGGTTGACCCGTCGCTACGCTTGATGAAGAGCTCCTTGTTACGTACAGGCTTGAAGAAAGCACCTCGCTCTGGCTTGGGCGACGACTTACTCATCAAGACTTGCTGCCACGGAATGACTCGTTCATCAGGTAGAGTCACGCGGATACTCTTACGGATGGCCATGGCTTGCTCTGGTTCAGCGAGATCACGGACATGGAGCGTGTCGATGACTGCATCGATGAGATCGCGTAGAGCGTTAGCTTCAGCGTTGTGATCCTGGAAGAGGACCATGTTCGCTTCAGCGCCGTGAATACCACCTGTCGAGAACGTCGCGAAGCACGACGTTGCCGTGCCATCCTTGCGGAAGTACGGGACGTTCGTCGCGCGCTTCGGGATCTCGTTGAGTCGATAAGCGCTGATCACACCGTCGTTGTCGACGTTGTTACAGTCTGGATCAAGATCGTAGTCTTCGACATACGCCTTGGATCCATTGAAGTTCTTACCGCGAATGCTCGCGTAGTATTCGTAGACTTCATCGAAAGCAGCGCGAGCGTGAGCACTGTCGACGTTCTCGTAGAAGAAGCTCTTGGCGAGTTCGAGAACATCGAACTGTTCAATGCCCAGCTCCTGGGCGCGTTGCTTCGACGGGTACATGAACGACACCGTCTTGATGTCCTTTAGCCGTTCGTAGGGGGCCAGAACGCGTGCAACGAACTTCGCTGACGTTGAGTCAGGAGTGAGGCGATCACGACGAATACGATCGGGCCTGCAATCCGGCTTCGACTTAGAACCGTTCACAGCCTGGTAGACGGTCTCAGGATAGTCGACCATCAAGGCATGCTTGAGGTCGAACCCGCCTGAGTATGTCGGGTGATCTGCTAGGTACGCCAGATTGACAACGTCGCTGACGTTGTAGGCGATGAGTTCGATAAGATCATCGATTGTTTCGATGATCGAGTCGTGCTTCAGTCGATCGGATTCGAGAATCTGGTACCCCAGCATGCCGAGTAGACGCTTGAGGCCCACACGTTGCTGCTTCTCATTGAATCGCGCGATGTCGAGGTGTCTGCCAGAGTGGAGCATGGCCCGCCTGACCTTGTTCGCCGTCCCGTCCCAGCCCTTACCGTTAGCAATAGCAGAAGAGGTGAGGTACGACGGCATCTGACGGATGTACTCATCCGTGAAGAGAGCGTCGTTATGTCGACGGATCTCAGCAGCAGTCACGGGAGTGGTGCGCCTGAATGCAAGCTTGCATGTTTCCATCATCTCTTCATAGACACGACGCTTCTCATCGTCTGTGGTTGCGAGCATGGCGCGTTCACGAGCCTGACGAACAGGCTCCTGCGTGCTTTCCATGACGCTTGCGAGGTAAATGCTCATGAGGGTCGTGTCATAGTTGGCTGAGTTGTAGCCGCATACGAACGGATGAACCTCAGGATCGTAGTTTGGATCCGTGTCGCACACGGGTCGATATTCACGCAAGTACGTGCTCTGGGAATGTGGATCGTTCACAGAAGCTGCATCGCTGAGCCCAATCATGCGAGCGAGCAGATGGTTGGCTTCCCATGTCACCAGGTTGTGCAACCGAAGGATGGGAGTTTCGCCCGGTTTCCACAGACGAGCCCAGGCTGGATTGCGCTTCAGAATGGCCGTGAGCACCGCTTGGTGGTCTAGGTCGCGGCGACGCAGCGCATCACCGACCGGAGTACCCACGTCGACGAGATAGAACACATTGAGAGCGCGGGTTTCACGGTCGAAGAAAGCGACCGTGAAGACGTTTGTCAGTGACTCGATGTCCCAGAAGACGAATCGAGCCTTTTTATAGGTGGTTCGCTTCATATGAGCTACCCCCTTTCGTTGATATGTCGTTCAGAAGAGCGTCTCTAGCTGAGGTGACTCATGCGGAATGTAGTTCTCGATGTAATGCTTGACGGCACTTTCAGCATCATCAGCGTAGATGCCGCACAGTGTGTCGTAATCGGGGTGATCGGGCGATACCACCCACACGTCGCCACGTGCCCATGCAACAAAGGTGTCAACGTTGTTACGAGCTGAACCGTAACCCTCCTTGACGGCTGCAATGACAGTGAACCAGGTGGACTGGTCGTAGCCATGACAGGCGATCATGTCAACGTCGTATGGGATATTGCGCTCGGCAAGACTCTTCTTCCAGTTGTTCCACCACGCGGTGGTGATGTCGCTTGGATCATCGATGTCGTCTCGCTCCATGGCTTGAAGAAGATCGTCGATGGCCGGGTTGTCATCGTAGTCATTGATATTGTCGGTTCGCGTGTTGCGATCGGCGTTGATGACAACGAGAGCCGCTTCTTCGTGGGAGAGCCACGACCTGGGGTCCTCGGCATCGTTATCCTGGCAAACGGTGTAGTTGACACCGTTTTCATCGGTGTACACGTCGTCCTGGCGGATGTATCCAGCATGAGTGGTGTGTTCTAAAATCATTGGGAGATCCTTTCCGAACACCTGGGTGGATTGTGGTGTTCTGGGATTGAATAAATGGGCCACGACCCCTGACTCATCCCGGTTTGTATGTGGGGGGAGCAGGGGTCGTGTGTCTGAATGGTTAGTTCACAGCATTAGCGCTGTCTTGGTTGTCTTGGTCGTCATCTGTTGATCCAGTAGAACCTGTCGATGACGCAGCCGTGGCTCGCAGGAGTCCTCGCGTGGAGATCGGCATGTTGTGGGGGATGCCAATCTTGCGGATGGTTCCGCCTGCTGGTTGGATGTCAATCCACTCGCTGAGATCGTATTCAACAGCTAGTGGCTCATCACCGACAATGCGGTTCTGTGTACGCACAGCGGCTGGCGTGACGATCCAGTTCTTACCTTCATCGGGCGTGTCTTGAAGCACAAGTGTTAGATGCTTGATGAACTTGTTGTAACCCAAAGGTGGGTTAGACGGTTGATCCTTGACAAGCCACGCACGATAGAGCGCGTAGAGGAATCGCCACGGAAGTAGATCCCAGACCATGCGATCGAGGAATTCTTCGACAAACGCACGTACAGGGTCGTTCTCGATCTTGTACTGATGGAGCGCCATTTTGACGGCAGCGGGCTCAGATAGCTCATAGAAGCTGCCGCTGAGCACACGGTGGAGGACGTATTCCAACACCTCGGTGCGGTGCATGTAGTCCTGTTTAATGTACTTGCGCTCGGCACCCGTGAATGATTTGTTGAACGGAATGATGAGCTGCCGACGATAGAGCGACCCAGACTTGTCTCGGAACCGGGGCGTGTCATTGACGCACTGCACCATGAACCCTCGGAACTGGTACGCGATCGGAGTCTTATTCTTGCGGTTAATCAAGATGATGTCATTTGTAATGACGGCCTTGAGATTTGCCGCTTTATCGACGTACTCACCGACATCGTTCTCATCAACAAGGACGGCGTTTGTTCGGATCAAGGGTTCTAGATGGAAGTCCTTGCCGAAGTCTGCAACGGAGATGGATGTCCATGCTCGCTCACCGCACAGGTTACGCATGAGCGTCAGAAGCGTGCCCTTACCGTTGTTACCGACTTCGGAGAGAAGCCATGCTGTCTTATCCCATGAAACATTTGGCCTGATGATGGCCGACATGATCTCCCACAGGAGGTTGACGATCTCAGGATCGTCATTGAGGTCAGTCATCCATGACTCGATGTCCCAGTCGGTGCCGTCTGCATCGTTATGAATGACGGGGTTGACTGGGTTGTCTTTGTAGTTGATCGCAGACTTTGCCGTGAAGATGATCTCAGGCGTGAATGGCAACAGCTGTTTCGTCTTGTAGTCGAAGATACCGTTGTTCACAGCAATGAGATCGCGATTGGTATTGACCATAACGCGAGGTGCGTTGTCGGCCATTGTGTCCATCATTTGGTCAAGTTCTTTAGACGAAATCGAGTAGTTGTACTCACGGGCAAGTACTCGGATAGAGACTTCATCGGTGACGTAAATACCAGTATCTGGACCGTGGTCCATATACACAGCAAGTACGTCGTAGTTGGGGTCCGTGTTCTTATCTGAGAGCATGATACGAACGATTCGATTTCGTTTGAGCATGCAGTCAGCGATCACTGCTGGCGGAAGTGTGCGCAGTGTCTGGTAGACGCGCGTACCTTTGAGGCCGTAGTTCACATTCTCTGCAATCAACCTGTTGTTGATGCGGTTGAGTAGCTGGAACTCAACGTCTTGTGCGTTGAGGATTTCCTGGTTTTGCGTCGCAAAAAATAGCTCGACCTCATCGGAGATCAGCTGATTAACCGGCGGCAGCATGACTTGACTAGGCTTTGCCTGCTTCTGAGCAGGCAAAATAGAGGTGGTGTTTGTTGTCATTGAAACCACATCCTCGTCATGTTGGATGCGGCGTTAGTGGAGTGCAGCATGTGGGACCTTCTTTCAATTCTAAGGGGTACGAGTGGTGGGACTGCCGCGTATGTGGGATACGCAGAAGTTACTCGTACACCAGAGGAATCATACGTTATGTGGGGTTACCGCGCAAGCTGCGCACGGTGGTAGGGACCATGTTACCGGTCGCCATGTTCTGCTGTCTCTCGGCGCGCGACAGCGCGTTCTCAGGAGAGACGGCACAGAGCGGGGGGGCACATGCGCTAGATGCGTCTGAGAGGCTCTGAAATGACATCAATGCGCCCAAGTGCCGATCGTCTCCCCCCAGGGCCGTAGAGACGCTCCTGGGGGCCCTCTCGGGGATAGTGAGCATCTTCAGCGGAGCGTATTGCTCATGAGAGGGGTTTTGTAGCAGGAGTAGCAGTTTTTCTTCCCAATGTATCGGATTTAGAAAAATATCTGCTACAGGGTTTTTCGGCGGTATTACACCAGAAAGTATTTATTGAGAATTACTTTTAATAAATATCTGCTACATATATAACCATTGGTATTTCAAGGAAAAACTAGATTTGTAGCAGATGTAGCAGGTATTTTCCTCGTGATGCGCACACGCACGCGTGATACCTGGAGAAGTTGCCTCTGTCAACTCTGAGAATCGATGTATTCCGTATTCTGAGATGATCGCTTGACTGTATTTCAAGATGCGTGTATCACGCGCACATACGCGCATGCGCACCTGAAGACTTGGGTCAAAAAAGCCGCTACAAGTGCTACAAGTGGCACTTTTCGTTGCAGTGATGCGCGAAAGTGCCGTAGCAGCCGTTTTTGGCGTTGTAGTAGCCTTCTGCTACGGGTGTTGTTTGGCTTGATATTCCAGGGAAAACCGGGTTGTCGTATGTAGCGGTTTTAGTTGCAACATTTGCTACAGCTTGCTTTTTGGCGGCGCGCTGGTGATCGGCACCACAGTCGGCTGAGTTGTTGTTTTCCAATATATGGCAGAGGTCACAATCGGCCTCATTGTCTGTATGAACGTTGGTGTTGCACGTGTGCGTCATGTTTGTGTATGATGTCGTCGACAGGTTGATTCGGGTTCGTGGAACGTGAACCAAAATCTGGGACGATGTGGGACCGCACAACGTAAAACGGACGGGAGCTGGTGGGACGGCTCCCGTCCGTGTTTCTGGGGGGAGAAGTCGTGTCACAATAAAACAGGGGCCATCCGGTGAGGATGGCCCCTGTTCTTTTCGCGAAAGGATCGCTTTTTACGATCCCGAGATTGTGGGTCTACGGTGATGTCACGCCGCCTGAGCACGCGCACGGTACTTTGCCTGCTTCTTGGCGCGGTGCTTGGCGGGGTTCCACCGTAGAGAATGGCGGTCTGCCAGTCGTTCACGCTGAGCCTTCTGCTCCGCGAGGAACTCAGCGCGGGTGAGTCCGCCGTGGTTCTGGCGCTCCATCCAGAGCTTGAACTCCATAGAGTTCGTGTCCGGTAGCGCATAAATGAACTCGGCGGCGTAGACGCGAGCTCGCTTCAGGAAGACGATGCGCTCGCGGATGAGCACACCGCGCCTGTCGCGGATGCGGCGCTTTGTTTCGCGGTACTGCCAGTTGTCCAGCAGATCCTGCTTCGTCTCGCTGGGGAGACGGTTGTAGACCACGTGTCGCAGGATTGCACCAGGCGTGCCGTCGAAACCCTCGATACCTTCTCCAGGCTTCGGAGGATTCCATGACATACCGAGATCCTTGGGCAGATTCGGGATGACGATGTTCTGCTTGTTGTCGTAGATGAGTCCACGTTGAATGATCATGACAATCCTCCTTTCTGGTTGAAGATATATTGAAAGATTGAAATGAATGATGAAACTTGTTTCTTCATTCCAATCCCCGGTTCGTACCGTGTACGAACCCGGGGGGGGGGGGGGGGGGGGGGGGGGCCCCCCCCCCCCCCCCCCCCCCC
>ERZ772974.290-NODE-290-length-39523-cov-32.692333_pt1 | contig 39523 bp, 34 predicted proteins | sample MGYA00580671_ERZ772974 | MGnify/ENA primary metagenome ERZ772974 (study PRJEB29015, sample SAMEA2738065) | human oral metagenome | biome: human oral; feature: human-associated habitat; material: saliva | place: China | collected 2218 ... | reverse complement strand
GAAAATAATATGGATTTAATAATTAAAAAAATAATAGACAAGAAAGAAAAAGAAAAAATATCAAAAGCAGTACTTTATGATCTACCTGAATGGTTTGGTTTACCTGAAAGTACAGAAAATTATATTAAAGATTCACAAGATAAACCATTTTTAGCCTGTTATGCGAATAACGATGTTGCAGGTTTTATCGTGTTAAATGCAACAAGTAAGGATACTGTAGAAATTTTCGTAATGGGTATAAAGAAAAAATTTCATCGATTGGGAATTGGAACAAGATTAAATACAGAATTCGAAAATATGGCAAAAAATCTTGGATATTCCTATTCACAGGTGAAAACTGTAAAAATGGGCCACTACAAAGAGTATGATATTACTAATGAATTCTATATCGCAATGGGATATAAAGAATTAGAATGTTTCCCTACTCTTTGGGACGAATGGAATCCATGTCAAATATATATTAAATATCTGGGAGAGTAATACGTCAATAATATTTTATTTATTAAAAAATATTTTAGTATCTAAAAGCTAGATAAGTAAAAATAGAAGCTAGTATATTCACCAAGAAACTTGATATAGTTTACTTTTGAAAACTAAATACAGGAAAAATACAAATTTATACCCTGCCATTTCCCCTGCCGATATAGAAAATAAAGTAGACACTACTTATGATATCAACTACTCAGAATAGATTCTTCCTCTATTGAGTGGGAATAATGCGGTGTAACTTAGAATTATTAGGAGTATAACGACGACATAATTCTTAGATACAGCGTATGCAACAAGAACTTTAATCTTAACGAGCAACACGAGGAAAAGATTATTAGTTCTAACTGCTAACTAACATAGTGAGATATATAAAACCCTTAAAAATTTAAGGGTTTTTCTTATAGTTGCAACCATTTTGTAAAGTTTAGAAACGGGTTACCTGAAGTGTAATTTTCGGGTGACCCATTGGTGATCCATTTTTGATAAATAGACTTTCTATATATATAATCCTATGTGTTATAAATGTCATATATAATTGCGTCATATACATCAATCCAAATTTTTACAACATATAAATCTAATCTGTAAGTATTAGCGATATTGTCTTTACCTTGTTTATCTGTCTTGTATCTAAAATCCATTGATGTCTGGTTTATGGGAAATATAGATGTAATTATTGAATCAATAATAGTTATTTCATCTTGTGTTAATTTGTTTATTATTACTGGTTTTGTATTATTCCATAAATCATTGATATTATGAGTGAATGGGATTTGTTTATTGTTTTTAGACAAAATCCTTTTAAGGGTTAATTCTAAATATTGCATATAATTAAACACGACAGAGTAAAACATATAGTCAGCCATAACACCTTTAGAATACTCTAATAAAATATCACCGGCTTCTTTGAAGGACATAATATAGCCAACTTCTTTTGTGGAGTGAGGGAAATTATTTAACCAATCAATTTTTACCATGTATCCATTATCAAGAGTTATTGAATCTTGTATATTTTTATCAAGATTATCTTTATTTTTCTTTAAAAATTCTATAATTTTATAAGTCGTTTCAAAATCTATATCTGGTTTACTTATATTTGATACTTTAGAATTTTCTTCAATATATGTTTTTATTAGTGTGTATAGTTCTTTGTTCATTTTAATTCTCCTAAATAATTTTGCTATAGTAAATCATTTTCTTTCAAATACTAAATTTTCTTTTTTTAGAATCTCATATCTTGGCCGCTCCTCAATTTTTTTTGTGTTAGTGGTAGAGAATAATACTCTACAGATTTATTTTTCATAGAATCAAACTGTTCTTTTATAATAGAGTAGGACTCCAAGTCATACAGATTCTCAGATAACTCTTTTGGGATATTGCATACGTCAGCATTAAAAGTGTATTCTTTATCATTACCATAGAACACAAGCTTAACATTCCATTTATTCCCATCGGTTTCAATATCATTATTTAGGAATTTATCTTCCACAATTATTTCAAATCCGATTTTTTTCATTGCCAATTCATACATAAATAATACAGAATCTCTCTTGCTTAAAAAACCTAAAGTATAGTCACTGCTTCGTGCAATCCAATCTAAAGATACTTTGCATTTATCGGCAATATCTATCAACATATTTATTGTAGGATTGTTTTTACCATTTTCGTAAGCAGTCATTAACGGTTGAGATGTTCCTAAAAATTTTGCAAACTCCTTTTGTGTTATTTTTATTTATAGAACGAAGATATTTCAATCGTTCCTATACAGCTTTATTATTCATATTGTAATCTCCTATATTTATTATACAAAATCGCATCCTAAAAATAAAGAGAAATTCTGATAAAAATTATAATCAATGGATTCTATTATATAAATCAATATACTAATATATATCACAAGTTTAAATAAACAAGAGAGGAAGAAAAATATGAAAAAATGTATGTTGTTGCTGAAGAGGTCAGCAAAGATTGGGCAAGTTCAAAACCTAAGGCATACAAAATGATAAAATTCATATGGTGATGAACAAAAAAGATGTAGAAGCTTATCAGAAGTCCTATGATAAAATAGATATTTCCCTTAAACAATTTCCATATTTGAAAGATACTGTATTAGAAGGGTTGAAGAAAAATTAGGTAAAAATCTTTTCAGGAAATTAAACGCGTATTCTAAAGAATTACAAACGAAGCAAGAGGGAATAATCAAGAAACATAATTCATTATTAAAGAAGTATTATGAATTGGAACACCTGAAAACTAATATGAATAAATATCTTGGTAGGGATAAAACAAAAAAAGGAATCCATTATTGAAATAATTAAGAAGAATCATAGTATGAGTAACGATATGAAAATATAATGATACACGAAGAGTATTATATAGGAGTTCTCTGTTTTTTGATGCAATTAGCATCTGATTTTTTGTAAAAAACATAGAAAAAATTAGTGAAATATGATATAATGTCTACTAAATAGTATAAAATGTGGCAAGGAGGAATAAAGATGCCAGGACTTAAAGTTGCTGATGTAATAAAAGAATTAGATATTTCTAAGTCATATTTATATAAATTAATAAATAAAGAAAATATTTTAATTCCGAAAAGCGATGCAGGAAGATACTTTTGGGATGAAAATACCGTTGAAATTATAAGAAGATATTTGAATATGGATGGTTTTCAAGACAAGAATGATACATATTTTTTAATATCTAAATTAGGATTAAAACAGTCATTCATAAATAATAGACGATATTTAGGAAATAAATATTCTCTTTCTAAATTCATAAGAAAAACAGTTGACGAAAATTGCAAGGGCGTGAATATTGTTATTGACATATTTAGTGGAACCGGTGCCGTTGCAAATACTTTTAAGGATAAAATGCTAATCACAAATGATTTATTGTATAGTAATTATATTTCCAATTATGCATGGTTTGGATATGAAAAATATTCAAGTAAAAAAATAATTAAGCTTATATACCACTATAATCAAGTTAAAACAAAAGAAAATAATTATATGCGAGAAAATTTTGCAAATACATTCTTTTCTGCTGATGATTGTAGCAAGATAGGATATATAAGAGAAGATATAGAAGCAAAGTACAAAAACAAAGAAATAAATTTTAAAGAATATGCGATTTTGATTACATCACTCCTATATGCAATGGATAAGATTGCGAATACGGTTGGACATTACGATGCATACAGAAAAAATGTTGTATTTGAAAAAAAATTTGTATTGAATGTTTTATTACCTGAAAAAACGATAAATTCTAATAATGCTTGTTATAACCTTGATTCTAATGTGCTGATAAAAAGTATTAAAGGTGATTTGTTGTACTTGGATCCTCCATATAATTCAAGACAGTATTGTGATGCATATCATTTACTTGAAAATGTAGCAAGATGGGAAAAGCCTGAAGTTTATGGGGTTGCAAGAAAGATGGATAGGACTCCACTTAAAAGTGATTACTGCTTGATTACTGCTACAAAAGCATTTGAGGAACTTATTGAAAGAGCTGATACAAAGTATATCTTACTTTCATATAACAATATGTCTAACAAGGGAAATGATAGATCGAATGCAAAAATATCAGATAAAGATATTATGAGAATTCTTAGTAAAAAGGGGAAAGTAACTATATTTGAATCAGACTATAAGAGTTTTTCTACTGGAAAATCAGATATAAAGAACAATAAAGAAAGATTATTTTTATGCGAAGTGTTTAGAAAAGAAAAGAAGAAATTGAATATATCTTGTCCATTTAATTATACAGGCGGAAAATTTAAATTGTTGGAACAGCTACAACCTTTATTTGATAAAAAGGAAGTATTTTTAGATTTATTTGCCGGAGGGGGAAACGTTGGAATAAATTCATCTTCTTCAAAGGTGATTTTTAATGATTTAAATGAAAAATTAATAGATTTAATTAAATTTATCAAAGATACAGATACTAACATTTTATTAAAGCAAATAGATAGTATTATTGATAAATATGGTTTATCCAATACATCGTTATATGGATATTCTTATTATGATTGTGATAGTAGTAGAGGCTTAGCAGGATACAATAAAGAAAAATTTCTCAGGTTAAGAGATGACTTTAACGCTAAGGTCCTTGCCGGAGAAACAGATTACTCAATGTTATATGTGTTGATGGTTTTCTCATTTAATAATCAAATTCGTTTTAATCGAAAAGGGTTGTTTAATCTTCCTGTGGGAAAGAGAGATTTTAATTCTAAAATGAGAAGTAAGCTTATGTTGTTTTCTGAAGAATTAAAAAACAAAGATGTACAGTTCATGAAAAAAGACTTTAAGGAGATTTCATTAGATGATTTTTCTAATGAGACTTTTATTTATTGTGATCCTCCTTATTTGATTACAAATGCAACATATAATGAAAGTGGAATATGGACTGAAACAGAAGAAAAAGCTTTGCTTGAATTTTTGGATGAAGCTAATGAAAAAGGTTTTAGTTTTGCTTTGTCTAATGTCTTAGAAAGTAAAAATAAAAGAAATGATATTTTATATAATTGGATTGAAAGTAAGGGGTATTACTGCTATCATCTGAACAAAAGTTATTCAAATAGCAATTATCACAGAAAAAATAAGAATAGTATATCTGAAGAAGTTTTGATTACTAATTATCCAGTTGATTGGAGGAGTGAGTAAATGGTAAATAAAAGTATTCCATATCAAAGTTTTTGTTGGGTTATAGGAACTACAAGTTTTAGAACTGCAAAATTAAATTTAAAAATAGAGGATCAATTATCGCTTCTTGATGAGTTTTATAATGAAATCATAAAGAAATCTAACTGGAATTGGAATAATGAATTACAAAAAAAATATTATGATTTTATGAAAAACAAAGCCTTCTTAACAGGTGATGCAAAAAGGAAGGACAAAGATGCCAGAGAAAAAACATCAGGTTTAGTTGATATTGGTCTAATCACAGAAGATAGATTGATTACTGAAGCAGGAAGAAAACTGCTTGAAATAACAAGCAGTGGGGATTTTGGAATCAACAATGTTTTTAATATTAACAAAGATAGCTTTATCTATCTAAAACAACTTCTTAAAACAAGTATAGATGTAAGTGGTAATATAGTTAGACCTTTTATTGCGGTTATAAAATGTCTGACGGAACTTGAGTTTTTAAGTTATGATGAGTTTACTTATTTCGTTCCGTTAATTAGAGATGATGAAAGCGCAAAGCAAATTATATCGGATATCAAGTTATATAGAGAAGGCAAAATTTTGCCAGAAGAAACAATTTATAAGAGGCTTATGCAAATGAATAACTATAAACTTGCTAGGGAAGAATTTATAGCCTCTGCTGTTGATGAAAATCTAATATGCTTAGTCGGAATGAATCGTAAAAGCAGAAGCTATGACAAGCCTTACTATAAATTATATGAGAATTTAAAGAAGGTATTTCTTGATGATGAAAGCGATTGTAAGTCACTATTAAATTCTACAAAGAATATAAATGAAAAGCTTGGAACATTGTGGAGAAGTTTACTATTTAAAACAACCAATATTAGTGTTGTAAGAAAAAATGGGAAGTCTTCTATTCACGAACAATGCCCATTTATGAACTGTAAAAATGAATCAGAACTAAAAGAAGTGTTTTTCAAATATTTACATGTTTTTAAAGCAATGGCGACTTTATCTTATTATTTTGATTTAAATAGAAGATATCTTAATATTACAGATACTCTAATTTTTGAAGATCGTATGATTAAGTTGGATATGATTCCAAAGTATTATTTTAAAGAAATTATTGATGTTCTGTATACAGAAACTTTTAGTAGAGATAATAATCTTAGAGCTGATGTCTCACTTGAAACTATATCAGAAGCATTCAAGTTAGATATTAGCAAAGTATATGAAGGTTTAAGTAAAGATTTAGGAATTACAATTAAGAGTCCAGAACAAGCTGCAACTTATGTAAATGATGAACGATACAGACGATTTAATACTTTAGTTGATAGAAAATTTAATGATTCTGTGCTTATAGAGTTGCTAAATTGTTTTAAAAAACGTGATGATAAAAGGATTGGAGAACTTGTTACAGTTGAGGCTACAATACCGACTATCTTTGAATATATTTTGGGAATTATATGGTATAAGGTAAGCGAAAGACAAGGGAATATTTTAGACTTCATGAAATTATCATTAGAAGCCAATTTATTGCCTAAGACACATGCAGCCGGAGGTTATGCAGACATTGTATATGAATATGAAGCATGCACTTCTTATCCTAAACATTCATTATTACTTGAAGCAACCCTTGCAGATGGAAATAATCAAAGAAGGATAGAAATGGAGCCTGTTTCAAGACATTTAGGAGACTATAGAATTAGGTTTAATAATCCTTTCGATTATAGTTTGTTTGTAAGTACATATTTGGACAAAAATGTAATCTCAGATTTTAGATATAGAAAGAATATGCCCTATTTTAAAAATGAAGAAAGAATTGATGGAATGAAGATTATTTCAATAAATACGGATTCTCTTAAGAAGATAATTGAAAATAAAATTAAGTATAGATATTTGTATGAAGTGTTTGATAAATACCATAAAATGCCGTTAGAGACGATAGATTGGCATGATGGGTTGATAAGAGAGGCTACTGGAGAGTATAAGGCTTAATTATGATGTGGAGGCAGAAGATAATATGAAAATAAAATCGATGAAAATTAGAAACTTTAGAGGTTACTCAGATGAGACAATAGTAAATTTTGATGATTTAACTGTTATAGTAGGCAAAAATGATGTTGGTAAATCAACAATTTTAGAGGTGTTGGATATCTTTTTCAATGATGGTAAAGGTGTTGTAAAAATTGACAAAACAGATATAAATATTGATAAATCAAAAAATGGAGAACAAGAGACAGTAATAAGTATATGTTTTTGCGATTTACCAGACAAGGTTATAATAGATTCCTCTGTTGAAACATCTCTTGCAGACGAATATCTTTTGAATGAAAATAAAGAACTTGAGATAGTAAAAAAATTTCAAAACGGTGGATCACCTAAAGTATATATAAAAGCTAGTCATCCAACAAATAAAAGTTGTGAAGATCTATTATTAAAGAAGAACACAGATTTAAAAAAATTAATTAAAGAAGAAAATATAGAATGCAGAGATTTGAGCATCAACTCAATAATGAGAAAAGAAATATGGGCAAAATATCAAGATGATTTGCGATTGGACGAAGTGGAGCTTGATGTCACAAAAGAAGATGCAAAAAAAATTTGGGAAAAAATATCTTTATATTTACCAGTATATTCACTTTTTCAATCCGATAGAAAAAATAGTGATTCAGATAATGAAATACAAGATCCATTAAAGGAAGCAGTAAAACAAATTATTAGTGAAGAAAGTTTACAAAATAGTCTTGTGGAGATTGCAGATATAGTTAGAAGAAAAATAGAAGAAGTCTCTAATAGAACCTTAGAAAAAATAAGAGAAATGGATCCAGAAATTGCAAGCACTTTAAATCCAGTTATTCCTGCAGCAAAGAAATTAAAGTGGCAAGATGTTTTCAAAAATGTTTCTATATCTGGAGATGAGAATATCCCTATAAATAAAAGGGGAAGTGGAGTAAGACGGTTAATATTATTGAATTTTTTTAGAGCAGAAGCTGAAAGAAGAGCAGAAAATAGCGAAAATGCAAATGTTATCTATGCAATAGAGGAGCCAGAAACATCTCAACATACAAATAATCAGTATAAGTTAATTGAGTCTTTGAAAGATTTAGCGAAACTGCCAAAAACTCAGATATTGTTAACAACACATAGCCCTAATATTGTAAAAAGATTGGATTTTTCAAATTTAAGATTACTTAAAGATGGAGAACAAAAAAAAGAAATCCAAAATGTTGCTCCTGGACAATTACATTATCCATCGTTAAACGAGGTAAATTACATGGCTTTTGGTGAGATAACGGAAGAGTATCATAATGAATTATATGGTTTTATTGAGTTACAGGGGTGGCTTAATGACTATAAATCTGGTAAACCGGAGATTGATTATAAAAAGTTGAAAAAAGATGGCTCAATAGTTATTCAAAAGCTAACTTTGACAGAATATATAAGGCATCAAATACATCATCCAGAAAATATAAATAATAGAAGATTTAATCTTTCAGAGTTAAAGGATTCGATAGAAATGATGAGAGACTTTATTTCAATCAATGATAGAATAATAGAATAGCCTTTACTAGAATATAACTTAATATGTTGTGCTTACAATATGCTTGCAAAAAATCAGATAAACAGGAATAAACTAGATAATAAGGCTAAATCAGAAGACAAAAACCTTAATTTTATGCCATTTATACAAAACGATATCAATGGAGATATCGAATAGGAATAAACGTTGTATCTTAGAATTATAAAGTGTATGACGACATTATAATTCTTAGATACAGCATATGCAACAAGAACTTTAATCTTAACGAGCAACGCGAGGAAAATATTATTAGGTCTAACTGCAAGCATAGTGAGATATATCCCCCTCTTGATATAATAATATTATTATACCAAGGGGGGGCTTATATTTGTATAAGGTAAACTAGTATGGTTATTAATATTCTAAAGAATAACCTTTTCTATTAAGTCTGAGATTTTTTTTACTTATGTAAATCTTAAAGTATTTGAACTCCTTATCTGAATCGTAAATTGGGAATTCAAAACTTTTTTTCGTTCCATTTTTCCATATACCTTCTGGTTCACCGGCTATAGAAAAAACACCCTTGTCTTTTTCATCATAAAAATGAATTGTAAGATATATATGTTCAACGTCATAACCAGTAGTGTTTTCAAAGTTCCCTATGTAACGTTTCTCATTTCCATTAGATCTACTAACATTTTCAACTTCGAAGTCTTCAGGTTTAAAAGTATCTACTAATATTCCGTATACTCTATTAAATTCTTTTATTTCTTTACCACTTTTCAATATCTTATTAAGGGATTTTTTATTTTTTACAGGAATTTCCACTATTGAATTAATATCTAAAAGTAATTCATAACGTTTTCTTTGATATTTATACCATTCATCTGTGAACGTACTATCCACAAAATTTTCCCCTAATATACCTTTTTTCTTTAATATAGCTTCTTTTGTTTCCTTAAGATTATTAATATATGCGTTAGCAAATTCCTTTAACTTAGGATCTTTAAAGTTCCGGTTATTATATTTATTAATTTCAATTAATTCACAATCTATGTAGTCTCTAAAGTCTTTAATTGATTCTTTTTCTTTATCTTTATCTTTAACCTTATCCTTATCATTTAAGTAAACAATTCCCCACCTATTATTCAATCCTTTTGCCAAAGAGTTTATGAATTCATTATCATACGTCTTGGTTTTATCACCTATAAAATAATATGGACTTGGTAACAAAAGGCCTATTAGTAAAAGTAATAAAGCTAATCCTATTCTTTTTATCATAAAACTGTAGCCCCCATTCCCATAGTCTTTTCAGTATATCAATACCTTTTTTCTATTAATATTCTAGTTATCTTTTGATAGAAATTTTAAAATAGTTCCTCAGTATATAAACTCCTTCTTATTACCTAAACTATTAATAAAAAGGTGGCAAAGCCTAAATAACTATTAATTAAGATCGGTAACTTTATTGTAATTATTTCGATAAGAAAAGTCAAGTTTGTCTGCGAATGTAAATCGGATATAAAGTAAAAGGACAAGTAGCCTTTCAGTTAAAATAGTAAAGCTAAATATTAAATTTTTATAATATATTTTTTAATATTTACCCATATTTTGTCCATGTTATATTGTATAATTATCATAGGTAATAATAAAATAAGGAGAATATATAATGAATAAAAAAATTATTACAATTCTTACAGGTATTATTGTTTTAGTCGGTGCATTCTTTTTCTATCAGCATTCTGGAAAAAATGACCTTAAAGCTGAACATACCAAATACTTAGCTCTTATCAATGATAACCATGATTTTGATGGAGGTATTAAAAGGTTAGAAACTCTTGACAATGACGAAGGTCAAGAAATTTTTAAAAACATAAAAACTGAAATCAAAATCGCTAAAGAATTAAAAAACATCGACACAAGTCTTGATAATAAAGATGTCGATGCAGCTAAAAAATCTTTAGAAAAAGTTGATACTCTTACTGTAGATAATACTTTTGATAAAGCTATAGAATGGCTAAAAGAAGATATTACTAACTTTGACAAAGCTAAAAAAGAAATAGACGAAGATAAATCTGATAATATCAGTTCAATTATTGATAAGTATAAATTTAATCATAGTGCATTAAAAGCTAAGCTAAGCGAACCTGAAGTGAAAAAAGATGCAGAAAACAAACAATCTTCAGAAACTAAACAAACTTCAGAAACTAAAACAAAAGTTGTTTCAGGTAATACTGCTTCTACTGGAGGAGTTGGAGATAACGACGTTATACCAGCTGGTTCTTCATATGTATTTAGTGGTAGTATAACTGATTCAACAACTTATAAAGAATTCAGACAAACTAATGCTTATCAAACTATCGCAACTAATTATGTTGGATTTAATGCTAGTAACGCCGAAATTAAAGCTTGCTTAGAGTGGTTAATTAAAAAAGGTAGAGAAGGTGCTCAAACCTTACCAAGTACACAAGAATATAAAACTACTTTCGGTAGATAAATATTTATATTTCAAGTCTAGTATAAAACTATCTTAATTATAAAACACTTGATCCAGTTACCGAACAGTTGTGCTCCCAATCCCGTCAAAGTATAGATGTTAACCATCCACTACCGTGTGTTTAGTTTTCCAATTTTGCATCATGCAAATGTACAATCTTACGCTAACTTCTAGATGTAATCATGAAGATAGCGTCATAGACTAATAGAGGGACAATCGTACATGAATAGTGGTGTGAATTTTGTCGCCCTTCTGATGGGAGAATCTGGACAAAGTTCTCATATTATGTTTCTGCAATTCATTTAAATTTTCAATTATATATATATTAATTTCTTAATTACTACTTTTCAAAAAATTTAAAACTATTCTATTAAAATCAGAAACTTCTTGATGGACTGCATGACCAGATTTTTCAAAAATAAGTTTCTGACAATTGATTTTTTTAGCAAGTTCATTAGAAAATTCTACTGGGATAACTTGATCTAATGCAGCACCTATGACCAGAGTTTTAGCTTGGATTTTATCTAATTTATCAAAAACATCAAATTTTAAGCACGATCTAGCTAAAACAATAAATCTATCAAACTGATCTAATTTTGGCTTAAATAGAATTTGTACTAATATAGATAACCACTTATTTTTTGCTATATATCCTTTTGAATAAACAGTTTCAATCATATTTTTTTGCAGTTCTTGTAACTTACCATTTTCAGCTAGAACAATCCACCTATCTACGACCTTGTTTGTTGTAGGATTATTTCTTGATGTAGTTGCCGCTAATACTAGCTTGTCAACAATATCAGGGTAATTTATAGCTAATAGTTGTGCTATCATCCCCCCTTGAGATACCCCTACAACATCTACTTTATCTATATTCAACTTTTTTATACAATAAGCAATTTCTTCCACCATATCACTTATCTCATAATTCTCATTGATATGTTCTTTATGATCAAATATAAAAACTTTATATTCTCTCAAAAAATTTCTATAGAAAAAAGCAAGTTGTAAAGCTTTTCCTTTTATTCGCTCGGTATTTAAACCTGGTATTAATAATAAATTCTTTTTTCCATAACCAAATGAAACATAATTGACTATATCATCATCGTATAATTTAATTTGACAATTTTTTGCAGAAAACATAATATATACCTTTCTTAATTAGTTACTTATGCAATTAATTATACCATATTTATAAATCACCTACCCTAAAACTATAGTTCGCATCCATATCCTAAGCTACACCAACAAACTTCTCAAAATTATTACCGGTGTAATAGACAATTATAAAGTTCTCTAGATTTCCATAAATTTAGTAAATATCAAAGCATGATATACATACCTTAAATTCACAATATAATTTTATTATTTTCTGAAAAACTATTGTAACAATATCTTTATTTTTCATAATTTTACAGCTTTTTTCTTAACTAAAATACCTTATCAATATTTCAAAACTTTGTTATATTTTTTAGTTGATTTATTTGATAAAATATGCTAAATTATCTATTGTTGAGATATATTATGAAATCAAAAATAATATAAAGGAGACAACAGTTTATGAAGAAAATATTAATAACTAAAAAAACAAGTATGATTTCTACTTTTATTCTCACTGCAACATTAAGCTATCTATTATATAATTACACTTTACTAGGAGTAGCTTTAGCCAGTATTTATATTTTGGCTACAGGAATATTAAACTGCAAATATAAAACAAATAATAAACTAATCAACTATACATCTATTATATTTGCAACACTAATGATTATTTTTATATCTATAAATAATAATCTACCCCCTTTAAAAATCAATATGATATTAATAACGGAGCTAATATTTTTCGTTTACTATTCATCATCAGATAGCTTTTTGGAGATTAAAAATTAATTATATATATTTCACATATTTTTAATAAAAAAATCCCACTCTTAATAGAGCGGGATTTTATTTTATAGGTAATCTACATCTTTGATTACTTCTGGTTGTTGTGGTTGTTGTTTTTTAGCAACTGGTTTACGAGTTTTCACTCCGTTATTCCCTGCTGGAAGTCTGTATTTTTTAACCTCTTGTTTTGGTTGTTGTTTTTTAGCAACTGGTACACGAGTTTTTGCACCATTGTTTCCTGCTGGAACACGTAATGGTTTTTCTGATTTCACAGCTGGTTTTTTCTCAGCATAGTAGTATCTCATATACGCTTCCATTGGATGTATAGATGCTTGAATAGAAATACCATCTTCTTTAATTAATTGATAAGTTTTACCGTTATAGTTAATTTCTTTTTTTACTTCTGGTAAATAATCTTTAAAATAACTAAGTGGTGTACTTAAATCTGGACGTGGTACTTTTATTCTTTGTTTTGGAGATATTTCTACCCCAGCACTTGTTTCTACAGTGTAACTAACAACTAAAGTTATTGGATCAACAAGCTCATCTCCGCTAGATTTTTGATTTGAAGTTGCTCCATTATTTACATCCGCTGCTGCTGCAAACGGTGCTTGTGAAGTTGCAGTTAAAGCTAAAGCTGTTAATGCAACAGTTAAAGTTTTTTGCAATTTATTCATAATATACTTTTTCCTCCTAATATTTTTTAGCATAATAATTGCTTTAATATTATATATCAAATATCCCTAATTTGTCAAAAGAAATCCTCTTTATCCCCTATACTCTAGTTTTTTTATCAAAAACATAATAGCAAAGTAATTTTAACACCTGAAAAAATATTTAATAATTTATTGTTGACAACGTATATCTATAATTTCTCTGTATTTTTTAAAGTATATTTATTAATTATAAATACGCTCTCTTTTAACGGTATACTATCTATTAAATACAAGTGAGAAATGTTATAATAAACCTAGAAAATAAGAAACAGGAGCAATAGCTAATGAGTTTAGATTTATTTATTTTTGAAAGAAGAGAAGAGATAAAAACTTCTCTAGATGTCCTAAGTTATCTAGAAGAATTTTCTCGATACGAAGAGGACAAAGACTATAATTCACTTGAAGGATGCTCACCAGTTATAACTGCTTGGGCTAAAGAAATGTTTAAACAGTTCCCTCCTTTGAACGGTGAATATGCATTACCTGATGAAATTGCTTTTTCATCCGAAGATATTGAAGATTATCTAACTGATTACACTTTAGGAAAACATGGTGCTATATGTTCACTTTCTTATAATGTTATAGACGATGCATTTGATTTTCTTTTAGATATATTTGATGAGTATAATATCGGTATATATGACTTCAATAATATTGATAATATTATTGGTTCAGATATCGAAATTTTAAAATATAAAACCGAGAGTACCAATATTACTCCATGTACTTGGAACGAAGTAGAAAATTCTATTTATACCCTTGATAATCCAGAGAGAAAGTCAGCATATCTATCACTATGGTTTGATATTAATGGAAAAGACAATAGTTTTATTCAATGTGCCCCAATCTATAAAGAACCTAGCTTCTTTTCTCGATTATTTAATAATGATAAAACAGCAGAAATTAATGGTTATGCTCTTGAAATGAAAAATGATAAAAATGTTTATCGAACAATTATTCAAAACAAGAAACAATTAAGAGAGATTATAAAAAGTTGGTGTTTTGATAGAAAACTACCTGATACAAGCAAATATAAAAAAGTATCAAATTTATAATTAATAAGCAAAAAAGACAGGAAAAATTCTCCTGTCTTTTACTTATTATTAGTTACTTTTAATGCTTTCTACATAGTATTTAGATTTTACATTTCCACCAGCGTACTGTTTATTATTAATTTTCAGTGTGATTGTTGAAATTTTTGTTTTTGTCATTTTATCAACAACATTAATCTTAATTTTATCACCTTCAACTACCCATTTGTCTTGTGACTCAACTTCTTGCGGGTGATTATTACCCATTATTCTTGTAGTAAATGCGATAACATTATCACCTTTATAATAATAGACCTCATCTTCCTTAGGTACTGCATTAGATTTTGTTGAACTTCCTTCTTTTTCACTAAAGTGTAATCCTTTTAGTAAGTTAATTGCTTCTTCTTTAGTGTATGTTTTCGAAGAAACTGCATTGATAGCATCTAAGTAATCAGCACTAGATACCGTAAATAATGTTTCTCCATTTGCAGCTTTTGTTGTTTTAATTTTTGGTTGAGTAAGCCAATGAAGTAAGTTTGTTTGAGATGATAATCTAGATACATCATTACCCGAAACACCTACTATATCTACTAATTTTTTTGCCGAGGCAAAATCATGATTACCTGTTTTTACTGTTTGCGTATTATTGTTATTTTTACTTCCACTATTTACACTGTTGTTATTATTATTGTTATTATTTTCATTATTACCAGTGTTTTCACTGTTATCTTTATTTTCTGTAGTTTCTGTAGAACTTTGTTCTTTATTTGTATTATTATCTTCTTCCTTTTTCTCTTCTGAAGAGTTATTTGATTGCTCTGTTTTTTTATTGTCATCTTCTTTGTTTTTTACATTTCCTTTTGTTGCACAACCTGTTATTATTAAGGCACCAGCTGCAAGCAAAGCTAATAGTTTCTTGTTCATATTTCTGACCTCCATATATTAGTTCTCTTTATTATACCATATTTAGACATAAAAATAGACTCTAAAACTCTAGTTTTTGATATGTACCCCTTTTACTGGACAAACCAATAAAAGGGGTACATATCAGACTAATTGTCGTCTTTTTTTAATTTTAATTTATATTTAGCTATTAAAAAAATAAAATTTAAAAAACCAAATAATAATGTTGGAGATATTAATTCATAATTTTGCATTGCTACGATAGGGCTATATCCTTTTATTATAAATATTAATAAAAATAATATTGTTATTAATATAACCATATTTAATAGAGAAATTTTTTGTGCTTTCGAGGCTTCTTTAGGATAATATGAAAATATTATAAAAAAAGTTAATGTTAGTATTATTGCAATGATGTTATGTATATCCATATTTCTTACCTCCGTTATGCTAGTTACTTTTATTATACTATATTTAGACATAAAAATAGACTCTAAACCTCAAGTTTTAGAGTCTATTTTTCTTAATCTTTTAAAATTATCTCATACCTTTATCGTATGGTACACCAAGAGCTTCTGGTGTAGAAGTTTTCTTAGAAAATACGATAAGCGCAATAATTGTTGCTACGAATGGGAACATAATGAAGAGAGAATAAAAAAGAAACTAGGATGGTTAAGTCCTAAGTAATATAGAATAAAACATATGACTGTATAAATATAAAAAAGATAGCGTAGCAGTCATTACAACTACTACGTGCTATTCTAAGTCTAACTTTTTGAAGTCAGATCAATTGTCATCTTTTTTTAATCTATATTTAGCTATTAAAAAAATAAAATTTAAAAAACCAAATAATACTGTTGGAGATATTAATTCATAATTTTGCATTGCTACGATAGGGCTATATCCTTTTATTATATATATTAATAAAAATAATATTGTGATTAAAATCCCCATATTTAATAAAGAAATTTTTTGTGCTTTCGCGGCTTCTTTAGGATAATATGAAAATATTATACAAAAAGTTAATGTTAGTATTATTGTGATGATGTTATGTATATCCATATTTCCTACCTCCGTTATTCTAGTTCCTTTTATTATACCATATTTAGACATAAAAATAGACTCTAAAACCTTTTTTGTTTTAGAGTCAATTATTCTTAATCTTTTAAAATTATCTCATACCTTTATCGTATGGTACTCCAAGAGCTTCTGGTGTAGAAGTTTTCTTAGAAAATACGATAAGCGCAATAATTGTTGCTACGAATGGGAACATATTCCAGAATGATACCGGAATTGGTAGATCTGGTGCTAAAATAGATACTTTTTCAGCAAATACTTTTGTTCCACCGAAGAACAGTGATGCTAAAGTAATTGTAATTGGGTTATATTTACCAAAGATAAGTGCTGCTAATGCTAAGTATCCAAATCCGTATACTGTGATTGCTGCGTTGAACCCTTGGCTGAATGTAGTAGCGATGATTGCTCCTGCTAATCCTGCTAAACATCCTGAGATAAATACCCCAATGTAACGATATTTAAATACATTTAATCCTAATGAATCACTTGCTTGTGGGTTTTCCCCTACAGAACGTAATCTTAATCCAAATGGACGTTTATAGATAACGTAGTAAGTAACACAAACTAGGATAATAGCTATAATGATCGTTGGATAAACTGTGAAATTACCAAGTATTGTATATCTTGGGAATCCACTAGCTAATAATAATTCATAAGTTCCGTTAAAGTGGTTTACTAAGAATAAAGCGATAGCTGGTGTAATTAAGTTAATCGCTGTACCTGAGATTACTTGGTCAGCTTTTAAGTTAATACTGATAAAAGCGTGAATTAATGAAAGAAGTCCTCCACACGCTGTTGCCGCTAATAAGCAAAGTACTAATTGACCAAATGTAGGTGCTCCATCAAATGCACTAAGAGCTATGAAAGAAGCAACAAATGAACCGAAAATTACGAAACCATCAAGTGCAATATTTACAACTCCACTCTTTTCAGAATAGAAACCACCTATTGCTGCGATAAGTATAGGTACTGTATATTGCAACATTGAGTCTAATAGTGATAATATTGTATCCATCTATTTATCTCCTTTCTTTTTACTGCTTGCTGCTTTTTTAGAGAATTTGAAATCAAAGATTGATTTAGCAGCTACAAATAGAACGATTAATCCGATTAAAATATTTGCGATATCTTTTGGAATACCAACAAATGATAATTGAGGTGTTAATACACCTAAGAATCCAAATAATAATGCTCCTAGTAATGAACCTAGAGCTGTATTAGCACCAATAAGTGCTACGGCGATACCCATGTATCCATATCCTTGGAATGTAGAACCTGCTACTACTTGTCCAACCGGCCCCATGTTGTAAAGAGCTCCACCTAGACCTGCAAATGCACCAGAAATAGCCATAGATAAGATTGTATTTCTATTAACTTTCATACCAACGAATTTAGATGCATTTGCGTTATAACCTACAGAACGTAGTTCGTAACCAAATACTGTTTTTTCCATAACGATATAGAAAATAATTACTCCAAAAATTGCAAAGAATAAATCTGTACCTAAACGGTGGTTACTAAAGATTCCTTCGATAAGACTATTTTGTAAATATCCTGTACCATCTTCTGCAACGATTGGTTTAGAAATAATATCATTTGTTCCTTTAATAAATTTAGGAACAGCGAATTGTACGAAGTATAATGCTGTATAGTTTAACATAATTGTTACAACTACTTCACTGATATTAAATCTAGCTTTTAAATAACCAGCGATACCAGCCCAAATACCACCTACAATAATACCTGCTAGGATTGAACAAATTAATACTAAGTAAAAATTCATTCCTTCCATTTTAATAGCAACAAGACCTGCAAAAAGACCACCCATAATAAATTGCCCTTCTGCCCCAATGTTGAATAACCCTGTTCTAAATGCAAAGGCTACTGATAAACCTGTACAAATAAGTGGAATTGTCGATACAAAAATTTCTGCTATACTGTTTGAATCAGAAAAAATGTCTCCAATAACACTTAAAACATCTTCTGGCGACGCTCCAATTGCCGAAATAAGAATTGCTCCTATAATAAACGAAGCTAATATTGGTAGCACCGCATTAGTTAAAACTTTTTTTAACATACGCTCTCCTCTCTACTTCTTAACCCCGGCCATTAGAAGACCTAGTTGTTCTTTAGTTACATTTTCATCATTATCTACGACATCAATTATATTACCATTGTGAATAACAGCTATTCTGTCAGATAATGTTAGAATTTCATCTAAATCGTATGAGATTAATAATACTCCATTACCTTTATCACGGTAATTGATTAACATTTTATGAATACCATTTATCGCACCAACATCAAGTCCACGTGTAGGTTGTGTTGATACTAATAATTTTGGATCTAATTCTAATGCACGTCCGATAATAAGTTTTTGTTGGTTACCACCACTCATACTACGAGCAGCAATTTTTTCGTCACCAGCTTTACGCACATCATATTTTTCACAAAGCTCTTTAGCAAATTTAGAGATTGCTGGTTTTTTCAAGAATCCACGTGAAGAGAATTTTTCTGTATAGTAGTTTTCTAATACTGAGTTTTCTTCAACACTGAAATCAAGAACTAATCCATCTTTATGTCTGTCTTCTGCGATAATTTCAAGACCTAATTCTTTACGTTTTGCTGTTGGAACTCCAGCAAGGTCTTTTCCATCAAAGACAATTTTTCCTTTAGTTTCTTTTAATAGAGCATTTAGTACTTCAACAAATTGTTGTTGACCGTTACCATCAACCCCAGCAATACCAAGGATTTCTCTTTCACGAACATCTAAGTTGAAGTCAGAAAGTATATCTTTTTTCTCTTCAGTATCTGCATAAAGGTCAGATACTTCTAATATTTTTTTCTTACCTTCTCTAGAACGTTCATATTTAATAATTTCTAGATCTTTACCAATCATAAGACTAGCAAGTTTTTCTTTTGTTGTGTCTGCTACTTCTACAGTTCCGAAGTATTCACCACGACGAATAATACTACAACGATCAGCTACTGCCATAATCTCGTTAAGTTTATGAGTGATTAATAAGATAGTTTTCCCTTCTGCTTGAAGATTCTTAAGAATTGCTAAAAATTCTTTAATTTCAGCAGGAGTTAATACCGCTGTAGGCTCGTCAAAGATAAGGATATTAGCATCTCTATATAACATTTTTAGAATTTCTACCCTTTGTTGCATCCCAACTGTAATATCACCTACTAAGGCTTTCGGGTCTACTTCTAATCCATATTTTTTAGATAGTTCTGTAATTTTTTTAGCAGCAGAATCTAAATCGATTTTTCCGCCTTTTACTTCTTCCATTCCTAAGATGATATTCTCAGAAACAGTGAAGTTTTTAATTAATTTAAAGTGTTGGTGAACCATACCGATCCCAAGTTGATTAGCATGTTTAGGATCTTTAATGTCAACTTCTTTCCCATCTAATTTAATGACACCCTCTTCTTGATGGTACATACCAAAAAGAACGGACATCAACGTAGATTTACCAGCACCATTTTCACCAAGCAATGCATGAACTTCGTTCTTTTTCACCTGAATAGTAATGTCTTTATTTGCGTAGAAGTCACCAAACTTTTTAGTTATGTTTAGCATTTCTATAGCGTACATATATTTACCTCTCTTTTGTATATTGTTACTTATCTATTATAATATATTTTTGCAATCTAGTATAGCATTTTAGTACGATTCTGTTAATTAATTTTATATTATTTATTAATATTATAATTATAAAAATTAAAACTATAAAAACTGCATAATATCATTGTGTTTTCATAGTTATTTCCAAAATTTTTCAAAGCTTAATATTGTAGAAAATTTTTTTAATTATTCACATTTTAAAAAATAATAATTACGTTTGCAAATTTATAGCTTTTTTAAAAAATTTTTCAATAAAAAAGGCCTAGTATAATACTAGACCTTTTTTTGAATTATAATTTTAAAAATTATAGTTCACCTTCGATATTTGCTTTATCTGTTACTTTATCTGCTTCAGCAGCTACAGTTGATTTACCAGACTTAAGTGATTCTACAACTTCTTTAATTTTTTTGTTGATATCACTGCTTAAGTTTGGATTTTCAGCAGGTAGACCTACACCATCGTCTTTGATAGTGAATACTTTAGCTTTTCCACCTTCGAATTTACCAGCTTTGATAGCATCTAATACTTGAGTTACTGCAACATCGATACGTTTAACAGCAGATGTTAAGATTACAGATTTTTCTACATCTTTTCCATCTTTATCTTTAGCTTTGAATACACCTTCAGAATATTGGTCTTTATCTACACCAACGATCCAGTGTTTGATTTCTCCGCTTTCTTTAAGATCTTTAGTAGCTCTTTCTTGTGCTTCTTTGATTGAACCACTTCCAGTTCCACCAGCTGCTACGAAGATAACGTCAGCTCCAGCATCGTACATAGTTGCTGCTAAAGTTTTACCTTTGTTAGTATCGTTAAATGATCCACTGTAGTTATATACGATTTTGATGTCTTTGTTAGCAGCTTTAGCTCCTTGAACAAATCCTACACCAAATTTAACTACTGCAGGGATTTTAGCTCCACCAATAAACCCAACTTTACCAGTTTTTGATTGTAATGCTGCTGCATATCCTGCTAAGTATCCTGCTTCTTGTTCAGCAAATGTAATTGATTCAACGTTTTTGTTATCTACAGTTCCATCGATGAATATGAATTTTTTATCTGCAAATGATTCTGCAACTTTTGGTAATTCTTTTTCAAAATAGAATCCTGCTAATGAAATAACATCAGCTGCTTTAGCTGCATTTTGTAAGTTAGCTGCGATGTCACTTTGGTTTTTAGTTTCGATTGGGTTTAATGCTTTACCACCGTTTTTATCTACCCAAGCTTTAACAGCTTCTACGTTACTTTGGTTGAAACTTTTATCTTTTGCTCCACCTTCGTCAGTAACTACTCCGATTTTTAAATCAGATTTTGAAGATGAATCTTCTTTTTTCTCAGTTTTAGAAGAACATCCTACAAAGATAAGTGCTGCTGATAAAATAACAGCGATTAATGAAAATATCTTTTTCATAAACAAATAATCTCCTTTATTTATTTTTGTATATTGTTTATACCTAAATAATACCACATAATTGTATAAATATCAACATTTTATTTACTTTTTAAAAATTATATTTTTTATTGTTCGTATTAAGTAAAATTTAAGGGTGTTTTCATATTTTTATAAAGCTAATGTTCACTTTTTATCTTCTTATATATACATATGTATACCTAATTAAAGCATTTTCATAACTATAATTTATACTATTTTTTAAATTAATACACATTTTTGCTAACATTTTTATAACTACTTTGTCTTAATAAAAAGGCCTCACTAAATTTCTTCAGCGAGACCTTTATTTTTATTATAGTTCACCTTCTAAATTAGTAACTGATCCTTTTGCTTTTAGCTCATCACCAGTTCCTACTACTTCTACCTTACCTGATTTAAGTTCTTCAATAGCTTTATTAATTTTAGTTTTATTGTCATCACTTAGGTTTGGATTTTCTTTTGGTAGTCCTACACCATTTTCTTTAATACCGAAGATATGTTCACCTTTTTCAAATTTATTTTCTTTAATTTCATTTAAGATTTTTGTTACTGCTACTTCAATATTTTTAACAGCTGATGTTAAGATTACAGATTTTTGGTATTCTTTTCCATCTTTATCTTTTCCTTTGAAAACACCTTCTTCGTATTGGTCTTTATCTACACCAACAACCCAGTGTTTAATTTCTCCGTCTTTAGACATATCAAGGTTACCACGTTCTTTTGCTTCTGATATAACACCATTACCTGTATTACCTGCCGCTACAAAGATTACATCTGCACCTGAATCGTACATAGTTGCTGCTAATGTTTTACCTTTATTTGTATCTGAGAATGTTCCACTGTAGTTGTACATGATTTTAATATCACTCTTAGCTGCTTTAGCACCTTGAACAAATCCAATACCAAATCTTTCTACAGGTGGAATTTTAGTTCCTCCGATAAATCCAACTTTACCAGTTTTAGATTGTAATGCAGCTGCATAACCAGCTAGGTACCCTGCTTCTTGCTCTTTAAAGATAAGTGACGCTATATTTGGTGCATCAACAAAAGTATCAACATACATGAATTTTTTATCTTTATATTGTTCGGCAACTTTTGGTAATTCTTTTTCGAATTCATATCCTGCTAAAGAAATGATATCTGAAACTTTTGAAGCATTTTGAAGGTTTGCAGCCAAATCAGATTGGTTTTTTGATTCAACAACAACTGGATCTTTTGCTCCATTGGCCTTTGCCCATGCTTGTATAGCTTCTACGTTTGCTTGGTTAAAGCTTTTATCTTTAGCTCCACCTTCACCGGTAACAACCCCTATTTTGTAGGAACTTTTTTCTTCAGTATTTGATTCTGATTTATTTTTTTTAGAAGAACATCCTACTACAATTAATGATAATGCAAGTAATATTGCAATAATAGTACGTAACTTTTTCATAATAACCTCCTATTTTTATGTACTAAGAACACAATAACACATTTTTAAACCGATTTCAATATTTTTTTACTATATTATTACAAAAACTTAAATTTATTAAACATTTTAACAATTAAATATATAAAAAGTGTTAAATTTATATATTTCCTTATTTTTTTATGATATAATTGAATTGATTAAAGCATTTTCAGGAGGATTTATTTATGACTTATTATGAAAATATTGTGGAAACTGCGAATTATATTAAGAAGTATTTCAATGAGCCAATTGATTACGCAGTTGTCCTAGGAAGTGGAATTACATTAGAACTTGAAGAACAACAAGAGCTTGGTTACGAGGCTATTCCTCTTTTCCCAGGAAATAAACGTTCAAACCATGTTAAAGGGCATGCAAATAAACTTACTTTTGGGAAAATCTCAGGTAAAAATGTCCTTGTATTAAACGGGAGACTTCACTATTATGAAGGATATAAAATGAAAGAAGTTGCATTTATGACTTATGTTGTAAAATTCTTAGGTGCCAAAGGATTATTTATTACTAACGCTTGTGGCGCTATTAACACTAACTTTACTGAAGGAGATATCGTTTGTTTAGATGATTTCATCTCTCTAGTAAGTAATAATCCTCTAATGGGAGAAAACGATCCACGCCTTGGTGAGAGATTTGTTGATATGACTACTCCATTTAATCCATATTTAGTAGATAATCTTTTATCATCTGCTGAAAAGCTAGATATCAAATTACATCGTGGTGTTTATGGATTCTTCCAAGGTCCATACTTTGAAACACGTGCAGAAATACAAGCATTTAAAACTATGGGATGTGACTTAGTTGGTATGTCAACTGTTCCTGAAGTCATTGCAGCTAACCATGCTGGGCTTCCTGTTGCTGTATTAGCCTGCGCTACTAACATGGCAACTGGTATTCAAGAGAAAAAACACGACCATGAACATGTATTAAAAACAGCTCAAAAAATAAGTGTAAACCTTAAAAACTTACTTATTGAAACACTTAAAAACTTAGACTAAGGAGTGATTACTGATGGAAAAAACAATTTTTGAAAAAATTATCGATGGAGAAATTCCAAGTTATAAAATTTATGAAGATGAACATGTATATAGCTTTTTAGATGTTTTTCCAATAACTAAAGGACACACTTTAGTTATTCCTAAAAAACATAGTCGTAATATTTTTGATTGTGATCCTGAAACAGCTGCAAACATCGGTAGAGTTTTACCTAAGATTGCTAACGCTGTAAAAGAAGCTTATGGTTGCGATGGGGTTAATATTTTCCAAAACAACGAAGAATATGCTGGACAAAGCGTCTTCCATTTACACTTCCATATTGTTCCTCGTTATAAAGATAAAGATGTTAATTTTGATAATTTAGAAGTTAAATGGCCTCCACAAAAAGTTGAGTCTTCTGAATTTGAAGAAATTCAAAAAAATATAACTAAAAACCTATAATTTTAAAAAAAGAAAGAAGCAATGATTAAATTATCGTTGCTTCTTTAATATTATTATTTATCTTCTTTTGTTGAAAATAGAGATACGATTGAATCTAATGTAGTTCTTGGTTTAGAGTGTTTTTTCTCTTCTTCAATTTCATCATCAATATTATTAACTTTGTTAACTATATTTCCCTGAATATCTCTTACTTTTTCTTCAGCTAATTCTTCAACATCTTCTGCTTTCTCTTTGATGTCTTCAAATTTTTCTTTAGCTACTTCTTTAAATCCTTTTTCTTGCACTTCTTCTTTGAAGTCAACTGCAGATTCTTTAATATCTTCTACTTTTTCTACAGCACCTTCTTTGAAATCAACTGCTTTTTCTTCTACTTTTTCTTTGAAGCTTCCCATATTATCTTTGAAGCCTTCTACTCTTTCTGCAACTCTTTCTCTGAATCCTTTTTCTTCTACTTCTTCTTTAAAGTCTTCTAGTTTTTCATGAGCTGCTTCTTTTGCTTCTCCTACTTTCTCTTCGAAGTCTTCTGCTTTTTCTTCAGCTAATTCTTTAGCATCTTCTAGTTTTTCATGAGCCGCTTCTTTTGCTTCCTCTACTTTTTCTTCAAAGTCTTCTGCTTTTTCTTCTGCCACTTCTTTTGCTTCTTCTGCTTTTTCTTCTGCCACTTCTTTTGCTTCTTCTACTTTTTCGTGAGCTGCTTCTCTTGCTTCTTCTACTTTTTCATGAGCCGCTTCTTTTACTTCTTCTGCTTTCTCTTCAAAGTCTTCAGCTTTTTCTTGAGCTGCTTCTTTTGCTTCTTCTACTTTTTCTTTAAAGTCTTCTGCTTTTTCTTCTGCAACTTCTTTAGCTTCTTCCACTTTCTCTTCAGCATCTTCTTTTAGAGGGATAAAAGTTTCTTCTTTTACCTCATTATATCCCGCAGTTACTTGTTCTAGCTTTTCTTTAGCTATATCTTCACCTTCACGATTTACTTCTTGAGCTTCTGGTTTAATTAAATCATTAACTTTTTCTAATCCTAAGTCAATATTTTCTTTTAAAATATCTTTATGTTTTTCTAATTCTTTAGGATTTTTATAATAATATGTTCCTACTGCACTTGCAGCTAATAACGCTATACCTTTTAAAAATTTACCCATGACTTTGTCCTCCTAATATGTTTATTATCATAATGATTTTACCAAAAATAATTTTACTTGTAAAGAATTTGAGAGCGTTAAAGAGTAACTATTTACATAAATAAGGACTAACTTTTAAAAGCTAGTCCTTGTTTTTTATTTTAAATGTTTAACCCTTGCTACTATTTCTTTATGACGTCCTTTTATCATAGGTCTAGCTTGAGGGTTTCCTAAATAACCGCAAGTTCTTTTTACTACATCACAGCTTTTTGGGTCATTGTTTCCACATTCTGGGCATTTAAATCCTCGTTTTGTAGGTTCAAACTCTCCTTCAAAACCACATTTATAGCAACGATCTATTGGTGTATTTGTTCCTAAGTAACCAACTTTATCATATGCATAATCCCAAACCGCTTCTAAAGCTTTTGGATTTTGTTTTAGCACTGGATATTCACAATAGTGAATAAATCCACCACTAGCATAATAAGGATAATCTTTTTCAAAATCTAATTTTTCAAATGGAGTTGGATTTTTTCTAACATCATAGTGGTATGAGTTTGTATAGTACTCTTTATCAGTAACATTTTCTACTATACCAAATTTTTCTGTATCCATACGACAGAATCTGTCAGTTAGCGATTCACTTGGTGTTGAGTAAATACTATACCAGTAATCTCCATCTTTAGTCCATTTATCTACATTTTCTTTCATATATTTCATAATATCTAATGTGAATTGTTTTGCTTCAGGATTTTTCTCCCAGTCTCCCCCATAGAAGACACTAGCTACTTCATATAGTCCAATATATCCAAGTGATAATGTCGCACGTTGTTTATCAAATAGTTGCTTAACTCTATCATCTTTTTTCAATCTCTTACCAAAAGCACCATGCATATAAAGTATAGGAGCATTTTGTGGTTTTGCTTCTCCACAACGTTTCGCTCTATAATCTAGGGCATCTTTACAAATTTCTAATCTTTCTTTGAAAATATTCCAAAATTCTTCTTTATTTCCTTCAGACTCTAACGCTATTCTTGGTAGGTTTAGAGTTACTACTCCTAGATTCATACGACCACTTTCAACTAATTCTCCCGCTTCATTTCTCCATGCTGGTAAGAATGATCTACAACCCATAGGAGTTTTGCAACTACCTGTTATTTTTACTAATGTATCATACATTAATACATCAGGATACATTCTTTGAGTAGCACATTTTAGAGCTAATTCTTTAACATCATAGTTTGGATCCGTTGGTTTTAAATTTAATCCATCTTTTATTACAAAAATTAATTTAGGGAAGATTGCTGTTCTTTTCTCTTTTCCTAAACCTTGGATTCTTACTTTTAAAATAGCTTTTTGAATTTCTTTTTCAAATAACCCCTGACCTAATCCAAAACCTAATGATGTAAATGGTGTTTGTCCTTGAGATGAATATAAAGTATTAATCTCATATTCTAAAGATTGCATCGCATCATAAATATCTTTTTTGGTTTTTTCTAAGGCGAATTTTTCTTGTTTATCTTCACCATCAATCCATTCTCTTGCAGTTTTTAAGTTTTTCTCATAGTTTAACTGTGCAAAAGGAGCTAAAACTTCATCTATTCTATCAGCACTGCATCCACCATATTGACTAGAAGCAACATTAGCTATAATTTGAGCCATTTGAGCTGTTGCTGTTTGGATACTTTTCGGACTATCTACATCTGCATTACCAATTTTAAATCCTTTAGTTAACATTTCTTTAAAATCAATTAAACAGCAGTTAGTAAGTGGTTGATACGGAGAATAATCAAGGTCATGATAGTGGATATCTCCTTTTTGGTGCGCATTAGCAACGTGTGATGGTAACATTTTTAAACCGATAGCTTTTGCCACTATTCCGCTTGTTAAATCTCTATGCGTATTAAATACTAAACTGTCTTTATTCGCATTTTCATTAACTACATTCTCATCACGATTTACTAACTTTTCAATCGCTATATTGATATCTAAACTATGCTCACGCTCGATATCTCTTTTACTTCTATAGCCAACATACTCTTCATAAATAGCTTCTTCACCTAATGTTACTAAAGTATGCTCAACAATATTTTGTATTTCATATATTTTAATATTATCTTTAAATCTATTAGAAATTTCTAAAATTACATTATCTACTATATTATCAATATTTACACTATGTTTTTCACCAAATACTTTAAATACAGCTTTTTCGATGGCCTTATAGATTTTGTCAGGGTCAAACTTTACAACGCGACCATCTCTTTTTATTACTAATAGATTTTTAATAAGCAAATCTGCTTTTTTTTGTGTATACGAATAAAAACTAGCTTTTTGCATTTTCCCCCACCTCATTTATAACTTTTTCCTTTAATAATATTTTTTAAACATAACTATATACTATATTATCCCAAATAAAAGCCCTTGTCTAGGGTAAATATTTCCCGGAAATTTAAAAAGGTTATACCCTAGCCTTTTGTAGCAATTGTGAATTTTTTGTGTGTTGCTGTTTTTAAGATAACATTCTTAAATCATTACTATACCAACGTTTCTATTAGCTAATTATTAAAGCTGTTTAAATTTTTAATAACTTTTTAAGTATAACAGCCCCCTATAGTCCTTTAAATTCAAAGTTTAAAAATGAAAGTCAAAATGTTTCCTACCCTATAAAAATTTTCTTCTTCCAACTTAAACTATATTTTAAGAAACTCATCTATTATTAGACTGAGAAATTATGTAAAGTGAGAAAGAATATGAAAAAAACACAAATTGAAAAATTAACTGATCAATTATTTTCTATGGAAAATAATCAACCAAATATTATCAGTGAACTTCAACCTTTTGTTGAGTTATTTATGCATTATGAATGTGCTATGCTTGAGATAGAAACAAAACTTAATGTTTTTGATAAGGAGTTTTCTCTTCATGGAGAAAGCAACCCTATTGAATCAATATCAACACGTTTAAAAACGCCTATGAGCTTAATGAATAAATTGCAGCGACTTGAACTACCTTTTGATCTTGAAACGATTAGAGAGAACATTTATGACGTTGCTGGCGTTCGTGTTATCTGCTCATTTAGAAATGATGTCTATAAGCTTGTAGATGCACTTAAACAACAAGATGATCTTACAGTAATAGCTGAAAAGGACTATATTAAAAATACTAAAGAGAATGGTTATAGAAGTTATCACCTTATCGTTAAAGTTCCAATCTTTTTATCTGATAAAGTTGAGCATATGGCTGTAGAAGTACAATTTAGAACTATAGCTATGGACTTCTGGGCAAGTTTAGAGCATAAACTTCGTTACAAAAAGAACCTAAGCGCTGAGAAAGAAGCAGAAATAGAGAGACGTCTTCTACTTTGTGCGGAGATAAGCGCTAAACTAGATAACCAGATGCAAAAAGTAAAAGAGATAATTGAAGACGATACGGAATTCTTATAAGACAACAAAATCCCCTAAGAGTTATAAACTTTTAGGGGTTTATTATTTTCTGTAAAAATCAAGAAAAGGTGAGTTATAGTCATAAAGATATAACTCACCATATAATGGACTAAGAAAGCAATCCTACTTCTTTTAATACTTCTTCTGCTTGTAATTTTTTATCGGTATTAACTAAAACTATTGGTCCTGTGCAGCCCATTCCGCTTTCTGCATATATACCACGTTTCCATAGCTCTTTTGTTGCATCTTCTAAATCCATTATATCTACTCCCGCAATTTGTGCTGTAACTATTTCTTTTTCAGGAGCTTTAACTTCTTCAGATTGAGAAGTTTCTTTCTTTTCTTTTAGTTTATTCAATAAAGTATCTAAGTTTGCTTCTTTAGCTTTTCCATATTCTTTTCTTGCTAATTCATTAACCTCCCCGACTGCTATTTCATAAGCATATTTTAATGAGTTAGCTACTACAGGCGCTCCAGAAGCACGTGATAAGATTAAGATTCTTCTATCATAATCTTCCCCTACACCTGGTCCATAACCACAACCTTGTGCTTCATAATCTCCACCTGTATTAAATGCTGAGAATACTTTCATAAATAAGTTTCCTGTCAATGAATCAACAACCATTACATCTGGTGTTGCCATTAGTAAGTCATTTCCTCTCATTACCGCTCCACCATCTGCTCTTTGAGATGTTGCAAATTCAAAGTCATATCCACTTTCTTTTAATTCTATTAATATTTTCTCTACTTGTCTAGCACCTTCGATATTAGCAATACCTACAGTTGGTTTTTCTATTCCTAATGATTTAGCTGTTGCTATACCATAAATAGTATTTTTAATCATACCTTCTACTCTATTAGTAGAAGAAGTACCTGTTGTAGTCGCTAATAGCATCTCTTTTCCGCGAGATGGCGTAACTACTCTTCCTACTGTTGATACACCTATAGGAAAATTATAATGCATAGTTACACAAGCTGCAATTTCCCCTTTATCAAGTAGGTCTTCCATAATTTTATGTGCTTCTTCTTCATTTTCTGTTTCATAAGATTCAAAACCTTCTTGACCTTGACCTATTAAAACTATATCAAATAAAGAATTTTTCGCTAATGTGGCTCCTTGAAGTAAATTATCTACTCCATGCTCGCTCCCCAAAGTAGTTAATCCTACTTTAACTTTTTTACCAAAATTTCCTGTTTCAATCGCATCTGCTACTTCTAGTAATACTTTTGATATAATTTTTTTACTCATAGTACCACCCCTATTCATTAAGCATTTCTTGTGCGATATTTCTCATTGATTCGGCAATAATTTTTCTAATTTCTTCACTAGAAGTGCTATCTTTTTCTTCTAATACTCCACTATTACGTTCTACTACTACTGATACACCGTCGAATAAGTTAGTCATTCTTCCTAAGAATAGACTTCCTTTACCAACGATCATTGCTCTATTTTTATCCCCAGTTGTTAAGTCATCTACTAAGAACCCTACATATGGAACACCTGAAGGAATGTGTCCTTGAGTTGGAGCCCATCCTGGTAGTCCTTTTTCTTCAATAAATGATTTAAGTGATTTTTTGTCAATATCACCTCTCATAGCAGCTAAGGCACCAATCATTTTATAGTTAGATTCTGGAACGTTTCCTGCACCTGCTGCTTTTGTAATATCAGGGTTTTGCATCTCTACTGAGAATACATCTACATCAGTAATTTTTAAGTTTGCTTTTTCTAATGGTTTGGCAACTAACGCCCCCATAACAGCTTGAGGTGAAGATCCTGTTCCTACGTCATGTTTACCTACTAAGTCTGTACGTATAATTGGATTTTTACCATCATTTTCTGAAATCACAACAGCAAAACCACCTACTACGTCTTCTAAGACAGGAAGTCCTTTTTTAACATGGTCTTTTGCATTCATTCCAAGTTTTGCACTAGCACCACCTGCTACCACAAGAACATTTTTGTATACTCCTGCTTTAACTAATGCTGATGCATTGATTAAAGCGTGTGTAGGAGCTGCACAGAAACCACGAAGGTCTGAACCTGTAGCATTAGTTAATCCTACTACTTCTGCTATAGCTTTAGCAAAGTTTCCTCCACCACGTTGGTTAATGTCACCACATGCTTCTTCAGAACATTCAACTACGTAATCAATTTCTTCTGGTTTTACCCCTGTTGCTTTAAGAGCTTCAAGTACTGAAATTACTCCAGATGCTTTAACTACTAAGTTTTCAAAGATAACATGGGCATTTAAGTTAACATCGACATCATGTGCTTTTTTCACATATCCTACTACTTCTCCATTATGTAATAATGGCTCGTAATCATCTTCTTTATCACTAATGTCGCTTCCTTCTAACTTATCAAAATAAGGAGCTAGCTCTTTGAAATTATCCTCTATTTTTGGACGTACTGACGCGATAAAACTTTCTGAAAGTTTTACTAAATCAAATGCATCACATATTTTCATTAGAGCTAAGAACTCATCTTGTGGAACTATTTGACCAAATTTACCATGGCGTTTCCCTTGTTCATCTTTTATATCATACCAAGGCAATGGATATGATTTTAATTCTTCTGGTGTTTTATTCCCAATATAAACTTGATTTGGTAAATAGTTTACTACTTCTTCATATGAACGAATGTGTTTACCTACTTCTGCTAAAAATTCTGATTCTGGATGTGTTACTCGCTCAATACTGCAAGTAGATCCATTTTGTTCTATCATATCTGGTGTATGAACAAGAATATATCCTGCTCCTTTAAATACTGGATAACTCATCGTTACTTGTCGCTTGGGATACACAATATGTACCCCAAGCTCCCCCTTCTTTTTTATTTTTATTCAAACACTGTTTGACCATCAACCTCAACTGTTAATGCATGTAATGCTTTATCAACTAGTTTTCTACGTAATTTTTTCTCTTCATCGTGATCTAGTTTAGGATCCCCAAGTGGGTGAGGTATTGCAATTGCAGGAACGATTCTGTTTGCTCCTACAGTTAGAGAAATCGGAACTACTGTACAAATATGCACTACAGGAATACCAGCTCTCTCTATTTCTTTTACTAACGTTGCACCGCAACGTGTACAAGTACCTCAAGTTGAAGTTAGAACAACAGCATCTACGCCATCTGCCACTAATTTTTGAGCAAATTCACTAGCAAAAGCTACTGCATTAGCAACGGCAGTCCCGTTACCAACTGTAGTATAGAATTTTTCGTGTAACGATCCAATTACTCCTTCTTTTACTAAATCTCTCATTACATCTACTGGTAATACACGGTCAGCATCTTCATTTGCATAAACTGGGTCGTATCCACCATGTGCTGTTTCGTGAGTTTCAGCTGTTAAATCATCAAAACCTTCTAAACTATATTCACCATATTTTGAAGCAGATGATGATTCAATATGATCAGGGTTCCCTTTAGGAACAATTCCTCCAGATGTAACCAAAGCAATTTTAGCTTTACTTAAGTCTTTAACAGCTGGATTTGGCTCTACTCTGTCAAAGTTAGGCATTGGATATTCTGTTTCGAATTCTTCACCTTTAATTTTTTTCATAAGCATTTCTACTGCACGTTCAGAACCACGAGTTTCACTGAAGAAGTTTACACGAAGTCCACGTTGGTGATAACCTTCTTCTTTTGGAGATAAGATTTCTTCTCCTTTAGCTAATTTTGTAGCGAATTTTGCAAGTTTTGGTAATGCTTTTCTCATACCTGCAGCACTATCAGATGTTTCAAGAATATAAACATCTTTTTTGAACATATCAGTACCAGGGTTTTCTTCATACATAGCTGTAACCGCTGGAATGTGTAATTCATCTTGAACAGCTTTTGTTATTGTCCCTGCAGCTACCCCGTAACGTCCTGCATTAAATGCTGGTCCTGCGATGAATAATTGAGGTTCACACCCTTTAATCATCTCAAGAAGTTCTTTTTGAACACTTTCTAAGTTTTCATTGAAATAGCTATCTCCACATACTACTGTAGCTACTACTTCAAAATCTTCTCCCAATTTCCCTTGTAATTGAGTACTAATTGGTGGTAATTCTTTTCTTAATTCAGGTGCTATATGAGCTTGTTCCTCTCCACCAACACCCGCAAAGAATTGGTTTATATAATGTACTACTCTTATTTTAGACATTGTTATTTCCCCCTACTTTTTTATTTGGCACTTAAAAGTTATTCACCACGAACATCTTGCATTTCGCTAGCGATTTCGTCAACTTCTAATACCATTTCCATCATTCCTACTTGATCTTCGTAGATTTCTTCATCGATTTGAGATTTAATTTCTTCTTCTACGATATGATATACAGCTAAGTTTAATTCCACACCTGCTAGTGGGCCTGCAAATGTTGGGTCCCCTACTGTAACTGTTTCAGCTGCTAGACCAGCAGCTTCGGCTTCTGCAGCACCTAATAAAACCACAAGATTTTCGTTACCGAATTTTTCGGCAGCTTCTTTAATACGTTTTTGGTTTTCTAGGTCCATAGCGCCGGCAGCCGTTCAGACAAAGCACTCAGTAGATGAGAATACTACCTCTACTCCTTCAATTGGTTTAACACATTCTTCAATAGCTAATCCTGGAATACCGTCACGGTCCCCAATGATTATTACTTTTTTATTAACAAGACTAACCATTATCTTATTCCTCCTTGATAAACTTTATTAACTTTAAATTCTAGATTAGTAAGTTTTTGCACTTAGATATCCAAATCCAGTTTCATTAGTTGCTCCTGTGATTGCTTGGATTTCTACTTCTATTGTTCCATCTTCACGTAGAGAATCTTGGTGTCCACCAGCGATTACATCAACTACTTCAAGATGTCCAATAACTTTATCTAATTTTGGTAATACTACCAATTGGTTAGCATTTCCTCCAGTTACTACCGCATCAGCAGCAACATCAGCATCAGCTAAACTTTGACTTCCTCCATCACGTCCTGCATATTCATCAGTTACTATAACAGTTTTAATTTCTTCTGCTTCGATTTTTTTACAGTTCATGATTAAGTCAGTATCAGGGTTTCCGAATCCTTCTTGTGATACAATTACTGCATCTAAGTTTAGGTAACGGCATAGTTTTGCAGTCCAGTTAGAAGAACGCTCTTTATCCATTAAATAAACATTTTCATTAGTAATTATTACTCCTAAGAAGTTGATTTCTTTACCATGTTTTTTGTATAAATCTTCAATTAATCCATTATTTAAGTGAACGTATGTTGGGTTTTTATCACACGCAGATACACAGTTACCACTTACTATAGCTCCATCCATAATTTCTGTTGGATAAAGAATTGTTGGTACTATTTGTTTAGCATCTACTCCATATACATATGTATCATGTAGTAATCCTTGTGTTTGTAACATATACACATATCCTACTTTTGGTAAATCTGGATATTCTGCAATTTGTTCTAACAATGGTTTTGTTTCGTAAACATCAACTTCTTCTGGTTCTAGTTCACGAGCTAATTCTGCAATATATCTTGCAGCTTTGAATCCAATGTAACGAACAGCTTTTTCATGTTCATGTTGTTTAATACCTTCAACAGGTTCTGCAATAACTACTAAGTTATTTGTTTTAGAAAATGGTGTATATTCAGCACCTAATCCTGTCATATCAATAATTCCTTCTTGGAATCCTACGATTTTACCTGTTGTTACTACCGCCATACCTTTAAGAGCAATTGTACGACCTTCCCCTACAGTATCCACTTTAGATAGGATACCAGGGAAGATACCACCACGTCCTTCAACTTTAACACGTGGTTCAATTACATCTTTTACCGGTGTGATACGAACACTCTCTCCCGGACGAGCAATTTCAAGATCAACAGAAGCAATTGCTTCATCTTCCCATACAGCTTTTATTAACTCTTCCTTATTAACATATAATACATTTGCCTCAATTTTTGATTCGTTAGCAAATTGTATGTCTTTGATATGAATCTTACCTAGTTCAAGACGCATACTAAATACCTCCCTATTATATTATTTTTTTTAGTAATATTTTTTAATCATAGCTTCTATATTTGGAATAGTAGCATCATCTTTTGTAACTTCTTCAAGCTTACTACCATCTTTATATATAGCTAATGTTGGTAACCCTAGTACTTTTTGTTTAATCGCTAAACGACGTGCTTTTGTAGTATCTAATGATGTGAATTTGATTTTATCACCATATTGTTCAGCTAATTTATGCACATCTGGCATTAAAGCTTTACAAGGTTCACATCCTTGGCTCCAAAAGTCTACAAAAATGTAACCTTCGGCTTCTAGTACTTCTTGTTCAAAAGTTTCTTTTGTTAGTTCTAACATGATCTTCTTCTCCTTTACTTATACTTGTAATATGTTTTTTTTAATAGATTATTACCGTTATTCAAATTTTTCTGCAATATATTTTTCTGCACGAATCGCTGCAACAGCTCCGTCAGAGACTGCAGTTACTACTTGACGAACATCTTTAACACGACAATCTCCAGCTACATAAACACCTGGAACGCTTGTGCGTGTATCTTCTCCTGCTTTAATATATCCGTCTTCTGTCATTTCAACTTTTCCTTCAAATAATTTAGTTTGAGGAATATATCCGATAAAGAAGAATAATCCCATTGTTCCATCTTCTTCATCTGCTTCAACAACATATTCTTCTCCAGTTACTAAGTTTTTAAGCTTAATAGCTTCTAGTATTCCATCACCAATTGCTTCAGTTACAACAGTATTTCCTAAAATTTCAATTTTTGGATTGTTTTTTGCTTTCTCTGCTGTTACTTTTTCACAGCGAACATTTTCTCTACGATAGACAATTGTTACTTTACGAGCAAATTTAGTTAAGAATAAAGCTTCTTCTACAGCACTGTTTGCTCCACCTACTACATATACATCCAATCCTTCAAAAAAATCACCGTCACATGTAGCACAGTATGAAATACCTTTACTTTCAAGTTCTCTAATACCTGGCGCATCTAATTTTCTAGGAGATGCTCCTGTTGCTATAATAACTGTTTTGGCTGTGTAATCTCCACTTACACATTTAACTTCTTTAACATCACCAGTGAAGTCTACATCTAGAACTTCATCTTGTTTGATTTCAGCACCAAAACTTTTAGCTTGCTCAACCATACGAGCAGTTACTCTAGGTCCTGTTGGATCTTCTACAGCTCCAGGATAGTTTTCAATCAAGTGAGTAATGGCTGCTTGTCCACCATTTTTTGATTTCTCTAATACTAATGTATTTAGTTTTGCACGTGATGCATATAGCGCTGCTGATAATCCTGCAGGCCCTGAACCTATAATTATTACATCATAATCTCTTGTCATAATTATTCTCCTTTATATTTTTATAGTATTCTTTTTATAGCATTAGATATTAAATCATGATCAATAACACTAAAATCGTCTCTCACGCTTTCAGTCCAGTTTGGAACTCCCCTATTTTTTCTAAACTTTTCAAAAGTCCCTATAGCCTCTGATGCTAAGTTAACTGAATTTAAATCTAAGACATTTCCCTCTTTTATAACGACAGATCTATAGATTGTCTCATTAGGTTTGACACTTCCATAAAGTGGATGTGTAACCAATTCATAATTCCTATACACTAAATCTCTAACTTTTATTAATATATCTAGATAATCAGCATCATAATATTCGATATCTATATCCCTATATTTTTCCGATTTAAATTTAGGATTATTTGTTATTAATTTCATAGCACCCCTCCTTAAAAAAAATAAAAACAGAAAGAAAGCTAGCTTTCTCTCTGTTGACTATAAACTTCAGAGTTCTGTCGAAATACAGTCCCTTTTACCTGAGAATTTCATCGATAATCGCCAAATATCAATTTGTCCCTTCGGTGACTTATGTTCTCTCCTGTATTTTTCAATCAGATTTATATCTTATATAACTATTCTATAACAATTATATAATAATGGAAAGTATTTTCTGAAAAGGCTTACCGCTGTCTCTAAAATATATTTATATTCTCATATATAAGAAGTATATTTTTATGCAACTATTCCAATTAGTAAACAAATGTTCCCCTTAAAATATAAATAACATTTTTTCATTTCCAATTCTAAACTTTATAAAGTCCCTTATTACCATACACCAAAAATCTATATAATTTTAGTGTTATTATTTAATTTTATTAGTTATTGATTATTATTTACATTTGCTATATACTTATATAATAATAACTTTTAATAACGAGAGGGATATTTATGAGTAATACTAAAAAAAGTTTGATTGCAATTCTTATTTGCTATTTTTCATGGGGGCTCTTCCCTATATATTTTAAACTACTGAAAAGTATTGATGCATATGAAGTGCTTTCACTGCGTGTTTTGTGTTCATTTATTTTTATGGTACTTGTAGTATTGATTGCTGCAAATAAGAAATTTATTTTTAACGAGATTAAAGAAGTTTGGAAAGATAAAAAAAGTTTTATTCTACTTATAGCAGCTTCTCTGTTGATAACAGCTAACTGGTTAACTTATATTATTGCAGTAAATAGTAACCACGTTCTAGAAGCAAGTTTTGGTTATTACTTAAATCCAATTGTTACGATAATTTTAGCGGTAGTATTCCTAAAAGAAAAATTAACAAGAGTACAAACAATCGCATGTTTATGTGTAGGAGCATCTCTATTGTACTTATTTATCTCTTTAGGATCATTACCATGGATTTCTATATTACTAGCTTTAACTTTTGGATTGTATAGTTTATGTAAAAAGAAAATCGTTCTTAGCCCTAAAGCAAGCTTATTAGTGGAAACTGCCATTGTATCACCAATTGCACTTATTTACATGTGGTACTTAGGAGCAAACAGCAATATTACATTCCACACGCACGGGACATCTACTTTAATATATGCATTATTATCAGGTGTAGTAACTGCGGTACCTCTTATGCTTTTTGCAAAAGGAGCTATTGATATTCCACTTTATCTACTTGGAATACTTCAATATCTACCACCTACAATGCAATTTTTTATAGGTATTTTTGTCTACGGGGAACAACTTAGTATCCAAAAACTTATTTCATTCTTAATAATTTGGATTGCAGTTATTGTATTTTGTTATTCTGCAGTAACTTCAATGAAAAAACAAAGCCTAATAAATAAAAGTCATCAAAAATAATTTGATGACTTTTATTATTTGAACGTAAAAAAACGGAATTTAAAATTAAATTCCGTTTTTCTTTTAATAATTAAGCTTCTTTTTTAACTCCTTGTCTAATCATAGAGATACCTGTAAGAACAACAACTCCGATGATTACCCAAGTAAGTATTTCTAATGGCATGCTCTTAACTAATGTGTAAGCTACAGTTACCCCTATAACTCCCCCAATAGCTATAGCGATAGAACCTTTTCTAGCGTAGTTTCCAGCTTTAATAAACTCTGGAGAACCGATAGCCATTAAACCAGCACAAGAACCCATCATAATTGGGAATGCTACTAATGGGCTTAGTCCTAACATATAAACCATAGCCATACATGGTGCATATAGTCCAACACCAGCCATCATAAGAGCTCCAAGGATGAAGTTACCTACAATACCGATAACAAGTTTAACACCAGTTAGTCCAACTGCTACGTTACCAGAACCTAGAGCTTTTAACCAACCTAATTGTCCAGACATCATTAAGAATGCTGTTACGATTAAACACACACCCATAACAAGTTGGATTTTTTTCTCAGGAAGTTTGTTTACTATTCTTGCTCCTACTAGCGCCCCTATGATTGCAGCTGCAATCATTGAGAATAAAGTAACACCTTCAACTTTAACCCCTGTTAAGAATAAGAAAGCCTCCATTAATACCGGCACTGTGTGCGCAACGTTTAATGTACCAGGGATTTTTTTATCTGTATCTAAAAATTTTGTAACTTTGAAAAATAATGTTGTTGGCGCAAAGCTTCCGATACCTAATGTATCGAAGAAGTCAGTTATTAATCCGATGAAGAATCCAAGAACAGGATTTTCTTTTCCTAAGTCATCTTTATGTTTAACTACGTCCATCACAAATGAAGCTAAGAAGAATATTCCCCCTGCTCCTAATATTACTAATAATACCGTTAATAAGTTCATATTGTCTACACTCCTATCCTAATAAGAATCCGTAAGTTAATGAATCATCTGGATCATATACATAGTTACTGAATCCTAAGATGTATCCAGAACCAGTGATTTCTGGGATGATTGCATCAAAGTCGGCTAATTTTC
>ERZ772974.287-NODE-287-length-39715-cov-4.802723_pt1 | contig 39715 bp, 38 predicted proteins | sample MGYA00580671_ERZ772974 | MGnify/ENA primary metagenome ERZ772974 (study PRJEB29015, sample SAMEA2738065) | human oral metagenome | biome: human oral; feature: human-associated habitat; material: saliva | place: China | collected 2218 ... | reverse complement strand
TTTCCGCGGCTCTCATTTCCGCGGCTCTCATTTCCGCGGCTCTCATTTCCGCGGCGGCTTTGTCAGAAATTAAATATCCACATCCAAACAAACCTTTTTTTGCATCCTTTTGGCTATCAAGTTTCGAAATGAATTTTACACTTTTTCTCAAGATTCTTAAAGAGCATCCGCCTCTAATGATTTTCTGTGCGCGGGAAACTGTAAAAACATTGTCGGGATAAACATATTTTGGTAATTTAGCTTTTGCAGTGTTTTCTTTATTTGCTGCATTTATAGCCTCCTCCAAGTTTTTATCAAGCAGAACTACAGTATCGCCAAAAATATTTGACACAAAAGAAGTACACACATTTGCGCCATTTGCATAGACCACTTTTGCACCTATGGGCAATATAGTACAGGTATCGCGCACGGATGAAATAACAGTAAGGTGCGGGGCAAAAAGAAAAAATTTAATATCTCTACTAATGTAAAAACGGACAATTTTAGCAAGTAAAGAAAAGGGTGGATTGTCAATTACAACGCAATTATATGGATACTCATAATTTTCATAATCACCACCAGGCCAAAAAGGGCGAACAATCTCAGATGCTGAAATATCATCTTCTGAATTTTCTATTACCCACTTTTTTACTGCATCATAAACAGTTTTTGGAGTGTAACAATCATCTGTCGTTTTTTTAGGCTTAAACTTTTCGACAAAATCTTCGTAGATCTTACTTTTCTTGCTCACTCTACCAGCTTTCTGCTCAACAGGCGGAAGCATCTCCGGAAAAAGACTTATTTCATTATTCATACTAACAATTTTAAAAAAGGTTCTTTTTCTACAAATTTTTTACCGTCCCAGAATAAGTCGTTAATCCTATCAACTAATTCAGCACGCGCCTCATCATCCTTTAATTCGGAGGCTTTTTGCACTTCTGGATCTATTTTTTGCGCCATGTAATTTATAGCCGTAATAAATGCACTTGTCTTCTCCTCGTCGTTGCAAATATCTTGCATCGCTACAGTAATTTTTTTTTGCATCCACGCGCGTTTGTCGTCGGCTGCGGCTACATCTGCAAAAAGCCGTTCTCTTCGGAGTGGTTGCGCATAAAAATTAGATTTTTCTTTTTCATCAGTGCGTTCAGCAGGAGAGGAGGAGGCCTCAGCCATAGCCAGCGCCATAGCCAAAACCCTTGCCACCTCTTCATCGCTTATTTTTATAACTAATTCCATCGCAATTAAAAACGATTGTCATAACCGACACTTTTGGCCGATTCAGCCCCTTCTGCTGCTACAATTTTCCAAGCCGTCAAACTGTTGTACCAACGGCCATTGTATTCTCGCGCATCAATATCAAAAAAGACCGTAATTTCTTTTCCCACATATAAATTAGCAAACGCGATTTTTTCAGCTCCGAAAAACTGAAGACTTACATGCTGAGAATAGCTCCCATTAGTGTATTCAACAACAAATTCAAGGCTTTCCCAGGCTTTACCTGCTTTACTCGTCCCTGATCTTTTTTCCCCTATGAAGCAAACTTTTCCTTTTATTTCCATTCTTATTTTATTTTTATGGTTACACTATTTTTAACCTTTGTCTCATTCTTATACTTCGCCCACGTAATCGGGTCGTCATTTTTGAGCTTGGCCGAATCGAATGTTACACGAACGCCTCCATTTTTCAGCGTAATCGTACACAAAGGCGAATCAAATTTTTTTATATTATGCGATTCCATATATTCCAAAAAAGCCGCCTTCAGAGCGTCGCTCCTTTTTACTGCGTCTTTCTTTTGCTGCTCAAGAGCTACGACCATAGCCTCAGCCTCCGCAAACATCGCGGGGAGCTGCTCCGTGCTTTGTACTGGTGCAAAAGGGTCCGAAAAAACCTCGCCACAAGCATCAGCTTTTAACAAAGAGCTAACAAAAGCGTCCGGAATGCGGTTTACCTCTATTAACTCACGTTTCTCGCCCCGCAAGTGCATAACAAAAAGATGGGATATTTGTGCGCCTTTATTTACCGTCTCAAACATATAGGCGTAAATAGATAGTTGCCAGCGGACTTTCTGGAGGTTTATAGCGTAACAGGTCTTAAAATCAATTAACCCGAATTCATTCTCCGAATAGCCTTCGCCTTTTACTACTAAATCAATTTTAGACGCTATATTCACAAAGTCACACACCAGATATTCATTAGCCACGCGCTCAAGTTTATAAATATCCATTAAAGCACGATAATTTCTTCCCTCTTGTGTGTGGGGGCGAAAATTGTTCGTATCAGCAAATTCGATATCTTCGTGGACGTCGGTTCCGCGTTGCGTGGCTGCTGCCATCACATCTTCGGGGATGCCTGCAAATTCGTTAGGGTAGAGTTTTCGAGAAAGTAAAGAAGTGACTCCTCCGTACTTTTTCCCGCCTATTGCATACACGTGGTAGCTCTTTCCGAAAGCGTCTTTTTCGGTCGTTACAAAACCATCAATTTTTTTTAGTTCCATGTTTTATTTCTTTGCTTGTAGTTCTATTCGTTTTTTGGAGAGTGCGTCCTTAAATTTTTGCAACTCTTCCCCCTGGATTTTTTTTGAGTACTCATCGTACAAGTCGGACAAGTCGGAGATTTCGCTTGCCCCTTCGATGGTGTCTAAAATCGTTGCAAGGTCAAAACCTTTTCCGCCCTCTCCGCGGTTGTCGTTTTGGTCGGGGTCGCGGTCAGAATCATCCAAAGCAAAGAGATTCTGGAGGGCTATTTTATGTGCATATGAGGCCGACGCGCCTGTTATTTGTGCTTCGTCAAAGCCTTTTTTTGTTTCCTGTTCTCTCGCCCAACCACTTGCGGTAATTTCTCCTCCATCTTTGTTTTGCAACGTCGCAACGGCTTGCACGTAGACTCGTGAGCCTATAGCGCGAACCTCGTCAGATAAAACAAGCTGACAATCGTGCTTTTTTAATAGTGGTTTTACTGCCTCCAAAATGTCGGAGGTCTTCCGATATTGGAAACCTGCAAAAGAGTTGTTCCTCGCTTTAGGAGCTTTCAACTCCTGCTGAATTTTTCTAAGTTCATCCATTTTTTAGATATGTAAATTATCAAGTGCAATACTCCGGGCTGACTCTTTTTTTATTGCATACAAATCAGCAATACATTTACGAGCCAGAAAAGTTATAGGGTCTGTAAAAAATCGTCTACTTTCTAAAATATCGCGGTATGTGCTAACAACCGCATCTGTAAAAACTTCGTCCCATTTTTCCCGCGGTATGTAAATTTTACGTGCAACGACACAAGCAACTGTATTTTTATAAGTAAACAAATCAGATACTATAAAATCCAGGTAACTTTTATCGCTTGTCTCTAGATATTTGCAGATATGCTCTAAATATTTAATATTTCGCCGGTACTCATTAAAGGCGTGGACCTTATCGATCGGTTTTTTGTAAGTCCTTTTTTTTTCGCGCATAAAATCGCTCCAGTCCTTAACATGTATTTTCCCGTCATCTCCTCGCGCATAAACTAAGCCGCGTTGAGTAGACTCTAACAAGGATACCCCCTCTTGTACTGCGTACTCAATAGCATCGACAGAATATGCTCTCGCCTCTCCAGCAACACGCATAAAATATCTACGCGCGGAGGAGGAAGATCCTTTCAACAAAGTTCCCCGCAAATCATTACGCACGCGTTTCGTGGTCGGCGAAAAAGAATAATTTTCAAGTCCAGGAATTTTCACAAAATCACACATTTTCCAATAAAAGTCTATCTGCCAAGTCTTCAAGACTTTCTGACACAAAACAGTTAGTGCCGGTTTTTTTATCTACGGCATGCCAAAAAAAAGGAACACGACGAACACGACGAACACGCCAGCCAAGCTTGTCAAGCGACCTAACAAGGTTTTTTTCTTCACGAGTCATAATAGATTCATTTTATTCTTCTTCAAGCGAAAAAAGATTGTCAAAATTCAAGCCGTCAAGCATTGTGAACATAAGGAGGATAAAAGCTCCTGAAAAGATTAGCCAACAAGCTAACAAGCCTATTAAATCACGGAGATAAGCTTCATAAATCATCCCTAAAAAAGACAAGGGGAAAAACAGTGTGGCGAAAAGCACTTTTAATTTGTCCTTCATATTTTTGTTAGTTAATTTTATTTTTATCATTAAGTAGATAGCGCGTAACTTCTTTGCGCGAAAAGTAGAGCAATCGTCCGCACTTGTAGAAAGGAAGGCGCCCGCGCTTGCATCTGCATCTAACAGCCTCAGCCGTCGTGCCTAGTAATGCCGCCATTTGCGCAACATTCATAACCTCGTCAAGTTGCGGGCTTATTAACTCAGCGACGCGCGTAGCTAACCGCTCTAATTCAGTGCGCGAAATCATCTTACAACACTTTTAACCCCAATGGGTAGCATTGAGACTTCAACGACGCAAGCCGAATAATCGCGCACACATGCCAGACGCAAATTGCGTGACTTTAACTCAGTCGTGTTTAAGCGCGCGGCTATGCTCACGATAGACAACAATTCACGCGGCTCGTCTACCTCTATTTTAGCAATATCACCAGCGCGCATACTCCTAAAAAAATCAGTGTAACAATTCCTTTTAATTTTCATATTATCTTTTCTTATTCAGTTTTTTTGAAAAACCGCTAATAAGTCCGTAACTTTGCCATAATAAATTCTCTTCAGATCGTGACAATCACACGGCCTGCGGTTCTTGTTTTGTTTGTTTGTTTGTTTGTTTACTCCGCAAAAATACTCAAAATGAATAAAACACCAAAACAAATCGCGAATAAATTAAACAAAAAGAATAAAATTATGGAAAAGTCCGACATGTTACTCCGCATAATCGACGAATACACGAACGGAAATAAGACACGCTTCGCCGAAAAATTAGGAATAAAGCCGCAAACCATAAATTCTTGGCTTGTACGCGAAACGTTTGACTCTGAGATTATATATGCAAATTGCGAAAACATTTCTGGAGATTGGCTTCTAAGCGGTGGGCGTGACGGGGGGATGGTCAAGCTGGTAGAAGAAAATACATGTAAAGACACAAAAGAAGAAACAGAAGCAATTTCTATAAATGAAATAATATCCGTACTAACAAAAGAGCTAACAGCAGCAAATGAGGAAAAAATAAGACTTTTAGGAATAATCGAAGCCTTAACAAAGAAGTAAGCAAAATGAATAAATAGTCATCGCGTAACTAAATAAAATATAACAAAATGGATCTATAAAACCTCTACAAAAAAAATCTACGGCCTTAAGTATCATCCACTTAATAAAATCCCATCGGAATCACAAAATAGGATGCCTATATTTAGGTATCCTATTTTGTTTTGGTGAGTTATGAAAGTGGGCAGTATTAAGATGTATCGTTAGAAATATCTTTTTCTATTAATTTCTGACTTTCTTCTGACTCTCTTCTGATTTTTCAGCCGTACTCTATTAATTATTTTATTTCGTTTCTATAAAATACGTTAAGACTAAAAGAGGAGCAGTTGTTTTTAGTTGCGAAAAGAGCCGTAATCGAAGTTGACAAAAAGGTTCTAAAGAGCAGCGCTATATGTAGTGACGTAGCAAGGAGCGCCGAATAGACCTTGCATGCGACACAGTGATGTAGAGGATAGACACTTTAATGAGGGCGTGCAGCGAACGCTTAAGCGCTTATAAGGAACAAAAAATAACTTTTATTGGTAGGAGAATATTGGGTTGATTGTATGAAGAAAGGATATTGGAGATGAATCATAAAAAAGTAGGTATGTCTTCTTAGACATACCTACTTGATAGAGGTTTTATTTAGTGGAGGTTTACTTACCTTCCATCTGTGCTTTCAGAGCTGCGAGAGCATCGTTATCACCGAGGCTGTTTGTTGCAACTTGATTCTGAACGTTTGCGCCAGCAGTTTCTTTCTTAGCAGCTGTGCGACGAGGACGGCGTTCCTCTGCTGCGCCCTCTTCGAAAGTGCGGCTGTGAGAGAGGATTACACGCTTACTATCCTTGTTGAATTCGATTACCTTGAAGTCGAGAGTTTCGCCTTCTTGAGCCTTGCTGCCATCTTCCTTCTGGAGGTGTTTCGGAGTTACGAAACCTTCAACACCATCTTCGAGAGAAACAACTGCGCCTTTATCCATGAGCTGAGTGATAGTGCCTTTGTGTACGCTACCAACGCTGTATTTCTGTTCGAATACATCCCAAGGATTCTCTTCGAGCTGCTTGTGGCCGAGGCTCAGACGGCGGCTGTCCTTGTCAATTTCGAGAACAACAACGTCCATTTCAGCACCGAGTTGTGTGAATTCAGAGGGGTGTTTAACCTTCTTGGTCCAGCTGAGGTCAGAGATGTGAACGAGACCGTCAACACCTTCTTCAAGCTCAACGAATACGCCGAAGTTTGTGAAGTTGCGAACCTTACCAGTGTGCTTACTGCCAACGGGGAATTTCTCTTCGATGTTCTTCCAAGGATCGTCTTTAAGCTGCTTGATACCGAGAGACATCTTGCGTTCCTGGCGGTCGAGTGTGAGGATAACAGCGTCAACCTCATCACCAACTTTGAGGAATTCCTGTGCGCTGCGCAAGTGCTGGCTCCAAGACATTTCGCTAACGTGGATAAGGCCTTCAACACCCGGAGCAATCTCAACGAAAGCACCGTAGTCTGCCATAACGACAACCTTACCGTGAACCTTGTCACCAACCTTGAGGTCTGCATCAAGAGCATCCCAAGGATGCGGAGTGAGCTGCTTCAAACCGAGTGCGATACGCTTCTTCTCTTCATCGAAGTCGAGAATTACAACGTTCAACTTCTGGTCGAGTTCAACAACCTCGTGTGGATCGCTTACGCGGCCCCAAGAGAGGTCTGTGATGTGGATAAGACCATCAACACCGCCCAAATCGATGAATACACCATAAGTGGTGATGTTCTTAACGGTCCCCTCAAGTACCTGGCCTTTTTGCAGCTTGCTGATGATTTCTTGCTTCTGCTGTTCGAGTTCAGCCTCGATGAGAGCCTTGTGACTTACAACAACATTGCGGTATTCTTGGTTGATCTTAACAACTTGGAATTCCATTGTCTTTCCAACGAATACGTCGTAGTCGCGGATGGGCTTAACATCAATCTGGCTACCAGGAAGGAATGCTTCGATACCGAATACGTCAACAATCATACCACCCTTAGTGCGGCACTTGATGTAGCCCTTGATGATTTCTTTGTTTTCAAGAGCAGCGTTAACGCGATCCCAAGCTTTGCTCAGACGAGCTTTCTTATGAGAAAGCACCAATTGGCCACGCTTGTCTTCTTGATTTTCGATGTAAACTTCAACAGAGTCACCTACTTTCAAGTCGGGGTTGTAACGGAATTCGCTTACGGGAACGATACCGTCACTCTTGAAGCCGATGCTAACAACGACTTCGCGCTTGTTAATAGAGATGACCTTACCTTCAACAACATCGTTGTCGTTTACCTTACCGAGGGTCTGAGTGTAGGCCTTCTCGTCTTGTTCTTTGCTCTGGCTTGTTGCTACAGCACCTGATTCGAATGAATCCCAATCAAAGCCGTCGAGCGGCTGAACATTTTTAAAATCTGCCATAAATTTTTTGGTAGTTGTTTTGCGGATGGCGGCCGAAAGTCTGTTGCTTTCTGTTGCCCCACATCCATTAATAGTTAAACATGTGAACTTGTGGCTCTTTCGAGTCGGGCGCGAAGTTACACTTTCCTCTTTGAACAACAAACTCTTATGTTTGTTTTTTGCAAAGATAAGAAAATTCAAATATCCTTTTAATGCTATAATTATAAATTATTTGTATTGCTGATAGATGGAAATTAATAGGCTTATTGACAGGTGGAATATTTTGGAGAGGAAAATACTTAAGACGGTATTTATTGGTTTTAGTAATGCATAACGTTAACAAAAGATAGAGTGTGTAAAATGAATTCATTTAAACTAGTTGTATTAAGTAACTGGATAAGCAAGTTTTTACAAGCTTTTTTCCAAATTTATACCATAAGACTATTGACTGGTATACTTGAATTGGATGAATATGCCATGTATACCCTATTGGTAGCCTTGAGTGGCTGGATTCTTTTGTCTGATTTTGGCCTTGGCGCAAGTTTGCAGAATTTTATATCAGAGTGTAAAGTAAAAAATTTGAACTATAATATGTATATTGGGAATACTGTTTCTTTGGCTATCATAATATCTGTTATCCTGATTGCTTTATCTTATCCTATATGTGCATATATGGCGCCATTATATTTATATAAATTTAATATTTACGTAGAAGATAAAATACTTTTATTATATATAACTATTTCTATCCTACTGTTAACAGCAGTATCTAATGTGGTTTATAGGATATATTATGCGCTGCATAAAGGTTATGTATCAAATATAATGCCGGCCATAGGGGCATTAATTACCTTTGTATCTCTTTATATTGTTGCATCGCAAAAAAACGAGTTAAGTAATTTTAAACTTTTTTATTCTTTGATTGTTAGCATCTTACCGCAAGCTCTAATATCTTTATGTTGTTTGGTTTTTTTCGTAAAGGTAAATAACATAAAATTATCTTTTGAAATACATATATTAAAAGAACTACTTAGGCGCGGCATAAGTTTTTGGATATTTGCTTTATTTGGAACATTAACATTACAGGTTGATTATTTTATAGCATCTAGGTTTTTAAATTCAAATGATATCGTTTTGTATAATACACTAATGAAATTATATAGTTTCGGGTTTTTTATGTACTATTCAATAATATATGCATTATGGCCTATGGTTAATGAATGTATTAATAGAAATGATTTTGAGCAAATTAAACGGCTTTTGATTAAGTATATTCCAATAGGTATGATGCTTATACTGTGTTTTTCTATAATATTATACATAGCTGCACCATTTATTTTTAGTATCTTGGTAAAAAATACAATTTTAAATGCTTCTATTTTGCTTATTTTTTTATTTTGTTTATATTTTTTGCTTAGAGTATGGACAGATACTTTTTCCATGGTATTGCAGAGTGCGAATGTTTTAAAGCCGTTTTGGTTCATAGTTCCAATACAAGCCGTTGTAAGTATAGTATGCCAAATATTATTTACTATATTTTTTGGGATATATGGTTTACTATATGGCATAATCGCATCTTTTGTGGTTACGGTTGTGTGGTATTTGCCGTATAAGGTTAAAAGTCAATTAGATATTTAAGGTTATAAAAATGTCAAAATACAAATTATCCATATGTATACCTACTTACAATAGGGCTGAATTTATAGGTGAAACCATTCAAAGTGCAATAGATGCCGCTGAGGGTATAAGTGGTATAGAGATCGTCATAAGCGATAATGCGTCTACTGATAACACTAAGAATATAGTAGATAATTATAGAGAATTTTTTCCAAATATAACATATTTTTGTTGGAATAGAAATATGGGGGTGGATAGAAATTTTCTTAAGGTAGTTGAGATGGCTAGTGGTGAATTTTGTTGGCTTATGGGAAGTGATGATAGAGTAGAAAATAATTCTATCGATCTTATATTGAGCAATATTGAAAAGTATGAGAATTTATCTGGTATTACCATAAATACAAAAATGTATGATTCTAAGCTTTGTAATGAAATTTATTCCGAATCATTAGTTGCAAATAATATAGATATTTATTATGAATCAAGTGAAAGGTGCTTTTCTGAATTAGGTCATTGTATCGGCTATATTTCAGCGCAGATAGTAAGGAGAGAGCTATGGCAAAGTGTAGTAGAGGTAAACTGTATCGAGAATTATTTTAATGGATATGTTCATATGTACGTTATAGCAAAAATGCTAGAAAAAAATCCTTCGTGGCTATATATACACAAAAAGTGTGTAGGATATAGGAGTAATAACGATTCCCTTATGTCCGAGGGAAGGTTAAAGAGACTTGCTATTGATGTATATGGTTATGAAAAAATTATAGGGGATGTATATGGTCAAAATTCTAGAACTTATAATAAAGTAATGGTGGCTACCTGTGGTATTCATATTTTTAATCGTATTTTAGACGCTAAATTAAATAGTGAGTCGATGCCTTTTTACAAAGAAGCTTTTAAAATGTGCTTTAATGCGTATAAGCAATTTCCTATTTTTTGGCTTAAAGTATTTCCTTTATTTTTAATACCATCAAAAGCAATACCCTTGGTTCGGGTTATTTATAGAAAGTTTTTTAAAAAACATGTATAGTGGTAGATATCTTGTAAAAAATAAACTTCTTAAATTTTATTTGTATGCGGTTTATTATCTATCGTTTCCGATTAGTCTTTTTGTAAAAAAAGATATTGGTAATACCAATGGCATTAAAAGGGTTTTGGTTGCCAATGGAGCACATCTAGGGGATATAGCTATACTAATTTCTAGTATTAATGTCTTAAAGGCGAGTAACCCAGATTTAAAAGTGGATTTGGTTACAGGTAGTTGGAATAAGCCGGTTATAAACTACTATGATGTTTTTAATGAAGTTTATTTTTTGGATCATTGGAGGCTTAATAGATCTAAGAAATCAATTGTGCTTAAGCTATTGCAATACTATAAAACTTTTATAAAAAGTTGTTTTCTGGTTAGAAAAATAAAATACGCTTTAGCTATTGATACGTATCATTTTTATCCAAATTCATCTTTGTTTCTATTTTTTTGTGGGATAAAAAATAGACTAGGATATTCGTCTGGCGGGTTTGATAATTTTTATAGTCAAGTATTAAAATGGGAAGCAGGTAAGGGACACATTGCGCATTATCATTTGGCCTTGTTCGAATGTATTTTAAAAATATGCCACAAGAAGCCATTTTTTATTAAAAAATATAGTTCTAGGCTTGCAAGGTATAGCTTTGGTAGGTATATTGTAGTTGCTCCTAGTGCTGGGGATTTATCAAAAATGTGGAACATAGATAAATGGATAAAATTGTCTTTGTTGTTGTTGCAAAGATATGACAATGTTGTCTTAATTGGTTCTGGAGATGATGATGCAAAAATTTGTAATAGTATTGCTTGTAACGAACATTTTATAAACCTATGCAATAAAACTTCCCTTGACGAATTAGCAAATATAATTAATAGCTCTAGAGCCATAGTTTGCCTTGACTCTTTTATTTCTCATTTCTCAGCCCAGTTTGGTATTCCTATTTTTAGAATAGAGGGGCAAAATAGGGATTTGACTGTTTGGAAGCCTATATGTGATAAGTGTGTACAAATTTATGTTGAGGATGATAAATGGCTTTATGGTTTGGAACATATGAAGTTGATTTCGCCAGAATATGTTAATGATATTATGCTAAGAAATAAAATTTAATAAAAGTGTACTTAGATAATATGGAAAAATTTGTATTTTTATTTGAAAATAACGATTATTTTGATGGGGCATTAAGGTTTTCTACTCCATTAATGTTTTTGAATGTGGGCTTATTATTCTATTTTTTATACTCATGGTTTAGGTTGTATAAAAAAACTGGGTGGAAAATTGATTTTTGGCATTTTATAATTTTTATAACCTTTATAGTGCCAGTAATATTTATGTATCCATTTAATGCATCCATATATAATATAGGTGCTATGGGCGACTTTTATGAACATGTAGAACCATATATAAATTGGGCCTATATTGTAACTATAATAGGCTATCTTTCTTTACTTATTGGTGGTTTATTTTATAGATTTATTTTATTTGAAAGTCCATTTTGCGTAATTATTTATATAAGTCGGCCAATAGAGAAGATGATAAATGTCAATATACATAAAAAAATTGGCATTAGAGTGGTTTCTTTTTCTTTGATATTTTTGTTGTCTGGATTACTTTTTTTTCAGATATATTATGGATATTTTGGGGATCCGAGAGGGTTTTTTATGGCAAATCCATATTACAGACCAGTTTATAATATTATATTGGCAACTATCGTTTTTTTCTTGCCTATGCTTTTTATAAATATCTTATTATATAAAAACAAGGTAGATCTGATACTTTTCTTTTTTGCGGTAGTATTATCATTTTTCAGTGGTACAAGAGGGAGTGCACTATATCCACTAGTGACTTGCTACATATTCTATGTATTTTATAACAAAGGAAAAGCTAGTTTAATAAAAATATTTTTTTTTGCTATCATTATACTGCTTTTTGCTGTTTTTTTAAGCTTAATGAGGGGCACAGAAGGTATTGATTTTTTGAACGAAATTAGTAAAATATCGGATCATATTTTTTATAGAAATAATTTTTCAGATACTAGGGATTTCGCGTGGGTCCTTGCTTATTGGGATGGCGTGTACATACAAGGTAAAAGCTATGTGGCTGGATTGATTTCTTTTTTGCCAAGCTACATGTCTGAGTACAGAGAAGTTTGGAGTATATCGAGGTATACTAATTCCATGGTTGGTTTTGATAGCAGCATTCATCCAGGCTTGCGACCAGGTATGTTTGGAGAAGCATATCTTAATTTTGGTATCTATGGTGTTATTGTTCTTGGTTTTATGGCAGGTTCTATTTTGCGCTATGTAAGTATGTCAATAATATATATAATGAATAGAAGCAGAAATATATCATGTGCATATTCTAAAATTTTTATATATGTCGTTATATCAAATTTTTTTATGACGGCTGGCTTTTTTAATTTGTATGTATTTGTGTTTATTGTTATATCAATGTATATCATTAATTTTTTAACTTATGGTGGCATAAAGGATAAAAAAGATGTTTTACGTTAATGCTAGATTTCTAACACAAAACATTACAGGTGTGCAGAGATATGCTATTGAAATCTCAAAGCAGCTTAAAATTCAATTAGGAAATGAGGTTCGATTTGTATCACCTAAAAATATTATCCACAATAAAATTGCAGAAGAATTAGAGGTCTGCGTAGTTGGTAAAAATAGGGGGCATATATGGGAACAATTTGATTTGCCTATATATCTTACAAAAAATAAAAGTCCACTTCTTTTAAATCTAGCAAACACCGCCCCTATCTGCTACGGTAATAATATTGTAACCTTACACGATATTGCCTTTGAAAGATTTTCTGAAAATTTTAATTGGAAGTTTGGTATATTTTATAGATTGCTGATACCAAGGATTGCCAAAAAAGCTATAAAAATAATAACAGTAAGCGAATTTTCTAAGCAAGAAATATGCGACTTTTATAAAATTCCATCCCAAAAAATATATGTGATTTATAATGCAGTATCTAATATTTTTAATCAAAAAGTTAAGAATTATAGCGAAAAATATGTACTTGCGGTTTCTTCATTAAATTATCAAAAAAATTTTCATTCGCTCATAAGGGCTTTTAATATGTTGGATGACAATAACATAAAGCTATTTTTAGTTGGCGATATAAATAGAAATTTTGCAGATATTGGATTGCTTAAGGATATACAAGGCAATAAGAATATAGTATTTAAAGGTAGGATAGATGATGATGAGCTTATAAGTTTATATTCAAATGCTGTTTGTTTTATATACCCATCACTGTACGAAGGTTTTGGTATTCCACCACTTGAAGCTCAGGCATGCGGTTGCCCCGTAGTGTGCTCAAATGCGGCTAGCTTGCCCGAAGTTTGTGGCGATAGCGTAATATATTTCGATCCATACAGTGTCAAAGATATGCGAGATAAGATTTTATCAGTCTTAAACGATGAAATCTTACAAAAAGAGCTTCGCACAAAGGGTTTTAATAATATTAAACGATTCAGTTGGAAAAGATCCGTTGAACAAGTTATAGAGATTTTAAGGAGTTTGGAATGAAAAGGATATTAATAGTATTTGGTACGCGCCCAGAGGCTATAAAGATGGCACCAATTGTTAAGGAATTACAAAAGAATATTGAATTTGAAACTAAAATATGTGTTACGGCTCAGCATAGGCAAATGTTAGATCAGGTGCTTAATATTTTTAATATAAAACCAAATTATGATTTAAATATAATGAAAGATAGGCAGGATTTATATGATATATCTTCAAAGGTTCTGCTTGGACTAAGGTATGTTTTAGAGGACTTCAATCCAGATATTGTGCTTGTCCATGGAGACACAACCACAAGTAGTATTGCTAGCTTGGCCGCTTTTTACAAAAAGATAAAAATAGGGCATATTGAGGCAGGACTTAGAACCAATGATATTTATTCACCGTTTCCAGAGGAGGCAAATAGGCAGATAACTGGTATTTTGGCAAATTATCATTTTGCTCCAACGCAAATTTCAAAACAAAATTTATTAAAAGAGAACAAGCTTGCACAAAATATTATAGTTGTGGGAAATACTGTGATAGATGCTCTTTTTTTAATGCTTAATCAAATCGAAAATAATAGTATTTTTAAAAGCAGAGTTGTCGAGGAAATAAAGTCGGTATATAATAATTTTAATAGTAATAGGAAATTTATTTTAGTAACTGGACACAGAAGGGAAAATTTTGGTAGTGGATTTTTAAATATATGTAATGCCCTAAAAAGAATTGCAATTAATAATCCAAATATTGATATAGTTTATCCAGTTCATTTAAATCCAAATGTTCAAAGACCTGTAAATGAAATTTTATCAAAAATCTCAAATATATATTTATTAAAACCATTGGGATACGATATTTTCTCATACCTAATGAGTAAAGCTTTCTTTATAATTACTGATAGTGGTGGTATACAGGAAGAAGCTCCGAGCTTAGGGAAGCCAGTACTTGTTACGAGGGATACTACAGAAAGACCGGAGGCAGTATTGTCTAGAACAATTAAACTTGTTGGAACAAAGGCAGATCAAATAGAAATAGAAGCACAAAAATTGATTTCAGATAAAATAATTTTTGAAAATATGAGCAAAGCATGCAATCCTTATGGTGATGGGAAAGCGAGTGAAAGGATAGTTGATTTTTTAAAAATGGAGAAAATATGAAGGTAGGCTTTTTAAGTGTATTTAATTATGGTAGCAATATTGGTGGTATAGAAAATCATATATATTTTATATCTAATGAGTTAAAAAAAATAGGCAATGAGTTGATAATTTTTCAACCCATAGAAAAAGAGAAATATACTGAAAAAGAGAGATATATTGATGGTATAAAAATAGTCTTTATATCTATTGAGGCTCTTGGGTTATTTAAAATATTATCAAAATTTAATGGAAGTAAAACAATAGGATTTTTAACTGCCTTTTTGAATAAGGCAAAATATATATTTCATTACAAGAAAATAGCCCAAGAGATTTTAAAGTATAACGTAGACATTGTTCATCAGCATGATTTTATATCTAATATCTTTACTACAAAATATTTAGCTAGAATTGGTGTTAAGGTAGCATTAACGAATCACACTGGAGAATATTTGTTTTTTAAAAAAAGTTTTTTTGGGAGATTATTGCTAAAATTTTTTCTAAAACATTATGTGTTTATAGTTGGACCAAGCAAGGAACTTACCCCATTCCAATACAATAAAAATTCTTATACTATATATAATGGAGTTGATTTAGATATTTTTTGCCAATTCAGTAATGGTGAAAAGATAAGGTTACGCAAGAGTCATGGATTTGACCAAAATGATATAATTATTTTTTGTCCTAGAAGATGGGCACCAACAAAGGGAGTAATATATCTTATTGAGTCTATACTCAAAAATAAGTATTCGAATAATTATAAATTTTTGTTTGCTGGAAGTGACTATGATGGATATCCTCTATATAAAAAACAAATTAATCAAATGATCGAGAATTCTGTTAGTGATGCTAAGAATTCTATAAAGAAGTTAGGCAACTTAAGTATAGATAAAATGTGCGAAATGTATAATATTTCAGATGTCGTTGTTATTCCGTCGTTAATGGAGGCTGTATCTTTGTCAGCCATAGAGGCTATGGCAACTGGAACGCCCGTAATATCAACAGATGTTGGTGGTATGCCAGAGCTAATCATAGATGGTGAAAACGGACTATTAATAAGGGCTAAATCAGAAAAAGAAATATATGCTGCTTTAATGAAGCTTGCTAACCTTGATTTGTATAATAAAATAAAAATGAACTCGCTAGACACGGCAAATAAATTTTCTTGGAAAAGTATAGCAATGCAAACCAACAAACTATATGTCAAATATGTAATATAAGGCAATATCTATGACTAATATAATCCTAAGCGGCGGCAGCGGCACAAGGTTGTGGCCCATCAGCCGCACGCTTATGCCAAAGCAGTTCGTGCGCCTCTTTGACGATCGCTCGCTTTTTATGATGAGCTACGAGCGAAACTCCCCGCTATGCGAGCGCACGCTCGTCGTCTCGAACGAGCAGCAGTATTTTTTGGCACTCGATCAGCTTGAGGTTTTAGGCGCGCGCGGCGTAAAATTTTTACTCGAGCCCATCGGCAGAAACACTGCTCCTGCGATTGCGCTTGCATGTTTAAGTTTAGAATATGATGAGATAGTTTTTGTAACGCCAAGCGATCATCTTATTAGGGATGAAATTGCATATAAAAATAGTGTTCTACGCGCACAAGAATACGCAGAATGTGGGTTTTTAGTGACATTTGGTATTAAACCAAAAGATGTAAATACAGGATATGGATACATCGAAGCAAGTGGTGAAGATGTGCTAAGATTTCATGAAAAACCTAATCTTGCAACGGCACAAAGTTATGTAGAGGCTGGAAATTTTTATTGGAACAGTGGTATGTTTATGTTTAAAGCTGGAGTATTTTTAAATGAGCTAAAGGCACAAAGTCCTGAAATTTATGATGCATGCGTTCTTGCATATGATAAATCTAGTCCCAATCATCCATTTAGGATTAAATTGGAATATATGCAAAAAATACCTGCAGATAGTATCGATTATGCGGTTATGGAACGCACGAGCCTTGCCAAAGTCGTGCCCGCAGATATAGGTTGGAGTGATTTGGGAAGTTTTGACAGTCTTGACGATGAGCTGCCTAAAGATACGAATGGCAATACTATAAATGAGAAAAATATATCTCTAAATTCTAAAAATAATCTAATTATTAATTCCGACCGTATAATAGCTACTATAGATGTAGATGATCTTAACATTGTAGATACTAGAGATGCTCTACTTGTATGTAAAAAAGGCTCTAGTCAAAAGGTAAAACAGGTTGTAGAACTACTTAAAGATAGCGATCTGATACACACTCATGTAACCACACATCGTCCTTGGGGCACTTATGCAGTACTCGAGGATGAAAGCGGCTATAAGATTAAGCGCATAGTTGTCAAACCTGGCAAACGATTGTCATTACAAAAGCACTATCACCGTAATGAACATTGGATTGTCGTAAGTGGAACTGCTACTGTAACTATCGGAGAGCGAAATTTCTTACTACGTGAGAACGAATCAACATTTATCAAAATGGGTGAAATTCATCGTCTTGAAAATGAAGGTAAAATTCCAGTCGTCTTGATAGAAGCTCAAGTAGGTAGCTATACTGGCGAAGATGATATCGTTCGAATTGAAGATGATTTTAATAGGAATTGATAATGAAAAAACAACTTTGCATAATGATTTTATTAATAGTTGATATTTTAATAATGTGCTTTTCTTTTGGTCTATCTGCAGTGCTTTGCGACAATTTAACCTCATTAGAGACATTGAAATATCAGAATTTTATATTATTTTATATGATTTTGATATTTTTGTTTTTTTATCAAGGAATTTATACAAGGAGATATGACTTTTGGTATGAGACGAAGATGATAGTTAAAAGCTGTTTTTTTGGACTTTTGCTTAGTTTGTCTATATTGGCACTTACTAGAAAAGATTATGATTTTTTACAAGTAAGTATTGTTTTGTCATTTGTCTTTTTAATATTTTTATTGCCAGTTTCAAAATTTATCTTAAAAAAAGCATTGTTTAATTTTAAGATTTGGAAGAAGAAAGCTAGAATTTTAGGTGAAACTAGTGAATTTGAATTAGAAATATTCAATAATAAATATTTAGGATATGTTCGTGCGAAGGGCAAAGATCACGATACACTTTTTATAGGCAACAATAGATTAAATGTTCAAAATTTAAATGAATTAATAGAGCGAAATATTAAAGAAAATAAAGAAATTCTATTTACACCTACACTCAGGGGTTATGATTTTACTCAAGCACATATTTACAATCTTTTTAACTCTCGCACAAATATTTTTGCAATACAAAATTCTTTGCAAAATGAATTTAATATTATATTAAAGAGAGGGCTTGATTTATTTTTAATAGTTGCTGCTTTGCCACTATTAATGTTGATTTTTTGTGTAATTATTGTTGTAATGAAGATAAGCGAACCTAGTGGTAGGATATTTTTTTCTCATCAAAGAATGGGATTAAATGGCAAGTTGTTTGGTTGTCTAAAATTTCGTTCTATGAAAGAAAATGGAGCCGAGATATTAGAAAAATATCTTGAAAATAATCCACAGGAGATAGAGTATTTTGAGAAATATCATAAATATGAAAATGACCCACGTATAACAAGATTTGGAAATTTTCTTAGAAAGACTTCTCTTGACGAGTTGCCACAACTAATAAATGTTTTAAAAGGCGATATGAGTATAGTGGGTCCTCGTCCATGTGCAGAGTATGAAAAAAAGGATATGGGGCGTTATGCTGAGCTTATTTTGGCTGTTTTGCCTGGCATTACAGGTATATGGCAAGTAAGTGGCAGAAGTGATGTAGATTTCGAAACTAGAGCACAGATGGATGTATGGTATATGAAAAATTGGTGTATCTGGAATGATATTGTGATAATTATTAAGACATTTAAAGTTGTTTTATTACGCAAGGGTGCTAGTTAATTTTTATTAAAGAAAGGAAAAGAATGTTAGAACAAAATAGTAGAGTGGTTTATCAGGATGATGAGATAGACTTGTTTGAGTTATGTAAAAAGGTGTGGAGATATAAGAAATTTATCTTTTTGTTTACTGGGATAGTTTCGTTATTAGCTGTAATATATGTTTTTATGGCTACACCATGGTATAAAGCTATCGCAACAATCGAAACTGGTCACTACACAAATGATAACAATGAAGAAAATTTGGTTGCAAATAGTTCAGATATCATACAAAAATTAACAGTTAAATATATTGACTTGCTAAAAGGCGTTGAAGGGCTTGACTATCAGGTGCAAAAGATATCTGTGGTTAAAGATAGTAAAAAGTTTTTTGATATAGAAGTTATAGCAAAAACTAATGATATAGCTTTAAAGCAGATAAATAAAATGGTGGAAGACCTAGCAAATGAACACCAAAAAGTTATAAATGGTTATGTAGAATTAAAAAAGATCCAATTAGCAAATATAGATAGTCAAATAAATTTTCTAAAAAATAATAAGATAGCAGAAAAGCAGCAGCAAATAGAATATCTAAGATCTATGCAGACACCACGTTTAGATAAACAAACTACAAATTTAGAGCAATATGCAACACTGGCAAAAGATAAATCAAATATACAAGATAAATTAATCGAAGCTACGCTAAAAGACATGCAAGCAGAAAGAGATATATCGACTAATGATAAGCTGTTGTTTTTAGAAAAAGAATTATTAAATTTTCAAACTGAAGAGTTAAATAAGCTTTTGGATCAAAAATCTCATATAGAATTTATATTAAAACCATATAATTATCAAAACACCCATATAGTTTCTAATGTAATTATCTCAAATAAACCTGTTAAGCCTAAAAGAATAATTATAGTAGCGATCGCATTTTTATCAAGTTTAATGCTCTCTACTTTTGGGGTTTTATGTTACGATGCTATAAGGCAGAGGATCGATCGAGAAAAAAAGGAGGGTTAATTTGCCCTCCAAAATTTTAGAGTTTGCCGCCTTCGACGACTAAAGATTCAGGATTGACGCTATCGCCATAGATTGGTTTTAGTGTTGCGTCATAGTCTTTGTGGAAGAAATTTTCTTTTCCAAGCTCGATGATCTCGTTGTTTAGCCACTCAAGCAAGGCTTTGTTACCCTTTTTGACAGCTGGAGCTATCACATCCACATCGCCAAGCGCTTCAACGCCTACGACAAAGCCAGGAGTCTCTTTCGCCCAGGCAAAAAGTAGGGCGTTATCATGCGCTAGAGCTGCACCCCTTTTATCAACCAAAGCTGCGAAAGTTTCGGTGTTTTGATCATACTTTAAAAGCTTGATATCAGGATAATTTTTTGTAAAAAATGCGTCCGCTGTTGTGCCTTTATTGACGATTAGTGTCTTGTCTTTTAGCTCATCAACGCTCTTTATTACAGCGCCCTCTGGGCTAACAATGCCAAGTGAGACCTTCATATATGGAAGCGCAAAATCAACAACTTGTGCGCGCTCAGGCGTCTTTGTGAAATTTGCAAGCGTGATATCGACCTTGTCAGCTGTGAGCACTTCGACCCTGCCAGCAGCCTCGACTAGCTCAAATTTAACCTTGCTCTCATCGCCAAGCAGGTCTTTTGCGATGCGTTTTGCAAAGTAGATGTCATAGCCTTGGTTTTTGCCGTCTTTATCGACGTAGCCAAATGGCGGTTTGTCGCTAAAAACGCCTATCCTTATATATCCACGCTCTTTGATCTTTGCGATCGTATCAGCTTGGTTTGAAGCGGCTGCTTTGTCCGCACCTTTGTCATCACCACAACCCGTTAGAAAGACGGTAGCGACTAATGCTAATAAGAAAAATTTAAATTTTCTCACTCTTTCTCCTTTGAAAAATTTAGTAAATAAGAGCGACCAAATCTCGCTCTAAACGCATTTTGAAAAACGGCAAATTATCTCTTATTTTTTCTAAAATGAGAATAAATTTAGAAATTTCTTCGCGCGATCGCTCTTTGGATTAGTAAAAAACTCCTCTGGCTCGCTGATCTCCACGATCGCTCCAGCGTCCATAAATACGATCTTATTTGCAACCGCCCTTGCAAAGCTCATCTCGTGGGTGACTATTAGCATCGTCATGCCATCTTTAGCTAAATTTAGTATCACATCAAGCACTTCTCTAACGATCTCAGGGTCAAGCGCAGCCGTAACCTCGTCAAATAGCATGATCTCAGGGTTTAAGCAAAGGCTTCTAACGATTGCTATGCGCTGCTTTTGCCCGCCGCTTAGCTCCTTTGGATAGGCAAATTTCTTATCAAGCAGCCCAACCTTGCTTAGCCACATATCAGCCGTTTTTTCGGCCTCTGCTATATCTCTTTTTTGCACTTTTAAAGGCCCAAGAAGGACGTTATCTATGACGTTCATGTGATCAAATAGCTCATAGCTTTGAAAGACCATGCCGACCTTTTGGCGGATCCTTTGCCACTCTTTAAATTTAGCATCTATCACTTCGCCGTCTATGACGATCTCGCCGCTTGCTATACTCTCAAGGCCGTTTATGCATCTAAGAGTTGTGCTTTTGCCACAGCCCGATGGTCCAAGAAGCACGACAACTTCGCCGCTTTTAACCTCTAAGCTTATATCTTTTAAGGCATGAAGCTCTCCATAAAATTTATTGATTTTTTTAAGTTCTAAGATATTTTCGCTCATTTTAGCTCCATTTTTTTTCTAGTTTTTTCGATAGTTTTGAGACTGGATAGCAGATCGCAAAATATAAAAAGAATATGAGCGTGTATATCCAAAATGGCGCCATAGGATTTGTAAATACATTTCGCTCGATGATCTGCTGGCCGACTTTGACCACCTCTACAACGCCGATTAGCACGACGATAGAGGTCGTTTTTATCATACGGCTTAGTAAATTTACAGCTCCAGGCACCAGCCTTCTAGTAGCAAGCGGGATGATGACATAAAAGTAAATTTGAAATTTGCTAAGTCCAAGTGAGGCGGCTGACTCAAACTGGTGCTTTGGTATCGAGGTGATCGCCCCTCGCACGATATCCATCATCTCAAAAACGCCCCAAAGGCTAAAGACGATGAGCGAGGCGGTAAATGCCGAGATATGCAGCCCAAAAGCCTTGCTAACACCAAAGTAAAATAAAAATAGCCAGACGATCTGAGGCATGATACGAACGATCTCGAGGCAAATTTTTAAAACAAAATAGATAAATTTGTTTTTCATACTCATCAAAACGCCAAGTATGAGTCCGCCGATGACGGAGATGATGATAGAGATGAGCGAAATTTCAGTGCTTACTACAAGACCTTCAAGTAGTCTTAGTAAATTTTGCGTGTCAAATAATATACTAACTCCTTGCATTTCTCACCCTTTTTTCGACGTAGCTAAGCGCCAGCGAGACTGGCAAGATGATAACAAGATAGCTAATAACCAGCATAAAAAGCGCCTCGTCTGTCTTGTAGTAAAGCCCGATGAGATCTTTTGCGACGTAGACTAGATCAGCAAGCGCTACGATACTAACGATGCTTGTCTCTTTTAGTAAAAATATGACGTTTGCGCTGATACTTGGCAATGCCACGCTAAAGGCTTGTGGCAAGATGACATATCTTAGGAGCTGGTTTTTACTAAGTGCGATGCTAAGTCCTGCTTCTATCTGCGACCTTCTCACCGCCTCAAAGCCAAGTCTAAAGCTCTCGCTCATATAGCTGCCACCAAGAAAGCTAAGTCCCGCAATCGCACAGGTAAAGCCACTCATAGACACTCCAAGCTTTGGCAAGCCATAGTATAAAAAGAAGAGCTGGATAAGAAGCGGCGTGTTTCTTGAAAGCTCAACGTAGCAATCAACGAGCTTTGAGAGAAATTTTAGCTTGTAAAATTTCACAGCCATGCAAAAAATGCCTATCAAAATAGAAAAAACGATCCCCAAAAAGGCGATCTGGCAGGTGAGAATCCCAGCCTTTACAAAAAGGGGGTAAAATTTCTCAATAAACTCAAAATCCATAAACTTTAATCCAATCTGAAAAATGGAGATATTCTAACTTAATAATCATAAATTTAAAACTAATTAGATATGATCACGCTTTAAATTTAAGCTTACAAAAAGGATAAAATTTGATCGATCTTTTTCAGATCATCGGCTTTTTAGGGATGATTTGCATCGTGACGGGCTACTTTTTACTTCAGATCGGCCGTCTAAATAGCCGCGATCTAGCCTACCAGATAATAAATTTAGTAGGTGCGGTGCTACTTATAATCTCGCTTTTTGTGCACTTTAACCTCGGCTCATTTTTGATAGAGGTCTTTTGGATAATCATTACGATATATGGAATTTATAAAATTTACAAGGAGAGAGTGTGAGAGCGTATGCAGAGTGGGAAGAGCAGGAGCTTTTGTTTTTATCGCTGCCACATAGTAAGAGCGACTGGGAGCCTTATTTAGAGGAGATTTTGGCGGGCTATGAGGAGCTTGTGGCTGCTGTTACGCCCTTTGAAAAGGTGGTGCTCATCTGCCCTGATGAGGCAAATTTTACTAGGTTTAAGAAATTTAAAAATGTTGAGTTTGTAAAGCTTGAGACTGACGATACTTGGATCAGAGACTACGGTATGATCGACGTTTATGCTGAAGACGGCGTCAAGAGCTATGACTTTAAATTTAACGCTTGGGGCGGTAAATTTAAGAGTTCAAAAGATGATGCGATAAATTTGGAGCTAGCTAAAATTTATAAAACTAAGCTTGAGCCTGTTGATATGATACTAGAGGGTGGAAGTGTTGAATTTAACGGAGATGGCGTGCTTTTAACCACCTCAAAATGCCTACTAAATGAAAATAGAAACAAAGCACTTAGCAAAGAGCAGATCGAGGAGAAGCTAAAAAAATTGTTTGGCTTAAAGCGTATCATCTGGCTTGAAAATGGCTTTATAAGAGGCGATGACACAGATAGTCACATCGACACTTTAGCGCGCTTTATCACGCCTGATACGATAGCTTACGCAGCTTGCGATGATGTGAGCGATGAGCACTTTGATGAGCTTAAAAGGATGGAGGATGAGCTTAAAAAAACTGGCTTTAAGCTGCTTGCGCTGCCACTACCAAAACCTAAATTTTATGATGGCAAAAGGCTTGGCTGTACCTATGCAAACTTTATCTTTATAAATGGCGCCTTAATCGTGCCAACATATAACGACGAAAACGATGAAAAGGTGCTAAATTTACTGGCCCGTGAGCTGCCAGATAGAAAGATCATCGGTGTAAATTCACTAGTTTTTGTCCGTCAAAATGGCTCGCTTCACTGCTCAAGCCAAAATAGATACAAAAGGTCTTAGCCTTGTCAAGTCCGTTTGATTATGAGTTTAACAGCATAAATAAGCAAGAGTGCACGCAGGGCGAAAATAAGGCCGTTATCGCAGCTGGAGCTTGCGCTTTTTTGCTCGCACTTGTGAAATTTGCAGCGGGGCTTTTTAGTGGCTCGGTCGCTGTGCTTGGCTCGGCGATTGATTCGATGCTTGATTTTATCGTTTCGCTTTTAAATTTATTTGCGCTTAGAAAGTCAAGAAAGCAAGCTGATGAGAGATTTAACTTTGGCTACACAAAGCTAGAGGCGTTAGCGGCGCTATTTGAGTGCGTTATCATCGTGCTGGCTGCTGGATATATATTTTATGAGAGTGTTAAGAAATTTAGCGAGCCAAATTTAGAGATAGACCTTGGCTTAAGCCTTGGCGTGATGGTATTTTCAGTCATTGTGACGTTATGTTTGGTCCTATTTTTAAACCAAATTTCTAAAAAAAGTGGCAACCTTATCATTAAAGCAGACGCGCTGCACTATAAGATCGACCTTTTTAGCAACCTTGCAGTCATCATCTCGCTTCTTATCATTAAATTTAGCGGATTTGTGATGATAGATGCGATCTTTGGTATCGTGATAAGTGGCTACATCGCTCAAAGTGCCATAAGTCTTGGCAAAGACGCCTTTGGTGTCTTGCTGGATCACGCAGCAAGCCCTGAGGTCACAGCTGAGATCATCAAGATGATAAAGGCAAAGCAGAGGATTTCAGACTTTCACTACCTAAACACAAGACAGAGCGCAAATACCATATTTTTAACGCTGCATTTAGTTTTTGACAAAGATATCTCGCTTTACGACGCGCATGAGGTGGCTGACTCGCTTGAGGCTGAGATAAGAGAGAAATTTAAGGAATTTTCGTGGCAGATAACCACGCATTTAGACCCATATAACGACAAAGAAGGGAGATGAGATGAAAGTAGCACTACTTCAACAAGAATTTAAAGGGACAAAAGAGGCGACCATCGCAAAGACGCTTGAGCTAATCGCCGAGGCAAAAAAAGGTGGCGCTGATCTCGTGGTCTGCCAAGAGCTGCACCAGACGCAATACTTTTGCCAAAGCGAGGATACAAATTTCTTTGATCACGCAAATGATTGGCAAGAGGACGTCGCTTTTTGGGGCAGGGTAGCAAAAGAAAATGGCGTGGTTTTGGTCACTTCGCTCTTTGAAAAGAGAGCTGACGGACTTTATCACAACACCGCCTTTGTCTTCGAGCGTGACGGCAGCGTGGCTGGCAAATACCGAAAAATGCACATCCCTGATGACCCTGGATTTTACGAGAAATTTTACTTCACGCCTGGTGACATTGGCTTTGAGCCAGTTGAAACAAGCCTTGGTAAGCTTGGCGTTTTGGTGTGTTGGGATCAGTGGTATCCAGAGGCAGCAAGGCTAATGGCGCTAAAAGGGGCGAAAATTCTCATCTATCCAACGGCTATTGGCTGGTTTGAGGGCGATAGTGATGATGAAAAGTCAAGACAGCTTGAGGCGTGGGTGGCGGTGCAAAGAGGTCACAGCGTGGCAAATGGTCTGCCAGTGGTCGCAGTAAATCGTGTGGGCTTTGAAAAAGATGATAGCGGCGTGATGGATGGGATAAAATTTTGGGGAAATAGCTTTGTTTTCGGGCCACAAGGCGAGCAGCTTTTCCGCGCAAACAGCACAGATGAGCTTTGCAAGATCGTTGAGATAGATATGAAAAGAAGCGAAGAAGTTCGCAGAATTTGGCCATTTTTACGTGACCGCAGGATCGATGCCTACGCAAATATCACAAAGAGATTTATCGACTAAATTTAGAGCTAGAATTTCTAGCTCTTAAAATTTAGATTGCTCGTAAAAGAAATATAAATTTATTCTTAAGAAAATATTTTTTTAAGCCTTGATTGTGTAGAATAGTTGCAACTTTACCAAAATGGCATAAAAATATCATATCAAAAAGATACAAAGCTAAATTTATAGAATAAAATAGCCTTAAATTTTTTGAAAGGATTTTAGATGAAAACTACTTCTTTGGCACTTGCTGGATTGCTTTTGGCAACAACACTTTCAGCAAAAGAATTTATCAGTATCGGCACTGGTGGCATGACAGGTACATACTATCCGATAGGTGGAGCGATCTGCCGCTTGGCAAATAAAAATACAGACGTAAAATGCTCTGTTCAATCAACTGGCGGCTCTGTTTATAACGTAAATAACGTCCTTAAAAAAGAGCTTACATTTGGCTTTGTTCAAAGTGACGTCGTCTATGATAAATATAACGGCACTGGCAAATTTGACGGAGCAAAAGATGAAAATTTACGCTCAGTAGTTGCGATCTATCCAGAGCTTCTTGCATTTGTTGTAGCAAAAGATAGCGGTCTAACAAGCGATCTATCTTCATTTGCAGGTAAAAAATACAACGTAGGCAATCCAGGCAGCGGCAACGAAGTGAGCACACTTGAGGTCTTTAAAGCAAAAGGCTTTGACGTTTCAAAACTAGGATACCGCGGCGTTTTAACAGTTGGCGAATGCCCACACGCACTAAAAGATAAAAAGATAGACGGATATAGTTTTGTCGTTGGTCACCCAACTGCAAACATCACTGACGCTGCGACATCTTTGCCTATTGATATCCTAAACATCGAAGGCAGTGAGATCGATAACCTTCTTAAAGAAAAACCATACTTTGCAAAAGGTGTGATACCAAAAGGCTCATATGACGGCGTCGATCACGACGTAAATACTATCGGTGTAAAAGCTGTTTTAGTAACTAGCAAAGATACAAAAGATGAGGCTGTAAAAGCTGTGATAAAAGCTATCTTAGATAACTTTGATGAGTATAAAACTCTTCACCCAGCACTAAAATCAGTTAAAAAAGAAGATCTTGTTCAAGGTCTTTCAGCTCCGCTTCACCCAGCTGCAGAGGCTGCATTTAAAGAGGCTGGCATCTTAAAATAATCCATCTCCAGGGGCTTTTGCCTCTGGATAAAATTTAAATATGCAAATTTCTTCTAAATTTATATATTTAAATTTTAAAGGAGAAAGATGAACGAAGTTAATGACAACGAAGAACAATTTGTCGAAGTAAAGACAAGAGAGATAAATAGCAATTTTTACAACTATTTCATCGCATTTGCGTGTTTCTCTTGGTCAGTTTTTCAGCTTTATATAGCGTATTTTCCGCTAAATACTAACATTTCGCGCTCAGTGCACCTAGCTTTTGCGGTTGGGCTTGTATTTTTGCTCTATCCAGTCACTTTTCACAAAAAGGCTCACTCAAGTTTGCCATTTTACGACCTAGTTTTTTGCGTGGTAGGTGTTGTTGCCGTGCTTTATCCAGCGGTTTATTTTTATGAGTTAGCTGATAGGACAGGGGACTACATCACTCAAGATATCGTCATATCGTTTTTAGCGATCATTGTCTTGCTTGAAGCCGGCAGGCGTGTCATGGGACCAGCTCTTCCTATCATTTGTATATTATTTTTGATATATGATCACTTTGGTCCTTATATGCCAGACATCATCGCTCACCAAGGCGCTAGCTTTGAAAAGATCGCAGGACACATGTTTTTAACGACTGAGGGCGTTTTTGGCGTGCCTATTGGCGTCAGTGTTAGTTTTATCTACCTTTTTGTTCTTTTTGGCTCATTGTTAGAGCGAGCAGGCGCTGGACAATACTTTATAAATTTAGCCTTCTCACTTCTTGGCAAATATAGAGGCGGCCCAGCTAAGGCTTCAGTCATCGCAAGTGGCCTAACTGGCATGGTCTCAGGTAGCTCAACAGCAAACGTCGTAACCGTTGGTACATTTACCATACCGCTTATGAAAAAAGCTGGTCTTTCACGCACAAAAGCTGGAGCCATCGAGGTTGCTGCTGGTGTAAATGGACAGCTCATGCCACCTATCATGGGTGCGGCTGCTTTTATCATCGCTGAGTTTTTAGGTATGACATATACAAACGTGATGATGGCAGCGGTTATCCCAGCATTTGCTTGTTATTTGTCACTATTTTTCATCGTGCATCTAGAGAGCGTCAAGCTTGGACTAAAAGGCATAAATCAGAGCGAATTTCACTCAAGATTTAAAATTTTTGTAAGTGGTCTTCACTATATAACGCCTATTTTGATCTTGCTTTATACGCTTTTAATCGCAAAAGAGTCAGCCATAGCCGCAGCGTTTAATGCGATTGGATTTTTATTTTTGATAATGATCTTTCAAGAGCCAACTAAAAAGCTAGCTTCAGGCGAAAAAGTAGGGCTAAGCGACGTGCTTCTTGGTTTTGAGGATATATTTTGGGCGATGGTCGCAGCTGCAAAGAGTATGACTACAATAGCCATCGCAACTGCGCTTGCTGGCATCATCGTGGGCTCTATCTCGCTTACTGGCCTTGGTCAGGTGCTCTCTGATCTAGTCGAGCTTTTAGCAGGCGATAACATCATGATGATCCTAGTTTTAACAGCTCTTATGTCGCTAATCCTTGGTATGGGTCTTCCAACGACAGCAAACTACATCGTCGTCTCAAGCCTTGTTGCGCCAGTTATCTTGTTTTTAGCGCATAAAAATGGCTTTTTGATCCCTGCCATCGCCGTGCATCTTTTTGTATTTTACTTTGGAATTTTAGCCGATGATACGCCACCAGTTGGCATCGCAGCCTATGCAGCAGCGGGCATAGCCAAGGCAAATCCAATAACCGTTGGCGTGCAAGGATTTTTTTACGATCTAAGAACAGCGATCTTGCCATTTGCCTTTTTCTTTAACAACAAACTTATGCTTATTGAGAGCGTAAATACGAGCGATCCGCTTGATTCAAAAGGGATAGTCTGGATGAGCAATCCACTTGAAATTTTACTTGTCTTTGGCATGGCGATCGTGGGAATGTTTGCCTTTTCTAGCTTGCTTCAAGGCTACTACGTCACAAAGCTTAGGATTTGGGAGAGAGTGCTACTTATCCCTGTCGTGCCACTAGCTCTTGTGCCAAATATCTGCGTGAAATTTGGTCTGATGCCAAACGAATACACAGCCTACATTGTAGCAGCGGCTCTTTATGGCTTTGTCTTTATGACCCAGTGGGGCATAAAAGATAAACCGCTTGATCAAATAAGAGCGATTTAACATTAGGCAAGAGCTCTCTTGCCTAAACTTTTAAATTTATTTATTTCTATTGATTTTATAAAAAGTGAGAATTTAGGCTTTAAAAGCCTAAAGATCAAAGTTGTTTTGAGCGTTTTAGATCGCCCGCAAACTCGCAAGACATCTTATCGTTTAGCTTGCAGCCTTTTTCTAAGAAGGTGTAAGCCTCTTTAAATTTCTTAGCTTCTATTAGTATCGAGCCTATCATGCCGCAAGAGTAGCCGTCGTTTTGCTCGCAAGCTTTGTTAAAAAACTCTCTTGCCTTTTGTGGATCGTTATCTAGATAAATTCCACCAGCTGCTGAGCAACCCTCTTTTTCGCCACCTTGACAAGCTTTGTTGTAAAACTCTAACGCTTTGTTGCTATCTGGCACGTCAGTTTTGCCAATCTGGTAGATCGCACCTGCTGTTACGCATGATCTTGCGTCATTTGCTGCGCAACCTGCTTCAAATTTAGATAAAGCCTCAGTGAAATTTGAGTCAGCATAAGCTTTCAAGCCATCTTCAAAGTCGCCTGCTAGAGCGCAAGCTGCAAGAAGTGAGATAAAAATCATTTTTTTCATTAAATTCTCCTTTTGTAAAGTAATGTGCAATTTTAACATATTAAATTTACACTTACTTGATGAAAAATAATTACGATTTTAAAATTTGCTCTTGCTCTTTGTAATCAGGCATGATGGCTTCTATAAATTTATAAAAGCTGCTTTGATGATGCGGATAGAGCAGGTGAGTAAGCTCGTGAAGCACGACGTATCGCACAGCAGAGAGCGGCTTTTCGATGAGCCTTAGGCTTAAGTTTATATAGCCTTTTTTGTGGTTGCAGCTGCCCCAGCGAGTTTTGCTATCTCTTATGACGATGCGACTAACTGGCTTATTGATATGAGGCTGATAGTAGCTTATAAGCTCTAAAAATAGCTCTTTTGCCCTTGCTTTTTTAAAGCGCTCAAGTGCCTTTAAATTTGGCGTTATGATAAATTTATCTTCAAAAAATGGCAGTTTTACGCTCTCATCAAATTTGATCTTATAAATTTGCCCAAGAAATTTCATCTCATCATCTTTTGGCAAATTTAAAAGAGCTTTTTTATATGAGTTTTCAAGCCAAATTCTGTGCATCTCAAGAAAGCTAAGAGCCATCTTTTGCGTGCTGTAAAATGGCATAGAAAGCGTGATCTTGGCATCCTTGCCAACTCTTAATCGCATAGCCTTTACATTTGTTTTAAAATTTATTAAAACGCTTAAGCCATAAAAGTCTAAATTTAGGCTCTTTTGCCTCAAACTAGGCGTTTTTCTTGCCACTTTTTGCTTCTCCAGCGCCAGGTATTTGCAAGGCCTCTTAGCCACTCATCAGCGCAAAATCCTATCCAAACGCCAACGATGCCCCAGCCAAGGTGTATACCTAAGAAATATCCAAGCGGCAGCGAAAGCCCCCACATAAAGATAAGCCCAGTCGCTAGCGGGAATTTCGCGTCGCCACTTGCACGAAGGGCATTTACGATGACGATGTTAAAGGTTCTGCCAGCTTCTAGCACGATCGAGAGGGTAAAGAGCGGTAGCATTATCTTGCGCAAGCCCTCATCTAAATTTAGTGCGTCCATGATCTTATACTTTAAGGCGTAGGCGATCAAAACGACGACGAGCGTGATAGAAATTCCAAGCCACAAGGCTTTAAAAGTTCTGGTATAGGCCTCGTTAAACTCGCTTGCCCCAACCAAATGCCCAACGATGACCTCGTTTGCCACGCTGATACTTGCGCCGCAAAGCAAGATAAGAAGCGTGATCTGAAAGTAGATAGTCTGCACGCTAAGAATTGCCTCGCCCATGCTCGCGATAAAGCCAAATGCGACCATGTATTGCGCCATCCAGAGTAAATTTTCGCCAGCGCTTGGTAGGCCAACTGAGAGTATTTTCTTTAAAATTCCAAACGGCACGACAAGCAGTTTGCTAAGATAAATTCTAACTTTTGCCACGCGTATGAGCATGTAAAGTAGGACAAAAACGCCTATTAGTCTGCCCACAAATGTCGAGATAGCAACACCTTGAAGGCCTAAATTTGGCAGGTCAAACCAACCAAAAAGGGCGATGGCGTTGCCAAAAATGGTGATGATGTTCATTAAAACCGAAGTTAGCATCACTGCAGTTGCTAGGTTATAGACGCGAAGCACCGCAGCTAGCACCATGCCGATGCCATCAAAGAGCAATGCAAAGCCAAGGATGTGAAGGTATGAGAAACTATCGTTTATGAGATCACTTGGCACGTTTAGTAAATTTAAGATGTTGTAGCCAAAGACGTAGATGATGATGGCTGAAAAGATGCCAAAGATAGTATTTGACGTGATGCTTGCGTGTATGACGCTTGAGGCTAGCTCGTTTTGCTTTGCTCCAAGTGCTTGTGCGACGACGACTGAGCAGCCCATGCTTAAAAAGTTAAAAATGGTCATAAAAAGATCCATCACTTGATTGCCAGCACCCATAGCGCCAACTAGATGCACGCTCACTTTTGTCACCATGTAGGTGTTTATGATGAGCGTTATAAAGTGCAAAAACATATCTAAAAATATAGGGACGACCAGTTTTTTCATAGAAAGATTCATAAATTTCTCCCTTTTTAAATTTAGGGGCGATTATAGCCAAATTAGGTTTTAGCTCCCTTTTGATATAATCCAAAAAATTTAAAATTTGAGAGAAAAATGGCATTAATCGACCTAATAGACGTAAGTAAAAAATTTGGCGCAAATGAAATTTTAAACAGCGTAAGCCTTAGCGTAAATGAAAATGAAAAGATAGCGATCATCGGCAAAAACGGCAGCGGCAAGAGTACGCTTATGAAGATCATCTCTGGCGAGGTGGCAGCAGATAGCGGAAGACGCATAGTGCAGAGCTTGATAAGCGTCGAGATGCTAGCACAAAATCCAAATTTTAACGCCACATTTAGCGTAAGAGATGCGCTAAATAACGAGCTAAAAGAGATATTTGACGCGATAAGCGACTATGAAAAAAGTGGCGTCTTGCTAGCAAATGAGCCTGAAAACAAAGAAATTTTAAAAGAGCAAGAGAGACTTTTAAAATTTATAGAGGCAAAAGACGGCTGGAATATCGAGCATAAGATCGAGCGAATTTTGCAAGAATTTAAGCTAAAAGAGTATGAAAATAGACCCATTTGCTCGCTAAGTGGTGGCGAGATCAGGCGTGTGGCACTGGGTGCTCTTATCCTTAAAAAGCCAGATGTGCTGCTGCTTGATGAGCCTACAAACCACCTTGATGTCTATATGGTCAAATTTCTTGAAGATATGCTTAAAAGCTCAAATCAAAGCATAGTTTTTATAAGCCACGATAGGTATTTTATCGATGCGCTCGCTACTAGGTGCGTTGAGGTCGAGGATGCAAGCTTAAAAAATTTCGAGGGCGGATATGCAAACTATCTAACCAAAAAAGAGGAGATTTTAGCAAGCCTTGCAAAGTCGCATGAGACGCTGCTAAAGCAGCTAAAGGCTGAAGAGGAGTGGCTAAGGCGTGGCGTAAAAGCTAGGCTAAAGCGAAATGAGGGCAGAAAAGAGCGAGTGCTAGCCATGCGTGAAGAGGCCAAGAAAAACCCAGGCGTGATAAGGCGCGTGAGGCTTGAGCTAGAGCGTGCGAGTAAAAATTTCAACCAAACGCAGAGCCAAAACCGCAAAAAAATGCTCTTTGAGTTTAAAAATTTAAGCAAAAGTATAGACGGCAAGGTGCTTTTTGAAAAATTTGACGCAAGGGTCTTGCAGGGTGAGAGGATCGCCATTGTGGGGCGAAACGGCAGTGGAAAGAGCACGCTGCTTAAAATTTTGCTAGGACTTGAAAAGCAAAGTAGCGGCGAGATAAAAAGAGGCGAGGTGAGCATCGGCTACTTTGATCAAGCTAGAAATGTCCTTGATGATGACAAGAGCCTTATAGAGACATTTTGCCCAAATGGCGGCGATCACGTGCTAGTTCGTGGGCGAAATATGCACGTCTATGGCTATCTTAAAAATTTCCTCTTTCCAAAGGAATTTCTAGATAAAAAGATAGGCGTTTTAAGTGGCGGCGAGAAAAACCGCGTCGCGCTTGCGATGCTTTTTACCAAAACTTACGACGTGCTGGTGCTTGACGAGCCGACAAACGACCTTGATATCGCAACTATCAACATCTTAGAAGACTACTTGCAAAGCTTTGAGGGAGCGATATTACTAGTAAGCCACGATAGATATTTTGTCGATAAGATGGCAAATAAGCTTTGGGCGTTTGAGGGCACAAAGATAAATGTCTTGCATGAAGAGTATAGCGTCTATTTGGAGCTTGAAGATGAGATGAAAGAGCTTGATAAATTTGAAAAAGAGCTAACAAATAGCCAAAATGAAGCCAAACAAAAGAGTAAATCTGGCGCAAAACTAAGCTACAAACAGACGCAAATTTTAAACACATATCCAGATAAAATTTCAGCACTTGAAGCAAGAGTGGCCGAGCTAAATGAGGGACTTGGTGATCCAAAAATTTATCAAGAAGTGGGGCTAACCAAGCTTTATGAAGAGCTTGAAAAGGCAAAAGCCCAGCTTGAAAGCCTAGAAAATGAGTATTTTGAAGTTTTAGAGATCGCCGAGGAGCTAGAGTAGCTTGAAAAAGATCGGTAGGATAAGCGCGCTAAATACGAGAGTTGTTAGGCAAAATTCCGTTGTAAGCCTTAGCATTATCGTTGATAAGATGAGATTTAGTGAGACATTTTCGCCTGAGATATATAAATATGAAGTAGGTGATCTAGTCCAGATAAAATATAAAAAGGTTGGGTTTTTAAATAAGATAGAGACCATTAGGCTAATCGCAAAAAGCAGCGAAGAGTCAGGGCTTTTTGCAAGGATTACAAATTTGATCTTCATGATTGGTTGTTTTTATTTTTGCTTTATTGCGTCAGTTTTTATTTATTATGGGATTACGTTGGAATTTAATATTATTAGGCTTATTATTACATTAGCAGCCGCTTGTTTTTTGTTTTTGATGGGTAAATTTGCTTATCTTAAGTTTTTGATTTTTAGATATTTTATATTTGGATAGAACTTTGAAATTTAAATGTATGAAAGGTTTGTGGCTTGATAAGGTCGCTAAATTTGTTTGAAATGGGGCTAAAATGCTAAAAAAACATCCGCTAATCTCTGTAATAATCGCCATTGTTGTGATATTTTTTGCTACCTACTTTTTTATCTTTGGTTTAGCTACTATTTTAGATGACGACATTGGCGATAGTAAAGAGCTAAATAATAGCTTTTTTTACGTAAAAGACGACAAGGTCTATGCCATGGTGCCAAGTGGTGGTGAATTTGAGCTAATAGGCGTGAAAGCCAGTAAATTTAGATACATTGACACTGGCAAATACGACAACAGAAACGTTGGCGCTAGCGATAAGGCGGTGTATTGCGGTAATCTCGTGATGAGCGGGCTTGATCCAAATGGCGTTAGAGCGCTTGGCAATGGCTACTTTGGCGATGGCAATGTAACATATTTTTGCGATAGCGAAAGCGAGACAAACCTCGAAATATCCGCACTTAAAGAGTTTTGGGACATCCTCTCACATAAAATGTTTAAAACCCCAAAAGCGCAAACTCATATCTATAAATTTAGACAGGTTGATAACGCAAATTTAGCAGCGATCTTGGGCTTTGGCTACGCAAGTGACGGCGTAAAAGTCTATCATGAGGGCAAAGAGCTAGAGGGCGCAAATGCCAGTAAGATGCGTTATATCGAGCAGGTATCTGGCAGAAAGAGCGTGCATTTTACGACTGATGGGGAAAATGTCTATTATGACAGTACAAAGCTAGGGATCAAATTTAGCCCGCAAATGCGTGATATCGGCGAGATATGGCGCATTCACTATCTTTATGAGCCAAATTCTGGCATGGTCTATGCAAACGATCATGAATTTGACCCAAAATTTGCCCCATACGAGCCACTTTTTAACCTAGAAGATAAGCACGCCTATCACGCTCTTTTTCGCGGCAAAGGCGGGATCTATCACTGGGAGCGAAAGTGGCAGTGGTATAACAGCATAGATGAGGGCGAGTTTGTAAGAGATGGAGACGATCCATTTAAAGGCGAGATAACGCCGCTATATGGCGACGTGGTGATAAGTGATGGCAAGACATATTTTTTAAAAACCTATGAAATTTGGCACAACACAAAAAATGACCACAGCCTAAGCTCACGCCACACGTCTATCGTAAGGCTCGATACAAAAGAGCAGTGGCGAAAGATAGGGCTTGTTAGAAACGATGGCTACGGAGCGGTCTATGCAAACGGCGATAAGACCTATTATTTTGATAACGTCGGCTACGGCTGGCATTTTAACAGCAGCGTTTATGATATAAACGACCTTGGCGTGGTTGAAATCCTCACTCGTCCTTATGACTCAAATGTTGAGAATTTAAAACTAGATGAGATAGTAAAAATGGTAGATCAAGGCGCTATGGTGCCAGCTGAGGGCGAGGTGGTGATCGATGCGATAAGCGACTTTGATGATTACTCACAAAAATATGCCTACTGGATATTTTTAGCCATCGCATTTGTGCTCTCGGTGGTTGGCGCTATTTTTAAAAATAAAAAGCAAAAAAGCGAGCTTAAAAAAAGGGTGGATGACTATAGATAATGAGAAAAATTACTATTAGATTTGTTTATTTTTTAGTCATCTTGACGCTATTTTTTGTTTTGGCGATGCTTTATCTATGGCATGAGGGCGAGTATCAAAGAAGCTTTGCAAACATTGATAATAGCGAGTTTTACCGCTCGCCTGAGGGTAAAATTTACGTTCAAATTTCAGGCAGCGGCAAGTATGAGCTAAAAGGCGTCGATGAGGCTAGTTTTAGGGTCTTAAAGCTAAAACACGCATACGACTACTCAAACGTGGCGGCTGATAAAAATCATGTCTATTGCGCTAGAGAAATTTTGCCAGGTCTTGATCCAAAAAGTGCCAAAGTGCTTGGCAATGGCTATATAAGTGATGGCAAGATAAGCTATTATTGCGCTACTAGAAGCGAGAAAGAGCCCGGATTTAGCGAATTTGGCGCCATTATGAAAAACCTTGTTCACGTTTTTATCAAAAGCTACGATGATAGCCCTTATTTTTACAGGACAAAAAGGGTTGAAAGCACAAATTTAGAGCCTATATTTGACGCTGGCTTTGCAAGAGACGGAGCTACGCTTTACTACAAGGGCGAAAAGCTTGACGCAGATCCTAGCGAGCTAAGATACATCACGACAGAAAGCGGCGCTGCTAGCGGATATTACACAGATGGCAAAAGCTTGTTTATGGGCTTTTATAGGCTTGATACTGGCTACGGAGATGAGACGCGCCGGATATGCTACGATGCTAAGCACGATATAGAATATCTTTTTGAGCCAAAAAGTGGGGCGGTGTTTGCAAATGAGCATAAATTTAACGCTCAAAATATGCCTTATAGCGCCATTTATAGCGTGGATAACGTGCATTCGTTTTGGCCTCTTTTTGCCAGCAAAGATGGAATTTACTTTTGGGATGGCAGTAAAAACGAGCAGACTAAAATTTCAGACTATCAGCTAAAAGGCGAGCTAAAAAGGCTCTATGCTGACGTTTTTGTAGATGATAGCTCAGCCTATTTTTTACAGCAAGGCGAAGAGTGGCAGCGCTCAAAGCACGGCAGGCACTTAGTGGCGCAAACTGTCTCTTTATATAAATTTGCCCCAAGCAGCTCTTGGCGTGAGATAGGGCTGGTAAAAGATGGCGAGTATGGCGCAGTCTATGCAAATGGCGATAAGGTCTATTTTTTTAGCAGTATAAAGCCATTTTATGGCATAAAGCATAGCGTTTATGAGGTGGCTGATCTTAGCGTGATTGAAATTTTAACAAGGCCGTCTAAAGAGCTTAGCGCAAAAGATATCAGCCAGATGATAAAGCGCGGCGAGCTAGTGGAGGCAAGCGGCGAAGAGGTCGCAAGATCTAGGATAGAGTTTGACTCGCCAAAGATCATCTTGTATATCACATTTGGCATCGCTTTTTTCGTCATAGTGCTAACAACTCTTGCAAAACCAAAGAGAGATGAAAGAGACTTGAGATAAATTTCAAAGTGGCTATTTTTGGTGGTTGAAGCTTAAAATTTCATAAAAAATTTAAAGAGAAAATTTGACCTATTTACTCTTTTTTGTTAGTTTGAAAAGAAGCTGAAATTTACAAAAAGGAGGAAAAATGATCAAATTTCAAAGATCAAAATTTAACAATTCAGTATTTATCCCATCGCTTATTGTTATAGTTTTCATAACAGCATTTGCAGCGATATTTCCAAATTTCTCAAATGAGTTTTTTAAAGGTATGCAAAACTACATCGCAGCGAAATTTGGCTGGTTTTACATCCTAGCCGTAGCCGTTATACTTCTTAGCGTCATCATCCTTGGCTTTAGCAAGCTTGGCGAGATCAAGCTAGGAGCCGATCACGTAAAGCCAGAACACAAAAATATCTCGTGGTTTTCTATGCTTTTTGCCGCTGGCATGGGCATAGGTCTAGTATTTTTTGGTGTGGCTGAGCCACTCATGCACTATCTAAACCCACCAGTTGGCGACCCGCAAAGCGTCGCTGCAGCAAAGCTTGCGATGAATATCACGTTCTTTCACTGGGGCATGGGCGCTTGGTCAGTTTATGCTATCGTGGCGCTAATACTTGCTTTTTTCTCGTATAGGCACGGCTTGCCACTCACGCTTAGATCAGCGTTTTATCCGATCATTGGCGATAAAATTTATGGCAAGATAGGCAACGCTATCGATACATTTGCCGTTGTGGCGACGCTTTTTGGCGTGGCGACCTCGCTTGGATATGGCGTACTTCAGGTAAATGCGGGTCTTACGCACGTTTTTGGGCTGCCGACCATGCACATCACGCTTTTAATAGTGCTTTGCCTAGCTGCGACCATCTCAGCGGCAAGTGGCGTAGATAAGGGTATCAAAATCTTATCAAACGCAAATATCGCGCTAGCTATATGTTTTATGTTTTTGATACTATTTTTGGGCGATACGACGCAGCTTTTAAAGTCATTTGTGCAAAACAGCGGCGACTACGTCTCTACGCTCATTTCAAACACATTTAACCTCTACGCCTACGAGAAGCAAAATGATAGCTGGCTTGGCGGTTGGACGCTGCTATACTGGTCTTGGTGGCTCTCTTGGTCGCCGTTTGTGGGGCTATTTATCGCTAAAATTTCAAAAGGCAGAACGATAAGAGAATTTGTCATAGGCGTGCTTTTAGTGCCAACTGGCTTTACTTTTGCTTGGATGAGCTTCTTTGGCAACTCAGCGATCTCTCTCGTGCAAAATGGCTTTAACGAGCTAGCAACGACCGTAAATTCTGACTCAGCCTCAGCGCTATTTATGTTTTTAGAAAAATTTAGCTTCTCAGGCGTGCTAAGCGTGATCGCAGTCTTTATGATTGTCATATTTTTCGTCACTTCTGCTGACTCTGCAGCGATCGTTATGAACATGCTTTGCTCAAACGGCAAAGACGATACGCCAGTTTGGCAAAAGGTCTTTTGGGGCGTTGCAGTGGGCATCGTGGCGGCATTTTTGATGCTAGCTGGCGGACTTGCCTCACTTCAAGCGCTTACTATCACCACAGCACTGCCATTTGCGATCGTGCTACTTGGTGCTATTTACGGGCTATTTAAGGCCTTGCGCGTGGATCTAACCAAAAAAGAGACAAATAACTTTAGTAACATGCCACTTAGTGATCTTTCAAAGCCGTGGCAAGAGCGCCTAAGTGCGATCATTACGCTTCCAGGCAAGAAAGATGGCAAGAAATTTTTAAACGAGGTTGTACTAAAAGCTTTTAACGAGCTAAAAGAGGAATTTGCCAAAAACGGCCTTGAAGCAAAGGTCACAAATGGCGAAAATTTTGTAAATTTAAACGTTGGACTTGGCGATGAGATGGACTTTAGATATGGCGTCTATCTCACTAAAAGCCAGAGCCCAGACTACACCAGAGAGCTTGACGGCGATGATCTTTACTACAGGGCCGAGGTCTATCTAAAAGAGGGCGGTCAGGACTACGACGTGCTTGGCTGGAGCGAAGCCACGCTGATAAATGACGTCATCGAGCAATACCGCAAACACATGCAATTTTTACACGTCGTTAGAGAGTAAGTTTGAGGGAAATTTGCCTAGATTTTTAAAATTCTGGGCAAATTTGCAAATTTAATCTAGTTATTTCACAAATTTTAAAATTCCACTCACTCGCAAGAATTGACTACTAAATTTAGGCTGCACTTCGTTTAGCACTAAATTTAGAGCCGTGATATGCTCGTTCATAAATTTTAAAATTTGTTCGAGTTTCTAACTGCATGCAGTGCGAAGCACAATTGCATGCACCTCTAACGTGCGAGGGGTTTAGGGGATTGTTAAGGGGGAAGGGAGCTTCTTTGCTTCGCGAGCTCGCAACTGCAAGCAGACCGTAATTCAAGCCTCTTCCCCCCCCCTTTTTTTTTATCAAAGAAGCAAATATTTAAATTTCTAAAAATATACTTTTATAAATTTTTAAAA
>ERZ772974.282-NODE-282-length-39907-cov-6.234844_pt1 | contig 39907 bp, 33 predicted proteins | sample MGYA00580671_ERZ772974 | MGnify/ENA primary metagenome ERZ772974 (study PRJEB29015, sample SAMEA2738065) | human oral metagenome | biome: human oral; feature: human-associated habitat; material: saliva | place: China | collected 2218 ... | reverse complement strand
TGAAGTAGTAACAATCTAGTGTATTAAATATATTTTAATACATTTTTAGTAGCAGATTATAGAAGTAATCTCATTTTTATTTTTAAAAAAAAACAAAAAAATTGTAAAAAAAGACACTTCATTTTACACTATAAAACTATAAATTCCAATGGAGTTAAAAAGAAAAAAGTGTAACATTGAAAAAAATAAATATTACAGAAAGATGTAGACATAGCTATTTTTTTGTGGTATAATATAATTGTTCAAATAAAGATATAAAAAATCGTAATATTAAACCCCTCAAATAATATTATGTAACTGTAATAATCCAAACATCAAAGCCTCACAAGAGGCTTTTTTGTTTTAATAATAAAAGAGTATTCTCTTATTTCATAATCTATTATATAATATATTTATAAAAAATATATTGAGGTGGAAATATGAAAAAAGAAATAGAATTTTTAAAATATGTAGAAATGAACTTGGATACTTATAACAATAATTATGTTATGTTTGATAACGATAAAAAGATTAGTGAATTTATTGAAAATAATGATTTTGAAAGTCAAAGTTCAAAAGAAAGTAAAATAATAGAAAATTTTCTAAATAATAAAGAAAATACCGATAATGAAGACTTAAAAGGGATTAAAGAAGAATTACTAAAAAGTATAAAAACAAACGAAAGTGGAATTGAATATATATTAAGAAAAGATTTTACAGGAATAGAAGAAAAATATTCTGAAAAAGAAAAAAAGGAAAGTAAAGATTTAAAAGATAAAATTAAAAAATATGGTCTTACAAATGAAATGGAAAGTTTTGAAGATTTTAGAAAAGATGTTTATGTAAAAACATTTAAAAAAATACAAAAAGAAATAGAAAAATGTAAAGAAAAAGGTTTTGAAGAAAAAGAAATTAAAGAAAAACTTTCTGATGTCGCTAATTTAACAATACAAAGAGAATTTAATACTAAGTTTTTTCATAAAGAAAGTACAGATAAAGGTTTACCAATAGATTTTTATTTTAAAGAAAGAGATAAAGAATTTAATATAACTGTCGATTGTAGTAAAATAAAAGAATTTGAAACTCAAGAGAATAAAGGAAGTTATGAACTTAATGTTATAGAATTTATTAACAGTTTGTCTATAATGGAAGTTATGAAAGTAAGTGATTTCATCAGTGATAACTCTTTAAAGAAAATTGAAAATTTTATTCCTAAAGTTTTAAAGTTTGAAAGTGATAATTTAAAATTATATGATGAAATAACAGAAGAAATATATAGTAATTTTAGAAAAGATACAGAAAAACTAATTGCCAATGGTACAGATATAAGTTTGGCTTTTACTAATTACAAAACTTCATTATTGATTGATGGGTATTTTGGAGAATATGATTTAAAAGTAAATTCTTTTGAAAAAGAAGAACTTGAAACTAATTACAACGAAAAGCATAAAATTGAAAATATGAAAGAATACGAAAAAGAACTGAAAGGAAGTAATATTATTGAGGTGAAAGAATATAAAGAAATAAAAAAAGAAAAAAATGAAAATTTAGAAAAAGAATTTTTTTAAAAAACCTATGGAAATAATGATTGAGGTGGAAATATGAGTATTCTTAGTAAAAATAGCATATTAGCAAAAATTAATTTGACTAATAGTATGAAAAGCATTTACAAAATAATTGAATGTAATGATGGAGTAGATAAAAATATAATAAAAAAATACAAAGAAAATTGGGAAAATTTTAATAATGTTTTTAAAGACATAAAAGAAAATATTCAGGAAAACAAAAATAAAACATTTACTTTTTATAAGTTTGAGCCTGATAATTTAAAGAAAACTATTAATGATTTATCTAATCTTGAAAACAATTTAAAATTAGATGAAGAAAGTGCTATTGAAAATAGAGAAGTTATTTTAGATTATTATAAAGATGAATATTTAAAAGAACATTCAAACGAGATATATAAACCTGTATTTGATTTAAACTTTGAAAAACTAAAAAGAGCGATAGATTTTGAAGAAAATTTTTCAGAAGTAAAAAGTGTATTAACAAGAATGAAAACTGTTGATAAGTTAGGGTTTGAGATAATTATAAAAAAAGAAAATGATGATATAGAATTTAAAGCTATTCAATATAATAATAAAATAAAAATAAAAGAATATAAAGCTGATAATTATACAGATTTTAAAAAACAAGTTTTTGAAGAATTTACTAAAAAAATTGCTAATGAACAAGATGGTTATGAAAAATTAGTAGATTATTTAAAAAATGGATATTATAATGAAATTATTAATAAAGACTTTAAAATAGAAATAGAACAAGATTTTAAGTTATCATACAAAGATTTAAAAAGTAATACTTATTCTCAACCAACACATTTATATATTGATTTAGGTAAGGAAAAATATCATCAAGGTGGATATGATAATCTAAATGATTTAGGATTACTTTTAACAAGTAAAGATTATGTATATACTTATACAAAAGAAAGAAATCTCCCTTATGGAAATTTTTATATAAAATTAGATGAATTAAAAAAAATTAACGGAAAAATATATGATAATCTTATCAAAACTAAGGAAAATGAAACTTGGGAAGATATTGTAAATGATGTAAAAGCTAATTCTGTTATGACTTTAAATTCTTTTGATGATATAGAAAGTATTAAAACAAATACTTTAAAAAATATGGATAATTTTTTTGAAAAAAGAATTTTTATGAAATATAATGCTGAAGAATTTTTAGAAAAAATGATTTTAAAAGAAGATAAAGAGTTTAGCTATAATGGTTTACATTTAGTTGAAATAGATGGTAAAAAAAGAATAAAAGAATTTTTAGAAAAAAATGATAACGATACTTATGATTTTGAAATTTATAAAAAAAATGCTAAAGAATTTCTATCAAATAAAGTTGTCGAAGTTACACAAACAATAATTGATGATTTTAAAGATATAGAAAGTGAAAAATACCCATCTGTTAAATTTCAAGATTTACAAATAAATTATAAAAATAAAGAAACAGGAACATTAAGGAAAGAAAATGAATTTATAAAAAATGCTTTTGCTATCTATTTAGGAGAAAAGAAACCTTATAAAAAAGAAGAAGAGATAAAGGAATTTTTAAAAGAAAATAAAGAAATAAAAAAAGATTTTAGTAAAGAAATATTAAAAAAATATAACATATTAGTTTTTCAAAAAGAAGTGAATAAAATTATAGAAAATTTTAATCCTAACAATTATGATTTTTTAGTAGAAGTTAAATTTGAAAAATATTTTGGTAAAACCAAATACTATGAGAAACAAGAAATTAAAAATAATGAAAAAAGTAAAGAAAAAGAATTTTTTTAAAAAAATAAAAAGAAGAAAAAGGAGAAAAAATGATTGATGTTATTGATTTATCGTATTTTATAATAAAAAGAACAAATGATAATAAAAATCCTATTAGCCATTTACAATTACAAAAATTATTATTTTTCTTACAAAAAATGAATTTAGAAAGAAATAAAGTGCCATTATTTAAAGAAAAAATATATGCTTGGGATTTTGGAACTATGATAAGAGAAGTCTATAACGAATTTTGTGTTTTTTCTTCATTGAAAATAGTTTTAACTGACATTGAGTACAAAACTCATTTAGAAAAAATTAATAAAATAGAACTTGAAGATTTTTTGTTAAATTATATAGATGAATTTTCTAAAAAGAAATCTTGGGAAATTTCTTCAATAAAGAATGAAATTTGGGAGAAAAAATATGATAAAGGAAATGGATATAAAAAACTTATTACCTTAGATGATATGAAAGAATAAAAAAATACTATAACTTAAAATTTAAACTCATAGCGTAGCCTTTTTTGAAGTTTTTTAAATTTGAGTGATATTTTATATCAAAAAAGATTTAAAAGATAAAAATATAATGTTTTACATTAAAGAAAGTGAGAATAAAAAAACTCACTTTTTTTAATTAAAGTCTTGCTTGACATAATATATATATTATGGTATAATACTTGTAGCAAAAGAAAAGCTAATAAGGAGTGATGAGATTATGGGTGCATATTATGGGTGCATATTATGGTTATCAAGTTGTAAATGGAGAAAATAAGATTAATTGTAAAACTTCTAATTTAGAAAAAAAGTTAAGATTAAAAGAATATATAGGTGGCTTAAAATTTTTAGAAAGTTTTTATAATAATACTCCTATAACACAAGCATTATATTTTATCCTTAAAAAGATAGGAACACCTGTTGTTGTAAATACAATATGTGATTATGATGAAGACGGAACATTTAAAAATCAATTAAAATGGAATAGTGGGTTTGAAAAAACAAGTTTTGATGTAAAAGAACTTGGAAAGTTCATAAGAGCAAAACTAAAGCTAGAAGAAGAATATAATTTAACATCTAATTCAATGTTAGGTTATATAGTATGCGATAGTAAGAAACAATATTTCAATATATATAAATTTACAAAAGGATTGATAGTATCACCATTGGCATTATTAACAAGAAGTTCAGAAACTTCACAAGGTGGTGGAGATTTTTATATTTCAGATGTGGATTGGGAAGAAGTAAAAAAAACAGAATGTCATAGAGAATTTAAAGAAAATCTAAACTTTGATAAATCTCTTATATCATCTTGGAAAGATTTAGAAGTTCAATTCTATGAAGATGATTACTACAATATTCCTGATGAGTTAGAAAGAAAATTGAAAGAATATGAAGATATTTCAGAAAAAATTTTCCTAGAAAGAGATTGGTAAGATTAAATAAAAAAAGAGAGCAAGGTTCACTCCTTGCTTTTTTGTTTGCTTTTATTATTTTATCTTTGATAGACAATGTTGTTTATTTTGTCCTTGACATAATATATATATTATGGTATAATATGTGTATCAAAGGAAAATAAAAACATTTTATTAAAATTTAAGGAGTGATGATTTATGGGTCAAAGAACACAAATAGGAATTAATGTTAGATATGTAGAAGAAAATGGAACAGAACATATAGAAAGAGCCATTTTCCATTATCAATGGGGTGGATATTCAAATATAATGTTTGAAAGTTTAATTTCTTTATTTCTTGAAGTAAGAAGTTATATTTATGATTTGAAAGATGAGAAATTTGGAAAGATAAATCAAACAACAAATGATAATAAATTAAAAAAACAAAATTTCTTAAAAATTATTACAGATAAATTAATTTCAAAAGAATGTGAAAAAATCACAAAAGATAAAAAAGTAAGTTTGAACGATTTAACTGAAAAAGAATTTTGGGGTTGTGTTTTACAACAAGATTGTGATGATGGAAGAATATTAGTAGATATTCTTTTAGATAAAGAAAAAAGCTATTGTAAATGGAATTTCTTAAAAAATGAAAGTAGTGGACTTAATTTTAAAAAAGTCATTGAAAACGAATTGACATATAATCCTTATGAAGTTCCTAAATATTGGGTATATGATAATGTATATGAAGAAGAATTTAAAAAAACAATAGAAATAATTATTTTTTTAACTACTTATACAGGATTAAAAACTGTTGAATATGATAGAGAACACTTTGAAAAGAAATTTAATCAATATTAATTGGTCAATATTAATGAAAAGTGGGAATAATCCCACTTTTTTGTTTGCAATTTATTTGACAAAACTATTATTTTACTTGTAAAATAAAGAAAAAAATAAAAAAAAAGGAGTAAAATATGAGTACAATTTTAGAAGAAAGAAGAAAAATAGTAGCCAAAATTATAAGGGATTTCATAACAGAAATAAAACCTTTTTTAATGTCAGGAAAAATGTTTTCTACAAAGAATTTAAACAATAGTTTTTTTGAAGAAAAATTTGAAAAATTGAAAAAAGACAAAAATTTTTTAGAATATAAAACTGGAGATGAAATAAGCTATTTTTCTGATTATCATAAAAAATTTAAAAACGAAAAAGAAAAAAATTTCTTTGGAGTACCTGTTTCTATTGTTAATGATGTAAATATAAAAGTTAGTAAAAAATGTCAGTTAAAGGAATTAGAAAACTTTAAAGAAATTTTTATAAGAATAACATCAAAAACATTTGATGAAATTATAAAAAAAGGAGTAGGAAATCTTGATATTGATAATCTTTCATTAAAACAATGCGTAGATATTTTAAAAGAAAACGAAATTTTTTTATATGTTCCTCCGTCTTCTTATTTAGAATATCGTAAAAGAAAAATAACGGACAACTATGAACTTAATCGTTATTTTTTAAGTGTAATAAAACGAAATTATTTATCGTACATAAAAGAAAAAGCAGAAAAAGTTTTTAAAATAACTCTTATTTTTTTTGAAAATGATGTGCTGAAAAAATTTTATTTTAACAAGTTAAATTTATTTAGTTTTAAAATTAGTAAATTAGGACTAATTGAAAGTGAAAAAACATTAGAAAACGAAATTGACAATTTCTTAAAAGAATTAGAAACAAAATATTTTGAAAAAGCAGAAATAAAACCTTTATTAGAAATAATATAATTAATTTAAAAGAGTAGATAAAACTACTCTTTTTTTATATCAAAACAATGTTTTTCTTGACATAATATATATATTATGGTATAATATCCTTATCAAAAGAAAAATAAAACTTTTTAAAATTAATAAGGAGTGATTGAGAAAATTATAAAAAAAACATTACAAGAACAAGCTAATTTACAACTAAAAAAATGGAATTATCTTTTTAAATGTGATGAAAGTAAAAAAGACTTACTTCATAAATCATTTGCTGTTTTCAATAGAAATGGAACAAGAATAGCAAATCAATTCATTGTTGAAGTGGATATAACGAACAAAAGATTTCTTGTGTTTTCTTCAAAAAAACCCAAAAGGATATAAAAAATTTTATTTATCCTTTGATTACTTAAATAATTTAGGAAAAATTGATGGAGATGATACTATATTAAAAATTGTTACACCACAAGAAAATGTTAGAAATCAACTTCTTAAAGAATTTGATTTTTCTTAGAATGAACTCTTCCTACTTATAAAAGTAGGAAGACTTTTTGCATAATTATTGTTAAAAATTGTTTTTTTAAATAAGGAGTGTGAAAAATAGGTAAAAAAAATAAAAAATAAAAAAAATACAAATGTAAATAGAAATGGTAAAAAAACTTATTTAAAATGAAAGGAAAAGTGGTAAAATGTTGTTAGAAAAAGTTAAAAAAACAAGAAATGAAATGCCTATTGTCGTTGATAGTGGACAGGAAACAGTGGAAGTTGATAGAAGTCAATATATTGGTGGAAGTGATATACCAATTATATTAGGTATATCAGGATTTACTAAGCCAAATAAGTTAGCACAACTTAAAAATAAGGTAATACCTTATGAAAATAAGAAAACTCTTTATACAGAGTTCGGACATATATTTGAACCTTTTATTAGAGAGGTTGCAAATAAAAAATTCAATATGAACACTGTACCTTGTTGTAAAACAAGTGAAGAGTTAGGGTTAAGAGCAAATTGTGATGGATATGATAGCAAAAATTCTTTGTTATTAGAAGTTAAGACAAATAATGGAGAACACGAAGATAAAACTGATTACATAGTGCAGATACATTTCTATATGGCTATGTATGATGTGAAAAAGTGTATACTTGCTGAGTATGGAAGAACTAAAGAAGAAGAAGAAGTTATAAATGAATTATTAGAAAGTAATGCTAGTGATGAAAAATTAAATGAAGTTGCAAGTAAACTGTTTGATGAAAACAGAATACACTTTACAGAAATTGATTATAACGAAGAACTTGAAAATAAAATCTTTTTCTGTATTGAAAACTTTAAAAATATAGATTTTGAAATGGCAAAAAGAAATAACAATTTTGAAATAATGTGTAAAATATATGGAAAACTTGAAACAGAAAAAGACAGAGAAAATTTTGAAAAAATGTCTAAAGTAATGGAAAATTTAGATGATTTCTTTGAAGATAAAAACATTATAAATGGTATTGAAAAAAATATGGTAGAGTTTATCAATCAAGATTTCATAAAAGAAAAGATAAAAAATGGTAAATATGATTTCTTTAAATATAAAAGTGCTACTGTATCTAATAAGTTTGATACTAAAGCATTTAAAAAGGAAAATCCAAGCATTTATCAAAATTACATTAAGGAAGTAGAAGTTGTAACGAATGATAGTATAAGAGGTAAAATTATCAAATATACACCTTTTATGGAGATAGAAAATAGAGAAATAGCAAAACTTGAAGAAAACTTTGAAAATTTCAAAGCTAAAATAAGTGAGAATGTAACAGATGAAGAACTAAAAGGAATTAGCACTATGAGAAATAAATTAGTTCAAGTAAAAGAAGAATTAGAAAATCAAAGTATAGTAGATACAGAAACACTTTTAAGAATGATTGAAGAAAACAACTTAAAAGAACTACCTACAATAGATACAAAACATTTCTACTTTTTAAGGGGTAAAAAATCAACTCAACAAAGAATTAACAAAAAATTATTAGAGTTTGAACACCCTGAACTATTAGAAAAATATACTAAATCAGAAGAAGTAGAAGAAAAAGTTGAGTTTAAATAAAAAAATAAAAATAATATTTAAAAGCAAGGCTAAATGCCTTGTTTTTTATTTTGTTACCAATGAAATATTATGATAAAAACTAATGATTGCTTGACATAATATATATATTATGGTATAATATAGCTACCAAAGGAAAAATGAAATATTTTAAATTAATAAGGAGTGATGAATAATGTCTTATGAAATCGTTAAAAAAGTAGTAATAAAAAAAGGGAAAACAATCAGCATAACAAGAGAAAGTAACAATGTAACACCAAAACATTTCAAGGCTTATAAAAGTGATTACAATTATTTACTTGATATGATTTATAGTTTTGTAAGTGGAAATTTTAAAGTAACAGGAAAAGATGAAAGCGTTTGCAAATTAAAAAGTGTAATTGATAAAATAAAAGAATTTATCAAAAAAGAAACAGAAGAAAAAAAATTACTTCAAAAAGATAAATATTTTGAAGATAGATTAGAAAGTTATATCATCTATTTTTCAAGAGAATATTATAAATATGTTGATGATAAAGAATGTAATAAAGAATTAATAGAAAAAGTTATTGAAATATTTGAAAAAGAATATTTTTCAGAAGAAAATTAAATTTTATTTTCTTTAAATAGAAAGAGTGGACTTGTAAGTCCACTTCTTTTTTATCACCTTGATTATTATTAGAAAATATTCTTGATAAGACAATATTGTCTAATTTCACTCTTGACATAATATATATATTATGATATAATATGTGTATCAAAGGAAAATAAAAACATTTTAATAAAAATTCAAGGAGTGATGATTTATGGATAATAAGATATATAACGAATTAGTCATTTATAGAAATAATTTAAAATTCAAAAACACTTATGATTTCAACCTAATTGGAATTTTATCTAAGTTAGTTTTTGATAATATAATTGATAATACAGAATTAAAAGAATTAATAGAAAAAACTTATAATGTACAAACAGAAATAAAAGATTTAATGCAACTTTACTTTTGTTTAATAAATAAATTTAAAAAAGAAAATTTAGCCAAAGAAAAAGAAAATTTTCAAAAAGAATTATATAAGTGGCTTTGCCAAAAAATAGATAAAATAAAAAAAGAAAATAACTTAAAAGATAAGCCAAATGTTTTTGATGGTTGGCTAGACAGATAGATAAAAGGTGAATTTTATGAAAATAAAAATAGATGAACAAATTTTAGAATTAGCTAATATATTGAAAAACACCAAATATTTAGTTTTTTTTGGTGGAGCAGGAACTTCAACTGATAGTGGAATAAAGGATTTTAGAGGTAAAAATGGATTATATAAAACATTGTTTAAAGACAAATATAAACCTGATGAAATATTAAGTTTAGATTTTTTTAAAACTAATAGAGAAACTTTCATTGAATATATAACAACTGAATTGATTACAAAAAACATACAAATTAATAAAGGACATATAGCTTTAAAAAAACTTGAAGATATGGGTATTCTAAAATCTGTAATAACACAAAATATTGATGGTTTACACCAATTAGCAGGAAGTAAAAATGTTTTAGAATTACACAGAAACTTAAATAAATGGTATTGTTTAGCTTGTGGAAAAATTAAAGATAGTTATTTTGATTGTGAATGTGGTGGAATAGTTAGACCTGATATTACATTATATGGTGAAAATCTAAAACAAAAAGTTATAAACGAGGCTATTTATCAAATAGAACAAGCAGATACATTAATCATTGCAGGAACAAGTTTAACAGTTTATCCTGCCTCTGAATATTTAACTTATTTTAAAGGAAAAAACTTGATTATAATAGATGAAATAGGTACTCAATATGGTGGTAAAATTTCATTAGAAATAATTGGTAACTTTTCTTATATTATGGATAAAGTGATAGAATTTTTAAATCTTAATGAAATTAAATAATTTTTTAAAATACAATCTAAGGAGTAAAAAAATGAGAAATAAAGATATATTAAAAGAATTTGAAGATATAACAATTTTAAATCAATATTTATATATGAATGAAGATAACTACATTGATTACTTCAATGGAATAACAACTTTAAGAATAAAGATGAATGAAGATTGTGAATATTTAGCAATTAATTTAGCTTTTCCTAATTTAAAACCTCTAAAATGCTCTAATGATATGACTATCAATTTTATTAGATATATAATTGAAAATTTAAAAAGACAAGAACCTATTTTAAAAAATACAAGATTTCAAAATAGATGGGAAGAAATTAAAGATACAACTCTTGCTAATTTATCTCTAAATTTGTTAAAAAAAGAACAAGTTTTAGAGAGTGAAACAAATACTGAAGAAAATAAAGAAAGAGTTAAGACAAAATTACAAGAAATGATGTCAAAAAGAAAACAAGAAATTTAAGGAGTTGTTTATGAAAACTGAAATCAAAATTAGATTTGTTGATAAAAATATATTAAAAGAATTATATTTTGCTAAAGAACTCCACTTTGAATTAGAAAGTGAAGAAGAAAAAGCACAATTCATTGAAGATTTGACAGCTAGTTTAGATATGTATAATATAAATGTTTGCGATATAACATTATATGAACATAATCCCCATATTACTTTAACTAATGAAAATATACTACCTAAAACTAGATTTAATAAATTAAAAAGAGATTTTAAGAAATATGGCTATGAAATAGTTTGATGAAACAAAAAGGACTTGCAAGTCCTTTTTTATTTTAAAAAAACACAAGAAAAATATCAGTAAATATGGTATAATATAAAAAATTATGTCGTAAAGTAGGTGTAAAAAGTGTATAGACTAGAATTAAAAAAGAGAAATAAAAAAATAGATAAGAGTGCAAAAGGAAGTTATAAATACATAACTAGAAGTGAATTAAGTAATAAAGATATGGTAAAAAGTACCGATATTGAATACACTTTTTCTAAAGTGCCTAAACTTTTTGAAGATAAAGTTAGTAATTTTTGGAATAGTGTTGATAAAAATGAAAGAAAAAATGGAAGAGTAAATTCAGAACTCTTAATCTCTATACCTAGAGAATTTGATAAAGAAGAAAGAATAAAACTTGTAGATAATCTTATTAAAGAGATTTTAGATAAAAATACGCCATATAGTTATGCCATACATAATCCAATAGCAAGTGATGGTTTGCATAATCCACATTGCCATTTGATGATTTATGAAAAGAATTTTAATCGTTCATTTTTTAAAGAAGATTTTACCAAAGAAATTGATAAAAATTATTTTAAAGGAACTTTTAAAAAAGATGAAAACTATATAAAAAAGAACTTAAATTATGAAAAAAAGTCTTTTATATATGATAGTAGAGAAAAATTTGAAGAACAATTACTAATTATGTCTAAGTCAAAGACAAAAGATGAAATAATAAGTAGTTCAGAGAAATCAAAAGAAAAAGATGATTATGATAAAACAAAAGAAAATAAAATTTCAGCTAAAGATTATGAACAATTTATAAAGACTGAACAAGTTTTAATGGAAAAAGTAAGAGGTGAATATATGGAAAACTTTAAAAAAGTTTTAAAAGATGATGATAGTTTAAGTAGTTTAAAGAATATGTTAGAAAAACTAGATGAAAAAGATTTAGAAAAGTTTGTCGTAATGTTTTCAAAAGAAAGTAAGTTTTTTGAAGATGTAAAAAACCTATCAATAGATGAATTAAAAGCTAAAAATTATACTAATGAAACAGTTAAGAATATTTTAACTGAAGTTGTAGATATAAATAGTTTACAGTCTGATGAAACTCTTATAAATAAAGATAGTGATTTGTTAAAAATAGATAAGTCTATAAGAGAGCAAACAAACGCAAAAGATATTACAGATAAATATATATTTGACCAAGTTGTAAGTCAGCTTTTTAAAGGAGATAATGAAAGTTCAGAAGACACTGAAAGCGAAACTAATGTAAATGTTTTTAAATTGAATGTACCTAGATATAATGAACTTAATTATTTCTTAGAAAACCTAAAAAATGATTTTCCTTTTAAATTAGCTGATTATATAACAGAAACTAAAGTAAATATTTCAGGAGATGAAAATGAAAATTCTACTTTAGAAGTTAAGTGTAAACAGTTAAATAAAGAAAAACACGAAATAGATTGTATTAGCTATGAAAAGAAATTCAATAAAAGAGAAGAAGATTTCTTTTCAAATGATATATTAAGAAATCAATTAAGATTATTTTATTATGAATTTTTAAATTATTTTGATGAAAATATCGTAGGAAAAGACGAAACACCTGAATACACTGAATTTTATGAAAATCTTGAAAATAATCTTAGTAACGAATATATGGAATTAACTAAAAGTTTTGTCTATACTAATTTATTCTATAATATAGACACAAATTATTTTGCTACTAAAGATGATGAAATTGAAAATAAAAATAAGAAAAACAATTTAAAAAGTATTGATTTTGATTTTCTTAATCCATATTCTAATAAAGAAAATTTACATAATAAAGTATTTATGCCTAACTTATCTAAACAAATAAGTGAGAATGTCTTAAATATGTTAGATAACGAAGAAACAGAATACACTAATATAGGAGATAAATCAGTTTATAAAGTATCTGAAAGAAAAGATTATGTAAATAAGATAAAATCTATATTAGAAAGCAATGTAAAATACTTAAATCAAGATACAGAATTTTTTAAAAGTAATATATTTAGTCAAGCATTGAAAGATAGAGATATTATTTTAAAAAATGGTGTTTCAAAACAAGAAAATGGAGAAGAAACACAATATAGAATAGATTTTAAAGTAAAAACTAAAATTAATGGTAAAGAAGAAGAAAAAACTTATAAACAATATGTTGATGAAATTATAAAAAATGATAAGAAAAAACTTAATAAAAATTTGAGTGGAACATTTTTAGAAACAGGTACTATATTAGATACAATCAATTATTCTGATATAGGTATAAAAGAAAATTTAAGACCTAATTTACCATTATTAAAAGTTAAAAAATTCTTAATAGATGATTTAGACTTTGGAAGTATGAAAGAGATTAGATTAGATAAAAAAGAAAGCCTAATTGAATTAGGAAGTGAAAAGGAAAGTTATTATAAATACAAATTAAAAGAAAATGTATTTAAAAGTCCGTCTGTATTAGAACATTCTTACAATCACGCTTTATCTATTCAAAATAAAGTGGATATAAATAAAGATATTAACCATTTAATATATTTAAGTTTAGATAAAACTAAAGAGGACAGACTTGTCCTAAGTAATGTAAAGTTAGAAAAAGCTAAGAGATATAACTTAGTTGATTTAAAAGAAGTTGAAAATTTCATAGGTAAAGTTGATAAAAGTAATGTATTAAAGATTAGTAAAAATATAAGTGATAAGATTTATGATAAAAATTTCATTCATAAAAAGTTGGCTAAAGAATTTGATACTAAGAAAAAAATCAATGATAAAGTAAGAGAAAAAAGTGCTTTAACTTATATAGGTTATTCTGATGATATAGAAAAGATAAACCATACTTTAAAAGAAATAGAATATAATAATAATAGAAAATTTGAAGAAAAAATATCTACTGATATGAATGAAATGTTGAAGTTAAATTCATTAGGATTAAAAGAAAATGAAAACAACTTAGAAACCATAGAGAAATTTTTTAATTGGAACACTGTCAAAGGTTATAAAATAAGTGAAAAGATTAAAGATACTGATATAGGAAACTTTGGCTCTATTATAGTTGATAAGACTTTAAAAACAGAAAATGATAATATTAAGAAAAATGTTTTAAAAGTATCACAAAGAAAAGAAAAAATTTCTATCCCTGATGAAATGGAAAAAGTAGATACAGATAAAATGGAATTATTTCTTTATAAAAAGAAAGAAGTATTGGCTTTCCAATTAGAAATAGCAACTAAAAATATATCAATAGCTAATGTAAACAGTGATGATGAAGATGTCCAAACATTATCAGAAGTTGAGAAAATAAGTAAAAAGAGTTTAGCTTATATGAAAAAGGTAATGGATAGTAGAAGTGCTGATTATAGTAAGACACCTGATATTTTAGAGTTAGAAAAAGCTGTAAAAAAATTTGAAGAAACTAATGAAAAGAAGATTGAGAAAAGAAAAGAAATAGAAAATAGATATTTTGAAAAAACATCTCTTGATAATTTAACTGAATATGTTAAAGAAAAGAAAATGTTAGTTGTCAATCTTGAATGGGAACAGACACAAATAACTGATGATAAAATTAAGGAAAAACCTTATGCTATAACTTTTAAAGGAAAAGATTTGTACAAGTATAATAAAGATTTAATTCTATCATATTCTGAAATGGAAGATGAAAATTTATATTTTAAAATTTATTTGAAAGAAGAAAACAGTGATAATAAAAGAATAATAGATTTAACTTCATATAATAATAGTATAAATGCTGATAATGAAAAAATTGATAAAATAGTAGAAGATAAGATAATCTTCAAATATTTCTATGATAAAGGCTATTCAAAAGCAAAAAAAGAAGAAGAATGGCAAAGTGATGAAAGAGAAGATTTAAAGCAAAGATTAGATAAGAATAGTAAATATTGGAACATAACTAAAGAAAGTGTTATAAACGATACCAGCCTCTTAGAAATTACTAAAAGACTTGTTGCTAATGGTAATAACTTCCAAAATGCTTTTTTGGGAATGGAAAAGAAAATAAATTTTGAAACAAGTTTAGAAAAAATTTCAAGTACAAAACTTGGGGGAATATTTGTAGAACAAATTAAAGATTATCTTGTACAAGAAACTGAATTTAAAAAAGAAATATATAGATTTAAGAATAAAAGTATTCAGGAACATTTAGAAGTAGAGGGACTTGTAGATGAAGAACTTAAATTAAAAAGAAAAGTTAAAGAAATCTCTTTCTTTAAAGAAAGAAAGAAAATTTTAACAGAGGCATACAATCTGGACTTTAACTTCAAAAATGGTGAAATAAACTTTGCTAATGAAAGTGAAAAAGGAAAGAAAAAAGTAAATAAAAAGATTAGTTTTGAACAAGATACTACTAAAATTAATCTTGAAATAGAAAAAAATAATATCGTTCCATTAGATGTTAAAAAGAAAACTAAAAAGAAAAATATGTCAATAGTCAAGAATAATAGTGAGTATCTAAATACACTAAAAGAAATTGAAATGAGTATTTAAAAACTATTTTAAAAAAATTCGCACGATTTCTCGCACGATTATTATTTAAAAAAGTTATTTAAAATCAACAAGAAACAGAAATCGAATAGAATTTTCGCACGATTTCTCGCACGAAACAAAAAAAATAATCCTAAACATTTTTATATTCGTTTAGGACTATTTTTTTAAATACATATATACATAAAAGGTGATGATGATTTTTTTTAAATTTCTATTCGTATATAACCTTGTTTTTCATATTCTTTATCAATTAATTTTTCAATTCTTTTTTCTATTTGTCTTTTTCTTCTTTGTAACATTTTTTTCTTTGCAAAAACTACTGTATCATTTACTAAATCAATTATGATGAAAGCTAGTAAAAATGCACCACTTATCAATATTAAGTATGCTAAATATGTCCATACCATTTCTAAAACCCCCTAAATTTTAAAAGTTTAATAATAATTTCTTTTGATATTTGTATTATACCATATAAAGAATATAAAGTCAATATTATATTATACCATTTAGAATAAAAAATTACTTGAATTTTTGAATAAAGTATGATAGTATATAGTTGTGAAATTTACCAAGTGATTTCTTATAAAAATATGATAAGATAGTGCTTTGAATGAATATTAAAAAAATTGTAAAATGCTTGGGAAAATTTGCTAAAGGACATTGGAAATATTAATAAAATTAAGAGAATAGTATTTGAGAAGTAATGGAAAATTATTAATTAAAGAGTAACTATATAAGTTTTTAAATAGGTTATGTCAACAGAACAAAGAATTGAATTTATAAAATTAAAGAGTAACTATATAAGTTTTTAAATCAACGTCCCATACAGGCATTTAGGCACTTTTGACTTAATTAAAGAGTAACTATATAAGTTTTTAAATAGTGGAAGACGGAAAAAGAGATATGGAGATGGATTATTAAAGAGTAACTATATAAGTTTTTAAATATGAACGATAATTCTTCTCTGAGTTAGAATAAATAAAATTAAAGAGTAACTATATAAGTTTTTAAATTGATTTGTTTTTAAAGTATTTGAAATGTTTTTTTAATTAAAGAGTAACTATATAAGTTTTTAAATTCTAAAATCTTTAGTTGTCTTTCTAGCGTCTGCTCCTATTAAAGAGTAACTATATAAGTTTTTAAATAATATGCTAAATTTTATTTCTTCTTCTGCAAAAATATTAAAGAGTAACTATATAAGTTTTTAAATTTAAAAAAATCAAAAATCATTTTTTTTAGAACAATAATTAAAGAGTAACTATATAAGTTTTTAAATCTTATATCTCTACCAGTAACAAGTTTCTTACCCTTTATTAAAGAGTAACTATATAAGTTTTTAAATATGAAGATAAAATTTATGGAACAAATGAAGTAAAATTAAAGAATAACTATATAAGTTTTTAAATTAATCAAAAATATTGATTTCTTCTGCATTTTCAAATTATTAAAGAATAACTATATAAGTTTTTAAATAAGATGAGAATAATCTAAAATCTTTAATTGAAATGGATTAAAGAATAACTATATAAGTTTTTAAATAATGGAGAAAAAATAAAAATGATAAATAAAACTGAATTAAAGAATAACTATATAAGTTTTTAAATTTGCTTACTCCTATTTCACTTATTAAAACTTTTTTAATTAAAGAATAACTATATAAGTTTTTAAATACGGAACAGAAGAAGAAAAAAAAGCGAATTGGAAATTAAAGAATAACTATATAAGTTTTTAAATCCCTTATATAAGCATAAACTTTTTTATTTTCATTCAATTAAAGAATAACTATATAAGTTTTTAAATAGGTTGTCTTTCTCAGCTTCAACCAGCTTTCTTAGTTAAAGATTAACAAGATTTGTTTTTAAATAGTATTTCTAACTTAGGATTTTTAATAGTTTCATCATTAAAAAATAACGGGATTTGTTTTTAAATGGAACAATGGGAAAGTCAATGCAACATACTTGGATTATTAAAGAATAACAGAATATGTTTTTAAATCGGTATTTTTTGGAATTATGCTCTTACCATAATGGGATTAAAGATTAACAGAATTTGTTTTTAAATGGAATATCTAACTTTTTTCTAAAATCTTCTATTTTAATTAAAGAGTAACAAGATTTGTTTTTAAATAATAATGAACTTGGAAAGTTTAGGAAAAGGCTTGGTAGAATTAAAGATTAACAAAATATGTTTTTAAATTTTTAATTTTGGTATTTCAGGCTCTAAATAATCATTAAAGAATAACAGGATTTGTTTTTAAATAAATTTTCTGCGATATTCTTTTGTAACTTTAATTTAATTAAAGGATAACAAGATTTGTTTTTAAATTCTTTATTTCTTCCTAGCCTATCAATATTTTGTATTATTAAAGAATAACAAGATTTGTTTTTAAATGAAGTTTTATATAAAGTATATTCTGTTCTGTTTGATTAAAGAATAACAAGATTTGTTTTTAAATATTTATGCGACTTGTATAACTGCACTTGTAAGAACATTAAAGAGTAACAATATTTGTTTTTAAATTTATTTAAAAAGTTTAAAATTATAGGTAAAAAAACATATTAAAAAATAACTATATAAGTTTTTAAATATGGAAAAGAAAGCACAAATAAAAATTAGAATATTCAAAATTAAAAATTAACAGGATATGTTTTTAAATGTAAAAGCTGTATTTATCTTTTTTATTTCAGCTGTTATTAAAGATTAACAAGATATGTTTTTAAATAGTCTTTTATGTAGAGTTTCTACATAGTTTTGAATGTCATTAAAGAGTAACAAGATATGTTTTTAAATCAATAATTTATAACAATATCTTCAAAATTTAACACATTAAAGGATAACAGGATATGTTTTTAAATTAGGAGTTGCAAGTGATAGCGACAAGGCATTTAATTAGTTTATTAAAGATTAACAGAATTTGTTTTTAAATACGAATTTAGCACCAATTTCGTGTGCTTTCTCTTTTGTTATATTAAAGATTAACAGAATTTGTTTTTAAATGCCCTTTTTTGTTTAGAGTTGTAGTTGTAAACAGCTATTAAAGTTTAACAGAATTTGTTTTTAAATTTTGTGAAGATACATTGACTATAAAACCAATCAATAATTAAAGGGTAACATTATTTGTTTTTAAATCAAAATGTCCTAGTTATATTCACAAAATGTCCTAGTATTAAAGATTAACAGAATTTGTTTTTAAATGAAGAAAAAGGATTATCAAAGTTTGCATAATCTTTAATTAAAGATTAACAGTATTTGTTTTTGAATAAAATTCTTTTATTTTTAACAGCATTAAATATATTATTAAAGTTTAACAAGATTTGTTTTTAAAATTATAAAATGCTTTTAATTTTCCAATGTATTAAAGAATAACAAGATTTGTTTTTAAATAAAAAACTTAATTTTTTATTAAATTAAAACTTAACAGTATATGTCCAAACAAAAAAGAGGTTAGTTCAAAACTAACCTTTTTTTAATTAAAATTTAAAATTACAAATCAAAAATTACAAGTAAATTTCTATAATTAAACTATCAGAAATTTCTTCACTTAATTGGCTATGAAATTTACAAATTTCTCTGAAAACTAAATTCCAATCTAATCCACCTAAACCACAACCAATTTTTGGCATTGCAATACTTTTGATATTACGCTTTTTAATAGCGAATTTCAATTTTTCTAATCCATCTAAAATATATTTCATCTTAGCTTTATCTTTCCAATGTATTTTAGTAGGAAAATTAATTATTTTCTTATCGTTTTCAGTAATTATTAATAATTTTCCGACTGTAAAATCTTTTGAATTGCAATATTTTTTATATTTATTAAAATTTTCAGGAAATTTTTCCTTAAATTGTAATGCTAAACCTTTTCCCATAACTCCCATTGTATTTACAGGATTAACCAAATACTCACATTCAGAACTAAAAATATCTCCATTTTCAATTAATTTTAACATATCGTAATACCCCCAATAGTTTTTTTAAAATTATACCATAATGTATATAGTATGTCAATATCAATATTAAACCATTTAGATACAAAAATTACTTGAAATTTTAACTTAAATATGATAGTATATAGATGTGAATTTTACCAAGTGATTTTTTATAAAGGTACAATAAAATGGCATTTTTAGTAAGTGATGAGGTAATTAGTCAAACACTTGGTAAAATTCAGTAAAATTTAGTAAAGAACATTGGAAATATTAAAAATAAGAGGATAGAGTTTTAAAAAATAACAAGAAATCGTTCATTAAAGTATAACAGGATATGTTTTTAAAGTGTATAATTCTAGTAAATGATACCACATAATTAAAGATTAACAGAATATGTTTTTAAATTACTGTATTTACGGGATTAACTAAATAATCACATTTATTAAAGTTTAACAAAATATGTTTTTAAATTTGTAAAATGCCTTTAATTTTCCTATAATTAAAGTATAACAGGATATGTTAAAAAAATTAATAAAGAGGCTATACACCAAGGCAAGAATTAAAATTTAACAAAATATGTTAAAAAAATAAAAAAGGTTAGTTGTTTGGACTAACCTTTTTTTTATTGTTAAATAATTATATTACAGAAAACTTAATCATATAACTTTTTATTATGGCTCTTACATATTGTTCCAATGCTAACAAAACTTCTTCCTTTTCTTCTGATAGCTTTTTTAAAGTTTTAGCAACATAAGGGTGTACGCCATTTTCTATATATTCTATGTTTTCTTGTTCTTGGTAAATTTTTTTTAACTTTTTTCTAAGTTCTTCATCTTGATTTTCACTTTTTAGCGACATTTTAGAACCAAAGTGTTTAAAAAAACCTTTTTGTTCGTAACAATTTAAAGGATTATATTCTAAAGTATTATTCTTATTAGAAAGTCCAGCAAGATATAGATATTTTTTCTTGCCACCTAGATTATTCAAAATATCACTTAGAAGAATTTCTTCTTTATAATATTTTCCTAACCTTTTATTCCAAACTGAATTGTAAATTAAGCCTAGTGCAATCGCTGAAATCAACTTTTTGGCATTATCTTCCCAAAAATTGTCAATAAATTTGTCGTCGATTTTAGCTTTTTTTACTTTAAACCCATTATTTTCAACCAATTCATTCACAAGTTGAATTAAATCATTATCACTTTCTCCACCATTACAAACAACTTTCAAACCTGAATTTTTAACTAATAAATTTTCTAAATTTTTCATCATAAAATTCTCCTTTCATTAATTTTTTGCATTTATATTATACCACAAATAAATATATTTTTCAATTTTTTTTAATCTTTTCAAATATTTTTTTAAAACAAAAAAGAGAATAAGGAGCAATTCTCTTTTTCTTTTAACTCATTTGATTAATTGCGAAAAGCTATTTGTTACATATTTTATACATATTTTAAAGGTTTATTTATTATACAAGTGTATTATACCATAAAACTTTTAAAAATGCAAGTCTTTTTTTGATTTTTTTTATAATTTATTTAATTTTTCTTTAAGTTCTTTTAAACAATTATCACATAAAACTATTCTATCACGACAATTTTGATTTTCTCTTTCAATAACCAAAATATTTAATTCGTTTTCTTCTTTTTTGCAACCACAACTTGAACATCTATCACCGAAAAAAAGATAATTTTTTTGTTTCTTTTCTTCACCATTTTTTTCAATTATTTTTATCATAATTTCACCCCTTATTTTTTTAAAATATATAGCCATTATTTTCAGAATATCTTTTGTTATGATATTCTTTAATCCAATCAGGATTAACTTCAATTTTTCCTATATCAGAAATATCAAAATTTTCTTGGCTATAAAACGGAATATAAGACATTGTAAGCCCACCTAAAGCTATTTTGTTATAATCAGAATAACTTTCTATAACTTCATCTATAATTTTTGTTAAATCAATCTCTAAAAATTTATAATCATCATTCATATATTTTTGTAAATTATATCTTTTTAAATTTTTAGAAAAATCAGGTATAGTTGCACCAAAAAAACCACAAACAATCTTATTATCAAAAGCAACTTTATCATATTTTACAAGACTATATGCTTGTATAAAATAAAGCATTTTATCTATTTGGTAGACAACTAAATTTTTATTTTTGTGTAACATATAAGAAATTATTTTATCTAATTTGGTTTCCATTTTTTCTCCTATCTTTCCTTTTCATTCATTAACATATTACGCTTTGCCAAAATATGTTCTACCTTTTTATTTTTAACAATTTTCTCTTGTAATTCTTTTGGTAATAATTCAAATAAAATTTTTTTATCATCATTTTTTACTGCAAATAAACTTTTAGGATTATTGTTTAAAAAATATTCAGCCGAACATACATAAGCACTACATATCTTTGGTTTACTTGCATTATGGTAAATAGAGCATTTTCCATTAATAAGGAATGGACAAGTCCACCATAATTTTTCGTTATCACTATAATATTTTTCTAAATGTATTGGTTTTAAAATTCTTTTTAATTTTCTAAAATTCATAATGTTAGTTCCTACTGTTAAAGAACAACATTCGTAGCAATTTTCAGGACATTTTCCATTTGTCATCAACAAATTTTTTCCTAAATGTTCTTGTATCATATTAAATAATCCATTCATATATATTCACTTCCTTTGTTTTGTATACATATTATATCATAATATATATATTATGTCAATAAATTTTAGATATATATTAAACCATTTAAGTTTAAAAATAACTTGAAATTTTAACTCAAATATGATAGTATATAGATATAAAATTTACCAAGTATTTATTTAGAAAAGTATGATAAATAGTGTTTTAAGTGAATATTGAAAAGATTGTAAAATGCTTGGAAAATATTTAAAAGGACATTGGAAATATTAATAAAATTAAAGAATAACAGTATTTGTTTTTAAATATTATTTTTTTAGTTTCTCTAAATTCTCCACTATATGATTAAAGAGTAACAATATATGTTTTTAAATAGAATAAACTTTTTCATATCTTCACCCCCTTTTAGAATTAAAGAGTAACAATATATGTTTTTAAAAATAACTACTCCATAAAAAAAATGAATATAGTTTCTATTAAAGAATAACAAGATTTGTTTTTAAATTTTAAAAGATATTTTTTAACACGATATTTTTTTAAGTTAAAGAGTAACAGAATTTGTTTTTAAATATTGAGCCACCTGTAAAATGGCTACCTGTATAATTCATTAAAGAATAACAAGATATGTTTCTAAAAATAAAAAAGAGTAGTTTTTCTACTCTTTTATTTTTAATCAGCAAAAATGCTCACTTGTTTTTTACATTTTTTAGAAAATGGATTTGCAAATCTATTTTGCAAATGTTATTTTTCTTCTTCAGGTACAACTAGCATTTCATCTTTTACTTTTTCCCAAAAATTATTAAAATCTGTTTTATTTAAAACTTTTCTTGCCTCAACTTCATCTTTAAAATAGTTTCCTACTTTATAATCACTATCATTTTCTTTTGAATTATTTTCGGAAATTTTTTCAATTCTATCACTAATTATTCTATAATAACTTTCACCTTTTTTTCCTCTCCACCTTATAGGTTTACCAAAGTTCTTGTTTACTATATCTACAAGTTCTCTTAACTTGTATTCATATTCACTTTCAAAAATACAGGGTTTTTCATCAAGATTTTTACTTAATTTTAAATCAGACTTATAACAACTACTACCATCATAACTACTAATTTCTAAAACACAACTATATTTATCTTCGTAATGATTTCCAAGATAATGTATTATTCCAGTAATTTTACTTTTTAATGCTTGTCTTTCCAATCCTAAAATGCTTTTATCTTTTTTTGTAACCCAAAAAGCACTGTATTTATCATTGACTTTAACTATTTCTATTTCTAAAACATTTTCTCTTTCCATAAAAATCATCTCCTTTGTTTTATATGTATATTATACCATAATATATATATTATGTCAATATAATTCAAACGAATATTAAACCATTTAAAATTAAAAATTACTTGAAAATTTGAATGAAATATGATAGTATATAGATGTAAATTTACCAAGTGATTATTCACTAAAGTATGATAAAATGGTATTTTTAGTGAATATCAAAAAAATATAAAACGCTTGGGAAATTTGCTAAAGAACATTGGGAATATTAAAAAAAGTAAAGGGATAGAGTTTAGGAAAGTAACAGAAAATTGCTTATTAAAGAGTAACAAGATTTGTTTTTAAATAAGTGCCAATAATTGCAAAATTCGTTTATTTTATATTAAAAAATAACAGAATATGTTTTTAAATTTATCAAAATTATAATATAAAGTAAAACTCTTATCTATTAAAGAATAACAAGATATGTTTTTAAATATCATTCCCTTGAAATCTAAATTACTCAATTTCCCTATTAAAGTTTAACAAAATATGTTTTTAAATACATATTATGAGAATAAATGTCAAGATATTATTACTATTAAAGAATAACAAAATATGTAAAAAAACAGTAATGTAAAATAAAAAAGAGTAGTTTTTTCTACTCTTTTATTTTTTTATTAATAAACAAAAATACTTATTTTTAATAAAATAGACTTGTAAGTCCATTTTATCAATGCTATTTTTCTAAATTTTCTAAATATTCAACCCTTTCATCACTTTAAAAACATTAGTAATCTGAAAATTTTTCAGGACAATATAAGTAAACTTCTAAGATAAAATCTTCTGAAAATAAAGGACGATTAAGTCTAAAATAATAATCTTTATCTAAATCCTCATTGAGTTCATTTTCATACATTATCACTTCATCTATATTCTTAAATCTTTTTTCTTCAATCATTTCCATTTCACTTCTTTCTGTTATTTTCATAATTCATCTCCTTTGTTAGTCCTAAATACTCTTTTACAGAATTTCCTTGTTCTTCCCACTGTTTAGATAACTCACCATTAGGGTTTGTTACCACTTCAACTATTTTATCTTCGTGTTCCACCATAAACTGATTTATAAGACTTAATATTAATTTATTCATTTTCCAATCTCTCCTGCCTTTACTCTTTCCCAAAATTCTTGCCATTTTTTTATTTTTTATTTTTTTATGGTAAATTTTGTATTTTTCCTCTAACAATAGCTAAAACATAGCTAAAATTTTCATTTATAATATCATTGTGGAGAACATTTGTTTCAAAAATATTTTCTTTTTTATAGACTTTTTTATATAAGTCAAAAAGTTCATTATTTGGTGAATTTAAGAAATTTTTTAAGAATAATAATTTTTCTGAAGTCTTTATATGATTTTTCTTTAACTCATATAATAGTTTTAAAAAAACTTCTTCACTTATTTCACTATCTTTCACATAATTGATAAATTCATCATTTTTTAATAGTTGTAAAAACTTTTCTTCTGTTAAAAACAGTTCAATTTCTTCTTTTAATATTTTGTTATTTGAAAGGTTTCTTAAAAAAATATTAGAATTATTAAAATTAAAACCTAATTTACTCAAATCATATTCTGAGAAAACAGTAAAAAAACTTAAAAAATCTTCAATATTACTTATTTCCAAATCTGACTGTTTTATTTCCCATTTTCCTTTTTCAAGAACAAGTTTTGAAAAAGATAATTTATAATTATTTTTCATTTTTTATTCCTTTCAATTATTTTTTTATAATATCCACGCCACCAGTATTCAAAATCACTATCGGCTTTATCCTTATTTGCTTTATCTTTATCTGTTATCTCTTCACCTTTATCATCAACGACATCAAACAAATCTGTATAAAATGTAGATTTTTTACCACAATTTTCACATTCAAAATGAAAATTATTTTTCACTTGTTTTGGATTATTAGTCAAAGAACCACAATATTTACATTTGTACAAATTATCACTTCCTATTATTTATCCAATTCTTTAACCCATTGGATATAAAACTCATTAATTTTTTTGAAGTCTATTGCTTTATCTCTAAGTTCTTCAGCTACTTTTCTATATTCATCTATTAAGTTATTTATTAATTTATAGTGAAAATCATATTCTTTTTCTGACATTGTCAAATAAGAAGTTTTATCTGTTTCATTTGGAACAAAAGTTTTCTTAGTTTCTAATACTTTTATTAAAAACTCTCTATATGTCAAATCACTATCTATAACTTTTAATTCTTTGAATTTCTTAGATTGAACTATTAAATAAGTTAAATCTGTTGTTTCAGGATATTTATTTTCTCTAACAATGTATTCAGAAACTAATAAATGTCTGAAAACTGATAATAGTTTTTTTGTGTTCATTTTTTTCTTATCGTTTTCAACAGTCATTTTTTTGAAATCAGTTAAAGCATTTCCTGTATAGTGAAATAAACACCTCTTAACAGAAAAATATTCAATAGACAACTCTTTAATTTGTTTTGCAATCTTTTCATATTTACTTTCTTTTAAATAGTTTATAGGACTGTTTATCCACTCTAAAATACTAGGATTAGATTTACTCAATAATTTCATAAATTTATCAAGTGAAAATCCTTTGTATTCTATGTTATTTACTTCATCTATAACTTCTATTGTATCTTTTTCTCTTCCAAGTCTAAGATAACTTTCTATTGTTTCTACATAAAGAAATCTTAAATCTATATCGCTGTTAGGACTTGCACAACCATAGGCATTACTACCATTATCAACAGCCATAATGATTTTTACATTGTGTTTATCTTCTATTTCTTTTAATCTTTTAGTTATCAATTCTTGATTTTTCATTTTTTAAACTCCTTTTTTTAAAACATCTTTATTTTTGTTTTCTAATATTGTCAAACATTGTGTTTATCGAAGAAATTGTAAAAACCACTGGAATAACCAAAACTAAAATTGTTAATATTATCGTTAAAGCATTGTTCAACATCACATTTCTCCTTTTCTTTATTTGATTTTTATATTTATATTATACCATATAAATTGTTGTTTGTCAATCAAAAAGGACTTTGTTGTCCATTGAAGTTTATTATTAATAAATTTATAAAAAAAGATGTTTACAACTAAGTAAGTTCTAAACATCAATTTTTAATTTTTAAAATTCTATTCCTAAATCTTCTTTTTCCTTAAATTTATCTTCAACTTCAATTTCCTTAAAACTTTCTTTAGTTAGACTATATTTCTTATCAAAATCTCTTTCATAACAATTTTCATATTTGTTTGCATTGAAATTTTTTAATGTATCGCTTAATTTTTCATCACTAATATTTATATTATAATTTTGTAAATCTTTTTCTATTAATTTCTTTAAATCTTTATTATTTGGATTTAATTTAACTTCTATATCTGTTCTATTAGTTTTTTCAACTTCTATTTCTCTAAAATTACTTTTATTTTTGAAAAAATCAGGTTCTTCTTCGTTTAACAGTAAAGCAATTCTATCTTTTATGAATTTATCTTCTAATTGGATAGTTCCTGTTTCTTCACTTGAATATTTGCTATTTAGAATGAAAAAATTGTTTCTTTGTTTTTCATTTGTTGAAACAACTTTATCTACAAATTCATTTACTTCTTCCATAGAATTTGACTTTTTAATTTTTAAATATTCTTTTATATTTTGTTTATATTCTTCTTCATTAAAATTATTTTCATTTGCAAATTCTTTAATTCTTTCTTTTCCATTTATAGTTATAAGTGTTAGTTCATCTTTAAAACTTTCATCTTGTTTTTTCACTCTGTCCTCTAAGTAATTATCTATATTTTTATTGTTTAAAATTCTATTTTCAAATAGATAATCCCCTTTTTCTTTGACAAAATCTTTTATATTAGTATCAGTATCTAGTTCAAAGAAAATGTTTGCTTTTATATCTCCTAAAGTATCTTCAAAAGTTTCTTGTTCTTTAATAAAATTAAGTTTTGAGTAATCTAATTGATTTTCTTTTTCAAGATATTCCATTTTTTGATAAAATTTAGGAGTTTCAGAAAAAATAACCTTTTCTTTTTCACTACTATATTGCAATCCTGTATTTTTTTCTCTTCCACTATTATAAGTTTCAATATAATCTTCCATTGTTAATATTCTATTTATTTCAGCTATATTTTTTTCAGTTTCTACTCCTGAAAGTTCAAATTTTTCATTACCTTTGTCTACAACAATATGAGTTTCAACTTCATATCCTTTACTTATATAACTGAATTTAAAATCTTCTTCAATACTTAAATCATAATCACTTTTCAAATATTCATCATCATATTTTTCTTTAATTTTATTTTCAAGAGATTTATTTCCTTTTATGCTTTCATTTACTTCATCTAATAGTTGTTTTTTTAATTCTTTATAATCATTTGATATAAATTCCTTATCTTCTGTTACAACTTTAAATTCGGTACTATTATCACTTTTAACAATACTAAAGCAAAAATCTTTATCAACATCTTTTATTAAATCTAAAGTTTTATTAAATTCCTTTTCACTTTTATACTGCTTTGTAAGTTTTTCTCTATTTAATTCAAAAGAAGTAGAATATATATCATTTTCATTTTCTTCTAAAAAATCTAAAAATGTATCTATATTTTTTTCAAGTTTTTCTTGATTTGCTTTAAAATTATTTTCTTCTTCAAAAACTTTTTCATATTTTAGTTCAGATAATTTATCAGAAATTTCTTCATCAACAGCATTATAATTTTGAATAACCATAGCTTTATTAGTTTTTCTTACTAAATCTTCCATTCTTTCAAAAGTCTTAATGAAATTACTATAAGAATTTTCAGAAAACATTTTATCAATGCTTAAACTATTATCTTCTTCAACTGTTTTTATCAAAAATTTTTCTTTTAAATTAATTATTCGTCTATCTTTCTTGATTGTATTTTTTTCTAATTTTTCCATTTTTTCCACCATTACCCTTTTTATTTTTTAAAAAATCACTCACTACTTTATAAATAATGAGTGATTTCTTAATATATTCTTTTAATATTGTCTTTTAAATTTAACTAAATATTCAGGATTTTTTATGATTTCTTTAGCTTGATTAGTTTCGTTTTTCATACTTTTGGAATTAGCATTATTAACAATATCTTCCATATCTTTTAATTGTATATCTAATTCCATATCAGCTAAAATCATTCTTTCAATTTCTTCAGTTCTCTTAGAATTAATGACATTCTTAGATATAAGTCCAATTTCTTCTCTTGTTTGAGAAGTGATAACTGCCATTGCTTGATATAATCTCTTTAAGTTCATAGCATTTCTTTCTTGACTTTCTTCAGTGCCATCATTATCATTTAAGTGTTTCTTTACATACTCAACAGCGTCTAACATTGTCTTAAATCTTGCACCCTGATTTCCTAAGTTTCTGTTTAATTGCTCTATAACCATTAGTCTTCTTTTTAATAAGATGTCTAATCTTTTCTTAGCCTCTACCATTTTATTTGTATCACTACCAAAAGCCTTAGAAAGTAATTCATTTTTCTTTTTTCTTTGTTCTCTTGTTAGTTTCTTAAATTTTTCAGGATTGTTCCTAGCCTCATTTTCAAACATTTCAGCTTTGAAGTTTGCATAATAGCTATCAAAGGCTTGTTCAAAAACTAAATCGTTATAATATGCGTTTTGCCAATCTCTAAAAGCATTGTGTTCATTCTTAACAGCATTAGCTATTTTTTCTATTTCGGCTCTTTCTTTATATAATTTCTTTCTCTTATCTTGATTTTCATTTATATAATCGTGATTATCTTCTGCCATTAAATAACTATTTCCTGCATTTAATAAATCTTTTACATTTTCTGATTTAGCTTTATTTATTATATTGCTTTCAGCTGTTCTACCTTGTTTTGTTTCATCTTTTTCAAATCCTGTCAAGTGAGTTGTACCCATTTCTGCCATTTGTGTATCGTAAGCCTCTTGTAAGACTTTTACGCTATCTTCTGCCATTTTACTATACTTCTTTTCTGTTTCAAAGTAAGTGTTTTGTAAAACTTTTGAAGTTAAGATTGGGTCTGATTTACCCTCACTATTAAAAGTAGCTGTTGAATTTCCATAGTATTCTATCCATATTTTTCTAGGTGCTTTATATACAAGTGCTGAATATCCACCTTTTGTTACAGTTGTATTAGATACAGTTGCACCTACTCCTAAAGACGCCTCTCCTGTCGATATAAGGTTAGTAGCTTTTATAACTTGAGCCATTTTTGTTGCCTCAAATTGTGTCTTTAGTTGAGTTTCAGCTTGTACTCTTGGAATTGCTTTCAAGATAGTTGCGTTTTTCTCATTTGCATTTTCATCATCTTCATTAAAGATAAATGGTGCGTTTGAAAATGCTGTTTTTTGAACGCTATCTTTAGCAACTTTAGGTTTTTTATATCCGATAACATTTCCATCTGTACTATCTTTTGGTTTTCCTGTTAAAGCCTCTTTAAAATTATCTACAAATATTTCTTTTGTTTCTCTATGGAATTTTTCGTTTTCCTTATACTTTTTATCAGCTGGATTACTTTCATCTTCTTGAAATCCTAATGGTGTATTTTCAAGGAAAACTTTATCGACATTATATCTTTCAAAAGGTCTTGTCATATCAGGTGTTGATTTCCCAATAGGTACTCCTGTTGTTACAACTTTTTTTCCAATAGGTGTTGCTTGATATGATAAATTTTTAACATAATCATTTCTTGCTATAATTTCATCTGCTAATAAGTATCCTAATTCATAAGAAGTAGAATTGATAGCATTTCTAATTTTTCTTTCTGCTATCATATCCCATTCATTAATAAATCCCTCTACCATTTCAGCTTTTTGAATACCTTTTTCGATACCACTAACTTTAGCATATTTATTTAATGTCTTTAATATATCTTTAGACTTAACATAAACATTTCCTATCTTAACAAGTAAATTTCCATTATCATCTCTTAACATATCGTTTATATCATAACCTGCACTTACAAGAGCGTCTATATCTTGTTTAAACTGTCCTATTTTATCTGTTCCTGTTAAAATAAATTTATTTACTTTTGCGTCTGCCTCTTTTACTTTGTCTACTGCTTGATTTATTTTTTCTTCAAGTTTATTAACTCCTAGTTTATCATAAATCTTATTTATTAATTTATTTTCAAAATCATCAGCTTTTCCAACAGTTTTTTCAACTATATGAGTTACATTTTTCTCAACTTCAGATACAGCTTTTTTTGCAATTTTTACAAGTGGAGGTACTATAACTTTACTTGTTATATGAACTACAAATACATTTGTTCCTACTCCACCAAAGTTCATACTACCTTTCCATTTGTTAGCGTAATCTTGCATAGCTTTCATTCTTTCATTTACTGCTCCATCTAATCTTCCAATTTTTCTCCATTTTCTCCAACTGAAATTCCTTTCAAATACAGCTTTACTTCTTTCAGTTGCACCTTTTATTCTATCTAATTGTTCTCTTACAGGCGACATAGCATTGTTATATTTATCAGCTATACCATTTATATCACCTAAATTGAAATTACCTATATTTATATTAGTAAAATCTCCTACACCTTGATATTTACTAGGATTACTTGGATTATCATAACTTGGTTTATTTGATTTAGCTTGTAAAGGAATAGCCAAAAGAATAGACAATACTAATAATTTTAATTTAAAATTTTTCATTCTCAATTTCACCACTCCTTTTATTTTTCTAAAATATATGTTTCAAAAGCCACTTTACTATTATGTTTAATTAAATCTTGTTTAGAGTTATTAGGGTTATTAATATCTCCCTTTTTCATATTTTCTAATTCTTTTTTAGTAGGCATACCTAAACTTAAAAAACTTTGTGATACAGCATTTTCTTGAAATGCTCTACTTTTAAATTTTTCAGTTGCTAGTTTTTGTTCTCTTATCTTTTCATAACTGTTGTTTCTTTTAAATCCTTGTAAAGTTGTTAAAGCATAGTTAAATAATTGGCTATTTTGTCTTAGTAAACTATCTAATATTTCCATATTATCAGCTATACTTTTTTTATCTCCCTTTTGGATAAGAGCATATATCTTATCAAAAGATATGTTACTTAAATCTTTATATGATAACTTTGAATAATCTATTGTTTGCCCTTTTCCTAATTTTTTCATTTCATTTATATCACCAATACTATTTTGGTCTTGTAATTTTTGAGTAAACTCAGCCATATTTGCAAGAAAAGACAGTCTTTCTTGATTTATTTCTTGAAATTTACCTCTTTCTGTATTAAGTTCTCCAATACTTCCATAAACTTCTTCCATTTTAGAAGTTGTTAAAATAGCTTTTCCTAAATCTTCTTGATACTTAGCCATTTGTTTGAAAATTTCTTGGTTTTCTTTATCTTTGTAAAATGCGTCCATACTTTCAGCATTTTTATATTTTTCTTCCAATAATTTCATATTTTCTTGTGCTATTTGTACCTTTGCTATTTGTACATAAGTAATGTTTTCCATAGTTTCTAAAATAGCTTGTTGTGTCTTAGCTGTTCTTGGTTTCTTATAGCCATCAAATATATCTTCAAGTGCTTTAACGAAAGCCTTATCATCTCCAGCTACTCCACTTAATTTAGCAATTTTAACAGTAGGTTTCTTATCTCTTGCCCACATATTATATATTATTCTTCCACCACCTAATTTACTTCCATTTCTTCTATATTCATCTTTATAGGTAGTAGGATTTAATACTTTTGTACCCTCAATAGTCATAACTCCTCTATAATCATCATTTCTAAGTTCTGTTCTTTTATGTCCACCTCTAGTCTTTCTATCAGCTACATCTATCATAATATACCTAACATTATCTTGAGTGTAAACATTTCTATTTTCAGGATTATAGATATTATTTGCATACTTATTTTTCTTACCTTGTACTTCCTCTTTAGTTTTTGTATAAACTCTATTATTTAAGTCTGAATAATCAATCTTAGGTGCTGTTTTCCCTTTAGTTTCGTATTTCTTTTCTTGCTCTTGTTCTTGTTGCTTTTCTATTGCTTTATCAACTAAATCTTTAGATTGAAATTTATCATACATTTTATCAGCTTGTTCCTTAGCCTCTTTTGTATAAGAGGCTAAAGAACTTACAGATAAAATAGTGAAAAGTACAAACATAATTTTCTTAAAATTCATAGCTTTTTCACGCTCCCCTTTTTATCTCCAATTTTCTTTATAAGTTTGTTTGATATTAACATTTACATTTTGATTTCCTACTAATAAATCTTTTAAATCTTGTTCACTTATTCTAGTAGGAGAACCACTTCTAGCAAGTCTATCATTGATTTCATCAACTTTCTTTCTTATATTTGCATTAGCTTTATCAATTCTTTCTCCAATAACTTTATTGTATTGTTGATTTACTTTATCATTGATAGCTGTTGTTACTCTATCAATTCTTCCGTTAATTTCACTAAGTGCCATTTCTTCTGCTCTATTTACATATCTATCTGCAACTCCTGTCGGATTGTTAGCAATTTCTCTGATTTGTCTTGTCGCATTAGCAAGTCTTTTAACTGTTTCGTTATTATTTATACTTTCTCTAATTTTTTGTTCCAAAACACTCTTACCTAATTGCTTTGCTCTTTCAATTTTACTTTCTAAATATTGTCTTAATTTTTCAGAAGTAATATTGTTTGTAACACCACTTAATAAATCTTTTTGTAATGCTGATAATCCATAACTATCTATTAGTTTTTGTCCTAATAAATCATTACTTACATTATCATAATATCCTAAGTCAGATAATTTATCTTCTATAACAGCTTGAACAGTTCTTCTTTCAGCAATTATACCTTGTGCCAAATTATCTGCATATTCTTTTTGCTCATCTGTCAATTTTTTTTCAGCATTGCTCATTCTTTTTAATCTTAATTTTTCTGTTGTATACTCTGCCTCTGCTTTATCTTTTAATTCTCTAATTTCAGCGTTTCTTTGCATTTCCATTGCATACATTTTTTGCACTTGCTCTCTCATATTGATTTCTACAAATACACTACTCAATGAATTAAGTCCTCTATGTACTCCACCCATAGTTTCTGCTAAAAGTTGTAAGGCTTTTATATGGTTATTAGCATTAGCTACTCTTTCACTAAATACCTTAGCCTCATAGTTAGAGGCGTCTGCCTCTATATCTTTTTCTATTTGCGAAAATTGTTTCATCATTCTTTGTAAAACTTTGTTTTCTTCAGCTAATTGGTCTTTTACTAATTCAGCTGGTGCTAAGTTAGGAGAATATGCTCCAAATCTTTGTTTTACAGATTTTTCTAACTTATCAAAACTTGCAAGAGAATTACTTACATCTCCTTGTATTTTTTTAAGTTCTTCTTTTCTTTCTTTTAAACCTGTCATATAGTCTTTATAAAAAGCACCATCATTTGAAGATGTTTGAGCCATATTATTTTTCCATTCAGCTGTTTGTAATTGCAATCCTTTCATTGCATATTCAAGCGTTTCTATTTGTTTATCCAAGATTTGTAATTGAGTTTCTTCTGTTGCCATATTATCAGGAAATTTAACTCTGATTTCAGATTTAACTTCCATTTCATTCATATCTCTTTCTCTGTTCTTTGGATTTAATCTTTCTGTATACCAATCTAGTACATTGAAAGCCTCTACAACTCTTGTTGTTGTTCCTAAACTATAATCTTTATCTGATAATGAGTTATACAATGCGTCTTTTACTTTAGCATTAATAACTTCTCTACCTAAATTGTTATAACTTCCACCTTTGTTATTATTTGCAATCCCTTTAAATCTTTGTGTGTTTACACTGTCTATATACTTTCTAGCATAAGCATTGTTTACTACAACTGAAAATAATAGCATTGTTATTAAAATTTTACTTTTAAAACCTTTAGTTTTCATTATTCATCACTCCTTTTTATCTTCCACTCTTAGACATATCTTCTAATACTTTCTTATATTTTTCATATTTTTCTATATCTTTTTCATAACCTTTTCTACCATTTATTTTACTTATTACTTTCATATTATCAAGTCTTCCTACTATTCTCTCTCTTTTTGCTTTTAATATCATTAATCTAACAATATTATCAGCTTGTATTTCTTCTAAGATTAATTTTGATAACATAGCTGAATTTTCATAGAATTTTCCTAAATCTCCTGTAAAGTTTTTTACCTGACTTCTTAGGTTATTTCTCATTTCATCTTTCTTTTCTTCAGCTTTCTTTTGACTTTTTTCATCTCTATTTCTGATATATCTGTAATACTCTTCACTATCTTTCTTTAAAGTCTTACCCATTTTATCCAAAGTTCTTGTCATATCTATTAACATATTTTTATTTTCAGTAATAACTTCTTGTTGATGTCCACCATTTCCAAACATATCATCACCTTGTAAAAGGTTTTCCATTTGTTGTTGATAGTTTCCTATAAGTCTGTAATTACTCACATAATTTTTGTTGAATACAGCAAGGTCTGTACTAGCTGTCTTCAAATCGTCTAAAGCTGTTTCTATTTCTCCCTCTTCAGTTGATTTCATAGCTGATTGTAATTTCATATTTACTTTATCTAACATTAAATTATAATACTTAATTTCGGCGTCTTTTTGCACTATTCTATTTGCAACGATTTCTAGTTCACGAGCCTCCGTTGCAAATCCACCCATTTTTTCAGCATAGTTGATGTTTCCTTTAAAATCCCCACCAAAATTTAACTGTTCGGCGTTTGCAAGATTAAATATAAAAATAAAACTCATAAAAATCATTGATTTTTTAATTGATTTATTGATTAATTTTTTCATATTTTCCCCCTTTATTCTTTTGATTATATTATATAACAATAATAACTTTTTTTACATAATTATCTACAATTTTGTACTACAATTTTCACATTACAAATTTTCACATTACATTTCAAAATCTTTTAAAATCACTTTATCTAAATTTTCAGATGTATAGTTATTAGATTTTTCTTTGTTTTGTTCTTTAGATTTTTCATTATATCTATTTTTTTGATTTTCTTCAACTTTTATATTATCTTCCACAAATTCTTTAACATCTTTTGTGTTTCCATTTAAAAGTTGACTAGCAAAATTATAAACAGCGTTTTCTATTCTTTGTTTACCAATAGCCTTTGTAATTACTTTGTAAAATCCAATACTTAAATTTTCATTTCTAATTTCATTATCAATATGATTTAAGACTATCTTACTTACTTCCTTAGACTTATTTTCTATAAATTCTTTCTTTTCTTCATAATTTATATCAGGATTGTCTTTTATTTCTTCTCTAATGCTTTCTAATTCTTTAAAAGTATTATTCAAAACATTTGTCTTATCACCTGCTATAAGTAAAGAATTTATATGTTGAGTATTTTTTATTCCTATGTCTTTATAGGCTTTTTCTAATTCAAGTTCAGTTTTATAAAACTTATTCATAAAGTCTTTAACTTCTAATGCACCTTTTACTCCTTTATCTAAAATAGATTTCATAATATCTTTATAATTTTCTTGTCCAAATTTGATAAATTCTTCTGCATTGAATACCAAAACCTCTCCTGATTTTGTATCTGTACCCAAAATTTTAAAGTTTATATTATCTCTAAGATTAGTGTTCTTAAAATCTAATTCTTCATATTTTTTAAAATCTGATACACTAAAGTTTATATTGCCAAATTTCATATCATTTTTAGCACATAGTTCTTGTGTTTTTAATAATTCAATCTTTATTTTATTTATTTCACTTTTTTCTTCATTTGTTAAATCACTTTCTAAGTAAAAACCATTTTTTTGTCTTTTTCTCTTTAGTTTATCTATATCTGTACTTGATACTTCTTTCATTCCAAACTTATTTCTAAGTTCATTATATCTCTTATACCATTGTTCTTTATTCTTAATCTTACTTCCATATTTAGCAATGGCTTTTTGTTGTAATTCTTTTCTTTTTTCTCTATCTTCACTTATGAAAGTAGCTTTATTAGTTTCCTTTTCTTGAACCTTTTCTTGAATTTTTTTCTGTACCCTTTCTTCTACTTGTACTTTATCTTTATCTTTTTCTTGAATTTTTATATTTTCAATTTTTATATTTTGTATTTCTTTTGATTTCTTAGGTACATTTATTTTTACATTTATATTATCTTCAATTTCAATGCTATCATCAATACAATACTCTCTTTTTATATCTTCAAGCCTTGTTGCAAAATTAATAGCATATTTTTCTTTTACATTTTGATATAGTTCTTTAGTATACATTTCATCTTTTTTAGGAATATATTTTTGTTCTGTTTTATCAAAATAGATGTTGTTAGTGTATATTTTCTCAAAAATATCAAATGTTTCAACTGTATTTTTTTCTGTATTTTTTACAAAAAATTTCAAATGTTTATTTCTTTCGTCCTTTATATTATCTTCATTAGGTATAGAAGTTATCTCATATTTTCCTATTCTAACACCTAATAAATCTTTATTGTTTTCCAAGTTATCTTTATTTATAGAACTTTTATTAGTTATCATTGTCAAAATCTTATCGACTTCCATATATCTTCTTTTAAAACTTGGACTATCTCTTAATTGCTCATCTTCTTCTATTTCTCTTTTTTTACTATTACCAAAAAAATCTAATATTCCCATAATCTACCCCTATTAATTGCAATCCATTTTTTTAAGAAACAGGTATCATCACTTAAAAACAATACCTGTTCCCTTTTTATTTTTTGCTTTTTTACTTTTTTTACTCTAACTTAATTCCTCTAAGTTTACATTTTCAATAAAATCTATTGCTGTTTCTAACTCAAATTTATTAATTCTATTAAGTTGTGCTAAGTTTTTCAACCAATTTATATTAAGTTCTTTTAATGAGTTAGCGTCTGCATAAACTTCATCAATAAGGTTTTGCATTTCTTTACTTGCAACCCCTACATAAGCAAGGTCAACATTTGTTAATTGTAATGAGAATATACAAGAACCTTGATGATTTTTCATAAAATATTCTCTCTTAGGCATTGCATTTTTTATAGCATTTATTTCTGTTTCATTAAATCCAAATGCTTGATAGATATTTTGCCAATCTTTTGTATGTACATCTCTATTAGGTAATGCAATCTTAGTGAAACATTGGTCTAAAATACTATCTCTTATATCAGAATTTAATATATGATTTCCACTTTGTGTTGCGAAAATATAATGACAATTCTTCTTTCTTGAAGTTAGTAATTGTCTTTTTAAAATAGGTGTAAAGTATTTGTTGCTGAAAAAGGCGTGAGCCTCATCTGTTATTACATAAGTAGGTTTACCCTCTGTCAATCTTTGAGTTTCTATATAAAACATCAAATACATACTTAATGGATTTATTATCTTAGGTATATCCATAATTTTACCCATTTCAAATACAACCACTTGTGCTTTTCCAATTTCTTCATTATTTCCGTCAAAATACATTCCATAAGCACCATCTTTTGTATAAATTCTTAGTGCCTCTTTTATAGCTGGATTTTGAATAAAAGCAACAAGTCCTGATATTGTTCTATCTTCCACAGGTTTTGAAGATAATAGTTTTAATGCTTTCCAAATTTCTTCATTTGCCTCTGGTTTTAACAAATCTTCATTTTCTTGTGCAATTAAACATTTTATGAAATTATCAGCCCAACTCATTTCCATATCGTTATCTAATCTCTTTAAAGGTTGAAATCTTATATTATCTCTTTCTCCCCCTATATCATAGAAGACACCATTGTTAGCCTTACATAAGGCTCTACTTGAACTGTCCACATCAAAATAGAATACTTGTGTATCTTTATATTTTAATGAATAATTAGCGATAGTGTTAAGTAATACTGATTTACCACTACCGATACTTCCTAAAATAATTGTGTTACCAACATCTCCATCAAAAATGTCAAAGAAGAACATTTCTCCTGTTCTATTCAATGTTTTGATTAAAGCCTCATCTTTTCTTTGATTTATATAAGGAGTTCCATTCCAACTGCTACTTGTAGAAATAAAATAAGGAAAAGCTGTTGTATGGATAGGCATTTTTCTAACATTTGCCTTTATGTTACTAGGTACTGCTCCTATATATGCGTCTAAACTATTATATTTATCATCAGTAGCTTTTATATCAGAACTAATAAATTCTCTTAAAACTATTTGTAAATTATCATCTAATCTTTTTAAATCCTTATCTTGTAAGATAAGTGTTTGTGTCATTATTCCAAATCCTACTTCATCATTTCTTAAATCTTGTAAAAGTAGTCTTGCCTCTTCTGATAAACTTTCTTCGTGTTCATCAGCTTTAGTGTTTTGTGCTGTTTCTTTACTAGACGCCATTACCAAATATTGAAACATACTATGTTTTCTAAAATTATGGAATTGCATACTCTTATTTACCATTTCTATTGCCTCTTCTTTAGTAAGTGGAACAAATCTACTCACAAATCTTAACTCAAATGGTAAACTAAATATTCTTCTAAAAGTATTAGATGTTATTTCATTAGGTAAAAAGTTTTGAGATATTATCTTTGTATAATAATCTCCCACTTTAAAATGGTCTTCATCTGTCAAATCACTGTAAGGAATATATTCATCTATGAAAAATCCTTCAGGTGGACACATTCTATTTTCTTTTGATACTATTTGTTGTGGGTTCACTGAATATGATAGGTAATTTATCAAGTCAGTTCCACTTAAAACCTCATAATGAGGTACTGCCTCATTTAAAAGTCCTAAAAATAAATTGAAATTTTCTTCAAAATTTCTCATTTCTTTTTGATAAAGTGCCAATGATTTTTTTACTTCTTCTTCTTCACTTTCACTTAATGATTTCTTTTTCTTCGTTTTTTCTTTTTTACCTGAATTTTCAGATAAAATAAAATCTTGTAAGGCTTTCATATTTTCGTTATTAATAATATAAGAAAATGTTATATAAATTTCGTTATGGAAGTATTCCATATTCTCAAATTTAAGTTGCCTCATATATTCGCATAATCTAGTTGTCAAAGGTGCATAAGGTCTTTCTTTTAAATCAGGACATTTACCTTTCATTCTTATCAAATCGTGATGAATATAACAATTTTCAGGTAAGTTTTTAAACAACATATTAAATTTTGTGTATAAATAGTGTGCTGAATTGTCATCTAAGTAATCTTTATCAGCATTTCTTATCTTTACACATCTTGCAAAGCCTGGATACTTTAATGTCATTGTTCTATCATCTAGTAACATTTCAAAAGGTAACTGAAAACTTATACTATCAGTGATTTTTGTTAAAGGTTTATTTACAGCTGTTACAATTTTCCTGATGTCTTTTCTTTCTTTTTTTCTCTTTTTTTCTTCCAATATTAATCTTTCTCTACACTTTCGGCAAGTAGTCTTGTTGATGGAGTAAGGATAATCTG